>Ga0326726_10004358_pt1 | contig 12914 bp, 11 predicted proteins | sample MHFenrmetagenome_2_FD_207603 | JGI IMG/M metagenome (GOLD analysis project Ga0326726, IMG submission 207603) | Lab enriched peat soil microbial communities from Michigan Hollow, Ithaca, NY, United States - MHF15MN | ecosystem: Environmental > Terrestrial > Soil > Wetlands > Peat | place: USA...
GACCCTTTGTTCCGCAGCCGACGATCGCCGCGCAAAGGCCCGTCGCTAGAATCGAGATCCTGACCAGTCGCATCAAGTCAATCTATCACGCAGAGGGGCGTTTGCCCTGCAGCGCCTGACGCAATGAATGAATCCGAGTTCCACGCGCGCGCCGACGCCGCACTCGCTGCGATCGAGCGAGCCATCGAGGCCGTGGACATCGACGCTGACACAGAGCGTTCCGGCGGTGTGCTGACGGTCGAACTCGCAGACGGCAGCAAGATCGTCGTCAACACCCAGGCGCCGATGCAACAGATCTGGGTGGCCGCTCGCAGCGGCGGCTTTCATTTTGTATGGTCCGAGGGTGCCTGGCGCGACACGCGCGATGGACGCGAACTGTTCGCAGCGCTTTCATCGATCGTTTCGTCGCAGGGCGGAGCGGCGGTCGTTCTCAGCCCGCGCTGATGGGCGGCGCTCAGAAGACCTGATCACGAACGGTGTCGGCCTTCTTCTGCTCTTCGGGAGGCAAGCCGTCCTCGAGGCCAACCGCGGCAATGCCCTGGCCCGGCGGGAAATCGGAGAGGTAGACCTCGCCGCCGACTGTCACGACACCCTGCGGCATCGGCAGAAGTTGTTCCGGGCGATCCTTGAGCGCCTGACTCATGTAGCCCATCCAGATCGGCAACGCGAGGCCGCCGCCGGTCTCACGCTCGCCGAGGGGACGCGGCTGGTCGAACCCGACCCAGCCCACGCCGACCAGGCCGCCGCCGTAACCGGCGAACCACGCGTCGTGTGAATCGTTGGTGGTTCCGGTCTTCCCGGCCAGGTCGGTCCGCTTCAACGCCGACGCACGCGCCGCCGTGCCGATGCGTGTCACATCACGCAGCAGGCTGTCCATAATGTAGGCGTTGCGCGCACTCAGTACACGGTCGTCCTCGGTCAACTCCTTGCGCGGCGCGGCCTCCATCAACACCTTGCCGGTGGCGTCGGTGACGCGGCCGATGAGGTAGGGCTGCATGCGAAAACCGCCTGTGGCAAATACGCCGTAGCCCATCATCAGGTGCCACGGCGTCACCGAACCTGCGCCAAGGGCCATCGTCAGATACGGCGGGTTTCGCTCGGGCTCGAAACCGAACCGCGTGACATATGCCTGCGCGTAGTCCGGGCCGATCGACTGCAGGATGCGGATCGAGACGAGGTTCTTGGAACGCGCGAGCGCCTGGCGCAAGCGCATCGGGCCCTCGTATTTGCCTTCGAAGTTGCGCGGCTCCCAGACCTGTCCACCGGTGAGATCAGGGTCGATGATGAGGGGCGCGTCGTTGATCAAGGTGCTCGGCGTGAAACCCTTCTCGAGCGCCGCCGAGTAGATGAAGGGCTTGAAGCTGGAACCAGGCTGGCGCCACGCCTGCAGCACATGATTGAACTTGTTCAGGTTGAAGTCGAATCCGCCGATCAGCGAGCGGACCGCGCCGGTGGAGGATTCGGCCGCAACGAAAGCGGCTTCCACTTGCGGCAATTGGCTGATCTCCCACGCGCCCTTCGCGTTGCGGCTGATCCGGATCACCGCGCCGGGCGCGATGTGCCGTTGCGGCTGCGCCTTCGGGTCCAGTGAGCGTGCCGCGAAGCGCAAGCCATCGCCGGTGATCTCGACGGGCTCACCGCCCTGGATCGCCGCTACCACCTTCTTCGGGCCGGCCTCGGTCACGACGGCCGGAAGCAGATTCGGGCTGTCGATGGCCTCGCCGAGCGCGTCCTCAATTGCTTGATCGCGCCGTGCCGGGTCGCCGCTGATGTCGATGAACGCCTCCGGACCCCGATATCCATACCGCCGGTCGTAGTCCATGACCTGGGTGCGCAGCGCCGTGTACGCCGCCTGTTGTTCGCCGCTTACCAGCGTCGTGTAGACGTTGAGGCCGCGCGCGTAGGTCTCGTCACGAAAGATGTCGAACATCAACTGGCGCGCCATCTCCGCGGCGTACTCGGCATGGACGCGGGAGCGGCTGGTCTCGGCAAACGACTGCGCATACGCGCGCGTGCGGATCGGCTGCGCTAACGCCGCGTCATGGGTTGCCTGGTCGATCTTGCCGAGCGCGAGCATGCGGCCCAGCACGTATTGCTGGCGCGTCTTGGCGCGCCGCAGGCTGGAGATCGGGTTGTACGCGGACGGAGCTGGGGCGATGCCGGCGAGCATCGCCGCCTCGGCGACCGAGAGGTCGGCGAGCTTTTTGCCGAAGTAGGTTTGCGCCGCCGCTGCGAAGCCGTATGCGCGCTGGCCCAGGAAGATCTGGTTGAGGTATATCTCGAAGATCCGATCCTTGTTGAGGCCCGATTCGATCTTCAGGGCGAGCGCGATCTCGTAGAGCTTGCGGATGTAGGACTTCTCGGAGGTCAGGTAGAACGTGCGCGCGATCTGCATCGTGATCGTGCTTCCGCCCTGGCCGCGGCGCCCGGTTACGAAGTTGGCGAGCACCGCGCGCGCGATGCCGGAGTAGTCGACGCCCGAGTGCTCGTAGAAGCGGTCGTCCTCGGCGGAAAGGATCGCGTCCTTCACGAACTGCGGCACGTCACGCAGCGCGGCAAAATCGCGCCGTTCTTCGCCGAACTCCCCGATCAGAACACTGTCGGCCGTCCACACCCGCAACGGAATCTTCGGTCGGTAATCCGCCAGTGCGTCGATCGTTGGGAGGTGCGCGTAGGCGACGGCAAACGCGAACACCAGCAAAAGTGCGCCGGCGACGGCGCCGCCGAACACGACGGCAGCGGCTGTCAGCACTAGTTCTCGCGACGGCGGCCACACGATAAGCCGACGCACGAGAGAAGGATTTTCAGCGGATTCGGACACAGGACGCAGCGGTACGTACGGTCACGCGCCGATGCGCGCAGTGCAGGCACCATCAAATCAGCAGGCGCTTGGCCTAGGTGTTGGGACGATTATAGGCAGCGCCATGTTCCGAGCCGCCGCGCACTACCGCTACGCGTCGCTCTGATGCGCGAGGAAGACGACGGTTGATTTGGTACCCGAAACCACGCATTACTCGTCCGTTTGTGGGGCTTGTGCCCCTTTCGCTTATGTTGTTAGGATTTCAAGTACCCTCGAATAAAAGTGCACTAAACACTCGAAAGATAAGGAAAATGCGCCGTCCGAGCCTGCCTTTTCGGTGGCTTGAGTCGACGCGGACCTAGGCAAGCTTCTTTGCCTCTGCCCTCGCCCGGCTGCACCTTTCGACCCGTCAAACGACTTCGGGAGCGCCACCTTGGCCTTCGAGTTGCCCTTTTCCCCAAAATCGCCTCCCTTGGTCGGCCTTGATATCGGCTCGTCCAGCGTGAAGCTGGTGGAACTCTCCGATGTCGGCGGCACGATGCGCCTAGAGCGGTACGCGATCGAACCGCTGCCCCGCGGTGCCGTGGTGGACGGCAACATCGACAAGATCGATGTCGTCGCCGAGGCGGTGAAGCGCGCCTGGCGGCGCGCCGGCACACGGATCAAGAACGTTGCAATGGCCCTGCCGGCGTCGGCAGTCATCACCAAGCGCATCGCGTTGCCGGCCAACCTGCGTGAAGAAGAACTCGAGATGCAGGTCGAAAGCGAGGCCAACCAGTACATCCCCTTCGCGCTCGATGAAGTGAGCCTCGATTTCCAGGTGCTCGGCCCGATTCCCAACGCGCCGGACGACGTTGAAGTGCTGATCGCCGCTTCGCGCAAGGAAAAGGTCGAAGACCGCATGGCCGTGGCGCAAGCCGCGGGTCTTAAACCAACGGTGGTCGACGTTGAGTCGTACGCGATGCGCGCCGCGCTCGAGCGGGTCATCGAGCAGCTTCCCAATCGCGGTGAAGGCCTGGTGATTGCCGTCTTCTATCTCGGCGCCAATACCACCAGCGTGACTGTGATGCACGACGGTGAGGCCATCTACGAACGTGAACAACCGTTCGGCGGCCAGCAGCTCACCGGTGATATCGCCCGCGCATACGGCATTCCGGTGGAGGAGGCTGAGCAGAAGAAGCGCAGCGGCGACCTGCCCACCAACTACGAAAACGAAGTGCTGCGGCCGTTTATCGACACGGCGGTCACCGAGATCACCCGCGCGCTGCAGTTCTTCTTTACCTCGACGCCCTACACCCGCGTCGACCAGATCATGCTGGTGGGTGGCTCTGCTGTCCTCACCGGTCTCCCCGACGCGCTGATGGAACGTGCGCAGGTTCCGACCTCCGTGGCGTCCCCGTTCAAAGGCATGGAAGTCGCGGCCGGCGTACGCGAGAAGCAGTTGCGGCTCGATGCTCCGGCTCTGCTGACCCCGTGCGGGCTTGCGATGCGGAGGTTCGACAAATGAGGGTCCGCGTAAACCTACTGCCGCATCGCGAGGCCAGGCGCGAGCGCCAGAAGAAGACTTTCTATTTCCTCACGCTGATGAGTTTCGTGGCTGGCCTGGCGCTGGTCGGGCTGGTCTGGTCGGTGCTGCAGGGTTACATCAGTGGCCAGCAGGATCGCAATAACTTCATCACCGCCGAGAACCGCAAGCTCGATGTGCAAATCAAGGAAGTCGCGAACTTGCGCCAGGAAATCGAAGCGCTGCGTTCGCGTCAGCGTGCGGTCGAGGATCTGCAAGCCGATCGCAATCTGCCTGTCTATCTTCTGGATGAGCTGACCAAGCAGACACCGGAGGGCATCTACCTGCGTGGTGTGAAGCAGGAGGATCGCAAGGTCAACATCCAGGGTTGGGCGGCATCGAACGAACGGGTATCCGAATTCCTGCGCAACCTGCAGAACAACTCGAAATACCTGGAACGCCCGGAACTGATCGAGATCCGCATCGCGGGGCAGAGCCCGCAGGGCGTGCAGCGCCGCCTGTTCGATTTCTCTTTGAACTTCTTCCTCAAGCCGACGCCTGAGCGGGCGCAGTTGGTGTCGCAAGGCCAGCCGGGACGTCCGGCGCCCGCGGTCAAGAAGTAACGGCTGGCATTCGACTCTGAGGCATCCATGGCAAAGGCGCGTGATCTGATTTCACAATTCCAGGGGCTCACCCTGGAGAACGTTGGCTCCTGGCCGCTCGCCCCGCGCGTTGCGGTCTGGCTGCTTGCGGTCATCGTCTGCGCGATCCTCGGATGGTTCGTGTTCTGGAGCAAGCAGGTCGACGACCTCGACCGGCTGCGCGCCGAGGAAGTTGCTCTCAAGGACCAGTACAAGCAGAAACTCCAGCAGGCGATCAACCTCGAGGATCTGCGCAAGCAGAAGGAGCAGGTAAGCCAGTACGTCCTGACTCTCGAGAAGCAACTTCCGAGCAAGGCCGAAATGGACGCCCTGCTGTCGGATATCAACCAGGCCGGCATCGGCCGTGGCCTGCAGTTCGAGTTGTTCCGGCCGGGGCAGATCAATCTCAAGGACTACTACGCCGAGCTTCCGATCGCGGTGAAGGTGTCCGGCAGGTACCACGATCTCGGCGCATTCACCGGTGATATCGCGAATTTGCCGCGGATCGTCACCCTCAACAATCTCAATCTGCAGACGACGCGCGACGGCGGGCTGACGCTGGACGCGACCGCCAAGACCTTCCGCTATCTCGACGAGGAAGAAGTTGCCAAACAGCGCAAGGCCCGTCAGGCCGCAACCAAGAAGTAGGCTCCCATGAAGCGCGCGCCTCTACTTTTCCTGCCCGCCGCGATCCTGGCGGTTGCCGGTTGCACGGCTTCCAACGAGGTCGAAATCCAGCAATGGATGACGGAAATCCGGCAGACGATGAAGCCGACCACGCAGGCAGTGCCCGAGCCGAAGGAGTTCGCGCCGTTCGCATACGAGGCCAAGGCCCAGGTCGACCCGTTCGACCCGCAGAAGGTCGTGATGGCCGTCGCGCGCCAGCAACAGGCGCGTGTCAGCGCAAGCACTATCAAGCCCGATCTTGACCGACGCCGTGAGACGCTCGAAGGCTTTCCGCTCGACCAGATCCGCATGGTCGGGATGATGCGTCAGAGCGGCACCAACGTCGCGCTGCTCGAGACGAACGGCGCGACGCACCTCGTGCGCGTCGGCAACTACGTCGGCCAGAACTTCGGCCTGATCACTCGCATCAGCGAGAACGAACTTCAATTGAAGGAAATCGTGCAGGACGCGGCGGGTGAATGGGTCGAACGACCCGCAAAACTCGAACTGCAGGAAGCACCGACGCGCACGGCCCAGGGGAGCAAACGATGAGGTGGACCTTGAAATCGATCCGTAACGCGGCAGCCAGCGCATTCGCCGCCGTCCTGCTTGCGGTCGCGCCGACGCTCGCTCTGGCTCAGTCGGGCAACAGCATCGAGCGGGTGGATGCGACGCAGACGGGCAACAGCGTGATGCTGACGATCCAGATGAAGCAACCTGTCACCAGTATCCCGGCCAGCTTCTCGGTCGCCAACCCGGCGCGGATCGCCATCGACCTGCCTCAGGCGACCAACAACCTCGGCAAGAACCTGGTCGACATCAACCAGGGCGATCTGCGGTCGGTAAACGTGGTGCAGGCACAAGGACGCTCCCGCATCGTGCTCAATCTGCGGCGCGCAGTCACGCACGCGATCACCGTTGATGGCAACACGATCCAGGTTGCGCTTGGCGCAACCGGCGAGACAACGAGCTTCCGCGCGCCCGAAGCGGGTGCGCCGGCCGCCGCGCAGGCGGCTCCGGCCGCGAGCGCCGATGCGGGTCGCGCGCTGCGCGGCATCGATTTCCGGCGGGGCCCCGACGGCGAAGGCCGTGTGGTCGTCGATCTGACGGATCCGAACACCAGCGTCGACATCCGCCAGCAGGGGAACCAGGTAATCGTCGACTTCCTCAACACCGCGCTGCCCGAGTCGCTGCGCCGCCGGCTTGACGTTACCGACTTCGGCACGCCGGTCGCGCAGGTCAACGCGTTCCAGCAGGGTTCTGGCACGCGCCTTGTCATCGAGCCGCGCGGCCTCTGGGAGCAGAACGCCTACCAGAGCGACACGCGCTTCGTGGTGGAAGTGAAGCCGGTCAAGGAAGATCCGACCCGGCTGTTCCAGGGGACGCGCCAGGGCTATCAGGGCGAGCGCCTTTCGCTCAACTTCCAGAACGTTGATGTCCGGTCGCTGCTGCAAGTCATCGCCGACTTCACGAACCTCAACATCATCACCAGCGACTCCGTCCAGGGTTCGATCACGCTGCGCCTCAAAGATGTCCCGTGGGACCAGGCGCTCGACATCATTCTGCAGAGCAAGGGCCTGGACATGCGCAAGAACGGCAACGTGATCATCGTTGCCCCGCGTGAGGAGATCGCCGCGAAGGAGAAACTCGAACTCGAGGCGCGCAACCAGATCGCCGACCTGGAGCCGCTGCGCACCGAGAATTTCGTCATCAACTATCAGAAGGCTGACGACGTGCGCAAGCTGCTGGTCGACGACAAGCAGCGGCTTCTCTCGAAGCGCGGCAGCGTGATGGTCGACTCGCGCACCAATCAGATGTTCGTGCAGGACACCACCTCGCGTCTCGAGGAAGTGCGTCGCCTGCTCCAGCGCATCGATATCCCGGTGCCGCAGGTACTGATCGAAGCGCGCATCGTCGAAGCCGACGATCGCTTCAGCCAGAACCTCGGCGCGCGGTTCGGTTTTGCGCGCATCACCAACAGCACCTGGGTCAATTCCGGCGCGGGCAGCACGTTCGGCGCGGGGACGGGAGGCGGCGGCACCAACACGATCACGATCGGCGGCACGACGGTCACCAATCCCAACTACGTCAACCTGCCCGCGGGTGGCTTGGGCGGTTTCTCGCCAGGCTCGATCGGCCTGACGCTCTTCAACAGCAGCGTGACCGCGCTGCTGAACCTCGAGCTTTCCGCTCTCGAGTCGGACGGGCGCGGCAAGATCGTCTCGAGTCCGCGCGTCATCACGGCCGACAAAGTCAAAGCCCTGATCGAGCAGGGTACGGAGATTCCTTACCAGGCCGCGACGTCGAGCGGAGCGACGCAGATCCAGTTCCGCAAGGCGGTGCTCAAGCTCGAGGTCACGCCGCAGATCACGCCTGAGGGCGCCATCTTCCTGAACGTCAACGTCAATCGCGACTCGCCGAGCTCGATCGCGACGGGCGGCGCCGGCGTGGCGATCGATACGAAGAACGTTCAGACCCAAGTGCTTGTTGAAAATGGCGGCACGGTGGTGCTGGGCGGCATCTACGAGCAGACCGAACGCACGACTACGACAAAGGTGCCCGTGCTTGGCGACATACCCGTGCTGGGATGGTTGTTCCGCAACCGGACCCGCGTTAACGACCGCACCGAGCTGATGATCTTCATCACGCCGCGCGTTGTCTCCGAGCGGGTCGCTGCCGCGGTACGCTGAGTTCCGCCATTGAACTGGAACAAGGCCGCCCATGGGCGGCCTTCTTCTTTTGGCACCTTGAAACGGTAACCTTCCATCCGTGGATACCGAAGGTGGGTCGTTGTTCCTGATCGGCATGATGGGTGCGGGCAAGTCGACCATCGGACGCTTGCTCGCACGAGCGCTCGGCTTCGCCTTCATCGATGCCGACCGCGAGATCGAAGCGAGAAGCGGGGTGGCCATCACGACGATCTTCGAGGTCGAGGGCGAGGAGGGTTTCCGGCGGCGCGAGGCGGCGATGCTCGACGAACTGACGCAGCGGCGTGGCGTGGTGATCGCGACCGGAGGCGGCGCGGTGCTGCGCGAGGAAAACCGGCGCAACCTCCGGAAGCGTGGCCTGGTTGTGTACCTTCAAGCCAGCGCGGACGAGATCGCCCGGCGAACGGTCCACGACAAGACGCGCCCGCTGCTGCAGACCGCTGACCCCAGGGGCCGCATCGTCGCGCTCCTCGCGCAGCGCGCACCGCTCTACGAGGAAACCGCTCATCTCACTTTCCATTCGTCGATGGCGAGCCCCAAGAAACTCGTTCGGCGGATCCTCGACAGCCCCGAACTTCGTGCACACATGGCGGGTTCGTAGAATCGCGTCATGCCTCTGTCGACCCCTCCAGCAGATTCGGTCGCGCGCGTTGCCGTGGAACTGGCAGGCCGCGCCTACGACATTCATGTTGGGGCCGGTCTCATCGGCCGCCTGGCGGAGTGGGTTGCGCCGCTGCGACCGACGTCGATCCTCGTGGTGTCCGACCCGACGGTCGCCGCGCTCTACCTCACCCGAGTCGTCCGGACGCTTGGCGAGGTAGCGAGAACCGAGCGATTCGTATCGGCCGCCGATGAAGCCGGCAAGAATCTCGCGGCGGTTGCGCAGGTGGTCGATGCCCTTGTGGCCGCACGCGCCGACCGGCGCAGCGTTCTTGTTGCGCTCGGCGGCGGCGTGATCGGTGACATCGCGGGCTTCGCCTCAGCAATATTCATGCGCGGGATTCGCTACGTCCAGGTGCCGACGACTCTGCTCGCGCAGGTGGATTCGTCGGTGGGAGGTAAGACCGGCGTCAATCACGATGCCGGCAAGAACCTGATCGGCGCATTCCACCAGCCGAGTGTTGTCGTCGCCGATGTGGACCTGCTGAGCAGCTTGCCAGCACGGGAAATCTCGGCAGGGTTGGCGGAAATCCTGAAGCACGGCCTTCTTGCCGATGCCGACTACTTCGCGAGTGTCGAAGCGCTTCTACCCCGCGTCGTGAACGGCGACGTCGCCGCGCTGGCCCCGGTTGTCGCCAGATCGTGCGCGATCAAGGCTGGCGTGGTTGCGCGCGACGAGCGTGAAAGCGGCGAGCGCGCCCTACTGAACCTCGGACACACATTCGGACACGCGATCGAGGCACTCGCGGGATATGGCCATTGGCTGCACGGGGAGGCGGTCGGTTGCGGGCTCTGTCTCGCCGCCGACATGTCGCGTCGTCTGTCCCTCATCGATGCCGGCGCGGTCGCGCGGATCGAGCAGGCGGTCGACGCCGCCCGTCTGCCGACGCGGATCGCGGGCTTGTCGCGCGTGGCTGCGGTGCAAGCCATGCGTGGCGATAAGAAGGCGGAGCGCGGGCAGATCGGCTTCATCGTGCTGGAACGTATCGGCCGCGCGGCACAGCGTTCCGTCCCGGATGAGATTCTCGATGCCACCCTCGCCGCCGGGGGGTACGTGTGAGCGAAGGTGCGGCCGCGGTCGAAGGGATGCTTGCACCGCATGCCGCCCGCTCGTCGGCTTCGCGTGGACGCGTGCATGCCGAGCCGGAGTCGCCCGGTCGGACCGCGTTCCAGCGCGATCGTGAACGGGTCATTCACTGCACGGCATTTCGCCGCCTCGAGTACAAGACCCAGGTCTTCGTCAATCACGAAGGAGATCTGTTTCGAACGCGATTGACGCACTCGCTGGAAGTTGCCCAGATCGGACGTGGCATCGCGCGTGGTTTGCGCCTCAACGAAGACCTGGTGGAGGCGATCGCCCTGGCGCACGATCTCGGCCACACGCCGTTCGGGCATGCCGGCCAGGATGCGCTGCACGCGTGCATGGCGGAACACGGCGGCTTCGAACACAACCTGCAATCGTTGCGGGTTGTCGACGAACTCGAGGAGCGCTACGGCGCATTCAACGGGCTGAATCTCACGTTCGAAACGCGCGAAGGTATCCTCAAGCACTGTTCGCTGGAGAACGCACGCAAGCTGGGCTCCCTCGGGCAGCGCTTCATCGCGCGCACCCAACCGTCACTCGAAGCCCAGATCGCGAATCTTGCAGACGAAATTGCGTACAACAACCACGACGTGGACGACGGGCTGCGTTCCGGGCTGCTGCGTCTTGCGCAGCTGGACGAGATACCGCTCTTCGCTCGCCACGCGGCGACGGTACGCCAGCTCTTCCCTGTCCTGCCGGAACGACGCAGCATCAGCGAAACCATCCGCCGGATGATCAACACCCTGATCGTCGATCTGATCGCGGAGTCAGCGCGGCGCGTTGCCGACGTCGCACCGCGCGGTATCGACGACGTGCGCAATGCCGGGCCGCTGGTTGCGTTCTCCGAGTCGGTTCGCCGCGAGGCCGACGGGCTGAAGGTGTTCTTGCGCGAGAACCTTTACCGCCACTACCAGGTCGCGCGCATGACCAACAAGGCACGCCGAATCGTGCGTGAGTTGTTCGCCGCTTTCTGGGACGACATCCGCCTGCTGCCCACCGATTACCGCGAGCGCGCGGAGATCGATCGGGCAAGGGCGATCGCGGACTACGTTGCCGGCATGACCGACCGCTACGCGATTCGCGAACACCGCCGTTTGTTCGCCGTCGGCGAGGTATGAGGGCGGTCGGATACATTCTTCCGCTCGAGAGTTCGGACCACTGAAATGGCCAGGCTCGCGCGCGTAGAAGCGGCAGGCTACCCGCATCACATCATCCAGCGTGGAAACAACCGCCAAGCGGTCTTCGTCGACGTCGCCGACCATCAGCGTTATCTGACACTGCTGCAGGAGATCGCCTCAGCGCAGTCGGTAGCCGTCCACGCCTACGTGCTGATGACCAATCACGTTCATCTTCTTGTGACGCCTGAAGTCGGAAGTGGTGTGAGTCGCCTGATGCAGGGACTCGGACGCCGATACGTGCGCTGGTTCAACGACCGGCACGCGCGCACAGGCACGCTTTGGGAGGGACGCTTCAGGTCGACTGTGATCGAAGTGGATCGATACTTTCTCGCATGTATGCGCTACATCGAACTCAATCCGGTGCGCGCCGGGATCTCGGCGACGCCAGGCGAATATCGATGGTCAAGCAATGCGCACCATGTTGGGAAGCGTATCGACCCGGTTATCACCGACCACCCGGTCTTTTGGGGGCTCGGCAATACGCCGTTTGAGCGCCAATCTGCATATCAGCAGCTAATCGAAGAACCGCTGGCAACCGAGGTCTTGACCGAGCTTCGACAGGCGACTAATCGAGGGTGTGCGCTCGCAAACTTGGATTACTCCCATACCATCGCCGATTCAGCCACCTCAGTCCCTCACTCAGCAGCTCGCCTCCGACCCCGGGGCCGACCACGAAAGCGCGTTGATCGTTAATCTGTCCCCAATTTCCTCTGCCAAATCTTGTGGCAATCAGAAATTGGGATCTGACCCCATTATTTTTCTTGAGCGAGGTGGTGCGTCGCAGTAGAGTGATTGGTCTGGCTCGACGTTCGTGAGACGAGGGTGAAATGACCGAAAGAACCGACCTCCATCGTGTGCTCGAGGACGCCGAGCGCCGCGGCCTCTGGGCGCCTCAGAATGAGCATGACGCCTGTGGGGTCGGCTTTGTCGCGAACATCAAGGGCAAGAGCAGCCACGCCCTGATCCAGCAGGCATTGCTCATCCTGCAAAACCTCGACCATCGGGGCGCCGTTGGCGCGGATCCGCTGTGCGGCGACGGCGCTGGCATCCTCGTTCAGATTCCCGACGCGTTCTACCGGGCGGAGTTGGCCAAGGACAACATCACGCTGCCGCCGCCCGGCGAGTACGGCGTGGGAATGATCTTCCTGCCTCGCGAACATGCGTCGCGGCTCGCATGCGAGCAGGAACTGGATCGCACGGTTCGCGCGGAGGGCCAGGTCGTTCTGGGCTGGCGAGATGTTCCGGTCGACCGGGCGATGCCGATGTCGCCCCTCGTGCGTGAGCGCGAGCCGGTCATCCGCCAGATCTTCATCGGCCGTGGACCGGACATCATGGTTCCCGACGCCCTGGAGCGAAAGCTCTACGTGATTCGCAAGACCGCGAGTCACAAGATCCAGAAGCTCCGCCTGCAACACGGCAAGGAGTACTTCGTCCCTTCGATGTCGACACGCACGGTCGTCTACAAGGGGCTGCTTCTTGCCGACCAGGTCGGACGCTACTACCGCGATCTGGCCGATCCACGCGTCGTGTCTGCGATCGCGTTGGTGCACCAGCGTTTTTCGACCAACACGTTCCCGTCTTGGGAACTGGCGCACCCGTACCGGATGATTGCCCACAACGGCGAAATCAACACCGTCAAGGGCAACTTCAACTGGATGCGCGCGCGCGAAGGC
>Ga0326726_10004359_pt1 | contig 12914 bp, 9 predicted proteins | sample MHFenrmetagenome_2_FD_207603 | JGI IMG/M metagenome (GOLD analysis project Ga0326726, IMG submission 207603) | Lab enriched peat soil microbial communities from Michigan Hollow, Ithaca, NY, United States - MHF15MN | ecosystem: Environmental > Terrestrial > Soil > Wetlands > Peat | place: USA...
ACCTGCATCAATCCGGCCTGGAAGAGAAGCTCCTGGATCTGATTAAACTGCGGGCTTCGCAAATCAATGGTTGTGCATACTGCATTGATATGCACTGGAAAGACCTGCGGGCGCTGGGCGAGACTGAGCAGCGGCTCTACGGTCTGGACGCCTGGCCCGAGAGCGAGTACTACACGGACCGGGAACGTGCCGCGCTGGCGTGGACCGAGGCGGTCACCTTGATCACACAGGGCCATGTTCCGGACGAAGTTTATGAGAGTGTCCGCCAGCAGTTTTCGGAGAAGGAGTTGGCGGATCTCACGCTGGCGATTGCGACGATTAACGCCTGGAACCGGCTCGCAATTTCCTCGCGAACGCCTGCCGGGCATTACCGGCCGGTGGCTCATCCCGTAGCGAAAACGGCTTGATCAGCTGCTCTCTGTGTTGAAGGCGGCGGCGCCAGCCGCCTTTCTTGCTTGAGCATCAGGGTGCATGGGATTTCGCACTTCCTATTTTCTGGAAATCGGCTCCGAGCGCCCTTTTTCTTGACAATTGGGCAGGGCATGAACCACACTCTTCCCCATATTTGAGAGCCCCCTCCGCCCCGTCTTGGGCTCTCGTTCTCAGATTGCAGACTTCCAATGAAGGGAATCGCTATGTTCTCTCGTTCTTGTGGTCTCTGGTTGCTCGCGACATTTCTGCTGGCCTGCACTGCCTTCGCGCAGGTGGCGGTGACCACGCAGCACAACGACAACTATCGCACGGGACAGAACGTCAACGAGACGACCCTGACGCCCGCCAACGTCAACAAGACGCACTTCGGCAAGCTTTTCACCCACAGCGTAGACGGCTATTTGTATGCCCAGCCGTTATATGTGCCGAACGTCAATATTCCCGGCAAGGGCGCGCACAACGTGGTTTACGTCGCGACCGAGCACGACGGCGTGTACGCCTTCGACGCTGACAACGCCACGGGCGCGAATGCGAATCCGTTGTGGCAGGTGAGTCTGATCAACCCGGCCGCCGGGATTAACGTGGTGACCAGCAGCGATGTGAGCTGCAACGACCTGGTCCCGGAAATCGGCATTACGGGCACACCGGCCATCGACCTCACGACTCAAACCATGTACCTGGTGACGAAGACGAAAGACAACGGCAACTTCGTGCATCGCGTGCATGCCCTCGACATCACCACCGGCGGCGAGAAGTTCGGCGGTCCCGTCATCGTCCAGGCTCATTTCAAAGGCACGGCGGACGGTTCCAATCAGGTGGTGTTCGAGCCGCATCGCGAAGCGCAGCGGAGCGGACTAGTTGTTCAAAACGGACTGGTTTACATCAGCTGGGCTTCGCATTGTGACATCGGTCCTTATCACGGGTGGGTGCTGGCCTACGACGCCCAGACCCTGCAACAGAAAGGCGTGTGGAATGCCACGCCGAATGGCGGATTGGGAGGATTCTGGCAGTCAGGAGCGGGGATCGCCGCCGATTCGCGCAATTTCCTTTACATGCCCAGTGGCAATGGCACGTTTGATCAGGATCAGAAGGGAAAGGACTACGGGGACAGCATCATCAAGCTTGGGTTCAATACGGCCGGCAAGCTGATTGCCAAGGATTATTTCACGCCCCACGACCAGCTGTTTCTGGAACAGACCGATACCGATCTCGGGTCGGGCGGTGCGCTGCTGATGCCCGACCGTCCGGGGACCAAGCATCCCTTCCTGCTCGTGCAAGCGGGGAAGGAAGGAACGATTTACCTGACCAACCGCAACCACATGGGCAAGTTCAATCCCAATGACGACAGCCAGATCATCCAGAATCTGCCGGGGGCGGTGGGCGGGATGTGGGGCATGCCCGCGTTCTGGAACAACAACGTTTATTTTGGCGGGTCAAGCGACAACATGAAGATGTTCAGCTTCGATCCGGTAGCTGGATTGCTCTCCACAACGCCGGTTTCGAATACCCTCACGTTCTTCAATTTTCCGGGTCCTACGCCGTCCATTTCAGCGAACGGGACAAGCAACGGGATCGTGTGGGCGCTGCAGACCGACCGCAATCCGGTGGTGCTGCATGCCTACGATGCGACCAATTTGAACACGGAACTGTACAACACCACACAAAACCCGAGTCGCGACAATCCAGGAAACGCGGTGAAATTTACGGTGCCGACAGTGGCCAACGGGAAGGTGTATGTTCCGGCGCAGAAGCAGTTGAGCGTGTTCGGGCTGTTGTAGGGGCGGCAAATTCCGCGTGCTGTCAAAAAGCTCTTAACCGCAGAGGGACGCGGAGAAAACCCGCAGAGGGCGCGGAGCACAACCTGTTATTGGCGCGGAGCGTAGTAGCCGCGACGGGCGCGGACTTGCAGGTCTTTCTTGAGGGCGGTGATTTCGATGGAGCGGTACCGGCCGTCGGCATCGAAATTGGAGGGCTTGTAGGAAACGGCGTACTGGCTGCGCAGCTCTTCTTCAATGGCGGCGAAGGAGTGCGTGATGTCTTTCATCTTAAAGGGAAAGAAAGCGCGCCCGCCGGTAGCCGAAGCGATGTCCTCCAGCACTTTGTCGCCGCGCAGGATCAGACCGCTGTCATCGGTAGAAATCGCGTACACCAGAACTTCGGAGCGCTGCGCCATTTCGATCGCCTGAGCGCGCGTGACCTCGCTCTGGTTGTCCTCGCCATCGCTCAGGATGATGATGGCTTTGCGCACCGGACGATCGGACCGCTCGTGCAGTTTCTCCTTGCAGGCTTTGTAGATGGCGTCGTAGAGCGCGGTGCCGCCGCCGTCGTTGAGTTCATGCACTCCCGCCGCCAGCAGTTGCGTGTTGTCGGTGAAATCCTGCGTGAGGTGGCTGGCCTTGTTGAATCCGACGACAAAGGCTTTGTCGTAGCCGGGGCGCAGCACGTGCTGCAGGAAGCCGGTGGCCGCCTGTTTTTCAAAATCGAAGCGGCCGCGCACCGAGGCGCTCACATCCATCAGCAGGCCCATCTGGATCGGGAGGTCGGTCTCGCGCCGGAAATTCACGATCGACTGGACCGGCTTGTGATCGTCGAGAATCGAAAAATCGTTCTGATTCAGATTGCGCACGAACTTGCCGTGGCGGTCAGTCGCGATAAACAGCACGTTGACTTCGTTGACGCGCGTCTTGATGGTGAGGATGGGTTCGTCTGCGCCGTCGGTGCTGACGGACGGAGCGGGCACTACGTAGGTGGAACTGGCCGCGATCGCCGGAGGGAACGGAGTGCCCTGCCCCCACGCCGGCAGCGACAAAATCAGAGCTGCGATGAGTGCCAAACCGAAATTGCTGTACTTCGTCATTCGTTCGCCTTACTGTGCTCCGCGCGCCTGCTGGAACCTTCAACTTATTCGATGCACGCCAGGGGCCGGAGACCCACTTCGACCGACTGTAGGCTGTTTCCGGCTGCACCTCCAAGTTACAAAAGGAGTACGTATCCCGTGTTGGCTTAACCGCAATCTGTTCAACAAGTTGTGAATCCGAGTTTCCAGGTTGTTGCGGCGGCGGAGTGCGGAAGACTGGAAACCGGCGTGCACCGCTCTCACTTCAGGTACTCTTTTAGAGAGTGGCAGGATAGTTTTTTCCTCATTGTGGAGGTTTCATGCAAAAAGTGCTGGCTGCGCTTTTCTCCCTCTTGATCGTGGTTCTGCCGATGGCGGCGGACAGCGAAAAGGAAAGTGACCGAGTGCAACAGTCGGGAGTCGTACTGAAGGAAATCATCGACATTCCTGACAACATTCCAAAAGATCTGCTCGATCGCGCCGAGTGCGTGATTGTTCTGCCTTCGGTGCTGAAGCTGGCGATCGGAATCGGTGGCAGCTATGGGCGTGGGGTGATGACCTGCCGAACGGGGCCGCATTTTACGGGGCCGTGGAGCGCACCCGCCTTGTACGCTCTGGAAGGGGGCAACATCGGATTTCAATTGGGAGGCCAGGCGACGGATTTTGTTCTGCTGGTCATGAATCCGCGCGGCGCCAGCAGCCTGATGGGAAGCAAGGTGAAGCTGGGCGCGGACGCAGCGGCGGCGGCCGGGCCCAAGGGCCGCACGGCCACCGGGGCCACCGATGTGGTGATGCGGGCCGAGATCCTGTCCTACTCCCGGTCGCGCGGGCTGTTTGCCGGAGTGTCGCTCGAAGGGTCGACGTTGCGGCCGGATAATCGCGCCAACGAAAAACTTTACGGACGGAAGCTGAGCGCGAAAGAGATCGTCCGGCAGGGCAAGGCGGGGGTACCGGAGTCGGCGAAGGAATTGCTTTCGTTGCTGAACACGCATTCGCCGAAGAACCTTTCAGATCCGAAATCGCTGAAGTAGCGGTTTCCGTGTGGGGAGGGCCGGGTCGTCCCTCCGGGACTTGAACCATCGTCTGACTCTACCCCGCGCTGAAGCGCGGGGCTAAGCTGGGCCGCCCCTTTGGGGCTGGGCAGTGTCCGCCTTGCGTCCCTGCGATCCGTCCGAGGCCAGTTCGCACAGAGGTCAGTTACCACATCTGACGCGGGTATCGCGCTGGTCAGTGGTAACCTATGACCCGGTCGAAGTACTCCATCCTCGGTGGGGAGGCGATATGTATTTCGAACAGTTCTATCTCACTTGCCTGGCCCATGCGTCCTACATGATTGGGTCGGAGGGCGAGGCGGCGGTCATCGATCCGCAGCGCGATGTCGATCTCTATCTGGAGGCTGCGGAGGAGAAGGGCCTCAAGATCCGCCACGTTTTTGAAACGCACCTGCACGCCGATTTCGTTTCGGGACACAAAGAACTCGCCGCCCGCACCGGGGCAAAGATTTACATCGGTGCCCAGGCCCATGCCGGGTTTCCGCACACGCCGCTGCGGGATGGATCGGAAGTCAGGATGGGCAGGGTGCGGATTGCAGTCCTCGAAACTCCCGGCCATACGCCGGAGAGTATTTCCCTGATGGTGACTGACGAGGAGAAATCTTCCGAGCCGTGGGGCGTCCTGACGGGTGACACGCTGTTCATTGGCGACGTGGGCCGCCCTGACTTATCGCCCCAACACACTCCGCAACAGCTGGCGGGGCTGCTCTACGACAGCCTGCACCAGAAATTACTCCGGCTGCCGGATGCGACGCTGGTGTATCCGGCGCACGGGGCGGGATCGCTGTGCGGGCGCAGCATGCGGGCGGAACGGTCTTCGACCATCGGAACCGAACGGTTGACCAACTACGCGCTGCAGATTTCAAGCCGGGATGAGTTCGTCCGGCAGTTGACGGCGAATCTTCCAGCCCGACCCGGCTATTTCCTGAAGGACGCCGAGATTAACCGCTCCGGCGCAGCCGCGTTGACGGATCGGCCGGCGCTGCCGGCGTTCACGGTCGCCGAGGTGCAGTCGCTGCTCGACCAGAAGGCCAACGTGGTGGACGTGCGTCCGCCGGAACAGTTCGCTGCCGGACACATTCCGGGTTCGATCAACATTGCGCTTTCAGGACAATTCGCTTCGTGGGCAGGAGCCATTCTTGGCCTCGACGCGAAGCCAGCGCTGGTGGCGGAGACCGATGCCCAGATCGAGGAAGCGACTCTGCGCCTGGCACGCGTTGGCATTGAAGACGTGCGCGGATACCTGGCGGGCGGATTGGCGGCCTGGCAGAAGGCGGGACATGCGCTTACGAGCACAGCGCAAATGTCGGCGCAGGAGTTGAACCAGAAACTTCGCGAGGGAAGTGTGCGGGTGCTCGACGTTCGACGGGACGGGGAATGGCAGGCCGGTCACATCGCGCAGGCGCAAAGCCGGGCGCTCGATACGTTTCCGCAAGGGCTGCCGGCGCTGGACGGCGGCCCGCCCGTCGCCGTGCACTGCAAGAGCGGGTACCGCAGCATGATTGCGTGCAGCCTGCTGGAGCGTGCCGGATATCGCAACGTAATCAATGTCGTCGGCGGCTTCGACGCATGGCACGCCGCGGGACTTCCGGAAGTGAGCGAACAGCTTGCCAAAGCCTGAACGCACCGCAACGATAGAGCCCATCGGTTGCAGGTTCCTGACTTTCATATTGCTCTTGAGCGCCTCCATTGCCGCTTCGGCCGAGGTTCGTGCTTCGCAAATCGACCCGCTGTTCTCAAAGTTCGCCAACCCGCGCGAGCCAGGCTGCGCGGTACTGGTGATCAAGGACGGCAAACCGGTATTTCGTAAGGGTTATGGCGTTACCGATCTGCGCTCCGGTCACGCCATAGGGCCGGAAACCAACTTCCGGCTGGCGTCCTTGACCAAGCAGTTCACGGCGACCGCCATCATGCTGCTGGTGCACGACGGCAAGCTGCGTTATGAAGACCATCTCACGGATGTCTTTTCGGCCTTTCCCGACTATGGAAGGAGCATCACGATCCGTCAGTTGCTCAACCACACCTCGGGTCTGATCGACTACGAAGACATCATGGAAAAGAAATACGCGGGGATCCCGCAAGAACAAATTCCCCAGATCAAGGACGCAGAGGTGCTCGACCTGCTGAAGCAGCAGACCGGGATGAAGTTTCCGCCGAGCACGCGTTGGGACTACAGCAACTCGGGCTATGTCGTGCTGGCGATGGTGGTGGAAAAGAAATCCGGAATGGGTTTCGGGAATTTTCTGGACGAGAGAATCTTCCAACCCCTGGCAATGAATCACACGATCGCGTACGAGAAGGGCAAGAACGAAGTTGCGAACCGCGCCTATGGCCACACTCTGACTGCCGGCAAATGGCGCGAGACCGACCAGAGTTCGACTTCAGCGACGCTCGGCGACGGCGGCGTTTACACCTCACTGGACGATCTTGCGAAGTGGGATCGCGCGCTGACGCAACACACGCTGCTCACAGAAAAAGAAATGGCACCGGCCCTCACTGCCGCAGCCACCGCCAACGGCGCTGCGCTTCAGAAGTTGGACGGGGGCCTGGCGCCGCTCTATGGCTTTGGCTGGTTCCTCGATCCGTATCGCGGGCATCGCCGCTACGCTCACTACGGGGAGACGGTGGGCTTTCGAACCGCTATCCAGCGCTTTCCGGATGACGGGTTGACAGTGATTGTGCTGGCGAATCGCGCCGAGGTGGATGCGCCGGCCCTGGCGGAGAAGGTCGCAGAGTTGTACCTGGAGAAACCTTAGACTGAACGGGGCGGACCCTCTTGTGCGCCTGCCGACAGTGCCACGAACCGGGGCAGGATATTGGAGTTACACAGGGCGGACAAGAGAGTCCGCCCCACACTCACTGAAACGAAGCTAGCTGCGTGCCCCGGCACTTGCCGCCATTGCCATGGGCTGGCTCACCGACTGACCGATCCGCGCGAAGTACAACCGGTAGGATCGGTAAATCGCGTACATGACCGGCAGCAGAAGCAGGGCTGCGACCCAGCCGATGTATTGACCGGCTGTGTTGACCATGGAAGTCACGCCCGCGCTGACCACGAAGTATGGGAACGACATGTGCGCGAGGTTGGCCCAGATCCGCCGCACGGCGCCGCCATCCGTCAAAGCGACGATGACGGATACGGGCAGCGTCTGTCCCAGGAAAAAGGTAGCCGTGGTGGCGGCCATGAGCAGGGGCGCTGAGACCCAGCTCAATTTGCTCAGCATTTGCTGGTGGAAGAGCAGCCCGGCAGCTCCGGAGGCGAAGGCCATCATGCTGACGTTAAAGAGTACGCGGACCGGCTTCAGTTTGCTGCCGTCCCTGGGCAGCGTCTGAATGACGGTGGACGCGCACGCGATGAGAATCGATTCGGTCGCGTTCAAGGCAATCACCGAGAGCATCAGGAATGGCAGGTTGACCGACATGTTCCCGTTGATGCCGGGAATGGTCACCTTCATCCGGGAAGTGGCCGTGGCTATCACCAGCAGGGTGAGCGCCAGGTAGGGATGCCAGTTTTGTCCGTGGACGGCGGCGTTCGCGATGGTCAGAACTGCCGCGAGGACCATAAATGCGATGAATGCTTTCGTGAGTCGTGTGTAGGTCATTTTTTCTCCTTTCTTTCAGGGTTCACACGACTGACTACTCATCGCCACTGGTATCAACTGACATCGCGTCCACGGCATCGACAGCGGAACTTCCCCACACGACACTCGTGGCCGCGTCCGCACCGGTGCTCGTACCCCAGACCACGCTGAAGCCGCTCATGACCGAAGTGCCCCAAACCACTGACGTGCCCCAGACTACCGAACTGCCGTTGACATTGGTGCCCCAAACCACGGAGGTGCCCCAAACTACCGACGTACCCCAGACCACGGACGTGCCCCAAACCACGGAACTGCCGTTGACCAGAGAAACGGTACCGGTGACCGGGTCATAGACGGCGCTGGGTGACAACGCCGAAGCGGTCGCCGCAGGCGCCAGGTCGTTACTGGCAAGCGCGGCAGCGATATCCAGATAGCCCGCGCCTACGGTGAAAAGGTCGTAATAAGACGTGAAGGTCTGACCCGTGGTGGGATCAGTCGCGACCGTTGAGGTCGGGAAGTTCTTGTAGGCCGTCTTCATCAGACGAGCCTTCACCTGATCGGGCGTCAAGGCAGGGCTCTTATCGAGAAGAAGCGCGATTGCGCCGCTCACCACGGGCGTCGCCATACTGGTGCCGCTCAACGTGAAATATGGGCGGTATCCCGGGTAGGTCGAGCCGCTGCGCTTGTTGCCCGGATACTTGTATTCGAGGGTGCTGCCGTGGTCAACCAGCGAGACGATGGTATTGCCCGGCGCCACCAGATCGGGCTTCACGACATGGTCGTACGTCGTCGGCCCCTTCGAACTGTAACTTGCAATCTGGTCATCGCTGCGGTCGTACGTATTCATGGTCTTCATGGCGCCAACGGTCAGCACCAGAGGATCGTTGCCGGGCGCGGTGACCGTGCCATAGCCATTGCTGCCGTTCACACTCAAGCGGCCGTAGTTGCCGGACGCCACGACCACCACGATGCCGGCGCGCCACGCGGATTCGACCGCCTGGCAGAGAGGATCATTGGCATAGCCGGTCGCAATCGCGCGGCCCAGTGAAAGGTTGATGACGCGGATGTTATAGGTATTTTTCAGCGCGATCGCGCGTTGAATGGCGGCGATCACCATGCTGTCGGATCCCGCTCCGTTCTTGTCGAGAACGCGGAGGTCAATCATATTGACGTTCGGGGCCACGCCGGCGAACTGTCCATTCGACCAGGCGCCATTTCCTCCCACGATGCCGGCCACGTGGGTTCCGTGACCGTAGGTATCCCAAATCTGGCCGTAGCTGTTGGAGGTCGCGGTCCCGGTGAAATCCTGGTGGTAGACCACACGCGACACTGTGCCGCTGGAGTCTTCCAGATCAGCGTGATTGTCGTTAATGCCGCTATCGACGATCGCTATTCCGATGCCGGTGCCGTCATACCCGGAATTCCAGGCGGTGCTGACGCCCACGGCGGAATCGGTCAGATCATCCATCGCCTTGAGAGCGCGGTCCGGCGAGATGAAGGCAACGTCAGAGTCCAAGGCCAGAGCCCGGATCGCAGCCGGGGACATGGTGAACGCGCCGCCATGGACTAAGGACAATGTCGAATTCAGTTTCGCGCCGCGGAGTTGGGCTCTCGAAATCTGCGAGGCCCCAGGAGCGCTCTTGTACTGCACGATGACCCGCATCGGACGGTTGGAGTTGCCAAGAAGCACCTGGGCCAGATCGGGCGCCACCTTCGCGCCAAGGGTGCGATTGCGGTCGCCATCATCCTGAACGCGACGGATGCTCTGGGCAAACGACAAGTTCGCCAACAGGAGTACAGCCAGAAGCACCGGCTTGCCGCCCCAGGCGGCACCGTGGCGTTCGTTGCGCTCAATCGGCTTCTTCTTTCGGAATGCTCTCATCGTAATCGTCCTTTGCGGCGCAGACATGCCGCTACAAGTCCGCCCCTTCCAGTGCACGGGAGTCGCCATTCACTCACCTGTAAGCAATTGAATACAAAGGTAGATGCCTGGCTGACAATGGTCCCGATTTGGACAGATTGTCCCCTTACCCGGGCAATGGGCCACTTTGTCCCGGGCATGGCGGGAGGCGCTGGTTACTCTAGTACTCAATGTTGTCGGCTGGATCAGCGAGGCAGGCAGTGGGAACTTGGCCGTCCGGGAGTAAGTCCGGCAGCAGCGGCTTTGGCCTGAGTGGCAGGCTCTGCGATTTTGGCGGGTACGCGCGGCAGGGATGACATCAGGCGGCGCGTGTAGGGGTGGTTGGGTGCAGCAAAGATCTGTTCGGTCGATCCACATTCGACGATCTGGCCTTGGTGGAGAATGGCGATGCGGTGACAAAATCCCGCGACCGACGGCAGGTCGTGCGAGATGTAGAGAATCGACATGCCAGTCTCGCGGTTCAACTGGGCAAACAGGTCGAGAATTTCCGATTGCGTGATCACGTCGAGCGCGCTGGTGGCTTCGTCCGCGATGAGCAGCGCCGGCCGGTGCATCACGGCCATGGCGATGAGGACTCTCTGCGCCTGGCCTACGCTGAGTTGCGAAGGATACTTCCGCAGGAAATCTGGGTCGGCGGGCAGGCTGACACTGGTCATGGCCGACTGGATGGCTGCTTCGCAATCAGTGCGCGCCCGGTCGGAGTGGACGCGCCAGGCTTCCTTCAGTTGCGTGCGAATCTTGAGCGCAGGATTGAGCGACGACAGCGGACTCTGCAACACCAGGCTCAGGGAACGCCCGCGCAGGCTGCGCAGATCGCGTTCCCGCATCTTCAGTAGGTCCGCGCCCTGGAAGACGATGCTGCCTTCGACGGTCGCGCGCTGGCGGCCGAGCAGTCCGAGGATGGCCAGCGCCAGCGTGCTCTTGCCGGAGCCGCTTTGTCCAACCAGGCCCAGTACCTCGCTGGGCGCGATCTCAAGCGTGACTTCGTTCAGTACCGGAGCCTTTCCCGGATAACGGACCGTAACCCGCGCGGAGAGCAGGTTGTCGGTGGCGGCGCTCATCGGCTGGCCTGGGAGGTCGAATGCAGAGTAAGCCGTTCCGCGTTCCAGTACGTTTGGGGATGCAGGATCACCGGCGTGGCACCTTCGACTGAGGCGGAGACCGCCGACAGCGCGTTTTTGTTGATGAGATAGATGAACGGGACTTGTTCGGCGACGATTTCCTGCACGCGATCGAATGAGACCTTGCGTTTCTTGGGGTCGGCGGAGGATGCCTGCGCCTGCATCAGGCGGTCAATCTCCGCTTCCCAGGCGGTCTCGGGAGACTTCTGCTGCGGATTCCAGGCGTGATTCTCGGCTGAACTCAGCCAGATGTTCATCTGGCCATTGGGATCGAGATCGACGTTTTGAAACCCGAGGATGGCGGCTTCGTAATTGAATTTCTGCGCGATGCGCTCGATCAACGACGGAAAATCGAGCGTAACTACGTTCACCTTCACGCCGATCTTGCCAAGATCTTCCTGAATCATGACGGCCATGCGCTCGCGGTATTTGTTGCCCGCGTTGGTGACGATCGAAAACTCGACCGTGTTGCCGTCGTGGTCGTGCAGGGTGCCGTCTTGCAGCCGGAAACCGTCGCTTTGCAGAAGCTGGAGAGCGGCGTCGGGCTTATAGGACTCGGCCTTGAGCCGGCTGTTGAACCAGAACTTGTTCGCCGGGGAGATGGGGCCAACCGCCGGCTTGGCGTGACCATTGAAAACGACGCGGGTCAGATCATCCCGGTTGATGGCTTCCGAAACGGCGCGGCGGAAATTGGTCGAGCGGAACCAGTTGCGCTTGTACGCGGGAATAGGGGCATTCGCCACCTGGTTGAACCACATGAACTCGGAATCGAGCGAGGCCCCGGCATCATGAACGACTGCGGGAGAAGAGGCCGCCAGACGATCATAGTATTCAGTGTCGATGGAATTGATGAGGTCGAGTTCACCACGCCGGAAGCGGAGGGCTTCGACATCCCGATTCGGTTGAATGTCCAGGCGGATCGAATCGAGATACGGCAACGGGTGCCCCTGCGCGTCCTTCTTCCAGTAGTTCGGATTACGCTTCAGGAGGACGCTTGAGCCCGGCTTGTACTCCGAGACCATAAACGGTCCCAGCACCGTCGTTTCCTTGTTGGCACGGGACGACATGATCGCAACCTGGTCGAAGAGGCCGGCGAGTCCGATGACCGGGGCGGAGAACGTGACTGAAATCTGGTCCGGACTCAGGATCTTGGTGGCGACCGTGCTGTTGCCTGAACGGAAGGCGTCTCCGGTGGAGGAATGCAGCGCGGGATCCATCAGGCGCGTGACGGTGTAAGCGACATCCTCGGCGGAAAACGGACTGCCATCAGAAAAGCGGATTCCGTGGCGCAGCTTGAAGGTGATCTGGCGGCCATCTTTCGATACCTTCCAAGACTCGGCGAGCTCCGGCTCCAGCGCCTGAGTTTGCCGGTTCGCCCGCATCAACACACCGCCTGTCAGATAACGAATCGTGAGCGATGGGTCATCGTCGACCTTGAGTGGATCAAAGGTTTTTGGCTCGGCACGCAAGCAGAATCGCAGTTCATTCGTGCTCTGCGCATAAGCGCCCCCCATCAGCAGCGCGAAACAAAGAAGAAATCGTAGACCAACGTGGCGGCAGATCATGCGGCCACCTCCTCTTTCGACAAAACCATCTGAAACGATGTCATGACAATGATCAGGAGCAGCAGGGGGACCAGTCGCCAGGGCTCGTCGCGGAACGACACCAGACCCTCCAGTTCGCGCAGCAGACTTCCCCAGGACGGCAGAGGCTCCGCGACACCCAGGCCCAGAATTCCGAGATTTGCCTCGCTCAAAATGAAAACAGGAATGGAAATCCAGAATTGCGCATACAAGACCGGCTTCAAATTGGGCAGGACATGGAAGAAGAAGAGCCGGGATCCATGCAAGCCAGAAGCACGCGCCTGCAGGATAAAGTCTGAAGTGCGCAGCGATTGCGCGCTGGTGCAGAGCACGCGCGCGGAAGCCGCCCAGCCCAGCAGGCCGAGGATCAGAAAGGTGATCAGAACCG
>Ga0326726_10004361_pt1 | contig 12912 bp, 11 predicted proteins | sample MHFenrmetagenome_2_FD_207603 | JGI IMG/M metagenome (GOLD analysis project Ga0326726, IMG submission 207603) | Lab enriched peat soil microbial communities from Michigan Hollow, Ithaca, NY, United States - MHF15MN | ecosystem: Environmental > Terrestrial > Soil > Wetlands > Peat | place: USA...
CGCGCCGATGTTGCCGAGGCCGAGGACGGCGGTGCCGTTCGAGATCACGGCGACGAGGTTGCCTTTGCCGGTGAATCGAAACGCGGCTTCCGGGTCTTTCTCGATGGCGAGACACGGCCGCGCGACGCCGGGCGAGTACGCCATCGACAGATCGCGCTGCGTGAGGCAGGGCTTGGTGGTGACGACCTCGAGCTTCCCGGGCCTCGGTTTCTCGTGATAATCGAAGATGTCTTCGTCGCGCAACAGCATGATCTGGTCTCCAGGTCTCGGTGTGCCCCGTTCTTGCAATGACAACGCCTGAAGGTGTCCGCAAACCCCGCACCACGCGAAATCCTGCAGGTTTTTCGCGCGACGCCAGGGTTGCGCCATCGCCATTGCCGGATTCCCGGCGGATAATCAGCCGATGCCCATACCATGGCTGCGGCTCCTCGACATCGCGCTCGGCGTCACCAATCTGGCGCAGAGCCGCGCCGCGCGCGCGGATGAGGAACTGGAACACGGCGCCGGCGCCTCAGTGCACCACGACCCGGGCCTGGCGAGCGTCGTGGCGGCCGCGCTGCGTGAAGTGTTCGAGCGTGACGCGCGCCGGATGCAGATGTTGCGCGAGAAGGTCGAGGCCGATCGCCAGCGAGCCGAGCGCGCGCTACGCGTGGAGCTGCTGAGCCGCGCCGCCGATCGCGAAGCGGGCCGGCTGCGATTGCTCGCGGGATGCGCCCTGGCGAGCTGGATCGGGACGGTCATCGCGATGATCTGGCTGAACAGCGACAGCCTTGCCGTGCGCGTGCTGTTGGGCAGCGGCATGCTGCTGCAACTTGCTTCGTTCGCGTCGGCGCTCCTCGTGCACACGACGCTCAGCGATCCGCTCGAGGTGCTCGCGACAACCGACGACATGACGAGACGCAAGGGCATTGCGGGTCTCGACGTCGCGCTGTGGCTGCTGATCGTCGGGCTCGTGCTCGTCGGCGTCGCGGTCATCTTGTAGGGCGGGTCTTTTGGACCCGCCTGATCAGCCGGGTCCGAAAGGACCCGGCCTACATGCCGGCTTCTACATGCCCGGCTTCGCCATCCGCATATTCCACAGCCGGCCCATGTGACCCGCAGGCGGGCGCACGCGAAGGAACACGTGAACGGAGGTTGGATGATCGCCGTGCGATGCGCGCAGCGCGTCGGGGACGGCGTAGACGGTGAGATCCGCGCCGGCGCCGACGTCGAAGCCGCGCCACCGGGTGAGGTCGCGCACCGCGCCGATCGTCAGCGCGGTCACCAGGCTCGGCGGTTCGTTGAGTCCCGCGTCGGCCGTCAGCGGATTCTGCAGCAAGGCCGTCTCCGTATCGACGGATTCGAGCCTTCCATAGAGTGACGTCGCGCCGCGGTGCGATGTGAGCTCGGCGAGGAACGCGCTGAACGCGCCGTGCTCTTTGTCGTTGCGCCCGACGGCGATTGTCGCCGCCGTGAAGTCGTCCGCCGACGCGTGAAGCCAGTCGACCGACGCGGTCGTCCGCCGCACGTCGCCGGCCTCGAGCGCCTCGGGCTTCTTGAGAAATCCGTGCGAGGCCTGCAGCTGCCACTCCGAGGACGGCCGGAACCACACGCGCGCCGACCATGAGTCCAGCGCGCCGGGATCCATCAGGTCCCAGCGGTTGTCATCCGGCTCGGCGCCGTGAAAGATCGATCCTTCGATCGTGAACGGCCCGTGCTCGACGGCCGTCGTGAGCACGCCCATCGCAATGTGCGTCGAATCCAGCGTGTGGTGCGCGAGCGGTGCCGCGGGGTTGTCCGCCGCTGACGCCCGGTGCATGAACGCGATCGGTCCGAGCGCCGGCTCGCCGACGGGCGCGCCCGCGATCGTGAGGTGCGACTCGGCTCCGATCGGCACGCGCCACACGACGGCAGCCTGCATCAGGAAGTCGTGTGGATGCTGCCAGTCGACGAGCGGCTGGCCTTGATATTCCTCGCCGACCTGGAACAGTTCGCGATAGCCGCGGGACGTCGCGGTCAGCGGATCGAGGCTGATCATGCCGGTCAGCGTGAGCCGGCCGGCGCCGGCGTTCCGGCTGGCCATCCCCATCCACCAGTTCGTCGACGTGAACTCGTCGCCGCCGCGCGGTCCGCCCTGATGATTGAACGTCGCGAAGAGCACGCCGTCCGACATCAGCATCCACGGTGAAGACGACGCCTGTTCCGTGGCGTGATCGGCGTGCTGCGGGTCGTCGACTTGCGCGCGCGCGATAGCGGGCGCGAGGACACTCAGTACAGAAAGACAGAAAACGACGACACGAGTACGCATGCTGAGACGATCTCCAGTTGTAGGGCGGGTCCTTTCGGACCCGCCTGGTCATGCCGGGTCCAGAAGGACCCGGCCTACGGGACTGGGTGATCTCAGATGCGCAGAACGTCCGGAAGGGCGGCGCGACGTGGAGGCGTGAAGTGCGCGGCGATGCGCACGGGCGCTGAAAACGGCGAGATGTCGGCGGAGGGTTGCGCAAAGAGAATCGCGATCGTGAGATCGGGCGCCGACGCGGTGACGGATTTCACGAGTCCCGCGCGATCGATCGACAGATCGTGCGTGCAGCGGATCGGCGGCTTCGGTTGCGGTGTCGTCGATCCCGATTCGGTGTGCGCATGCAGCGGACAGGACGCATCGGCGGATGCGGTCTGCGCCGGTGCGGCGGGCGCGCCGAGGTCGCAGCAGGCATCGTTGGCCGCCGGCCCCAAGGCCAGGGTGATGATGAGAGCGAGAAGGGCGCGCCGCATGCGACCTTATATATACCATCCAAGTGGCTGGAGGCTGGAGGCTGGAGGCTGGAGGCTGGTGGCTGGTGGCTGGTGACGTGGCGTCCGCCTTCAGGCGGACCGTCCAAAAATCACGCCGGGGGCGAGCTTCCATTCGGGATCGAGCGCGCGCTTCACGGCGCGCATCTGGTCGATCCCTTCCCGGCCGTACAGGTTCAGCAGCAGCTGTTGCTTGACGGCATTGCGTCCGACGCCGTGTTCGGCGAGCGGCGATCCGCCGAGCCGGTGCACTTCACGCCCGAACGCGAGGATCGCCTCTTTGCCGGACTCGACGTCGGCGATCGACCGCGGGATCACGTTCGGGTGCAGGTTGCCGTCCGAGATGTGTCCCCACACGGCGGCGTCGAGGCCGCGGCGCTCGAACTCCGCGTCGTAGATCGCGAGCAGCTCGCCGAGCCGCTCGAACGGCACGATCATGTCCGCGGCCGTCTTCGCGATCTGCGCGTGGATGCCGTACTTCGCCCGGCCGACCCGCGCGTTGACGGCGGCCGGTACGGCCTCGCGGATCGCCAGCAGCTGTTCGGCTCTCGCGCGATCACCAGGCACGGCGATCTCGACCGCATCGAGCACGCCCGCGCGATCGAGCGCGCGGCACAGCCGGATCAACGGCGTGTCCGGCGCACCGGCCTCGCGCGCGCGGCCGATCTCGTCGAACGCCTGGGACTGCGTCATGTTCGCCGGCAACTCGAGCGTGACGAGCAGCGCGATCGTCGTTCCATCCGGAATCGTCACGCCGTACTGGCGATCGATGCCGTCCTCCCGCAACAGCGCGAGGCAGCGCGCGTCCATGTGTTCGATGGCCGCGATGTCGAGTCCGCGCGGATCGCCCGTCCGCCACGTGTCCCGCGCGGCCTTGCGTGAATCTGCGACGAACGCGAGCGCCGCCCGCCGATCGGCAAACGGCACGAATGCGAGGCAGAGCGCCGGCCGCGACGGCAGCACGCGAAGCGTGACCTCGGTCACGATTCCGAGCGTGCCCTCCGATCCGATGAAGAGATCGATCAGATCCATTCCCGGCGCGGCGAAATAGCCCGCCGACAGCTTTGCGACGCGCGGCATGTCGTACCGCGGCACGTCGACACGCGCAGTCCGATCGGAGAGCACGATCTCGAACGAGCCGCCGGCGCTCGCGAACACCTGGCCGCGTTCCACGTCGAGCACGTCGCCGTTGGCCAGGACGACCGTCAGCGCCCGGACCCAGTCGCGCGTCGTTCCGTACTTGAACGTCGCGGCGCCGGCCGCGTTGGTCGCAACCGTCCCGCCGACGAAGGCGCCTGTGAACGTCGGCGCCGGCGGGTAACTCTTGCCCGCGTGCGCGAGCGCGGCGTCCAGCTCGGCGATGGTCACGCCCGCCCCGACGCGAACCGCGTCTTCCCCGATGACGATGTTGTCGAGACGGCGCAGACGACGGGTGCTGAGCACGATGTCGCCCATCGGTGTTGCGCCGCCCGTGAGCGACGACTGCGCGCCGATCGGCAGAACGGTTGGTGCGTCGCGAACAGCGCGAGCGACGCCCGCCTCGGTGGTCGGGAAGGCTACGCCCACGGCGTGACCGCCGGGGAAGTGCGCGGCATCCTCGAGAAATGCGGCGAGGACGTCCGGATCGCGCTCTGCGGGCGGAGACGCGGCGACGCCGTGCGGCGGCCTGGCGCGGATGGAATGGCCGGACATGAGGCTATATTAGATGGATGCGCATCTCAGTTTGGCGTTCGGGCCTGCGCGCGGCGATTCTCACGGCGGCGGCGGCACTTGCGACGGCGTCCGCCTCGCCGATCCATGCGCAAAAGGGCGAGGAGCGCGGGATGGACGGCGCGGCCCGGATCACGCAGGCGCAGTTCAAGAAGCTGATTGCCGCGAAGACCGTGATCATCGTCGACACGCGCAACGCGGACGCGTTCGCGCAGGGTCACATTCCCGGCGCGCAGCTGTTGCCGCTCGAGGGCCGGATGACGTGGCCCATGGAATTCGAGAAGTTCGCGGAGTCGCTCGAGAAGACGAAGAAGACGGTCGTCACCTACTGTGCCTGAGAGGACGAAGCTACGAGCGCCCGTGCGGCGCTCATCCTCGAACAGCGCGGCGTGAAGACGGTAAAGGCACTCCGTGGCGGATGGAATCAGTGGGTGGCTGAGAAGAATCCTGTTGTCAAAGTCAAAACTGAAAAGTGAAAAGAGAAAAGTGAAGAGCTCCGGGAGTTGCGGGGCTCGTGCGTGAGTTCGTGACCGTCGCGCGCGCCGCCGACATTGCGCCCGGCCAGGCGCGACAGGTCACCGTCGACGATCGGTGGGTCGGCCTCTTCAACGTCGACGGCGAGTTCCACGCGGTCGACAATCTCTGTCTACATCGCGGCGGTCCGCTGTGCGAAGGTCACGTGCGGAGCGGCATCGTCACGTGCCCATGGCACGGGTGGCTGTACGACCTGCGGACCGGTGTCCTCGTTCAGGATCCGACGGTCGGCGTCACGCGCCACGAAGCCAGAGTCGTAGCCCACGAGGTCCAGGTTCGATTGTCGGATTAACCGCTATACTTTCCTGATGCGCTTCGCTCCGGAATACGTCACGTACGTTCTGAACGAAAACTTCGAAGACGCCAAAGAGTTCCTGCTCGCGCCGATGATGGCGATGAACTACGCGCATCTGGTGATGCTCGCGTCGCGCGGGATCGTCTCCACCGCCGACGCGCGCGCGCTTCGAAACGCGCTGGATTCGGTGTCGCAGGATGAAATCCGTGCCGTCAAGTACGACGGCACGTACGAAGATCTCTTCTTCTACGTCCAGCGGCTGATCTGCACAGCCTGCGGCGAGGACGTCGCCGGCCGCCTGCACACCGCGCGGTCGCGCAACGACATCGCGATGACGATGTACCGGATGCGCCAGCGGGAACTCGTCCTCGGATTGATGGCCGCGTCGCACGAATTGCGCCGGACGCTGCTGGATCTTGCGGATCGTCATCGCGACACGATCGTCGCGCTCCACACGCACACGCAGCGCGCGCAGCCGTCGACGGTGGCGCACTACCTGCTGGCTGTGATCGAGCAGCTCGAACGCGACGCGATCCGTTTGCGCGGCGCGTACGAGCGCACCAACCGCAATCCGCTCGGCGCGTGCGCGATCACCGGCACAGGTTTTCCCATCGATCGGCAGCTGACGTCAGACCTGCTCGGCTTCGACGGACCGACGATCAACACCTACGGCAGCATCGCCACGGCCGATTACCTGCTCGAGTCCGCGTCCGCGGCCGCCGTGCTGCTGGTCGGGAATGGGCGCTTCGTCCAGGACCTGCTGCTCTGGAGCACGGCGGAGTTCGGCTATCTGCGTCTGGGCGACGGCTTCGTCCAGGGCAGCAGCATCATGCCGCAGAAGCGCAATCCGGTCGCGATCGAGCACGCGCGCGTGATCGGCAGCAAGGCGCTGGGCCAGGCGCAGGCGATCATCACGTGCGTGCACAACACGCCGTTCGGCGACATCGTGGACACGGAAGACGATCTGCAGCCGCTGGTCTTCTCGATGTTCCGCGACGCGTCGCGCGCCGTGAAGCTGGTCGCGGCGGCGATGAGGACCGCGGAGTTCGACGCCGCTCGACTCGAAGCCAGCGCCGGCGACGGCTGGACGACGCTGACCGAGCTGGCGGATACGTTCGTGCGCGACAACGGCCTGCCGTTCGACACGGGCCACGCGCTGGCGTCGAGGCTGATGGCGGCGCGCGAGCGCGACGCGAAGGCGTCGATCGGCGCGCAGCTCGCCGAGGTCTCGCGCGAGCTGCTCGGGAAGCCGCTCGTCTACAGCGATGAAGCGCTGGCGAAGGCGCTGAGCCCGCGGCATTTCGTCGAAGTGCGGACGACGCTCGGGGGTCCTGCGCAGACCGAAACGGCGCGCGCGGCCGGCGTCGCCCGGGGTCAACTCGAGCAGGACGACGCGTGGCTGACCCGCACGACCGATGCGCTGGCCGCGGCAGAAAAGAAGCTCGCGGATCGGAGCGCTGGCTTGTGATGGCGGAACGCGGATTGCGGATTGCGGAATGAAGAACCCCGAACCAAGAACCCTGAACCCTGAACCCTGAACCCTAAACCATGAACCCTGAACCCGATCACGACACGCCGATGACCGGCAGGTACGTGAAGGTCATCGTCCTGCAGGTCGTGATCCTGGTGCTCCTCTGGATCTTCGGGCGGCTCTTTTCATGATCCCCAGCGACCAGTCACCAGCCACCAGCCACCGCCGTTCCAGCCACCGCCGTTCCAGCCACCAGCCACCAGCCACCAGCCGCTAGTTCATGCACTTCATCGACTGGCTCGTCGTCGTCGCCTACATCGGCTGGGTCATCGTCGACGGCCTGCGCCGCTCGAAGGGCACCGACAAGGTGGACGGCTACCTGCTGGCGAATCGATCGTTGCCGTGGTGGGCCGTGGGTCTTTCGGTGATGGCGACGCAGATGAGCGCCGTCACGATGGTCGGCACGACGGGACAGGCATACCTCACGGGCCTGCGGTTCGTGCAGTTCTACTTCGGCCTGCCGCTCGCGATGATCATCCTCTCGCTCACGGTCGTGCCGTTCTTCACGCGCGCGCGCGTCTACACCGCGTACGAGTACCTCGAGCGGCGGTTCGACGTCCGCGTGCGGTCGCTGACCAGCCTGCTGTTTCTGTTCGCGCGGGCGGCGGCGCTCGGCGTGACGCTCGCCGCGCCGGCGGTCTTCATGTCCACCATTCTCGGCTGGACCGTCCCGTTCGCGGTGCTGGTGATCTGCGTGCCGATGATCGTCTACACGACGATCGGCGGCGTGCAGGCCATCGCGTGGACCGACGTGAAGCAGATGTTCATTGTCGTGTTCGGCATGTCGAGCGCGGTCGCGATCCTCCTCTACAGCATCCTGCACAGCGTCGGCTTCACGCAGGCGCTGCACCTGGCGGGCGCGACCGGACGGCTGCAGGCGATCGACTTCACGTTCGACCTGCACGAGACGTACACGTTCTGGTCGGGGATGATCGGCGGGCTCTTCCTGATGCTGTCGTACTTCGGCTGCGACCAGAGCCAGGTCCAGCGCTATTTGACGGCGAAGTCCATCGACGAGGCGCGTCAGTCGCTGCTGATGAGCGCATTCGTCAAGATCCCGCTGCAGCTGCTGATCCTGTCGACCGGCGTCCTCGTGTTCGTCTTCTATCTCTTTCAGGCGCCGCCGATGCTCTTCAACCGCGTGCACGACGCGACGATTGCATCGAGCCCGCAGGCGGGCGAGTACGCGGCGCTCGAGCGCGACTTCGACGGCGCGATTGCCGCCAGGCGCGAGGCCGCCAGGCAGGGCGATCGCGAGTCGTTCCTCGCGAGCGACGCGCGGGTCGGGGAGATCCGCACGAAGGCCACCGGCGTGCTCAAGCAGGCGACCGGCGACGCCAGCTACAACGACGTCAACTACGTGTTTCCGACGTTCATCCTCACGCACATGCCCATGGGCCTCGTGGGCCTGATGATCGCGGCGATCTTCGCGGCGGCGATGTCCGCCAGCGGCGGCGAGCTGAACGCGCTCGCGACGGCGTCCGTGATCGATTTCTACCGCCGGCATTTCGTCAAGGCGGGATCCGAGACGCACTACATCCTGGCGTCGAAACTCGCGACGATCGTCTGGGGGTTATTCGCCTGCGTCGTCGCCACGTACGCTGCGAACCAGGGATCGCTGATCGAAGTCGTCAACCGGTACGGGTCGTTCGTCTACGGTTCGCTGCTCGGCGTGTTCATCCTCGCGATTCTGACCAGGCGCGCGAACGCGACGGGAGCGTTGTGGGGTCTGGTCGCGGGAATGATCTCGGTGGTGACCGTGGCGTGGGAACTGCCGTGGGTCGCCTACCTGTGGCACAACCTGATCGGCGCTGTGGTCTGTGTCGCGGTCGGAATGGTGGTGAGTGTGATGTCAGGAAGTGAAAAGGCAGAAGGCACAAGGCAGAAGTGAAGCGGGAAAGTCTCAGCTTCTTCCTTGTGCCTTCTTCCTTCTTCCTTCTTTGATCCGCATCGCCGTCGCGCCCATGACGGCGACGGCGCATCCCTCCACGTACACCTTCTCCGCGTCGATCCAGTCCACCGGCTGATTCTTCAGATTCGGATCCGCGAGGATGCCGTGCAGGAGGAACACGGCCGCCGCGGCGTACGCGGTGTAGTGCAGCAGCTTCCACGTGTGGTGCGCGAAGACGCGGCGGATGTACGAGGTCACGACGACGAACGTCACGAGGTAGAGCGCGATCGCACCGAGCGTGTTCTCGAACGGCTGCGTCGGCGACCAGAGGGGAACGAAGATGTCGAAGAGACGGAACCTCGCCGTCGCCGAGAAGAGCAGAATCAACGGATGCGTCAGCGCGGTGGCGAGGCCGATGTACCCGAGCCAGTTGTGGAACGTGAAGAGCTTGACGCGTCTGCGGGGGAACTGCCGGAGCGGGTTGTAGCCGACCGAGAGCAGCAGGCCCAGAAGAATCTGCGTCGTGAAGATCCCGATCGCGATCAGGCCGACGACGGACGAAACGTCTATCGCCGTGGGGAGCTCGATGTCATTGAGCACGGTGAGAGTTTATAGGAGGCTTGAGGCTGGAGGCTGGAGGCTAGCGAGAGCTCTTCCAGTCCACAGCCTCTAGTCCCCAGCCCCCCGATCTAAAACGCGAAGCGTACCTGCACCTGGAACATGCGCGGCGGGTCGATGTTGGCCAGCGCCGGGAGGGCGTTCGAGGCCGTCCCTGCGCTGACGACCTGGCCGAACGTGTTGTTCACCGTCGTGGTATCACCGTACGTCGTCTGCGCGCGCCCGAGGATGTTCGCGTGGTTGAAGAGGTTGAACCCCTCGAGCCTGATCAGAATCGTGCGCCCCGCGGGTTTGATGCGGCCTTCGAGGAAGATCCCGACGTCCTGCGTCGCCGTGCCGCGAAACGCCGACTTGCCGATCACGGCGCCGTTCACCACGGGCCGATCGTTGTTCGAGCCGTCGCCGTTGTTGTCCACGCCGGTCACGGCGTTGAAGGGACGCGCCGAGGCGAGCTGCGTCACCGTGCCGGCCGTGATGTTGTACGGGAACTGGTACGAGGCCGTGATCACCGCGCGATGGCGCTGATCGAGCACGCTCGGACCGCGTTCGACTTCGTCGAGCCGCGAGATGATGCTCTCGTTCGGCGCAATCCCGTTCCCGTCGGGCTCCGTCGTGTTCGTGGCGCTCGACAGGGTGTAGCTGACCGCGGCGTAGAACTTCGGGTGGCCGCGGTACGTGACCTGCGTCTGCAGGCCGTCATAGTCCGCGACGCCGAGGTTCAACAGCACGTTGACCGAACGCACGCCGCCATTCACCGGCAGGATGGGACGGGTGGCGTTGGCCGCCGCGACGCTCCTGACCTGACCGGGGGCGGTGCGATCGAAAACCGACGGTGCGTTCAGATCGACGGTGCGATCGAGATCCGTCCAGTGCTGGTGCACGTAGTCGGAGCCGACGAACAGGCCTTTGACGATCTCGCGCTCGGCGCCGATCGAGACCACCTGGCTGCGCGGGTTCACGAGCGTGTCGGGGTAGTTCGGCAGCAGGCTGAAGTTCAGCCCGTACTGCGCGAACTGCGTCCGGTAGAAATCCGTCTGGCCGGCCCGGAGCGTGATGTTGCGGGCCGGCAGTTCCGACGCGGGCAGCGTTCTCGGATCGAACGACAGCGGAAGGCACGGTCCCGTCAGGCACGTCGGGAAGCCGAGCTGCCCCGGCGTCGCCGTGTACGTCGTGAATCCGTCCAGCCCGCTGATCAACGAGTCCGCGATCAGATTGGACTGAATCTGCGTGTAATACATGCCGTAGCCGCCGCGAATCGCCAGGCGCGCGTCGCCGTTCGGATGCCAGCCGAATCCAACGCGCGGCGCGATGTTGTTCTTGGCGTCGGTCAACGTCTGCACGTCGTAACGGAGGCCCGCGTCGATCGTGAGATCGTCGTTCGCGCGGATGCTGTCCTGCACGTACCCGGCGATGAGCCACTGATTGAGGTTGTAGGTCGTGATCCCGTAGCTGATCGGCTGCGAGTAGTTCTGCACGTCGGCCAGCGTCAATTGATCAAATGGTTTCGTCGTCGTGCTGAGGAACGTGAACGTGCCGAGCACGGCGAATCCGGGCTCGTTGCCCTGGCCGCCGGACATGTGGCGCGCCAGGCTGCCGCCGAAGTGGACGGTGTGCTTGTCGTGCGACCACGAGAGCGTGTCGGAGAACTGCAGTTGACGGCTGAACGTGTCGGTCAGTCGTGATTGCCCGATCGTGAAGGGCACCGAGCCGGCGCGCGTGTAGGCGGTCGAGAGGTTCTGCGCCTCCCAGCGCGTGACCGGATCTCCGTCGAGGAACGCGACGCGTCCCTCGTTGACGAGATGCGGCCCGAAAATCGACGTCAGATTCGCCTGCGCCGTGACCGAGCCTCGCGTGTACTTCCGCGCGACGTTGGGCGCGCTCGTGCCGCCGACCGCGTCGTTCGGGTTCGTGTCGTAGAAGCGATCGAAGTTCACGCGCGCCATCACGCTCTGGCTGGTTGAAATCCTGTGATCCAGCCGTCCGTCCAGCAGTCCCTGGCGATAGTTGCCCGTGTAGGCGAGGTTGCCGTCCGCCGGCAGCAGAAACGCCGGCAGCGACGTGGACAGGTACGTCGTCCGATCCTGGCGCGTGTAGTCGCCGGTCGCGAACACGAACGTCTTGTCCTTCGCGAGCGCGCCGCCGATCGAACCGGAGTACTGATTGAGCGCGTCTGGCACGTCGGCCGGATTGATGGCGGTGAGCGTCGTCGGCGTCACGCAGCTCGCGACGGACGGCGCGCAGAAACCGTCGGTGGCAAACGTCGTTGCCTGCCAGCTGCCGGGCCGGCCCATGTAGAGTCCTTCGCCGTGCACGGTGTTCGTGCCGGACTTGGTGACGATGCTCACCGCCGGGCCCGCGGTCCAGCCGAACTCGGCGGAGAACGCGTTCGATAGCGTGAGCATTTCCTGCACGGCGCCGAGCGGCACGGTGGACATCATCGTCTGACGGCCCCAGCCTTCGTCGTTGTTCACGCCGTCGATCGTGAACGTCGTGGTGCGCCGGCTGCCGGCGCCCGTGGCGAAGTACGTCGCGTTGACGAACAGGTCGCCGGTGCCTTTGGCCGAACGGAACGCGGAGTTGAGCAGCGGCAGCGTCGACACCTTGCGGCCCAGGATCGGCGTCTCGTCGATCGTCGCGCTGTCGAGGTTGCGGCCGATCTGCGCATCGGCGCGGACGCCCTGCGTCGTGCCGTAGACGGTCACCTCGCTCTGGCCGCCGCTGGCGACGAGCTTGACCTTCACCGTCGCGGTCTCGCCTCCCCGAAGCGTCAGGCCGGTGATGTCCTCGCCGGTGAAACCGGTCTTGGCCACGCTGACTTTGTACTCGCCGGTCAGGGGGAGCGCTGAGAGCGTCGCGGTGCCTTCGGCGCCCGAGACGACGTCACGCCCGAGGCCAGTGGCAGTGTTCAGCACGGTGATCGTAGCGTCCGGAACGACGGCGCCCGTCTGATCGACCACGACGACGATCATCGACGCGGTGTTGGGCGACTGCGCGAACGAGGGAACCACAAAGCCCACAAAGACCACGAAGAAGAACCGTGCGATCAAGCCGACGCGATAACCCATGACTCCCTCTTTGTGTCCTTTGTGCTCTTTGTGGTTCATCTCTCTTCTTCGTGTTTCCGCGTCTTTGTGGCCCACATCCGTCATTTCGGGCTCACCACGTAGTCTTTGAAGTAGCTGGTTGTATCGGTCTTCGCCCACAGACCGACTTTGCCCATGACCGGCGGGCGCAGGACCGCGTTGTTGGCCGGAATCAGGTCCGGATTCGGCGCCGCGCCGCCGCGGCCTGGACCCGGCTGGCTGCCCAGCGTGTACTCGAGCGCCATCTCGCCGTCGAGCGTCGCCTTGAGATCGGCGCCGTCAATCGTCAGCTTCAGCTCGTGCCACGCCGCGCGGTCCAGCATGAACTTCTTCGCGCGATCGCTGAAGCGCATGTTGCGCCGGATGCCGTTGTGGAATTCCCAGAGCGCGACGTTGTTCTCGGTGTCGTTGTAGCGGACGGCCAGCCAGTCCCCGTTCGGCTTGACGTTGAAGAGGATGCCGGACGCGCGATCCGCGT
>Ga0326726_10004362_pt1 | contig 12910 bp, 11 predicted proteins | sample MHFenrmetagenome_2_FD_207603 | JGI IMG/M metagenome (GOLD analysis project Ga0326726, IMG submission 207603) | Lab enriched peat soil microbial communities from Michigan Hollow, Ithaca, NY, United States - MHF15MN | ecosystem: Environmental > Terrestrial > Soil > Wetlands > Peat | place: USA...
CGATGGTCTCACCGCCCCCATAGATCGTGTCTAGACTCTTCGGGAAGCTCGAGGCGCACCGCCAGCGCACTTCGGGCAGTGCCGGTGTCTGCGCTACCGCTTGCGCTGCGGCCGCGGCGGAGATGACGCCGAAGCCGGCGCGGGAAAGAAATTTTCTGCGATTCATAGTCCCTCCGTATGAAATTCCGGGTTGATAAGAAGATGGATTCCCAAGGTCCTGCAAGGAACGCGCCTACCCCTGTATCCAGGGCAGTCCGGCGAATCGCCAACCTCCCACGGTGTTGCGATGGCCCGCCGCATCCTTGTCCCCCTCGAATCCTTCCAGGATGTTATAGGCGTTCGAATACCCGGCCTGGCTGGCGGCTTGGGCAGCGTGGTGCGATCGTACGCCGGAGCGGCAAAGGAACATGACCGGTGCGTCGCCCTTAGCAACCTCAGTCTGCAATTGCCCGAGGAAGACGGGATTGCGCTGGCCACCGGGGTAGGTGTTCCACTCGATCAATACCGATTCGGGAACGTGCCCGACGTAGTCCCACTCGGCCTGGGTGCGGACATCGATCAGCTTCCAAGCGGGAAGCTGTTGCATCAGCGCGTATGCCTCCCCGGGGAGCAGGGCCCCGGCGTAGGGCAAATTCATTGTCTGACCGCGCTGTTTGGCTCGAGCGAGGATATCCTTGACGGAGTCGATTGGCATGATCGGGTGCGGTAAAGCGGGTTGGCTAGTTTAGCTTGGACGAAAGAAGTCCGGAGTTGATTCGCACTGATGCGGTGCGCATAATGGCGATTTTGCGCCACTATGGTGCGCAAGGTACCAACGTCGCTCGAGTTGCTCGCCTATGGCACAATGGCGTGCTTTTTTTGGCGCCAGATGGCATGGAATCTGCAAAGAACCCAGCGATCTAGCGCTTTTTCACCTTTCCAACCACCAACAATCCGCAACTTGAGGAGATCCAGCAATGGCATTGTCCGCCAATGACGTGATGAAGATGATCAAGGAGAAGGAGGTCAAGTTCGTAGACCTGCGCTTCACCGACACCCGCGGCAAGGAGCAGCACGTTTCCGTGCCGGTCAAGGCGTTCGACATGGACAAATTTGAAAGCGGACACTTCTTCGACGGCTCTTCGATCGCAGGCTGGAAGGGCATCGAAGCGTCGGACATGCTGCTGATGCCAGACCCTGATTCTGCGCGCATGGACCCCTTCACCGACGAACCGGTACTCAACCTCAGCTGTGACGCGGTCGAACCAGCGGACCGCAAAGGTTACGACCGCGATCCGCGCACGATCGCCAAGCGCGCGGAAGCGTATCTGAAGTCGTCGGGCCTTGGAGACACAGCGTATTTCGGTCCCGAACCCGAGTTCTTCATCTTCGACTCGGTGACGTGGAATGTGGATATGTCGGGCTGCTTCGTGAAGATCAAGTCCGAAGAAGCGCCATGGTCCTCGGGCGAGGAATACGAAGGCGGGAACATGGGTCACCGCGCTCCGGTGAAGGGTGGCTATTTCCCGGTGCCACCGGCCGACACACTGCAGGACATCCGCAATGCCATTTGCCTCGCGTTGGAGCAGCAGGGCGTTGAAGTGGAAGTGCACCACCACGAGGTGGCCGCGGCGGGACAGTGCGAAATCGGCACCAAGTTCAACAGCCTGGTGAAGCGTGCCGACTGGATGCAAATCCTGAAGTACACCATCTGGAACGTCGCCCATTCGTACGGCAAGACGGCGACTTTCATGCCCAAGCCTATCGTCGGTGACAACGGATCCGGCATGCACGTGCACCAATCGGTGTGGAAGGGCGGCCAGAACCTGTTTACAGGCAACGGCTACGCAGGGCTTTCGGATTTCGCGCTCTTCTACATCGGCGGCATCATCAAGCACGCGAAAGCGCTGAACGCCATCACCAACCCGGGGACCAACTCGTACAAGCGCCTGGTACCGGGATTTGAAGCGCCGATCAACCTGGCCTATTCGTCGCGCAACAGATCCGCCGCGTGCCGGATACCCCTCGTGACCAATCCCAAGGCGCGCAGGGTCGAAGTGCGCTTCCCGGACCCGACGACGAATCCGTATCTGGCGTTCGCTGCAATGCTTATGGCGGGGTTGGACGGCGTGCAGAACAAGATCCACCCCGGCGACCCGATCGACAAGAATCTTTACGATCTGCCGCCCGCGCAGGCCAAGAAAGTGCAGAACGTGTGCTCTTCGCTCGACATGGCGATCGATCACATGAATAAGGACCGGGATTTTCTGACCAAAGGCGGCGTGTTCTCGGACGACATGCTCGATGCCTATTGCGCTCTGAAGATGGAAGAGGTCACGCGCTTCCGCATGACCACCCATCCGGTCGAGTTCGACATGTACTACAGCTCGTAAGGCAGCGAAGAAGGGCCCGGTTGCTTCGGGCCGATTGGGTTCGACACAGCGCGGAGGGACGGAGCACTTGATTGGGGTGTTCCGTCCTTTTTCCATTTGAAATCAGGGTTGTTTTGGCCTACACTCGAAGCTCCCTCGCGGGATCGGTCAGGCTATGGAACAGAGCAGAACTTTGCTGGGTTGGGTTTTCCTCGCGCTGGCGGCGCCTTGCGGGCCCGCTCTGAGCGAGGTCTACAAATGCCCAGACGCGAGCGGCCGGCCGACTTATACCAACGTCAAGCGCGACACCGTGGGCAAGAACTGCACCGTGGTGAGCAAGGAAGTACAAGTGGTTCCCTCTCAGACCCCTACTGGGCGGGACAAATCCTCGACCACGGTGGATCGCAACAACAACCGGCGCAAGATTCTCGAGTCCGAGCTCCAGAACGAACAGCAGCTGCTCTCCGACGCACAGCAGAAGCTCACCGAGCAGGAAGGTGCACGCCAAGGCGACGAGCGCAACTATGCTCGCGTGCAGGAGCGACTGAAGCCGTATCAGGAGGCGGTCGACCTGCACACCAAGAACATCGAACAGCTTCGAGGCGAGCTCGGCCGGCTCAGGTAAGCAGGAACTCACTCTCTCCCTCGACCCGCAACTCTTGCCCCTCGCTGGGGCGCTCTCGTGCGCCGTCGCCAGACGGTATGCGTTTCCGGCTCGGCCCCTCGGTGTAGCGCATGGATCTGACGAACTTGCCCGGTCTGGAATGGCTTGCAACCGCTGTCGTGTTGCTCGACCGCACGCTGCGCGTGAAATATCTCAACCCTGCAGCGGAAGCGCTCTTTGCAACCAGCCGCAAGACGGTGCTCGAGCAGGCTTTTCCTGCGCTTTTCGTCGATTCGAGCACCTTAGCGGGGCTGCTGCATCAGGCGATCCGAGAAGAACGCGGGTTTGCCGATCAGGACTTTATTCTCGTTCCTTCGGGTCAGGAACCCCTTCACCTCGATTGCATCGTCACTCCAGTCGAGCTCGGGCAGGCGGCCCTACTGCTCGAGCTGCGCCCGATCGACCAGAGGCTCCGTATCGAGCGCGAAGAGCAGCGCATGACTCAGCATCGTGCAAACCGGGAACTGATCCGCAACCTCGCGCATGAGATCAAGAACCCCCTCGGCGGCCTGCGCGGCTCGGCTCAGCTTCTCGAGCGCGAGCTGGACCGGCCCGGGCTGCGCGAGTACACCCGGGTCATCATCAAGGAGGCCGACCGATTGCAGGCCCTCATGGACCGTCTGCTGACACCGCACCGCCCCCCGATCCATGTTCCCATGAACATTCACGAGGTGTGCGAGCGCGTGCGCACGCTGATACTCGCGGAATTCCCCCAAGGGGTGCATGTCGAACGCGATTATGACGTCGGGCTGCCCGAATTTCGCGGGGATCCCGAACAGCTGATTCAGGCCGTCCTCAATATCGCGCGCAATGCCGCACAGGCCATTTTGGGAGCGCATGCCCGCTCGGCCCCCGGTAGTCAGGGCCGGGGCCAGATTGTGTTGCGGACCAGGGTCGCCCGCAGAGTCACTCTAGCCCGTCGCTTCCACAAGCTGGCATTAGAATTGCAAGTGGTGGATGACGGGCCGGGAATACCGGCGGAAATCCGCGACCAAATCTTCTACCCGTTGGTCTCGGGCCGTGAGGGCGGAACCGGGCTTGGCCTGACGCTTGCGCAAACCTTCGTCCAGCAGCACCAGGGTGTGGTGGAGTGCGACAGCCAGCCGGGAAGGACCAGTTTCCGCATCGTGTTGCCGCTGCGCTGAAAGAACATGATGAGACCTGTCTGGGTCATCGACGACGATCGCTCCATCCGCTGGGTGTTCGAAAAGGCACTCGCCCGCGAAGGCATTCCTTTCAAGACCTTCGCGCAGGCGACCGAGGCCATGGATGCGCTCGACGCCACCGGCGCGCCCCAGGTGCTGGTATCGGACATCCGCATGCCCGGAACGTCGGGCCTGGAGCTCCTGCAAAACGTCAAACAGCGCTTCCCCGATCTGCCGGTCATCATCATGACCGCATATTCGGACCTCGAGTCGGCGGTAGCGGCATTTCAAGGGGGCGCGTTCGAGTACTTACCCAAACCGTTCGACGTCGACCAGGCGGTGGAACTGATTCGCCGTGCACTGGGCGAGAGCACGCGCGAAGGCGAAGCCGAGGAGCTCTCGGCGGTCACTCCGGATATCCTTGGCAAGGCGCAGTCGATGCAGGAGGTCTTTCGCGCGATCGGCCGCCTGTCGCAGTCGAGCGCCACGGTCCTGATCACCGGGGAATCGGGAACCGGCAAGGAGCTCGTGGCGCGTGCCTTGCATCGTCACAGTCCCCGAGCGGACAAGCCCTTCGTCGCGATCAACACGGCGGCGATGCCCAAGGACCTGCTCGAATCGGAGCTCTTCGGGCACGAGCGCGGAGCCTTCACCGGAGCGCAGTCCCTGCGGCGGGGGCGCTTCGAGCAAGCCGAAGGCGGCACCCTCTTTCTGGACGAGATCGGGGATATGCCGGCCGAGCTTCAGACACGCTTGCTGCGCGTCCTCTCAGACGGAACCTTCTACCGGGTAGGCGGGCATCAGTCGATTCGCGCGAACGTGCGAGTCATCGCGGCGACCAATCAGGACTTGGAGGCACGCGTGCGGGCAGGGCTGTTTCGCGAGGATCTGTACCACCGGCTGAATGTGATCCGGCTGCGGCTGCCCTCGCTGCGCGAGCGGCGCGAAGATATCCCGCTTCTGGCGCGGCATTTCCTCGCGAAGTCCGCGCGCGAACTAAGCGTCGAGGTCAAACGCTTGTCGGATTCGGCGATGGCCTACTTGTCCGCGCGGGATTTGCCGGGCAACGTTCGTCAATTGGAGAACATCTGCCATTGGCTGACCGTCATGTCTCCCACTCAGGTGATCGAGATCGGTGATTTCCCACCGGAGCTTCGCGAAGATGCCGAGACGACTTCCGGGGATTGGCTTGTGGCGCTCGCACGCGAGGCGGACCGCAGGCTGGTAAGCGGCGAGAAAGACATCATGGAAAATCTTTCGAAGAGCTTCGAAAAGACCTTGATTGCGAAGGCGCTTGCGCACACGGGTGGCCGGCGCATCGAGGCGGCGGGCCTGCTCGGAATAGGCCGCAATACCATCACCCGAAAGATTGGGGAGCTGGGCATCGCCGATGCAGGTCCGCCCGAGGCCGAATAAGCGAGCGTAGAGCGCACTCGGCTTCGCCTTTTCTCAGCGAAGAATTTTGCGTTTGTCCTCGGGGAGGATTTTTCCAGCGCCCGATACGAACAGTATTCATTGTATAGTGCGCGTTGTTAGGGAGAACCAGCATGAGCCTTCCTGCCGGGATCCAGCTCCGGGCGCCGACCGTCTCCGGAAGCGAATCGGTCTTGACACCGGCCGCCCTGACCTTCGTGGCCAAGCTGCACCGCGCTTTCGAAGCACGCCGCCAGGAACTCCTAGCCCACCGTGCCTCGCGACAGAAGGACTTCGATGCGGGCAAGCTTCCCGATTTTCTGCCTGAGACCGCGCAGATCCGGACCCGAGACTGGACCATTGCGCCTCAGCCGAAGGATATGCTCGATCGCCGCGTCGAGATCACGGGGCCGACCGATCGCAAGATGGTAATCAACGCGCTCAATTCGGGTGCGTCCACGTTCATGGCCGACTTCGAGGACGCCAACTGCCCGACATGGGCCAATATGATTGAAGGCCAGCTGAATCTGCGCGACGCGGTGCGGCGGAGCATCAGCTTCGATCAGGAGGGAAAGACATATCGCTTAAGAGAGAAGACCGCGGTTCTCATCCCGCGCCCGCGCGGCTGGCATCTCGACGAGAAGCACGTTATCGTCGACGGAAAGCCGGTGTCGGGAGCGATCTTCGATTTTGCCCTCTATTTCTTTCACAACGCAAAGGAATTGCTCACGAGCGGCACGGGTCCCTACTTTTATCTGCCGAAGATGGAGTCACACCTCGAGGCGAGGCTCTGGAACGATATCTTCGAGCTTGCCCAGAAGGATCTGGGGGTTCCGCGCGGTTCGATCAGGGCTACAGCGCTCATCGAGACGGTGCTTGCTGCCTTCGAAATGGACGAGATCCTGTGGGAGTTGCGCGAGCACTCGGCGGGCCTCAACATTGGTCGATGGGATTACATATTTTCCTGTATTAAGAAGTTCCGTTCGAACCGAGAGTTCTGCCTGGCCGACCGTGGGCGAGTGACAATGACCGCGCCCTTCATGCGCGCTTACGCGTTGCTTCTGGTGAAGACCTGTCACCGCCGCCGTGCACCCGCGATGGGAGGGATGGCTGCGCAGATTCCGATCAAGAACAACCCGCAGGCGAACGAGGCTGCGCTCGCGAAGGTGCGCGAGGACAAGCTGCGCGAAGTCACCGACGGTTGCGACGGGACCTGGGTCGCACATCCAGGTCTCGTGCCGATCGCGAAAGAGGTGTTCGACGAGCACATGCCGCGGCCGAATCAGTACGACAGGCAACGTCCGGACGTATCCGTGAGTGCGAAGGACCTGCTCGACTTCCGGCCCGAGGGGCCGATCACGGAAGCGGGTCTGCGCAACAACATCTCGGTCGGGATCCAGTACCTGGGTGCCTGGCTTGCTGGGAACGGCTGCGTGCCAGTATTCAATCTGATGGAGGATGCGGCAACCGCCGAAATTTCGCGCTCTCAGATATGGCAGTGGATGCGCTCCCCCAAGGGGAAGCTGGAAGATGGACGCAAGGTTAACAGCGAATTGTTCAGGGCTCTGCTTGCAGAGGAGCTCCCCAAGGTGCGGACCTACCTTGGTGATGTCGCGTGGAAAGCGGGCAAGTACGAAGACGGTGCAAAGCTCTTCGAGAAGATCACGACCGATGACCGCTACGTCGAGTTCCTCACGCTGCCTGCATACGATTTCGTTGACTGAAATCCGCGCGAGCGGACTCTATTCCCGTTCGATGGCGGCAATGATCCGCTCGGGTGTGAGGGGCAGATCGCGCACGCGAACGCCCAGCGCGTTTTCAACGGCGTTAGCGATCGCCGCAGCAGTAGGACCCTGAGCGGCTTCACCCGCACCCACGGCGGGAAGCTCCGGCCGGTCGATCAGCTCGATCTCGACTGCAGGCACCTCGCTGAACTTCAGAATCGGATAGTCCTCCCAGCCTAGACTCGCGATGCCGCGCTCACCGAGCCGCACCTGCTCCTTCAGGGTCCAGCTGGTGGACTGAATCGCACCGCCCTCTATCTGGTTCCTCACGCCGTCGGGATTGACCACGAGCCCGACGTCGACCGCAATAACCAGCTGAATCACGCGCACCTCGTGGCTCACCGCCAATTCTGCGACGACTGCGCAGTAGGCTCCGAGATTCTTATATTTCGCGAATCCGATCCCGTGCCCTCGCTCCTCGCCCGGCGTCCACGCGCTCCAGTTCGCCCGCGCCGCTACGGCCTCGAGCACAGACCGGGCGCGCGGGTCGCTAAGATGTCGCAGGCGGAACTCCACCGGATCGGCACCGGCTGCCTGAGCCAGCTCGTTCATGAAGGACTCGATCGCAAACACATTGGCGTACGCGCCGAGCGAGCGCAGGGCCGAAGTACGCACCGGCATCTCGCGCACGTAGTGATTGACCACCCGCTGGTTCGGAAAATCATACAGCGGGATTGCGTTACGGTCCGCCGCACCGGCGGGAAGCGGCATGTTGATCGCCGGGGGGCGTTCGTACGGACTGGCCAGATGCCAGGAAGCGAGGAGCGCCGGCTGGTCCGAGCGCCCGGGCCGACTGCTGTGGCCGTTGCTCCACAAATCGTGCTGCCAGGCAACGATGTTGCCGCCAGGGTCCAGCGAGGCGCGCAGTTCGAGGGCCATCGCGGGACCGCAGGGAGCCCAACCAAACTCGTCGTCGCGCATCCACTGGACACGTACCGGGCGCGACCCGGCGGCACGCGCCAGCAAGGCTGCGTCGAGCGCAACGTCGTCGGCTCCATTGTGACCGTAGCAGCCCGCGCCTTCGGCGTGGCGCACGACGACCGCGTCCTCGGGCATGGCGAGAGCCATGGCCAGGTCGTGGCGCAGGTTGAAAATCCCCTGGCTGTGGCTCCAGACGGTCAGTCTGTCGCCCTCGAAGTGGGCGAGGGCACAGGATGGGCCGATCGAAGCGTGCGAGATGTAGGGTTTGGAGTAAGACGCCGTCAGAGTCCGCGCCTCACGGGATCGGACTTTGCCATCGGATTTCTCGCTGATGACGCGATGATCTATCGCGTTCTCCCTCAGCCACGCGTGAATGTCCCGCGGCAACGGCGCGATTTCTTTCCACGATGCGGCGCTTCGCAACGCGCGTTGCGCGGCGATCGCGGCTTCCTCGCGCTCGGCGAGGACTCCGAGAAAGCCGCCGTCGCACACAATGGCGACGACCCCGGGAACCGATTTCGCCTTGGCGTCGTTGAGCGAGTCGAGTCCTGCGAAACCGTGGGGCGGGCGGACCACGCGGCCGTGGAGCATCCGGGGCAGGACCATGTCCTGGATGAAGCGAGGCCGGCCCGCGATCTTATCGGGAAGGTCGCGCCGCGGGCTGGACGTGCCGACCACTCGATGCTTGCGGGGTGCATTTGAGAGCAAAGCCTGATCTTCGACGTCGCGGTCGAACAGGGCCGTGTCTGCGCATTGCCAATAGCTCGTGCTTCGCCCACCCGCGCGCACCGTCCCGTCCTCTACGCGGAGGCCGCTCACCGGAACGCCGAGGTGCTCGGCCGCGCGCTCGAGCAGCAGGGCTCGCGCATGCGCGCACGCGCGCCGCAGCGCGGAGCCCGAGTCCTGGATCGAAAGACTTCCCGAGGTAACCCCCTCGTTGGGACTGAGCGACGTATCCGCCGTGACCATGCGAATCCGCTCCACGGCGATCCCCAGCTCCTCCGCGGCGATCTGGGCGAGCGCGGTCAGGATGCCTTGGCCGATTTCGACTTTCCCGCTGAAAACCGAGACAGTGCCGTCGTGCTCAAGCCGCAGCCACTGGGAAAGTCTCGGGTTCCTCTCGAGGCTCCCGGCGCGTACGAGGCGGGCGTCGGCGACCGTGTTCACGTCCGGGCTTCGGCCGCTGCGCGCATCACCGCGCGCACCATGCGGTTGTGCGAGCCGCAGCGGCACAAGTTCCGATCGAGTGCAGCGCGCACCTCGTCCTCGGTCGGCTTGGGGTTCTTTGCGAGGAGCGCAGCGGCGCTGATCAGGATGCCGCTAGTACAGAAGCCGCATTGCGCTGCCTGCTCGGCGAGGAAGGCTTCCTGGAGAGGGTGCAGGGCCCTTGCCGTCCCCAGGCCCTCCACGGTGGTGACGGTCTTGCCTGCAACGGACCAGACGGGCGTGTCGCACGCGGGCGCGGGGTGGCCGTCAATGAGCACGAAGCAGGCGCCGCACTGGCCGGTGCCGCAGCCGAAGCGCGTACCCTTCAGCTCGAGATCGTTTCGAAGCGCGTACAGAAGCGGCGTGTCGCCGCTCGCCTCGATCTCGGTCGGAACACCGTTGACGGTGAGCCTGAAGCGTTCGCCCACGGATCGCAGCATCGACCGACTTAGTCGACTTTAGCCCCGGAAAGTTTGACGACCTTGGCCCATTTCTCGATGTCCTGTGCCATGTATTTCGTGAATTCCGCGGGCGTCATTTTCATGGGAAAGGCACCCTGCTTCGCCCATGCTTCCTTTACTTCGGGCAGGCTGATTACCTTCTGTATCTCGGTGTTGAGCTTGTCCACGATCGGTTTTGGCGTGCCGGCGGGCGCCATCACGCCGAGCCAGATCGTGGCTTCGTAGCCGGGGACGCCCGCTTCGGAAACCGTAGGGAGGTTGGGCGTGACCGCGGATCGCGTGAGGCCGCTCGTGGCGATCGCGCGGACATTGCCCGCCTCTGCCTGCTTGGCCATGACCGTAATCGCGTCGAACATCATCTGCACCTGTCCGCTAATGACGCTGGTGCGCGCGCCCGAGCTTTCCTTGTGCGGTACGTGCACGATGTCCAGACCCGCCATCGCTTTGAACAGCTCTCCCGCCATGTGATAGGGCGTACCGGGCCCGGAGGAAGCGTAGTTGAGCGCGCCGGGCTTCGCTTTGGCGAGAGCGATGAGTTCCTTTAGGTTTTTCGCCGGCACGCCGGGGTAGACCACAAGCAGCAGATCCGAGTAGTTCACCGGCGAGACCGGGACAAGGTCGGTCATCAGCTTGTATGGTTGTTTCGGGCGGAGTGACTCGTTTACCGTGTGCGTATTGGACATCATCAGCAGCGTATAGCCGTCGGGCGCCGACTTCGCCACGGCGTCGGCGCCTATGACTCCGCCTCCGCCCACCCGGTTCTCGATCACGACCGGTTGGCCAAGCGGTTTCTCCAGATGCTGCCCGAGATAACGAGCGTAGACATCGGCGGGGCCGCCGGCGGAAAAAGGAATTATGATTTTCACCGGCTTGGTTGGATAGCTTTGCGCGTGCGCGGTTGCGGCGCAGGCTGCGACGGCAAATCCGACGATGGGACCGAAGAATCTTTTCGAAGTCATGATTCCTTCCTTCTGTTTGATCTTGCGCGGAGATTATAACGACTCAAGCTGCAACTCGGCCAACACGGGCGCGTGATCGGACGGGCGCTCGAGCCGCCGCGGGGCGACGTCGATCGAACATGCCCGGCAAAGCGAGGCGAGCCCGGAGCTGAGCAGGACATGATCGATGCGCAGGCCAAGGTTGCGCTTGAATCCGTTCATGCGGTAGTCCCACCAGGTAAATGACTTCTCCTTCTGGGTGAACAGCCTGAACGCGTCGTTCAATCCCAGCGCAAGGAGATTCTTGAAAGCTGCCCGCTCGGGGACGCTGAAAAGGACATGGCCCTCCCATGCCTTCGGGTCGTGCACGTCCTCGTCCTCCGGCGCGACGTTGTAGTCGCCCAGCACCGCCAGCCGCGGATGATCGATCAACTCCCGCTCGAGCCAATTCCGGCAAGCCGCCAGCCACTTGAGCTTGTATTCGTATTTTTCGGAGCCGACCGCCTGTCCGTTGGGAACGTAGACGCATACCACGCGGATTGCATCGACTGCCTGCCCCACGCTCGCGGCGATCACGCGCTTTTGCTCGTCGGGAAACTCCGGCATCCCGGTCGCGACATCGGCCAGCGGGCCTCGCGACAGGATGGCTACGCCGTTGTAGGTCTTTTGCCCGGACCACGCGCAGCGATAACCTGCGGCTTCGATCTCCAGGACTGGGAACTTGTCGTTTTCGAGCTTGGTTTCCTGCAGGCAGACGACATCGGGGCGGTGTTGCGCGAGCCAATCAAGCAGCTGGGGCAGACGGACTTTCAGCGAATTCACGTTCCATGACGCGAGCTTCATCGCCGCGTTGTCCAGAACGTGCCCGCTCTACTTGTAATCGGCGCTCGGCTGACCGCCCGCGGCCTGAGAGCCCTGGGCGGGAGGCGGTGTCGCGGCGGGATCGGCCTTGCGCAACACTTCGACAGGCACGCGCGGACCGGCGGAGGGATAACCCGCCGTGTCGAGAAGGTTGTTGATAAGGCCCTCCTGGAACCCGACCTGAACCAGTGAACCGACGACCAGCAGCGGCAAGCTCTCGCCGCCCGACAGCCTCTTCACCTCGTCGACCTCTTTCTGACTGAGGACGCTGACTTCGCGGAAGGGCACGGCCCGCTTGACCAGCGACGAGCGCGCTTGATCGCAGACCGAACCGCAATCGGGCTGCGTGTAAAGAGTCACCGGATAGTTCTTGGCTGCCAACTGCGTGGCGTAGGGGAGTTCGGCAGTTCCGGGCGCGCCCGAGCGGAAATCCTTTCTTTGGACTCCCTTTGCTTGCGGCGGAGGCGGTGTCTGCGTATAGTGGACCCGGCCTTGGTCGTCCACCCAGCGGTAGGCCTGCGCAGCGGCGTCGCTGCAGGCAATCCAGAAGGTCGCGGCGAGGACGAGGTAAGCGCGCATGCCGGTATCCTCAGGCGATCATACCATTGTGACGCAGCAGCGCATCGATCCTCGGCTCGCGCCCGCGGAAGGCCTTGAACGACTCAATCGCAGGGCGGCTGCCGCCGACGGCGAGAATCTCATCGCGAAATCGCGCGCCAGTTTTGGCGTCGACAACGCCGTTTTCCTCGAACAGGCTGTAGGCATCGGCCGAGAGTACCTCCGCCCACTTGTAGCTGTAGTAGCCGGCGGCGTAGGAACCGGAAAAAACGTGTGAGAAGTTGTTCAGGAAGCGGTTGTACTCGGGCGGAACGACGACTGCGACCCTCGCGCGGATCTCCTCGAGGAGGCGCAGCGGTGTCTTGTCCCCGTCTGGATCATAGTCGTGGTGCAGGTGCATGTCGACCAGCGCAAACTCGATCTGCCGCACCGTCTGCATTCCGCTTTGGAAATTCTTTGCCGCGAGCATCTTGTCGAACAAAGGGCGAGGCAGCGAAGCGCCGGTGTCGACGTGCGCAGTCATGTGGGAGAGCACGTCCCACTCCCAGCAGAAGTTCTCCATGAACTGAGAGGGAAGCTCGACCGCGTCCCATTCGACCCCGCGTATA
>Ga0326726_10004364_pt1 | contig 12903 bp, 8 predicted proteins | sample MHFenrmetagenome_2_FD_207603 | JGI IMG/M metagenome (GOLD analysis project Ga0326726, IMG submission 207603) | Lab enriched peat soil microbial communities from Michigan Hollow, Ithaca, NY, United States - MHF15MN | ecosystem: Environmental > Terrestrial > Soil > Wetlands > Peat | place: USA...
GGCGAGTACTACGCCGCCTACTTCAAGCGGGCGGAGGTCACCCGCCGCAAGGAGGAGTACGACCTCCGTCGGGGGCCCGATTGGGAGCGTGAGAAGGTCATCTATCCCAAGATGGTGAAGGGGGACCAGGTGGCCCTTCAGCAGCATACCGCGCTGATGGACTCGCTCAACCCCAACAAGTTTCAGATGCCCCAACTGGAATGGGAGGCGCAGCAGAAGGGCAACGCCCGGCTCGACAGCGTGATGATCCTCGCCAGCGGCATCTCCGCCTGTGACTGGGGCGGCACCGGCATCGGTGACCGGATGCCGATGCTGGTGAGCACCCTGTACAATGATCCCAATACCAAGGACCTCCACGGCTATGGCACGCCCGCGGAAGGCGCCGCGGTCAAGGCGAGGATCAAGGAACTCGCGGCGGGCCTGGGCTATGTCTCGACTCCTCAGCTGACCGACGCCGAGAAAGCGCACATCAAGGCGGAGGACGACAAGCTGGCCCGGCTCGCCGTGCTGACCGGTGATCCCTACACCGACTGCGCGACCGGGGTGCAGCAGGAGTTCATGAAGAAGCACCAGGCCGACATGGAAAAGGCCAGCAAGGATAAGGACATGGCCGCGTCCCAGCGGCTGAGCATGCTCCTGGCCCAGGAGACCGCCAAGGAGTGCAAGAAGTACAGCAAGGACCAGGACGACGAGTGATAACCCGGGCCCACTTCGCGGCCCTGGCGGCCCTGCTGGCCGGCGGCTCGGCCGCGCCGACCGTTCCGCTGACACTGGATACCACCTCGGGGCCGGTGCGGCTCGCCGAGGCGGCGCCGGGCGCTTTGGTGAGCGGCATTGCCTGGCGGCCCGGCGCGGGTGGGCTTGAATGGACCGAGCTCAGTCTCCACGGACGGGGTGAGGTCCGCCGCACCAAGATCGTGGTCGCCCGGCTCGATCCGGCCAGGTTCTCGCTCTCACTGGAGAACGGGATGGCTCCGGGCGGCTTCATGCACGTGTGGACCCTGGACCGGGCGCCCGCGAACGCCGCCCTCGCCCTCAATGCGGGCATGTTCGCCAGCGATGGGGCCTGGGGCTGGGTGGTGCACGCCGGCACCGAATACCGCCCTCCCCGCCAGGGACCGCTGGCCGGCGCGGTGGTGATCGACACCTCGGGCGGGGTGAGCCTGGTGGATGACGCCGGGCTTGCCCGACTCCGCTCCGATGGCATGGCCAGGGTCCGGGAGGCATTCCAGTCCTATCCAGTCCTGCTCGAGCACGGGGGAGCGCTGCCGGAGCTGCTCCGGCTCCCCAGCGGCGCGATCGACCTGGAGCATCGCGATGCGCGGCTGGCACTCGGCGTGGATGCGGAGGGCCGGCTGATCCTCGCCCTCACCCGGTTCGACGCGCTGGGCCCCGCCTTCGGCTCGGTCCCCTTCGGCATGACTATCGCGGAGATCGCGCTGGTAATGCGCGGACTGGGGGCGGAATCCGCGGTGGCGCTCGACGGCGGGATCTCCGCCCAACTGCTGCTCAAGGACGCTGCCGGCGAGGTCCATCGCTGGCCGGGACTGAGGCCGGTGCCGCTGGGGCTTAGCGCCCGACCGGTCAGCAAGTAAGGAGTGAGGAGTGAGAAGTGAGAAGTGAGAAGTGAGAAGAGAAGTGGCGAGTGAGGAGAGGAGTTAGCTGTGAAGTCGAGGATTGGGTGCCACTCCCCACCCCTTCTCACTTCTCACTTCTCACTTCTCACTGCTTCGACTGGTACCTCAGATCACTCGCACTTGTGGGGTCTCCCGGTGGTCCGTCCGGCGGCCCTTCTCCCGGCATCGCTCTATCCGCAATGCGCACCAGACGCTCGGCGTCGCGGCCGTCCTCCGGAAACATGGACAGTCCGGCGCTGAATCCGATCTGGAACCGTTACTCCCAACCTCGATCGGTTCGTTGGAGAGGGTGCGGAGCGCCATCGCCAGCGCCTTGGCCACCGCGCGTTCGGGGATGCGCTCGAACAGGACCGCGAATTCATCACCACCCAGCCGGGCGAGGGTATCACTGAACGGGCCTGGAGCAGAGGGTCCAGTCGTGGATTATCCCCGAGACGAGCCGGACGTGGAGTCGCGGGGACGGCGGGGTGGCGGTGAGTGGCTATGCCGTAGGTCATTGTCCTGTAACATCATGCGCTGCAGTGTCGGGCGTCGTGGTGGGCGGTCAGCCGTCAGCCCGTTAGGCGTTGGCCGCACGGTCTCACTTCTCACTTCTCACGGCTCATTCCTATCGAGCGGGGCTTTATCCACGAAGAAACGACCTCAAGGGGAGAATTCAGGGGAAAGCGACAGGACCGAGACAGCCCGGTGACGGAGGCATCGGTGAGTGGCCGAAAAACGCCTTTCCGCCACCAGCGACGGGGGCTTGGCCTGTTGTCCTAAGTTCCTTTCGGTAAACGACTTGCGGCGGTGGCGGCCGATTGCTTCCGGCCCACCGACCGGGCTATATTCCCGCGTTCTCCGGCCACTATCCGGCCAACCCGTCTTCCACCCCACGTCCGGACCCGCATGACTGGACCATCCCAGAACGAACGGATTCTCCCGCGGCTCATCGAAGAGGAGATGCAGCAGTCGTTCATCAACTACTCGATGAGTGTGATCGTCTCGCGGGCGCTGCCCGACGTGCGCGACGGTCTCAAGCCGGTGCACCGCCGGATCCTCTACGCCATGAACGAGCTGGGGCTCGTCCCCGGACGGCCGTACAAGAAATCGGCGACCGTGGTGGGCGACGTGCTGGGCAAGTACCACCCGCACGGCGACGGCTCGGTGTACGACGCGCTGGTGCGCATGGTGCAGGACTTCTCCCTGCGCTATCCGCTGATCGACGGGCAGGGCAACTTCGGCTCGGTGGACGGGGATCCGGCGGCGGCCTACCGCTATACCGAGGCGCGGCTCACGCCGATCGCGGTCACGATGCTGGAGGACATCGACAAGAACACCGTCGATTTCCAGGCCAACTTCGACGACCGGCTGCAGGAGCCGACCGTGCTGCCGTCGAAGGTGCCGAACCTGCTGGTGAACGGGTCGAGCGGCATCGCGGTAGGCATGGCGACCAACATCCCGCCGCACAATCTGCGGGAGGTGGCCAAGGCGGTTCAGCACCTGATCGACGAGCCCGAGGCGGGCATCGGCGATCTGCACAAGATCATCAAGGGCCCCGATTTCCCCACCGGGGCCTATATCTACGGCCGGGCCGGCATCAGGGAGGCCTACGAGACCGGACGGGGCCGGATCCAGGTGCGGGCCCGGGCCCAGATCGAGGAGCGGGAATCCAGCGGCAAGAGCCAGATCGTGGTGACCGAGATCCCCTACCAGGTGAACAAGGAGAACCTGGTCAAGGCGATCGCCGAGCTGGTGATCGACAAGAGGCTGGAGGGGATCAGCGGGGTGAATGACGAGTCCGACAAGGACGGCATGCGGATCGTGATCACCCTCAAGCGGGACGCCATCCCCAACGTGGTGCTGAACCAGCTGTACAAGCACACGGCGATGCAGACCACCTTCGGCGTGATCATGCTCGCGCTGGACAACGGCGCGCCGAAGGTGATGAACCTCAAGACCCTGCTCGAGCGGTTCATCGAGCATCGGCACCACGTGGTGGTCCGGCGGACCCAGTTCGACCTGGATGCGGCCCAGGCCCGGGAGCACATCCTCGACGGTCTGAAGATCGCGGTGGACAATATCGACGAAGTCGTCGAGATCATCCGCAAGTCCAAGGACGTGCCGGAGGCTGACGCGCGGCTGCGCAAGCGGTTCGGACTGTCGGAGAAGCAGAGCGACGCCATTCTCAACATGCGGCTGGCCAAGCTCACCGGGCTCGAAATCGAGAAGCTGGAGGCGGAGCTGGCCGAGGTCCGCGCGACCATCAAGCAGCTCAAGAGCATCCTCGCGTCGAAGCCCAAGCGGATGGCGATCCTCAAGGAAGAGCTGGACGAGGTGGCCCGGAAGTACGGCGACGACCGGCGCACCGAGATCCTGGCCGACCAGGGCGACTTCTCGGTGGAGGACCTGATCGCCGAGGAGGACATGGTCATCACGATCTCGCACTCGGGCTACATCAAGCGGATCGCGGTGACCACCTACCGGCGGCAGCGGCGCGGCGGCCGCGGCTCGGTGGGGGCGACCACCAAGGAAGAGGACTGGATCGAGCACCTCTTCATCGCCAGCACCCATGACTACCTGATGTTCTTCACCGACACCGGCCAGGTCTACTGGCTCAAGGTGCACGAGATTCCCCAGGGCGGCCGCGCCAGCCGGGGGAAGCCGGTGGTGAACTGCATCGCCATCAAGCCGGAGGAGCGGGTGGCCGCCACCGTGGCGGTCCGCGAATTCGCGGCCGACAAGTTCCTGATGTTCGCCACCCGCAACGGAACGGTGAAGAAGACCAGCCTGGCGGAGTACGGCAACGTGCGCAGCACCGGGATCCGGGCGATCAACATCGAGGACAAGGACGAGCTCATCGACGTCCAGCTGTGCGAGCCCGAGAGCGACATCGTGCTGGCCACCGCGGACGGGATGAGCATCCGCTTCCATCAGGGCGACGTGCGGGACATGGGCCGGGTGGCGACCGGGGTGAAGGGCATCGAGCTGGAGGCGGACGACCGGGTGATCGGCATGGTGGTGATCCGGCGGGACGCGACCCTGCTGGTGGTAAGCGAGAAGGGCTTCGGCAAGCGCTCCGAGCTGTCCGACTACCGGGTACAGAAGCGCGGTGGCAAGGGCATCATCACCCTCAAGAAGACCGACAAGACCGGCGCGCTGGTAGCGCTCATGGAGGTCCAGCCGGAAGACGAGCTGATGCTGATCACGAAGCACGGGGTGATCATCCGTCAGCCGGTCGAAGGCATCCGGGTCATCAGCCGGAATACCCAGGGGGTCAAGGTGATGAACCTCGATTCCGGCGATACCGTGGTGGATGTGGCCCGGGTGGTGAACGAGGACACCGAAGGCGCGGAGGAAGACGCGCCGGCGGAGGCCGAAGAGTGAGTTCCGAGTTCCGAGTTCCGGGTTCCGACTTCGCGATGTCGGTTGGTGTCGCGCCACGAGCGCGGCTCAACCCACTCGGAACTCGGAACTTGGAACTCGGAACTTCCTTGCCAGACCTTACTTTCGCCGGTACCTTCGCCCAGTGACCGTACCCCCCGCGGTTGCCCCGCTCCCGGTCTCGCTCGACGCCATTCTTGCCGCCCGGCGCGCACTGGCCGGCGTGGCGGTGAAGAGCCCGATGGTGGAAGTCGCCGGCCGTCCGCTGTACCTCAAGTGCGAGCATCTGCAGCCGATCGGGGCCTTCAAGATCCGGGGAGCGTTCACCGCGATCGACCGCCTCGGGCCGGCCGGCCGGGCCGGCGGCGTGGTGACCTCCTCGAGCGGCAATCACGGCCAGGCAGTGGCCTGGGCGGCGCGCCGGTTTGGCATCCGCAGCGTGGTGGTGATGCCGGAGTCGGCCCCCGGCGTGAAGGTCGCCGGAGTGAGGAGCCACGGTGGCGAGGTGGTGTTCGCCGGCGCGACCCGCTCTCCGGAACAGCAGATCCGGGCCGAACGGTTCGTCGCCGAAGAGGGGCTGGCGATGATCCCGCCGTTCGATCACCCGGACGTGATCGCGGGGCAGGGTACCGCCGGGCTCGAGATCCTGGAGCAGGTGCCCGCCGTCGCCACCGTGCTGGTACCGGTGGGCGGCGGCGGCCTGCTCTCGGGAATCGCCACCGCCATCAAGGCGCTCCGGCCGGAGGTCGAGATCATCGGGGTAGAGCCGGCGGGCGCGCCGAAGCTGGCCGCCGCCCTCGCCGGCGGACGGCCGGTGCTGCTCGGCGCCACCGAAAGCGTGGCGGATGGCCTGCTCACCCGCGCGGTCGGCGCCCTGCCTTGGGCGCTGATCCAGCAGCATGTGCGGCGCGCGGTCGGGGTGAGCGATACCGAGATTGGCCAGGCAGTGCGCTGGCTGTTCGAGCATCAGGGACTCAAGGTGGAGCCGTCTGGCGCGGTGAGCGTCGCCGCGCTGCTCGCCGGCCGGATCGAGAGCCCGGGCCCGGTAGTCGCGGTCCTGAGCGGGGGGAACGTGGACCCGGACGTCTTCCAGCGACTGGTGACCGGATGAGCCTCGCGCCGAAAATCCTGGTGGCGGACGACGATCAGGCGCTTACCCGTACCCTGTCATGGATTCTCAAGGAGAATGACTACGAGGTCGTGACCGTCACCAGCGGCGAGCACCTGCTCGACCGCCTGCGGGGAGACCAATACGACCTGCTGCTGCTCGACATCATGATGCCGGGCGCCGATGGGTTGCAGCTGCTGGAGCGGGTCAAGGGAGACCCCTACCTGCGCCACGTCCCGGTCCTGATGATCTCGTCCATGCCGCCCGAGGAGGCCACCGTCCGGGCCCTGGGCCTGGGCGCGGCCGACTTCATCTCCAAGCCGTTCCGGGTGCGGGAGCTGCTGGCGCGGGTGAAGGCGCACCTCCGAGTGGGGCGCGAGCTGAATCAGGCGAGGGCCGAGGCGCGTACCCGTTCGGAGATGGTCGACATTCTCCAGGAGGTGACCGCCTCCCTCAAGCCGGAGGAGATCTACCACATCCTGGTGCGGCGGGTGGCGCGGGGACTCAAGATCTCGAAGTGCTCGCTCATCTTCGCCACCCCTGGGGAGGAAGCGGCGACGGTGGTGGCCTCGTACGAGAACCCGATGCTGCGCAACCTCCGCATCGGGCTCAATCGCTACCCGGAGATCCGCCGGGCGCTGGATACCCGGCAGACGGTTCTGGTGACCGATGTCGCCACCGACCCGCTCTACGCCGAGGCGCGGACCGAGTGGGAGCAGGAGGGATGGCAGGTGCCGACCCGGTCGGCGATCGCGATCCCGTTCGTGATGAAGGACCAGCGCGCCGGGGTGTTCTTTCTTCGGACCACCGCTGAGGACACCCCGCTCAACCACTCCGATGTGGCATTCGCCGAGCAGGTGATCAAGGCCGCCTCGCAGGCGCTCGACAAGGCCTACGACCTCGAGAGCGCGGTGCTCGGCCGGGAGCAGATGAAGGCGCTGGCCGAGACTGATCCGCTCACCGAGACGTTCAACCGGCGGGCCCTGGCCGAGAAGCTGGTGCAGGAGATGGAGCGGGCCACCCGCTATAACACGGTGCTGGCCTGCCTGATGGTGGACGTCGACAACTTCAAGCACATCAACGACGCCCACGGGCATATGGTGGGTGACGGGGTGCTCCGGCAGCTGGGGGCGATCCTCCGACGGGAGCAGCGCACGGTGGACATCGTGGCCCGCTATGGCGGCGAGGAGTTCGTGGTCCTGCTGCCGGAGACGGCGGCGAGCGGGGCGCGGATCTTCGCCGAGCGGATTCTCAAGAAGGTGGCGACCCAGAACTTCGGCGAGGGTGACCGGGTGGTGCACGTGACGATCAGTGTCGGCATCGCCTGCTATCCCGATGAACGGGTCACCGACGGCGAGAGCCTGCTGCAGCTCGCCGACCAGAACCTCTACAAAGCCAAGCTGGACGGCCGGAACCGGTACCGCGATTGAGCAGCCGCCGCTGTCCCCGGTGCAACCGGGTCTACTCCGACCCCGCCCGATTCTGTCCCCAGGACGGGAGTCCCCTGGTCGAGGTAGCGGGGTCCGCCCCGCCCTCGGACGTGGCCCAGACCAGTGCCGGACTCCGTACCCTGGTCCGTCAGGCGGCCCTCAAGCGCGGGCCCGGGATGGACAAGGGCAGCACCCTGACCAACCAGCTGCTGGATCAGCGTTACCAGGTCGGGAAGCGGCTGGGCGAAGGCGGCATGTCCTACGTCTACCTGGCGAAGGACGTCACCAACAACGAGACGGTCGCAATCAAGGTCCTCACTCCCAAGCTCAAGGAGGACCGGAGCTCGGTGGAGCGGCTCCGGCGTGAAGCCGGCCTGGCGATGCGGCTGGAGCATCCCAACGTCTGCAAAATCTTCCGGCTGGGGGAGACCGAGGACGGCCTCATCTACCTGGTGATGCCGTACCTCCCCGGTGAGCTGCTGTCCGATCGGGAGGTGCGTTCCGGCGCCCTCCCGGTGGACTTCGGGGTGCCGCTCCTGGTGCAGATGTGCCGCGGGCTCCAGCACGCCCACGACCTGCAGATCGTGCACCGCGATCTCAAGCCCGAGAACGTCATGCTGGTGCCGGACGACAAGGGACCGGGCGGGGTGCGTGCGGTGATCATGGATTTCGGGCTGGCCAAGGAGCGGCGACAGGAGCCCGAGGTCGCCAAGTTGACGGCCACCGGCATCGTACTCGGCACCCCGGAGTTCATGAGCCCCGAGCAGATCCGGGGGAAGGGCCTCGACGCCCGAAGCGACATCTATGCCCTGGCGATCGTGGCCTTCGAGATGTTCACCGGTCAGCTCCCCTTCCAGGGGCGCAGCGCCCAGGAGATGATGATCGCCCGGCTGCGGGGCAAGCCCAAGCTGCTGCGGGAGGTGAAGCCCGACTTGCCGAGCCGGCTGGAACAGGTGCTCAACAAGGCCATGGCGCTGGACCCCGGCGACCGTCACGCTACCATGGCGGCGTTCGCCGAGGCGCTGGAAGGGGCGGAAGAGAGCGGCGTGTTCGCGAGACTGTTCCGGAAGTAGCCCCTTGGTTGTGTCCTGACTCCGCAGCAGGCCAAGTCCGCACGGACTGCTTTCCACAGATTACGCAGATTAGAATTTGGGGTTGTGGGTCTGAAGGGCGCGCATTCTCCTGAGGGTCGGGTGGTCGTTGTCTGGTGTGTCCTTCCTGCCCCTAATCCCGCCGATCTGGGTAATCTGCGTAATCTGCGTAATCTGCGGATGGTTCTCACCGTGGAGGAGAAATGAGGAAGGGATCGATGTCCGTCGCCATGGTCGGTTTGACCGGTCTGCTTGCCGGCGCGGCGGCCGTGTGGGCTCTTGACCTGGGCCGGGCTCGGATGCGGGGCGTGACTGATGGCGCGATGCCCACCACCCACGGGGAGTGGGTCAAGTTCGCCAACGCCGCCGGCGATTCGATCCGGGCCTACGTGGCCTATCCCGAACGCAAAGACAAGGCCCCGGGGATCATCGTGATCCACGAGATCTTCGGCCTCACCGATTGGGAGCCAACGGTGGCAGACCGCATGGCCGGGGCGGGCTACGTCGCGGTCGTGCCCGACCTGCTCTCCACCCGCTTCGGTATCACTCCGCCGAACCCCGACTCAGGCCGCAAGCTGACGGCGCTACTCGCCCCCGAGGCGGTCACTGCCGATCTGGACGCGGCCTATGGCTATCTCAACCGGCTGCCGGCGGTGCGCCAGGACGACATCGCCAGTATCGGGTTCTGCTGGGGCGGGGGCCGGAGCTTCCGCTACGCCACATCCAACCCGAAGCTCAAGGCGGCGGTGGTTTGCTACGGGCCGCCTCCGGACAGCACCACCTTCTCCGGCATCAAGGCCAGGCTGCTGGGCGTCTACGGCGAGGACGACGCGCGGATCGACGCCACCATTCCTGATGTGGAACGCCAGCTCAAGGGCGCAGGGGTGAGTTACCGCTACGACATCTACCCTGGCACCGGCCACGGATTCCTCAAGCCGGGCAGGAAGGGCTCCGACGGGCCGGCGGTGGAGCAGGCGTGGGGGAAGATCCTGGGTTTTCTCAAGGAGAGTTTGTAGGGCCGTTAGCCATTAGCCGTTAGCCATTAGCTGCGCCGTCTGAGGCGACACGCTCCTTTGCGCCATGCACAGGAGAGACCTCACCTTCGGACGGCTAACGGCTAACGGCTAACGGCTAACGGCTAACGGCTAACGGCTAAGCGCTAACGGCTAACGGCCAACGGCCTACTGCGCCAGCAGATCCTCCAGCCCCGCGGTCCGCAGCAATCGCGCGTAACGCGGGTCGGAGGCCAGACCGTGGTGGTCGTACGGCAGGTCGGTGAGCAGCCGGCGCAGCCGTCCCGGGCGCCGGTGATAGGCTCGTTCCACCCAGTCCATCGCGCTGGTCCACTCGCCCAGCTCCGCCAGCGCGATGAGGATCCGATCGCTCAGCTGGAAGCTGCTCTGCACGTCATGAAAGGGATCCTCCCGATCCGCCCGGGCCAGCAGCTCCGCCAGCTCAATCCGCAGATCCGCCTCCCGTGCCGCCGTCCAGCCATCGCGGGCGGTTCGTTCCGTCAGCTGCTGCATCCGCTCGCTGGCCCCGCGCAGTCCGAGGAGGGCCCGGCGGGCATCGAGGGCCTCTTCGTGACGGCCCGCCCGGTGGCAGCTCTTCTCCAGCCGTTCGATAGCCGCCTGGTAGCGCCCGTCCAGACGGAGGGCGCGCCTGAGCGGCTCGATGGCCTCGTCGTAATGCCCGAGGGTCATCAGCACATCGGCAAGTCCCACCTGCATGAACGGGGCGTCCGGGGCGAGGGCAGCGGCGGCTCGCATCTCGGCCAGCGCTTCCCGCAGGCGTCCGGCGATCTTCAGCCAGTTGCCGTACAGGCGCCGGCCCGGCGGGTACCCGGGGGCGAGCTCGGCTCCCCGCCGCAGCTCCTCCCCCGCCAGCTCGAACTGGTCCTCCCAGTACAGGAAATTGGCTCCCAGCGAAGTGTGAACCTGGCCGATCGAGTCGTCGGCGGCGAGGGCCTGGTACCGCAGCTCCCGGGCCCGCCGCTCGGATTCGGCGAAGTCGGCGAATCCGCGAATGCCCATCAGATGCACCAGGTCGCTGAGCGCCGCCAGCGCAACCGCGTTTCCCGGCGCGCGAGCGAGGGCCTTGTCGAGGTAGACCCGGGCTATCTCCAGTTTCCCCCGGGCACCGGCGCCGCCGTGCATCGCCGCGACATAGAGCCCGATGGCCAGGTCGATCGGATCCTGGAGCTCCGGCCCGGCCTCGGGTGAGTGCGGGTCGATCGGCCGGGTGGCAGTGGGCGTCGGGTCGGCTCCAGCCGTGCGCAACTCCTCCAGCAGCGCGGCGGCGGTGGCCGGCCGCTCGGCCGGGTTCTTGGCCATCATCCGGCGAACGAGGGCGTCCAGTCCCGGTGGAACTCCGGGCCGCAGGGCGCTGACGGACGGCACCGGGGCGGTGACGTGTGCGACGATCAACCCCATGGCATTGGGTGCCTGGAACGGCGGCCGGCCGGTGAGCAGCTCGAACATGACGCACCCCAGGCCGTACAGGTCGCTGCGCCCGTCGAGCCGATTGCCCTCCCCGTCAGCCTGTTCCGGGCTCAGGTACAGCGGGCTTCCCACCACGAGCCCGCTCTCGGTGATCCGGCCGGGCCCCGTGCTTTCCAGAGTGGAGAGTGCTATCCCGAAGTCGGCCAGGAGGGCCCGGCCGCGGTACCAGAAGATGTTTTCCGGCTTGAGGTCTCGATGGACGGCGCCCATGGCGTGGGCGTAGGCCAGCGCCTCCGCGACGTCCGCCGTGATACGAATGACCTCCGCGACGGCGAGCGGTCCTTCCCGATCCAGCCGCTGGCGCAGGGTCTGCCCGTCGATGTAGGGCATCACGTAGTACAGCGAATCCTTGACCTGTCCCGAATCGAACAGCGGTACCACGTTGGGGTGGACCAGGCGGGCGGTGAGCCGGATCTCGCGGGCAAAGCGCTCGGCGCCCACCGCGGAGGACACCTCCGGAGTGAGTATCTTCAGGGCCACGTCACGATCCAGCCGGGTGTCGTGTGCCAGCAGCACCGTACCCATGCCGCCACGCCCGAGCTCCTGCTTGACGTCGAAGCGGGGCCGGAGTGCGGAGCGGAGATCGACTGGCGGCTTGCCCATGGGCGACTAAGATACCCCCCGCCCGTGGTAGGCGGAACGTCCTCACCCCTCACCTCTTACTCTAGTCCGATGATTCACCATATCGTGTGTTTCCGGTTCAAGCCGGACACGCCTGCGGAAGCGGTGGAGCAGGCGGGGGCGGCACTCCTCGCCATGCAGGGAAAGATTCCGGAGGTCCGCTCCGTCTGGTGGGGCCCGAACCTCGCCGCCGGCGTCACGGAGTACTCCCACGTCCTTACGGTGGTGGTCGACGACACGGCCGCCCTGGCCCGCTACCTGGGGCACCCCATGCACCTGGAGACGGTCGCCCGATACATTGTGCCGCTCCGGGAAAAACGGCTGGCGATCGATGTCGAATACTGAGCCGTTCCGCGTTCCGCGTTCGGCGTTCCACGTTCCTGACCAGTTGGGTGCGTCGTCTTCGAGGGCAGGGGCTATCAACCGGCGACGCGGAACGCGGAACGCGGAACTCGGAACGTTCACATGATTCTCTCCCTGCTTCTCGCAATTCAGGCCCCCGATCCTCTTGCGGTGCGCGCCGATACCCTCAGGCCGCGGCACGACGCGATCCATCATGACGTGACCCTGGTGGTGAGCGATACCGGCAATCACATCCTCGGGATGGTACAGACCACCTGGGTGCTGCGCTCGGCCGAGCCGGTGGATGTGCAGCTGGACTCGAGCTTCAGGGTGATCCGGGTGCTGACCGATGGCGAGGGCGACGACCGGATGGGGCGCATCACCTTCGCGCTGGATGTCGGCGGCGGGGTCTACATCCCGCACAAGAAGGCCGCCGGTGACACCCTCCATACGACCATCCGGTACCACGGTCCGGTACGGGAGGGGCTGGTGTTCGGGACCGACGGCGCGGGGCGGCGCACACTGTTCGCCGACAACTGGCCCGACCGGGCGCATCACTGGCTGCCCCTCCAGGATCACCCCAGTGACAAGGCCACGGTGACGTTCCACGTGGAGGTGCCACCGGGGATGCAGGTAGTGGCCAATGGCGTGCTGTGGAAGGTCGACACGCTGCCCCGAGGCCGAACCGTCTGGCACTTCGACATGCGGCAGCGGATCTCATCGTACGGGATGGTGATCGGGGCGGGCCGCCTGGCGACAACGGTGCTGCCCGATGCCGCCTGCGACATCAAGTGCGTGCCTCTAGCCGTG
>Ga0326726_10004365_pt1 | contig 12902 bp, 8 predicted proteins | sample MHFenrmetagenome_2_FD_207603 | JGI IMG/M metagenome (GOLD analysis project Ga0326726, IMG submission 207603) | Lab enriched peat soil microbial communities from Michigan Hollow, Ithaca, NY, United States - MHF15MN | ecosystem: Environmental > Terrestrial > Soil > Wetlands > Peat | place: USA...
ACCGCGACGGCCGTGGCCGCGCTGTGCGTGAGCGACACGTGGACCCGAGCTGCGCCGAGCTCCGAGAGGCGCTCCGCCGCCTTGCCATAAAAACGCAGTTCGGGTGAGCCGTCATCCCGGCTCACCACTTCCACGTCGCGCCAGCCGATCCCGCGCGCCAGATCGTTCCCGGCGAGCGCCTTGAAGGCCGCCTCCTTGGCGGCGAGGCGAACGGCCATATGCTGAGCCGGTTGGGGCTTCGTCGCGAGATACGCACGCTCCGTCTCGCCGAAGAGCCGTTCGAGCATCCGCTCCGGCTTGTCGGCGAACATTCGCTCGGCACGCGAGATGTCGACGGCGTCGATCCCCAGGCCGACGATCATGGGTGGGCGGGGGGAACGCGGCTCGCCGACACGTGCGCGACGTCGAGCGCCACGTCGAGCGCGGCCCACACGCGGTCGGCCGCTTCGAAGACGTCGCGCAGCGACAGCGCCCACGAACGCCACGCACGAATCTCGTCGGTGCGCGCTCGCGCCTCGGACGCGCGTTCGGCGAGCGCGCGTAGCGCGGCCTGGAGCGGTTCGCTCGAATCCACCAGCTCGGCCTCGAGTGCGCGGCGCGCCGGGCCATTCTGTCCGAAACGCTCGACGGCGAATCGGCGCAGCGCATCCTCGAGCGCTCGCGTCAGCGCGGCGCTTTCGAACGCCGCGATCGTTTCGGCCGGCGACGGACTCTTCGATGCGACCCGTCGCGCGTCGACGAATGGCGCGAAGAAGCGCTGCTGGTCCGCGGCGGCGTTGGGTCGCCGCCCGCGCCGGCCGCGGCGCGACCCGAATGTGCGAAGCGTCCGCGTGAGCTCCGGCAGCACGAAGCACCGCGCGGCGATGTCCTGGTGCAGTCGCGCCGCGTCTCCGCTCGTCATCGCGACCTGCCGCCCGTCGCGCACCGACACCACGACATCGTCGCCGTCGATCGCGAGCCCGTCGATTGCCGGAATCGGAATTCGCAGCATGCGCTCGGCGCCGCTCGGCCGCGCCATGATCGTGAGCACGTCGTCGTCGATCGTCGCGGTGCCCTCACCCAGATCGGCGCGACCGACGCGCGCCGCGCTCACCGCGATCGTTCCCCGGGGGGTCTCGGCCATGTGCGAAAATGTACTCCCCGGCCGTGTCACTCAGCCGCCGACGATCGTCCGAACGACCGCGGTCGTATCCGCGAGATCCTCGAACGCTTCGTCGGCGCCGAAGTCGCGGAGCTCGTCGATCGAGTAGTACCCCGTCGCGACGCCGATCGTGAGCGCGCCAATCGCCCGGCCGCATTCGACGTCCGCCGGCGTGTCGCCGATGACAACGACGTCGGGGCCGTCGACGCTCACCCCGAGTTCCTCGCGCGCGCGCCGCTGGGCGACCGCCGGCAGCTCGACGCGAAGCTCGTGGTCCGACCCGTAGGCGCCCACGCGAACCCGACGCGGATCGAGTCCTCCGGCGCGCAGCTTCGCCGCGGCGCCGGCCGCCAGGTTCCCGGTCACCAGGCCGAGGACGACGTCCACCCGCGCCTCGAGCGCGTCGAGCAGGTCGGCCACGCCGGGCATGAGCCGCACGGCGGTCGAAGGCTGATCGAGCTCTTCGTGCAGATAGTCGACGTACCGATCGAGCAGCCGGGACATGCGGGCGTCGATGTGATCGTCCGCGTGTCCCTCCATTCGCATCAGCTCGCGGACGATCTGCGGATCCGTCTTTCCGTCGAAGCGATGCTCCAGGCTCCCGGTCGCGCCGAAGACCTCCGACAGCGCGCGATGCACGGCCCGCTTCCCCGCCCCGCTCGTCAGCAGAAGGGTTCCGTCGATGTCGAAGAGAACGAGCTTCATGTCCGCGTGAGCAGCAATCCGCCGACGATGCACGCGGTGCCGACGCCCTGCCACCACGTCGGCGTTTCGCCGAGCATCCACCACGCCATGAGCACGGCGACGACCGGCTGCAGGTTTGAGTACATCGCCGTGCGCGTCGGTCCGATCACACGCACTCCGCGGTACCAGAAGAGATACGCGATGACGAGCGCGAAGACTCCGCTGTACACGATTGCCGACCAGCCCTTCGCGGGAAGCTGGGCCCAATGCGTCACCGCGATGTGCGGCCAGGCGAGCAAGAAGAGCGGGATCGCGCCGCCGAGCATGGTGAACGCGGACACGTGCAGCCCGGACAACTGCTCGGTGTACGGCTTGAGCATCACCGTGTAGAACGCCCAGCACAGCGATCCGGCCATCACGAGCAGGTCGCCCCGGATCGACGCATCCCCGGCGGTTGCGTTCGTCGTACCGAGGATGACGAACGCGATGCCGCAGATCGACATCACGATTCCCATGACGCCGCGCGCGCTCACGCGCTCGACGCCGAACATGCGACCGACGATGGCGATGAACGCCGGCGAGGCAGCGATGACGAGCCCAGCGTCGCTCGCGCGGGTACGCGCGACCCCCTCGATGAACAACAACTGGTAGACGCCGTTGCCCAACACGCCGAGCGCGAGCAGGATCGCGAGCTCACGCGCGGTGGGAAACGGCCCTCGACTCGCCAGCGCGATTGCCAGAAGCAGCACGGCCGCGAGAAGCACGCGAACGCCGTTGTAAGCGAGCGGGTCGATCAGCGTCGTCCCGAACTTGACGATCGAGAAGTTGACGCCCCAGATGATCGCGACGAGCACGAGCGATGCATCGGTGAGCCACACGCCCCCGCTCGGTCGCGCCGTACCGGCGCGGCCGGGCAGGATCGATTCTGTCGCGGCGTCGCCGGCGCTCGAGCTCATACGGAGAAAACTAGGCGCACGGGCTTTCGCCTGTCTATGTTGCTGAATGCGCGTTTCGTTCGCTCTCTTCGCTGACGCGGCAAATCTCTCGCAGGAGGGAAAGCTCAACGTCCTCGGCGTGTTCGACGCGTTGCAGGTCGCCGCGCTTCCGGCCGTCCATCCGCGCGCGAACCTCGTCCTGCACATGAAAGGAAGCGGAGCCGATGTCGGCGCGCACACCGTGTCGTTTCGCTGGCTCAGCCCGAGCGGACAGGAATTGTGGCGCAGCCAGGGCGACCTGAACGTCGGGCCGCCGCCGCCGGGTGTGATCGAGATGGACTTGCCGCTCATCGCACAGTTCGACCTGCCGATGGATGCCCCGGGCGGATACACGATGTCGATTGCGGTGGACGACCAGCCCACCATCGACGTCGGCGTTCAGGTCCGGTCGTCGACGCCGCTGGTCGCGAACGGCCTGGTGAGCTAGACGACCCGACGCGCGAACAGAAAACGCTTGCGCAGTTGCGCGACGTACGCGTCGCGTCGGTCGGTGAGGCGTTCGATCGAGTAGCCGCCGCGGCCCAGCCCGAGGTGCACCATGCGCTTCTCGCCCGTCGCGATGCCGACGTGGGTAACGCGCTTGTCCTCGCGATCCGAAAAGAAGAGGAGATCGGCGGCCTCGAGCGCGGTCGCGTCCGTACCCGCGTCGTCGCCGGCCTGCGCTTGCTGCGACGCGTCGCGCGGAAGCTGCTTGCCGTGGAGCGCGAACACGGTCTGGACGAGGCCCGAGCAATCCGCGCCCCACGGCGTCACGCCGCCCCAGAGATAGCTCGTCCCGGCGAAATACTTCTCCGCGCTGCTCACGATCGCATCCGGCTCGAGCGGGAATCGCGCCGCGCGGCGCGTCGATTCGATGACGTCGCCCGACGTGAGCGTCTCGTCGGGCGCGAGGTACGCGCGCAGGGGGAGCACGCGGCTCACTCCCGACGCGGTTCGCGTGGAGCAGCCGAGGGAGATGCGCGTGATACGGCGACTCTGCCGCGCGGTCGTCGCCGGCGCCCTGGCGAGAAAGCCGGTGTGGATCCATCCGTCGTAACCGTCGGCGCCGCGCACGCGGGCCCACTCACCCTCTTCGGCGAGCGCGTCGACGCGATGGCCGCCGAGCTGCTGCGAGATCATTGCGCTCGAGATGCGCGGCTCACCGTGCATCGGCGCGATCGGCGCGCGGATGATGGCGCAGTACAGAATGGGTTCGCCGCGGCCGGGCGAATCAGGCATGCGCGTCGGCGAGGCCGGGAATTCCGTCGCGACCGCGCGCGCAGCGCACCGCGCGTTCGATCGCGCCCTCCAGCGCGGCGACGGCGAGCGACTCCACCACCAGCGGTTCGACGCGCGAGACTTCGTCGGCCATCGGCGACAGCGCGAACACGATGTCGCCGTCGAACGACGAGCCGCTCGGCGTGATCCGTCGGAAGAACGCCGCACTGGCCGCGCGCGCGAGCTGCGTCAGCGTATTCGGGGAGAGCGGCACGCTCGCGGCGACGGCGGCGAGCGTCGTGTTCTGTGCGCCGAGATCGTCGAATTTGCTCAGCGAGCGAATGTCGCCCGACGCGAGCACGCGCGCCGTGTCGGCGAATCCTCCGCTCGGCCGCCGCGCGCCGGCGATGATCTCGCCGTGCGCGTCCCGCACGTCACCGAACGCGTTCACCACGACCATCGCGCCGACGGACAGATCGTTCGACACGGTGGATTCGATGGCGCACCCGAACCCGCCCTTCATACACCACGCCGGTCCCGCGACCTTGCCGACGGTCGTACCCGTCCCGGCACCGACCGACCCTTCGGACACGCCCTCGCCGCGCGCGGTATCGGCGGCGGCGTAGGCCATCTCGGCCGTCGGACGGGCGTCGAATCTTCCGAGCGGAGCAAGGTCGAACACCACCGCGGCCGGAACGATCGGCACGACGCCGGAGCCCACCGGATGTCCGCGTCCGTGCTCCTCCATCCAGCGCATGACCCCGGCGGCCGCGTCGAGTCCGTACGCTGAGCCGCCGGTGAACAGAATCGCGTCGACGCGCCCGTCCACATGATGGTCGGCGGAGGCGGCGGCGATTTCGCGGCTGCCGGTTGCGCGACCCACGACGCACACGCCGGCGCGAAGCGGGCCCTTTGCGCCGCGAATCACCGTCAGTCCGGTCACGCCTCGCTCATCGCTGGCGTGGCCGATGGCGATGCCGAGCCGGCCAAAGTCGACCGGCGCGCTCACTGGGCGGGCTTGGATTGCTCGACCGCGCCCGCCTGTCGCTTGGCCTGACATGCTTTGCACCGCGTCACTCCCCGCAAGTCACAGAGCAGGCAGAGGAACGTGCCGCAATCCACGCACGGATATCCTTCCGACGCGCGCTCCTCGTTGCCGCACGCGCGGCAGATCATCGCGTCGTGCTCTTGAATGGCCATGCTTTGAAGATAGCCGTCAGTTCGGCTCGGCGGCGAGGACGACGGCGGCCAGCTCGTCGAAGAGGAATGGCTTGCCGACCACCTCGCAGCCGGTCGCCTCGAGGACCGCGCGCGCCGCCTCGCTCTGCGTGTCCCCAGTGACGAAGACCACCCGGTCGGGCACTCGTCCTTCTTTTTGAAGCTCGCGCAGCATCGCGTCGCCGGTCGAGTCCGGGAGACGCAGGTCGAGCAGCATCACGTCGTACGTCGTGCTGCGGGCGCGGCTGAGCCCCTCGGCGCCGCTGGCCGCGACGTCGACGACATGGCCCAGCGAGCGGAAGAAGATCGCCACGGCATGGCGGATCGCGGCTTCATCGTCCACGACGAGCAGCCGCTTCGTGCCGGGAGCGACGTCGACGGGTTGACCCCCGTCGGACGGCGTCGACGCGGGCGGAAGGGCGTGCGGCAACTCGATCTCGAACGTCGCGCCGCGTCCTGGCTGAGACTCGACGCGAATCCGGCCGCCATGTTCGCGAACGATGCCGTCGGAGATCGAGAGGCCGAGCCCCGTTCCCTCGCCGACGGGTTTCGTCGTGAAGAACGGATTGAAGATTCGCGACAGGTTTTCCGGCGGAACGCCCGGGCCGGAGTCGGCGACCGAGATGACCAGCTGATCTCCGCGCCGCGCTGTCGTGACGGCGATCCGCTTTTCCCCGGACCAGCTCGACAGCGCGTGCTCCGCGTTGGTCACGAGGTTCAACACGACCTGCTGCAACTGGAACGGATCCGCCCAGGTGAGCGGCAAGTCCGGGTCGAGCTCCGCCTCGATCTCGACCTGCGCCGTGCGGAGCGCATAGCGGCGGAGCTCGAGCGTGTCCTGAACGACGCGATTGAGATCGGCGATCGTGCGTTCCGGCTGATGTTGACGCGCGAACGTCAGCAGGTTCGCGACGATCTTCGCCGCGCGCTTCGCTTCCTGATTGATCGCGTCGATCGCTTCGCGGTCGGGCGCGCTGTCGGGCGGAGCCGCGAGCAGCAGCTGCGCGAACGCCATGACGCTCGCCAGCGGGTTGTTCAGCTCGTGCGCAACACCGCTCACCAGCTCGCCGACCGCCGCCAGCTTCTCCTGTTGCACCAACTGTTCGGTGAGACGCCGCTCGTCCGTGACGTCGCGGACGATGCCGAGCAGTCCCGTGACCACGCCCGCTTCGGTGAGCGGCGTGACGGTGAGCGAGCAGTGACGCACGTCGCCGTTGCCGTCCGTGTAGCGCAGCTGGCCGCGCGGAAACTCGCCGGCGAGCGCCGCGCGCAGCCCGTCCTGGGCCGACGCCTGGTCCCGAGGGTCGATCAGCGACACCGCCGGCAAACCAATCAGTTGGTCGCGGCTCTTCCCCGTCGCTTCCTCGAGCGATCGGTTCACCGCCGTCATTCGTCCGGCCGTATCCGCGGTGAAGATCGCGTCGGACGCCGACTCGACGAGCTGCGTATAGCGGATCTCCGACCGCTCCAGTGCGAGGTCCCGCTCTCGCTCGTCGGTGATGTCGCGCGCGACGCCGAGGATTCCGATGACCTGCGAAGCGTGGCGGATGGGCGAGTTCGTGACGGACGCCAGACGAGGAACGCCGTCGGGCCGGACGAACCTGCACTGATACCGGCGCGCCTCGCCGAGGAGCGCCGCTTTGAATTGCTCCTTGACCATCGCCGCGTCGCCCGTCGAGACGAGGGGCAACGGGCTCCGGGCCAACAGCTCCGCGCGATCGCGCCCCACCAGCTGGCAGGTCGCCTCGTTCACCGAAGTGAACGCGCCCTGGGGATCGAGCGTGTAGATCGCGTCCGTCGCCGTCTCGAACAGGTTTCTGTAGCGCGCTTCCGATTGGCCGACGGCCTCGCGTGCGCGTCGCTCGTCTTCGACAGCCTGTCGGTACCGCTCGGCGGCGGCCTGCGCGTCTTCGTAGAGCCGCGCGTTCGTCACGGCGACGGCGACTTGGTCGGCGAGCCGCTCGAGGACAACCGCGTCATCCTCCGAGAATGGCCGTTCCCGGTTGATCACCGCGAGCGCGCCGATCGGCCCGCTGTTGGAAAGCAGCGGCGCGATCAGCGCGCGCTCGACGTTGGCCGCGATGCGCTTCGGCGAATACACCTCGGGCACGTCGGTGTCGTTGCAGATCAGCGGGCGACGCTCGGCGATCGCACGTCCGCTCAAGCTCGAGTCGAGCGGCAGCGGCGCCCCGACCAGACACTGGCCGACGCCGAGCCCGGCGACGACGACCAACTGCTGATCGCGCACGAGGCTCAGCGTCGCGCCCTGCGCGTGCAGCAGCGCCATCGCATGGCCGAGGCTCAGTTTCATGACGTCGTCCAGGCGCAGCGAACCGCTCACCGCGCGCGCGATGTCGGAGAACGCCTCGCCGCGCCCGCGCTGCCGCTCGCTCTCCTCGTACAGCCGCGCATTCTCGATGATCGACGCGACTTGCTGCGCGAACAGCTCGACCGTGCGCACTCGGTCGGCCGTGGGCGGGGCCCCGTCGATCGGATCGCCGAGCACCAGCGTCCCGAGGGCCGCGCCGCCGACCGCGCGCAGGGGCACGATGAGGTCGTTAGACGAGAGTACGATCGAGTTGCTGATGCGCCGCGCGATCTGATCGGCCGAAGGCAGCACGAAATCGTCGTGCGTCTCGACGCGACGGTAGCCGATCCGCTTGATCGCCGTCTCGAAAATCGCCAGCCGATCCCCGAGCGCGCGGGCGCGTTCCACCTCGGCCAGCGCTTCGTGAAGAAGAAAGAGCTGGTTCCGCTCACGGAGCAGTCGCGCCACCGTCGTGAGCGGCGCCTGCTCCACCGCCCTCAGGCGGTGCGCGGGAGTCGGATTGGGAGTCACGGCGTCAGCCGCGCGGAACGAGAAGGCGGACGGCCAGCGGTTCGATCGCGGCGTCGAAGGGAGTCATACCCATCACGTCTCCGTCAGCCTGCCAGAGGCGCGGCGGATCGGTCTCGACCCGAATGCGACGCCCCGCGACGTACAAGACGCACGGATCGTCGGCGAAATCCCGGCGCGCCATGCGGCGGACGATACGAAGTGCGTCGCGCATCGTGTTCGGCGAAAAGAGGCAGGCGTCGAGCATCCCGTCATCGGGGCGAATCTCCGGACCGAGCACCAGGCGCTCGCCGAGCACCGCGCCGACGTTGGCGATCATCACCATCGCGACGCGCCGCTCGTAAACCGCACCGTCGACCGTGACCCGGGCTGTGAAGAAGTCCCGGCGAACCACGGTGCGCAGCGCGGCGCGCGCGCCCATGATCGTATAGGCGAGGACACCCAATCGACGCTTGAGCCAGCCGGGCGTTTCAGCGATCATGGCCGCGTCGATCCCGACGCCGGCCGCCACCGAAAAGCCACCCCCGGACCCGAGCCTCCCCAGATCGACGCGGCGCTCCACGCCCTCCAGGAGTGCCGGGACCGCCTTCGTGACGGAAAGGGGGATCCCGAACGCGCGGGCGACGAGGTTCCCGGTGCCGCCCGCCAGAACGCCGATCGGGGTCTCTCGCGAGTGGGCCGCCAGCGCGGCCGCCACCTCCATGACCGTCCCGTCGCCGCCGACGACAAAGACCGCGTCGTACGCGTGGGCGTGACTCGCGGCCAGCTCCGCTGCGTGCCCCGGGCGCTCCGTGAAAACGAGGTCGCACTCGATCGAGCGGCTCGTCAGCTCGCGCTGCGCGTGCCCGGCGAGCCGTCTTCCTCGGCGCGACGCCGGATTGGCGATGACGATCGCGCTCTTGATCAGAAGCGGAACGTGTGGTGCAACGCGAAGCTGAAATTCTGCGGGGTGGGCACGATGCCGATGATGCTCTGCCCCGGCGAGCACGTCCGCGCGGTCGTGGATGGATCGACCGCGACCTGCGCCGACAGCTCCGGCCTGAATCGATACTCGACCTTGGCGCCGACGCCCGACAGCAGATTCGTGCTCTGGAAGTTGGGGTCGAACTGGCAGAGCCCCGTGTTCAGGCTGAGGAACATCTTGTCGGCGAACTGCTTCTCGACGCCGACCGTGGCGCCGTAGAGGTACTGCTGCAGGTTGCTCGACGCCTGCCCCGCCTGCTGCGTCGTGCCGCTGCCCAGCTCGAATCGGAAGGCGTCGACCCACGGCCCGACGAACTGGCGCAGGTTGTTGGCCGCGAATGCGCTGAGTGTTGGTCCGATGAACTGGGCGAGGACTTCGCTCTTCTGGGCATTGAGCTCGAAGCCCGGCTGCCCGGTCACGAGGTAGCTCACGAGGTCCGACTGCGAGATCGCATAGTCCGCATTGCTGGTGAAGTCGATCTCCGGATAGGGGATCAACGGTCCACGCAAATGGACGATCACGCCGAGGTCGCGGTCGCGATACTGTTTCACGTTGTACTGGCCGGCGATGTCCAGCGTCGGGTTCTCCGGGTCGCCGGTGAAGTTCACCGTGCCGTCGGGCAAGACGTCGAACTGTCGCTGAGCGAGCCCCAGGTCGAGCGTGTACGTGCCGCCGATCGTGCGCAGCGTGCCCTCGAGGCCCAGCTGAGGGATCAACTGATTCGTCGACGCCAAAACGCGGTTCGCGCGTGCGGTCGAGCTCACCACGTTGAGCGCGCCGGCCAGCCGCACGTCCGCTTCCTTGGACTTGAGCCGGACGTCGTTGCCGAGTGTCACGGTGAAGTTTGGGGTCAGGTTTCTCGTGAGCGTAGCCAGTCCCGCCCGTCCGCCGACGACGGTCTCACCCGTGAAGCTCTGGAGCTCTTCGTTGTTTTGTTGCTTGCGCGCGAGGTCGCGGTCCGGCAGAAAGATCGCGCTCCGGTCGACCTGGACGGCTCCCGTGAGCCGCGCAGCCCTCAGGTCGCCCGCGAGCCGAATGGGATCTGTGGTCGTCGCATAGACGTTCGCCACGCTGCGTTTGTCGAACGCATGGAACTGTCGTAGTCCGACTGCGATCTGGAATGACGGCGACGGCGCCGGCTTGAGCGGATCGGGCTTCGTCAGCAGAAAGCGCGCGACGTTCTTCGCCCAGCCGTCCACCGTGATCGTTCCCCGCTCCGCGCCGCGCTGCGTGCCGAGCGACGTCGCGCCGCAGTCGGCGATGTTGAGGCTGTCTCCTCCGGCCAAATCTCCGCCACCACTCACCGTGCAATGGATGTCGGTGAGATCGGTGCCGAGCTGCGGCAGCCGTGCGCCGCCGTTGACGATCTGAACGCCTCGCGCGCATCCAACCACGGCGGACACGCAGCGGACAGTCGGGTCGGTCTTGAACACCGGTGCGCTCAGCGTTCCGGCGATGATGATGTCTCCGCGCAGCGTGCCCGTCACCTGACTGAATGAGCGCGACGCGAGCTGCACGATCGACAAGTCGGTCGCGGGAACGTGGATCTCGCCGCTCATCGCGTCGTTCCGCGTCTTGATGCTGAACAGACGAAAGTCGATCGGCAGCTTGACGCTGGCCGTCAGGGTCGTGGCCCCCTTGCTCACGACCGACAAGCTCACGTCCGCGTCGCGATCGTGGAGCTGGCCATTCAACGTCAGGCGGTCCAGAGTCACGCCGTTCCGTTGCAGGCCGGTGATCTGGCCCTCGCCGGTAAGAATCGGATGGTCGCGGGTCCCCGCGAGCGTCGCATCCACTCGGGCCACCCCGCCAAGGCTGTCGGCGAACTGCTCGATGACGCCGATGTCGTCGAGCGGGAGGTTCGCCGCGCGGACATGGCCGGTGACGTTCCCGACGTTGGGCACGTCGCCGCTCACGGCCACCACCGCCGTATCGCGATTCCTCAGGACGAGCGAATCCAGCCGCGCGCCGAGACTGTCTCGCTCGAGGCGGGCCGGGCCCGCGAGTCGCCACTCGTCCTTTCCGACGACGAGGGCGAGCGACGTCAGCCCCACGGCCCACGAATTCGTGAGCAGGCTCCACGTTCCGCCCGCCACGCCCAACGGGCCGTTGTGGCTCTGCCCGCCGACGGTGAAGCGGGCGTGCGACGCGTCGTCGGCGATCAGGGTGCCACCGAGTGTGTCGAGCGCGACCCCACCGAGGACCACCGTGTCCGCGCTCAACGTGAGGCGCCCAGCCCAGGCGTCAGGAATGTTGGCGATGTCGAACCCGACCGTGAGCGTGTCGGCCTTGTCTTTCGCCATGTACAGGCGACTTCCGGTGAGTATGCCCGCAAGTCGTAGCGAGTCGAGTCGTCCTTGCGCGAAACCTCTGACGCTGATCTCGCCCGATAACGAATCCGGTGCGACGTTCGTGTCCGCGCTCGACAGATAACGCCGCAGGCCGCCCAGCGAGTCGAGGGTGAACTTGAACCCGAGCGAGTCGCTGGGTCCTTTCGGCAAGCCGATCGCTCCGCTTGCCTCCAGCTCGCCGGCGCCCGTCTCGAGCCGCAGACTGTCGACTCGCATGCGTCCGTCACCGAAGGTCACGTGCGCGCGCGACGGACGGATCGTGACGCCGTCGAAGGACGTACGCTCGATCGCGACGCCCGCGGTGCCGCTGACCAGGCTCGCGTTCTTTCCGTTGATGTCGACCTCGTAGTGCCCGCTGAACGCTCCCCGCGGACCCTCGGCCTTCGCGAGCAGCGTCGACGGGCTGAGCGCGCTGAATTGCCCGTGTCCGCGCGCGCCGTAGCCACCGACCGAGTCGAGATCGATGCGGCCGTCGAAGCTGAACGTGCCGGCGTCGCCCGTGAGCGTCGTCGACAGCGCGAGGTCGGGGGACTGGCCGACCGCCCTGACCGGCCCGCTCATCAGTCCGCGAAGCGGGTTCGGATACGAGCGCGACACCATCGTCAACGAAAGCGGCCGCGCGTCGAGCGTCACGTCGTACGTCATGAACGGATCGCCGTACGTGATGCGCCCGCTTCCGGTCACGTGCGACGGATCGCCCGGTCCGTCCTGATGAAAGACGTTGGCGTTCGAGAAGCGGACGTCGAGCCACGACGAGTCGAGCGTCGCCGTGCCCGAAACTGTGCCGCCGAGCCGCGGAAACGCGGGGTAGAGATATTCGATCGAGCGTAGATCGAGCGACGTCGCGTTCACGTCGAAGTGGTGGAACGCGGTGAACGCCGGGAAGAGGATGTCGAGCTCGCCCTTCCCCGTGGCGTGCGAGGTCGCGCCCGGCACGTGCGCGTCGTGGAACGTGACGTCCGATTGGTCGACGACGAAATGCGTCAGCGGCCCGCCGCGCCCCTTCACGTTTCCGTAAAGCTGTCCGCGCCAATCCACCGGGAACGGCTTCTGGTTGATGTAGCGCACGAAGTCGAAGTCGACCGGATCTCCTTTGAGATCCACGTTCCGCACGATCAGCACCGGCGCGCCGATGCCGAACCACATCGTGCCGGTGACGTGCGACCCGGTCGTCTTGACGTCCAGGTTCGCCAGCTGGAAATCGAGGATCTGCAGATTTTTCGGGTCGTTTCGAATCACGAGATCGACCGATCCGCCGCCGGTCGTGGGAAGCGGCGGGTACACCCAGTTCACATCCTCTAGAGCCACCGAGTTGCCGTGGACGACGATGTCGTAGCGGACGGGCAGGTCGTTTCCCCACCAGACCTTTCCGGCCCCGCGCCCGTTCGACGCCGGCAACTCGAAGTGCGGCGACTGGAACCAGACCGAATCGCCCTGGATCCGCACGTCGGCGATGACGTTGCGGTACTTGAACGTCGGCTCGAACTCGTCCGCCGCGAGCGTCGCGATCTTGAAC
>Ga0326726_10004367_pt1 | contig 12900 bp, 9 predicted proteins | sample MHFenrmetagenome_2_FD_207603 | JGI IMG/M metagenome (GOLD analysis project Ga0326726, IMG submission 207603) | Lab enriched peat soil microbial communities from Michigan Hollow, Ithaca, NY, United States - MHF15MN | ecosystem: Environmental > Terrestrial > Soil > Wetlands > Peat | place: USA...
GCCACAGCGGCGGCGTGCACCGCTCGATTCAGCTGCCGAGGGGTCAGTGGATCGATCGGATTCTGGCCGGGAAACAGCCACCCGCCCTCGAGCATCTTGCCCTGCGCACGGGCGTAGCGCCACCAGGCGCGCAGGCGCTCGAGCAGCACGGGCGCAAGCATGGCGTAGCGATCCTTGTGGCCCTTGCCCTGCTCAACGCGCAGGACCATGCGCTGGCTGTCGATATCGACGACCTTCAGCGCAATGACTTCGCTGGCGCGCAATCCGGCACCGTAGGCCACCGATAGCGCGGCCTGGTACTTCAGGCTCCCGGCCGATTCGATCAGGCGCGCCACCTCCTCGCGGCTCAGTATCACCGGCAGCTTGTGCGGCACGTGCACCGGGGTCATCTTGGCCATCCGTTCGGGGTCGCCCACCGTGAACTCGAAGAAGAACTTCAGTCCGGTGATCGTCGCGTTGAGCGAGATCGGCGAGATACCCTGGACGACCAGGTGCAATTGGTAGCGGCGCAGATCCTCGTCGCTGGCCGAATCGGGCGCGTGCCCCAGGAATGCGGCAAACCGCCGAACGGCACGGATGTACGCGTTCTGGGTCTTGGGCGAGAACTTGCGCATGCGCATGTCCTCGATCATGCGTTGACGCAGCGGGCTGATGGCTTGAGTCATGGTTCTGCTCCTGTGGTGAAGCGAGGCGGATTGCCTCGCTTCATCAACATAAACAGAACCCCTGTCTCATTCACTTACCCCCGCCGGGGCGGAGCTCACTTACCGCGCGAGCGGTTTAGTCCGTCGACCCACAGCGGTCATAACGACCGCTCCAAAGCCGCCGTTAGACCGAGGAGAACCTGACAGTCGACCCCTTGGTCTCGCTGCCGATGTCGCGGGTTACGCCGGGCCGGCGCGACGCGTACGGTTTAAGGTGCAACCTCGAAGGTCTGGTTGCGGCTGTTATTCACCTAGCGGCACCCAACGGGCACCGTCGAACCGGTGAAGCTGCATGTACCGTGTAGTCTCGTAGTCCGTCGCGGTGGTGATTACCTTCACGCCCGGGAGCAACATGGGAAGCTGCGGCTCCGTTAAGCTCGCCGCCTGCTTCATCAGATTCTCCCGCGTAAGATCGTCGCCGCATTGCCTGAGCACTTGCACCATCGCTTGCGCAGATGTGTATCCATATACGCCGATGGTGTCGGTCGGGTCCGCCTCCGGCAGATATTGGCGCATCCAGGCGCGCCACTCGCGGGTTCCCGGATCATCCTGCCAGCGGGGATCACTCCCGTCCTTCAAAAACCCTGCTGTGAGCAGACCCACTGCCTTCTCCGGGCCTGCAGGCTTGAGTACTGCTCCGATGCTGGAACTGGGTCCGTTGATGAACTGCAGGGGCTTCCAGCCGATGTCGTAAGTCTTGCGGAGCGCCAACGCACCGAACTTGGGCGAGGTGTAGTAGAACAGCGTGTCGGCTCCGGAACTTTTCAGAGCGACGATCTGCGAGTCGACAGTGGGATCGGTTGCTTCGTAGGACTGTTCTGCAATGATTATCGGGCCGCCGCTGGGGAGCAACTCCTTCAGCGTGCGCAGGTAGTCCTTTCCGAAGTCATCGTTCTGATACAGAACGGCGATCTTCGCCCGCGGGCGGGCTTTGAGCAAGTACGCAACCATGGGCCGGTTCTCGGCCATCTGATTGGGGGCAAAGGACAGGGTCCAGGGGTAGTTTTTCGGATCGTTCCATTTCATGCCGGCGGCAGAGATGAGCACTTGCGGTACGCGCTTGCCATTCAAATACTTTTGCACAGCGGTGTTGGCGGCTGTGCCCAGCGACCCGAACATTGCGAATACATTCTCTTCCTCCACTAGGCGTCGCGTCTGCTCGACTGTCTTCGGCGGACTGTATCCGTCGTCAACTGAGATAAGCCGGATCTTGCGGCCATTGACGCCGCCTTGGGCGTTGATCATCTCGAAGTAAGCTAGATGCGCCTTACCTATAACTCCATAAGCCGAGGCCGGGCCGCTGTAGGGCATGGTCTGGCCAAGCTTGATCTCGGTATCGGTTACGCCAGGGCCGTAGATCTTTTCGGCCAGGGCCGCACTCGACCCCGCCGCGGCACAAACGCACAGCACAGCGACGAACCGCAAGGTGGCAAACATGATCTCCTCCGATTGTCTTAACTCATTGCAGAGCCCCTACGGCGCCAAGAGTGCCGCCTCGGCTTTCTCCAGATAGAACTGCATGCCCGTCTCCCGGTATATCGTAGCGGCGCAAACAAGGTGTTGTTCCGCCTGAGCTCTCTCTCCCGTCTTCGCGTACAGCTTACCGAGGCCGGAGTGGCAGTGGGCGATGAGCGGACACATGCCTAGCTCCTGACTCAGCGCCAGCGCCTGACGGAGCAACTGCTCTGCTTCCCTGAGATTCCCGCCGTCGGGTTTGCAGCGGGCTTCGCCCAGGAGCCAGCGCAGCCAGGCCTCTTCTCCTCTCGCCCTGGCTTGCTTTGCCGACTGCAGCGCATCTCTTGCCAACTGCTCGGCATCCGAAGGTCTGCCGCACAGCAGAAGGCCCTGTACGACTATATGCGCCGACCATCGAGGCCAGTCGATTTTCTGCCCGAAGAAACCGAGCGCATTGTCGATCAGCGGAAGAGCCTCCTGCACTCGTCCTAAGCTGGCGTAGCAGTATCCTAGAGCCGCTGCCGTGATCCACACGGTATCTACGAAGCCCCACTCATGGACCAAGCGTGTCGCGGCTTCTAGCCGACCGATGGCGCTCTCGAAATCGCCCCTCCCGGCATGCATCTTTCCAGCGGCCCAGTAAATCAGCGACGTCGCGAAGGGCTGGTTGATCGATTCCACGAGTCTCACGCTTTCCTGCTCTATGATCAGCGCGTCGGCGAACTCTCCCAATTCCGCTTGAGTGTTCATGAGTGCCATCCGCGACATAAGCCCTGGCGCTGCTGCGATCCCGAACAGTTCTGCGGCGTTTGGCCCGACGAGGACTTGCACGTTTCGTTTCAGATGGCGCTTGGCGCTTTCAAGCTCCCCCAGGGACAGGTAGAGGTAGCCCAGATAAGTATTTGCCGGCGCCTCTAAGCCTAGATCGCCGAGCTCCTCGGCGATGGCGAGTGCACGCTGCCCGGAGACGATGCCCGCGCTCAGCTGCCCCAGACGCCACTGCACGAACGCCATGAGCGTGCTGGTCGCGCTGATGCGCCGCACGTCGTTCAACCCCTCCGCGAGGTGTACCGCCCTCTGAACTGCGGCGGCCATCCGCTCGTTATCGCCGAGCGGAAGCAAGGCGTTGCGCAGATCGATCAGCAAATCTACCTCTTGCCCTTGGTTCGCCTCGGTCCTTGGAACGTGAGCCAGTGCCTCCAACGCCTGATCGAAGTACGAGACGGCATCCCGGTTGGCCGACCGTGCAAACGCCTTCTGGCCCGCGCGCCTCAAATACGTGACAGCGCGATCCCATAGCTCGCCGCGCCCCGCGTGGTAGGCGAGCCGCTCGATGTATTCCTGGAGACGGCTAGCATAGATTCGCTCGATCGAATCCACTATCCTCGCGTGCAGCGCCTTTCTGCGCTCCTGCAACAAGCCGCCGTACGCCACATCATGCGTGAGCGCGTGCTTGAACGTGTACTCCAGATCCGGAAACAGGCTCGTTTCGTATAGGAACTCTGCCGCCTGCAGGCGAGAGATAGCCGCCTGCAACGCTTCTTCGGGGAGATCGGCGATGGCTTGGAGCAGCGGGAACGGTACGTCTTTTCCGATGACGGCGGCCGTCTGCAGCAAGCGCTTGTCTTCTGGTTGTTGCCGGTCAATCCGTGCGCCAAGCACCGCTTGCACCGTTGCCGGCACCTGGATCGACTCGCTGGCGGATGTGAGGCGTAGCTGGCCGGGTTCACCGACTAGAAATCCAGTCTCGATCAAGGTGCGCAAGCACTCCTCGAGGAAGAACGGATTGCCTCCCGTGCGCTCGATCAGCGCGCGCTGCAAGGCCTGAAGGCCAACGTCCTCCCCGAGCAGCGCGCGCAGCAGCTCTTCGGCTCGCTCAGGCGGCAGCGGAGCAATGCGAAGCTGGGTGTAGCAGCTCTTGGTCGTCCAGCCATGCTGGTACTCGGGACGATAGTTGACGAGGAGCAAGATCCGGTATGCGGGCAACCCATCGACTAAGCTGTCGAGTAGAGCCTGTGTCTGGGCGTCGATCCAGTGCAGGTCCTCAAACACAACTACGAGGGGTTGGACTCGGCTCTCTGCGTACAGCAACCTCTTGACGGCGTCGAGGGTTCGCCGCCGGCGTTGCGGAGGATCGAGCGCGTTCCAGGCCGGGTCATCGACCGGCACATCCAGCAATGACAGGAAAGCGCTCAGCGTCGGCTCGAACGCCCGGTCAAGCGTTAGAAGCTTGCCCGTGACCTTCTCCCGGATGTCGCGCTGCTCATCGCGGTGAGCGATCTTGAAATAGTTCCTGAGCAGGTCGATCACCGGCAGATACGGGGTGGCCTTGCCGTAGGACACAGATCCACTCTCGATCAAGAGCCAGCCCTGGGTGCGGTGCGAATGGACGAACTCCCAGAACAGGCGCGACTTCCCGACCCCGGGCTCGCCGACGACCGCAACTAACTGGCCGCGCCCGGCCTCAGTCTCCGCGGTCACCCGGCTGAGTGTTTCGATCTCGCGTTCGCGCCCGACGAATCGGGTCAGTCCACGCCTCGCGGTGGCCTGGATTCGCGTGCGCGCCGTAGCGACGCCGGTCAATTCGAACACCTCGACCGGCTGTGGCAGTCCTTTGACCGGCACAGCGCCCAGCGGCGCAACCTGAATGAAGCCTTCCGCCAGCCGCAGTGTGTCGGCCGACAGGAGCACGCCGCCTGGACTGGCCAACTGCTCCATGCGTGCAGCCAGGTGCGTGGTCTGGCCGATTGCCGAGTAGTCCATGTGCAGGTCGTTGCCGATCGCGCGCACGACGACCTCACCAGAGTTCAACCCGACCCGCACCTGCACCGTAATCCCGTGCGTCTGGCGCACCTCCGCGCTGTACTGCTGGATGGCCGCCTGCATCGCCAATGCCGCATAGCAGGCCCGCACGGCATGATCCTCATGAGCAAGCGGGGCACCGAATAGCGCCATGATGCCGTCGCCCAGCACCTGGTTCACGGTGCCCTCATAGCGATGCACCGCCGCCATCATGTGCTCCAGGACCGGGTCGAGGATCGTGCGCGCTTCCTCGGGATCGCGCTCCGCAAGCAATTCCATCGAACCCTTCAGATCGGCGAAGAGCACAGTCACCTGTTTGCGCTCGCCTTCGAGCGCGGCCTTGGACGTGAGGATCTTCTCGACGAGGTGCTTCGGCGTGTAGGAGTCCGGAGACGCAAGCTTGGCGCTTGCGGTGTCCGGGTTAAGTTTGGTGCCGCACTGCCCGCAGAACTTTTGTTCGAGAGAATTGGCAGCGCCGCAGGAAGCGCACAGAGCGGCCAGACGCGCGCCGCACTCACCACAGAACTTCAGGGCGGAGGGGTTTTCGTGTTGACAGCGGGAGCACTTCATGACGCCGCGGTAAGGTTGCCCCAGGACACGGGAAGCTTATACCTGTTGGCGGTTCAGCTCATTTGCCCGCACGGCGTTTTCCGGAGGCTCCGCGAGCTCGATTCCAAGGCTACAGCTCGTCTGAACGCAATGGCCACTCAATACCGGACGCTCGAACGTCGGCTATGCGGAAATTTTCTCGGCGCGGCCGAACGACTCTTATTGGCCGGTCTCTTCCTGTCAGAACAACGCAGCGGCAATCATGCGGGGCTGACTTCGAGCATCGCAATCGCTAGCGGCGAGCCCCGCATCTCTCGCACCGCCGCCTAGCAGGCTTCGACGCTCGCGAGATGCACGCGGGGTCAGCGTTATTCAGCGGCTCGGATTCCTCGCGACGAGCGATCCGAAGACCGCTGCAGCGCTTGAGCGTAACATCCTGCAACCGCTCCTGGTGTGCACCGCTCAGACGATCTAGTGATCAGAGATCTGCGTCTTTTCGCTCTTGCTGCCCTAATCGCATACCTCGGGTCGTTCGGTCTCGCCAGCGCCGCCGATGCGCAGCGGCCAGCATCGCCTCGGCGCATCGGGGTGCTCCTCGTCGGCTGGTCACCTGAGAGTAAGGAGGCGCAGCAGTTTCGTAAGGGGCTACTGGACGCGGGCTACGCCGAGGGACGCGATGTGGTGATCGAGTGGCGATCAGCCAACGGCGATTTCGACCTGATACCTCGGTTGGCCGCTGCCCTGGTCCAGCGCAAAGTCGATGTGATCGTCGTTGACGGCACGCCCGCGGCACGCGCCGCCGTGCAAGCGACGTCTACCATCCCCATAGTCATGGCCCTGGTGGCGGATCCAGTCGGAGCCGGCTTGGTCGCGAGCCTTGCGCATCCTGGGGGAAATATCACCGGGCTCTCGCAGATGATCCCCGAGCTCGGCGCGAAGCGGCTGCAACTCCTCAGGGAAGCCATCCCCCGAGTGACCCGGGTCGCAGTCCTGTGGAATCCAGCCACCCCCTATCACCCGACAATGATCGAGAATCTTAAGGCAGTGGCCCCCTCGCTTTCGATCGAGCTGAGTTTCGTGCCCGCGCAAACCCCCGAGCAGCTTGGTCCGGCATTTTCAGCCGTCAGCCGCGCGCACGCGCAGGCCCTGTACGTGATCGATGATCCCTTCTTCATGGTCCATCGAGCGACGCTTTACAAGCTGGCGTCGAAGGCCCGGCTACCAGGCATCTATGGGGCGAGGCAACTCGTCGACGCGGGCGGGTTGATGTCCTATGGGACGGACCCCGGGGATCTGTTTCGCCGAGCGGCCGGGTACGTCGACAAGATCCTCAAGGGTGCCAAGCCAGGTGACTTGCCAATCGAGCAGCCGACCAAATTCGAGCTGGTCGTGAACCTCAAGACCGCACGTGCGCTCGGGATCACGATCCCCGAGTCGATTCTTCTGCAGGCGAACGAGGTGATTAGGTGAGGCCACGCCGTGTTTTGCTCGTCCTTGCCGGAATCCTCCTCGCGCCGGTTGTGCTCGGCGCCGAGCCTGGGCTCAGCGCCCGTGTCGCCATCCTCGACACCACCAACACTACGCGAGCGACGCCAGGGACCACGAGCTTCGTCCAGGAACTCCAGCGTCTCGGTTATGTCGAGGGACGCAATCTGACCATCGACTTCTCAAGCGCGGAGGACAAGCCTGTTCGGTTGCCCGACCTGGCCTGGGAGCTTGTTCGCCTTAAGCCCGACGTGATTCTCACCATAGGAACGGTGGAAGCGACCCTCGCGGCCATGAAAGCCACTGCGACTATCCCGATCGTCTTCGTCCACGCGGTCGACCCGGTTCGCACCGGGCTCGCCGCGAGTCTGGCCAGACCCGGCGGGAACGTGACCGGCGTCACCTCGCTGAACGCCGATCTCGGCGCCAAACGGCTAGAGCTGATCACCGAGATCGTGCCCAGCGTGAGCCGCGTGGCGGTCCTCGTCAGTCCCGTTGACCCGGAGACGAAGTCGATGGTCGGGGCGCTCAAGTCCGCCGCCCGCGCGCGGCGTGTTCACCTCGATCTCGTGGAGATCCGGGACCCGGCCCGTCTGGGCGGTGCCGTAAGCGACGTCACGAAAGCGGGGGCTGGCGCCCTCCTCGTGCTTGGCTCACCGCCGCTCTATCGCCTTTCGCCCTCGCTGGCTCAGCTGGCGGCCAAGCATCGCCTCCCGGCGGTATCTGCGTGGCGGGAGTTTCCCGAAACGGGCGGGCTCGCCAGCTACGGCACCAACATCCGCGAGATGTTCCAGCGGGCCGCCGGCTTAATGGACCGGATTCTGAAGGGCGCCAATCCGGGCGATCTGCCCATCGAACAACCTACCAAGTTCGAGCTGGTCGTCAATCTCAAGACGGCCAAAGCGTTCGGCATCACCATCCCCGAGTCGATCTTGCTGCGGGCCGATGAGGTGATCCGCTGACCCGGTTGATGCTGCTGCGCGCCGTCGACGCCCATCCGCTCAGTTCGGCCCTTCAATGTCCGGTAACCGGAAATTTCAGATCCATCCGCAGATGACCGGTTGTGGCGTGCGCCGTGACAAGGCGGCGTTTTCCCAGTGGGTGAGAGACCCACCCGGCAACTTTCGCTCCAGCCGGAAGCAATCGGAGCAGTCGTGAAGGTGACGAAGCGGCTGAAGCCTCTGATGTAGAAGGTCACGTTGGTGACTTGGCGAGTGTGCAGGCTGTAACGCGAGTGAACGCTGAGCAAGCCTCGAAAAGGTCGATGCGCGGGCCGACCCGAATGCCATAACGGGGAAGGCTGGAACGGCTGGGGAAGCGAGCGAAAGATGCACCCAGCCGCTGCGCCGGGGTAGTGGCGACGGCATGTACACAGTGGGGAACGCACGCAACACGGGAAGCCCCGAGGCGTGATGTAGGGATGATCAACCGGAAGCCCGCGAGGGACAGACCGGGCGCCCTGGGGTGGCGGAGAGGCCCGTGGTACCGATGAAGCCGGGTAATGCCGGTGGAGGGAAGGGGCCTTGGTTCGAGGCAAACGCGGGACGTAGCGAGGGACAGGAGATTGGGAAACCTATCCACTCCAGTTAGTGTTCAGAAGCTGCAGATGGCGTTACACGCGAAAGCGAAGGCAGAGCCTGGCTTCCGCTTCTATGCGCTGTACGACAAGATCTATCGAAAGGACGTTCTGGAGCATGCCTACGCCTGGTGCCGTGCCAACAAGGGGGCAGCGGGTGTGGACGGACAGGACTTCGACGAGGTCGAGGCGTACGGCCTGGAGCGCTGGCTGGGGGAACTGGCGCTTGCGCTCAGAGAGGAGAGTTACCGACCGGACGCGGTCAGACGAGTGTATATACCGAAGGCGAACGGCAAGCTCAGACCGCTGGGCATTCCGAGTTTGAGAGATCGAGTCGGCATGAGTGCAGCCCTGCTCGTGCTGGACCCCATCTTCGAGGCCGACCTACCACCGGAGCAGTACGCCTACCGACCGGGGCGCAGTGCCCAGGAAGCGGTGGTGGAGGTGGAGGAGTTACTGCATCGCGGCCACGCGGACGTGGTCGACGCTGACTTGTCAGATTATTTCGGGAGTATTCCGCACGCCGAACTGCTGCAATCGGTGGCGCGTCGGGTGGTTGATCGGCGCGTGCTGCATCTGATCAAGATGTGGCTGGAATGCGCTGTGGAAGAGACTGACGATCGTGGGCGCAAGACGCGGACGACACAAGCGCGGGACCAGCGGCGCGGCATCCCTCAAGGTTCTCCGATTTCACCCCTGTTGGCGAATCTGTACATGCGCCGGTTTGTGCTTGGGTGCAAGAAGCTTGGGCTGGAGCATCGCCTTGGGAGTCGCATCGTGAGCTACGCGGACGACCTTGTGATCTGTTGCCGGCGTGGCAAGGCCGAAGAGGCGTTGTCGCACATGCGCGAAATCATGAGGAAACTGAAGCTGACGGTGAACGAGGAGAAGACACGAATCGGTCGGGTCCCAGACGAACACTTCGACTTTCTGGGATACACGTTTGGACGGATCTATTCGGCGCGTACGGGCCAGGCGAATCTCGGCTACCGACCGTCGAAGAAGAGTGTTAAGCGCGTGATCGAAAAGATTCACGCGATAACCGGCCAAGCGTGGTTATGGCAAGACGCCGCCGAACTTGTGGCGCGAGTGAACCGGACGTTGCGCGGATGGGCGAACTACTTTCGAGTAGGCACCGTCGGCAAGGCGTATCGGGCACTCGAAGCTTACACGGTGATGCGGCTGCGCCGGTGGTTGTGTCGGAAGCACAAGGTGCGCGGGCGTGGATACCGGGCCTATTCCCCCCTGTATCTCTACCAGACCCTGGGTCTGTTTCGCTTGTGTCCCTGACAGCACTACCTGCCGTGTGCGAAGGCGTGCGGTCTTGTCCGAGAGCCGGATGCGGGAGATCCGCACGTCCGGTTCGATGAGCGGGATGTGGAAACGGAGCTACGGCTAGGCTAGTGAGGCACCGCCGACCGAAAGGGGCGGACACGGATATGCCGTGCCTACTGCCACCGCGCTACATCTCGACTCCACCGTTCTCTGCCGGTGACGCAAACATCATCTGACACTGCCCGTTAGATCGAATCTTGGTCTTTGCACCTTCGGCGATCGCACAGACTGTTCTGAGCGCTTCGTTAACATTCAACCCGTAGCGCCCCTGTAGCCGTGCAGTCTTCTACCTACTGCACTCGCCTCCCCAGGCGCCGACATAGACCCTACCTTCTGGCCTGTATTCAATCCTTGCTGTCCTGCTCCAACCAGACGACTTCTGGTTCGCATACTTGCCGGTGCCGCTGACGGTCTTCCACAAGCCTGCCACCGAGACATCGTCGGTCCAGGTATCCCCGCCTCTGTCGGTATAAGTGCAGCGGGGAGTTCTTGCGTCACAAACGCCGACAGCCATGTGGCCGGGCGCATTGTGGTCGTCGTCGAAGATCACGACCGTGGTTCCTACTTGAACCCATAGCCCAGAACAGTTCTCGGCGGCGTAGAGCTCCGGTGCGGCGAAGCAGCAGGACAACAGACCGAAGCAAACCAGTTTCTTGGTAATCTTCATCGTTACCTCCCTGCTATTCTCAAATCGCGGCAGCATCCCACCCAGCTGATGCTATTCCCCAACTCGTCGATGCGGTTTGATCCAGAGCAACCGAAATCAGCCCGGCAAGACCTACTTCAGCTCCGCAGACACAAGCTCGCGCGTAAAGAAAGGCCCGAAGGTATTCGTATATTCGTCCTTGACGCGCACCAGCTTGCCGTTGATCGCTGCCAGCCAGTACGTGAAGTTTCCCGTACGTAGAACGCCGCTGCGGCTGATGCGCGCGCTACCGGAGACCCTATACGCTTCGAATTCACCGGCGGGGGTATTGACCTTTTCGACGCCTTCGACGTTGTATTGGTAGGTGGTTTCGACGATGAACGTCTCACCCGTTTCAGTCACCCTATCCGACCAACGCTTTCCTTTCTCGAGGGGGAAGTCGACCCATACTTCTCTGGGCGAGAACTCACATGTCTGGCCGGTCTCAAAGCAGATACCTTTCAGCGTGGACAAGTCACGCGTCGAAAGGGTCTGCTCGTAGGTTCGGCCACCAAATCGCAGCGTACTGCGTATCTCAGCGTCGGTAACCTCGACAACTTCTTCCACGAGGCGCACGGATCTCCCCCCGTATACATAGTTCCAGGTTGCCTTATCTCCGACCTCCCAATTCTTCGTTCTCTCCAGCTCTTGCGCCGATGAGACGGAAGGCATGAGAAGAGCACCCAACACGGCCAAAAACCAAAGTTGTCTATTCATCTCGATCTCCAGAGAGGCCACCTGCCCATTGGTCATCATGCTATCGCTCAGCTCATGGACGCGATTTGATCTAGCGCAACGCTAGGCCACCGCGATGAACTTCGATTCACTAAGGCGTGATTTGCGGTTAGCTCAGGACCTTTAAGGGTCGCAGGGAGGGCACGCTCGGCAAGATCTGCCTGCAACGCCTCGGTTGAAGTGGCTCAGGTGTAAGAAATCGCTGCACGGCGTCGGCGACGCATGAAGTGCAGAACCGAAGGGCTGCTTCTAGGCGAACTGGACGGCGCCCTCGACCGACCGCTCGTGGCCGAGGGCAGCCCTCGAATCACGACCGCTTAGCTTGTTGAAAAATTCTCTCTCCTGCGTGGTCCGCTTGAACCATTTTCTGCATTCAAGCCACTGACTGTGTGCCCTTGCAGAGGAGATTAAGGATGTATCGCATCGGCCTGGTCTTAGTCGCCGTGTCGCTACTGACAGTTGCTCCCACGCGTGCGCTCGTAGGAGGCTGTGGAGGAGGGCGTATGGGCCGCATGGAAGCAGTGACTGGCAACATAACGATGCGACAGGCGGTAGTGTGGGCGTCAGCGCCATCGCTCAAGAAGACGGAAAGCTACCGACTGCTGCGCGAGCGCATCGGGCTCCGGTTTCCAACACCGACTAGGACTCAGCCCCCCGGGGATCGACTCCATCCTTAAGTACCCTCCTGGAGCGACCTAGTGTCGACGTAGCCCCCCTTACGCCCGCATCCCACGTGGGCTTCTTCTTCCAGCAGGCAAAGGGGTCCCTGTTCGGTGGTCCAGCGATCGGAGCCCATGCATCCTTACTGCTGCGCCTGGCGCGCGAGTGCTTCGCGCCGCCGGACCTCCTTGACCAGCGCGGTAAACTGCTGCTCAACCGCGTGTCGTACCGCGGCCGCGCCGATGTGCGGCGGGAGCTGGAAGGCAGGCACGATGCGCCCGCTGTAGAGGAACCTGAGCATGGTTCCTTCAGGGATGAGCTTGTAGGTCCCGGTCATCTCCTTAACATTGCCTGAGATAGCGTAGGAGTTGACGCGCTCGAACGGGGTTTCGGTGACCACTAGGCGTACCTGCAGGGGGAAATGAAACAGGAAGAATCCCAATCTGCCGCGCTGGTCTACGATGGCCGTATCGCCATAGCGCATCAGGACGTGGCTCGAATCCAGATCTGGCACGAACTCGGCGTAATGGTCGTAGCCCGTGACCACCTCCCAGACCAGACGCGCCTCGGCTTTGACGAGCGCTTGCGCTTCCAGGACTACGGCGTCGCGTTCGCGGCTCGCCCGCACACTCACTTCTTGACCTTCGGTGCAAGGCGAGGCAAGCGTGATTGCCAGCAGTACGACGCATCGCCACCAAAGTGGATTCGTGATAGTCCTCCCGGACACTCTCTCGTCGTGCGAGACGAGCTTGCGCAAAACGGCCTACTGTCCTGTCACGCAGCGGCCTTGGTGGTCCTCGCGGACGCGTTGGGCCGCATAGGATCGGTGATCAGCTGGTGCTCATGCATGCTCATGTGAAGCGCTCTCAGTTAATCCCACCGCATCGCAAGAGGTTCGATTGGTCCAAAGAAGT
>Ga0326726_10004368_pt1 | contig 12899 bp, 10 predicted proteins | sample MHFenrmetagenome_2_FD_207603 | JGI IMG/M metagenome (GOLD analysis project Ga0326726, IMG submission 207603) | Lab enriched peat soil microbial communities from Michigan Hollow, Ithaca, NY, United States - MHF15MN | ecosystem: Environmental > Terrestrial > Soil > Wetlands > Peat | place: USA...
CCCGCGTACGAGTCCGTCAGCACCAGCAACGCCGGCGCAACGCTAACGCGGCGCGTTCACCAGGACGACGCCCGCGAGCCCATCCCGAACAGCGATTGGGCCTTTGCGGATTGCTCGACAGTACCGTTCCCCGGTGTTCCAAGCACGAAAAAAATATGCCTCAAAGGAAACTTCGACACCAATCACATTTACGAGCTGCTTTACACCGCGAAGAACCCCATGGTGCTGGGGCTCGGCTTCGCGGCGATGCGCGACTTCATCTCGTTCCTGCGCAACAGCAACGGCGCGAGCACCGGCAAGTGCGGGCGCAAGGACGATGACGAGGACCGCCGCCGCGGCTGGGACGACAACGACGATGATTACGGGGCGGACGAGCACGGCCGCAGGCACGGGCCCTGCCCGGCAGCCAAGCCGATGCCGGACAACCCGCTAGGCGACTCGATCCGTAACGCGATCATCTACGGCTCGTCGCAAAGCGGTCGCAATATCCGCACGTTCATCCAGCTCGGCTTCAACCAGGACGAGAACCGCAACCTCGTCTTGGAAGGCGCCATCCCGCACAAGGCGTCGAACCGCGGCGCGTTCAACGTGCGCTTCGGGCAGCCCGACCGGCTGTCGGGGACGCAGCATACCGAGCGCCAGTTCCCGGGCGCGGAGTCGTCGCAGACCTGGGGAGTGAGCAACGACAAGATCTCCGGCGTGACGGCCGGCCAGCTCGACCGCTGCCGCAAGACCAGCAGCTGTCCGAAGATCTTCCACACCAATACCGACACCGAGTACTGGCAGGCCCTGATGGCGCTCAACACCACCGACCCGGATAGCCGGCACGACCTCAGGATCCCGAAGAACGTGCGTATCTATCTCTACGCCGGCACGCGGCATGGCGGCGGAGATGTAAACGCGCAATTGCCGACGGTAGTGCCGAACCCGCCGGCGAACTGCCAGCTGCGCACCAACAGCAATCCGTTCATCCACGGTCAGCGGGCGCTGCTCGCGGCGCTACGCGACTGGATCGTCCACGGAACGGAGCCGCCCCCGAGCCTTTATCCGACGCTCGATTCTGGCAACCTCGTGCCGCTGAGCCACATCCACTACCCGTACATCCCCGCCGTGAACTTCACGCTGGCCGGCGTCGCCACGCAGAAGTTCTACCTCGACCGCGGGCCGCTCTTCAACGTCGAGGACATCTCGGGCGTGATGCGCGAGCCGCCGGTAAAGCGCGGCGCCTACTCGGTGCGCATGCCCCAGGTGGACGCGGACGGCAACACCATCGCCGGGCTGCCCAATACCAACATGCTGGTGCCGCTGGCAACTTATCTGGGCTGGAACGTGAGGAAAGCGGGCTTCAGCGAAGGCGATTCCTGCGACCTCACCGGCGCGATCATTCCGTTCTTCCGCACGCTCGCCGAGCGCCAGGCGGCGAATGATCCGCGTCCCTCGTTGCAGGAGCGCTATCCGACGCACGCCGACTACGTCGCCAAGGTCACCGCGGCGGCGAACAGCCTCGTCGGCCGGCGCCTGCTGCTTCCGGAGGATGCGGCCTTCCTAATCAACCAAGCCAATGCGGCCGCGGTCCCGTGAAACGTCCGGTTGAATAGCCGACCCGCAAACAACATCCAAGCCAGTGGATGCCTTCAAATTCCCAAGGAGGAATGTTATGAAGCCTAGTTTGCAACAGACGACGAAGCGGCTGCGCAAGCTGCTCTGCGCATCTTTCTCGGCCATGGCGGTGTTCGGCGGGCTGGCGCTCGTCGCGACGGCGATTCCGGTCCACGCGTACGCCCACGACGACGACGACGGCGATCGCCACCACGGCGACAACCACTTCAGGATCGAAGTGCTGTCGAGCCGGCCCTACATGGTCTCCGGCGGCGATGCGCTGGTGCGCGTCACCGTGAAGAAGAAGGACGTCCGCCTCGGCAGCGTGCGCATCGAATTGAACGGCGCCAATGTCACCGGCGCGTTCCGCGCCGACGCGAGCGCCCGCACGCTCACCGGCCTCGTCACCGGCCTGCGGCTGGGGGAGAACGAGCTCTCGGTCGACGCCAAGGGCAAGGGCCACGGCCGCGCAGATGCCGACCTTACGCTCACCAACTACCCGATCGAGGGACCGATCATCTCCGGGCCGCAGGAATTCCCGTTCGCCTGCACAACCGCCACCTTCGTGCCGTTCACGGGCAGCCCGGCGCTCGGACCGTCGAGCGAGCCGAACTGCGCAGTCGCCACTCGTGTGCAGTACGTGTACCGCTCCTCGACGACGAACACGTTCAAGTCGCTGCCGCAGCCGTACTCGACCCTGCCGACCGACGTGGCCAACACCGCCACGGGCGCGAAGTACATCGTGCGGCTGGAGACGGGCACCATCAATCGCGCGATCTACCAGACCGCGATCCTTCATAACCCGAACGACGCGGCGGCGAGTCCCTTCGCGCCGCCCGCCGGCTGGAACAAGCGGCTCGTCTTCCCGCTCGGCGGCGGCTGCATCGGCGGCTGGTACTTCCAGGGCTCCGACATCGAAAGTGTGGTCAACCACGCATATCTGAACCTGGGCTACGCGGTCGCGGCGTCGACCCTCACGACGTTCGGCAACAACTGCAACGACCTGCTCTCCTCCGAGACCGTGATCATGGTCAAGGAGCGCTTCATCGAGAGCTACGGCGTACCGCTCTTCACCATCGGCACCGGTGGCTCGGGCGGCGCCTACCAGAGCAACCAGACGGGCGACAACTATCCCGGCACGTTCGACGGCATCGTCACCACCAGCAGCTTCCCGGACGTCACCACCGGCATGCTGCCGATGGCGAACTCGCGTCTGCTGGAGATCGTTTTCGCAAAGACTCGCCCTGGCGTCTTCAGCGTGAACCAGATGAAGGCGATCTCGGGCTACCTGTCCGTCAGCCCCGTCGCAGGGGGAGTCGTCCCGGGCATGATCAACCACATGAGCAATGTGCGCGCGCCGCGCATGGATCCGACGAATACGTTCCCGGCGCAGATCCTACCGGGCGTCGGCGACCAGTTCCGCTACGATCCCGCGACCAACCCGCACGGCGCGCGCGGGGACGTGTTCGACCACACCGTGAATGTCTACGGCACGATTCCGAACACGCCTTTCCCCGGCAATCGGGAGTTCGCGCAGCGTCCGCTGGATAACGTCGGCCTCCAGTACGGCCTGAAGGCGCTGAACGACGGCGTCATCACCGTCGACCAGTTCCTCGAACTGAACGAGGTGATCGGCGGCGTCGACATCGACTTCAAGCCCACGCCGAACCGCACCGTGCACTACAAGGACGCGACGAAGCGCGCCTACCAGGGCGGTCGCATCCTGAACGGCGGCGGCGGCCTCGCCAGCATGCCGATCATCACGCGCATGGGCGCCGGTGACCTGAACCCCAACGGCGACGTGCACGTGCGCTACCACGCGCAGGCCATCCGCGCGCGGCTCGTGGCGGCCAACGGCAACTACGACAACCAGGTGATCTACGGCAACCTGGCGCCGATGGACATGATGATCCGGCATATGAACAACTGGCTCACCGCAGTCAAGGCCGATACCTCCGACCGCTCGCTGCGGGAAAAGGTGATCGCCAATAAGCCGAAAAATCAGCAAGACCCCCGGGACAACGTGGTCGACGCCTGCTGGAAGACTGGAGTCGATACAGTGGAAGACAAGATCATCGAGACGCCGTCATTCGATCCGAACACCCCGTGCAACAAGCTCTTCCCGGTTGGGCTCTCGCCAGAGATCGTCGCCGGCTCGCCGATCAATGTCGACATCATCAAGTGCCACCTCAAGCCAATCGACATGGCCGATTACAAGGTGCCGTTCAGCGCGCAGCAGCGCGCGCAACTGGATGCCATCTTCCCCCACGGCGTATGCGACTGGTCCAAGAAAGGCGTGAAGCAGGTGAAGTCCGTTCCCTGGGCGTCCTACGGCCCCTCGCCGGTCAACCAGGTGTTCGACATACAGGATCGTCGCAAGCATGGCGACGACGATGACGACGACTGAGTTATAGACACCAGAAGAACAAGCCGCGACGCCGGGCAGGCGGTTCCGCCTGTCCGGCATCGCTTGGCTAGATCATTTCAACCGAGGAACCGCACCCGCCCGGTCTTCAGCTCGTAGATCGCTCCGACAAGCTTCATGACGCCCTCGGCTTTGCGCGCCTTGGCTTCCGGCGTCTTGAGCACCTGGTGCATCGACCAGCGCACGTTGGCTTCCACCGCGGCGTCGAGGCGATTGCCGACGCCTCGCAGCCCCGGCAGGATGTTCTTCAGCAAACCGGCGATGTGCCTGCGCTCCTGCGCACCCTGATGCTTCGCGGCGAGCGCGGCCTGCACCGCGCCGCAGCCTTGGTGACCGAGCACAACGAATAGCGGCGTGCGCAAGTGCACGCCGGCGTATTGCAAGGTGCCCATGACTTCGGGTGAAATCACGTTGCCGGCGACGCGGACGACGAACAGCGCACCGAAACCCGCGTCGAATACCAGTTCCGGCGGAACCCGCGAGTCGCTGCAACCGAGTATCGTCGCATACGGGCGCTGGGCCTTCGCGAGCTCCGCGAGGACCTCCCTCTGCACGGTGGGGAAGCGCGCTTTCCCGCGAACGAAGCGCTCGTTTCCCGCAATGAGTCGTGCAAGCGCCTTCTCTGCCGAATAGGAACCGTCACGCATCGGCCGGGACCAGGCGTTGCATGCGCTCGCGAAGATCGTCCGGAATCGGCACCGAATGAAAGGCCTCGCGGGCGGCCGTGCAGATCGTCCAGATTGCACGCAGCCGCTCCGCACCGGCAGCACTGCCGACGAGCGCGAGGCCGATCGAGCTGCGCCCAAGGCGGGTCGGCCACAGGATGAAGTCGAGGGTTTCGCCGAGCCGCGACGCGCGCAGGAATTCGGCACGGATCGCGAGCGTCGGGATGCTCAGTTTGCGCGCACCCATGAGGTCCGCGCCCCAGGGGCACTCGAGTGCCTCGGCGAACCAGTCTTCGAGAACTGCGTTGAACATCTCGAAGAAGCGCGGGAAGTAGACGATGCCGCCAGGGTCGCAGTGGAAGTACCGCACCAGCTGCCTGGAGCGGAACGCGTTCCGCGGCGGTGCCTTGGCCAGATGCAGCGCGTGCAGCGCGGGCTCCAGCCGCAGCTCGGGCGCGAGGAATCCCATGGCTCGTGCGCGCAACTCGGGCGGGATTTCGATGGCGCGAAAGTGATCCATGGAGATCATCGCGGTCTTGTGGCGCACCCGCATCCGCTCCTCGCCGCCGACCTTCACGGAAATGCATATCTCCATCGAGCTGTGGCCGATGCGCGTCGGGGAGAGCTCGAGCGTGATCTCCTCGCCGAACCTGCATGCGTGCAGGAACGAGCAATCGGTGCTCACCACCGGATTGCCGAGGCGGTGGTGCATATGGAACTCGTGGAACGGCATGCCGAGGCCGGACTCGAACCAGTCTTCGACGGCCGCGTTGACGAAATCGAAGACGTGCGTGAAGTACAGGACTCCCGTCGGGTCGCAGTGCGAGAAGCGGATCTTGCGCTTGTGTACGAAGGGGGCGCCCATCAGTCCGGAACGACTGCCGTCGCCTCGAGCTCGATCTTGCCGGGACTGTCGAGCAGGTCCGAGACGAAGATCATGCTCATGGCGGGGTAGTGGCGTCCCATGTAGCGCTTCCAGATTTTCCCCAACTCGCGGCGTCCCGCCAAGTAGCCCTTCTTGTCGCAGCAGAAGCCCGTGATGCGGCAGACGTGTTCGGGCCTGCCGCCCGTCTCCGCAAGCACCGCCAGGATATTCTTGAGCGCCTGTTCGAACTGCGGTGCCAATTCCGCGGTTTGGAATTTCTGCTGCTCGTCCCACCCCACCTGCCCGGCGATGAACACGATGCGTCCGGGGCCGGCGACGATGCCGTTTGAATAGCCGACCGGGCTCGCCCAGCCTTTCGGATGCAGAACTTCCACGGAGTCCTCCCCTTTCAGTCGGATACCAGCGGCGGGTCGGGATCGTGCTGCCAATCTTTTTCGGGCACCGGAGTGCGCTTGAGCCAATCTTCGATCAAGCGCACGTGCTCGGCCTCTTCCTCGGCCATTTCCCGCGCCGCCTTGCGCACCTTGGCGTCGGCGGTCCTGGAGGCGTACCCGGCGAAGAACTTGTTTGCCTTCTTCTCGCAGGCGAGCGCGATCTGAAGCGCATGGTAGGGCTGCATGCGATAGTGCAGTTCGCTGGGCGCCGCGGTCTCCGGACCTTCTCCGCCGTCCCACCTGAGTCCTCCGGGCGGCAGCACTGGCGCACGCTTGGAGGGGTTCTCCTCAAGAAGCTGGTCCGCGTGCAACTGCTCTATCCGGGCGAGCTTGCGGAAGAGTTCCGCCGCCTCGCGGTTGTTGTGCTGGTCCATGGCATCCGCGAACGACGCGTATCGCTCGGCGGCCTCGATCTCCATGGCCCACGCGCGCGCCAGAAAGTCCTCCCAGCCCGTCGAGCGCGACTTGCGCTTCGGCTTTCTCATCCTCTTACTCATATCGCAAACTCCGCTTCCAGATCGGCCAAACGCTTCGTCGCCCTGCCGAGAAGCGGCTGATAGGGCTTGCGGCCGCCCTTGTACAGCACTCCGATATTGAACCCGTCGTCGGTCAAGATGCGCCGAGCCGCGCGCACCGGATCGTCGGTCGCCGCGACGGGCGCGGGCCGCACCAGGCTTTTCCACTCGCGCTGCTCGGGACAGAAGGTGACGCAAGGGCTGAGAATCTCCACGAAGGAGAACCCGGGCGTGCGGATGGCTTCGGCAAGGATCTGCGCCGTGTCGTTCGGATCGCCGGAGAATGCTCGGGCGATGAAATTCGCCCCGGCGGCGAGCGCGATCACCAACGGATGGAAAGTGCGCAGGCCCGTGCCCCCCGGGGAGAGCTTCGAGCTCCAGTCGGGCTCCGTCGTCGGCGAGGGCTGTCCTTTGGTCATACCGTACACGTGATTGTCCATCACGACGTACGTGAGATCCACGTTGCGGCGGCAGGCGTGCAGGAAATGATTGCCGCCGATCGAGTAGCCGTCGCCGTCTCCGCCCGCCACGAGCACGGTCAGATCGGGCCGCGCGATCTTCAGTCCGGTGCCGGCGGCCAAAGCGCGGCCGTGCACGCCGTGAAAACCGTAGCAGTTGGTATAGGCCGGGATCCGCGACGAGCAGCCGATGCCGGAAACGACGGCGACGTTCTCCGGGAGCAGCTCGAGCATTGCAAACGCCTTGGTGACCGAGGCCAGCACCGAGTAGTCCCCGCAGCCCGGGCACCAGATGGGCTTGTAGTCGGACTTGAAAGCTTGCCAGGTGAGCGGCGCGGCCGCTGCGGCTGTGCTCATCCGCGACTCCATTCGCTGATCTGCCGGTAGATTTCGTCGGGGCGGATCGGCAATGGTCCGGCCCGATGGAAGCTCAGCACTTCACCCGGCAGATCGAAATCGGCCCGCAGGTAGCGGTGGAATTGTGCGCCGTGATTCTGCTCCACCACCAGCACACGCCTGACGCCCTTCAGCGCTTTCGCCAGCCGCTCGGGCTGCGCTGGAGACAGCAGTCGCATCGAAACCAGCCTGACGCTCCTCCCCGCCTCCGCCGCTCGAGCGAGCGCCTCGCGCGCGGCGCCGGTACAGGACCCGAAGGTCACTACGGCGGTATCGCCCTCGCCTTCGATCTCCGCCCAGTAATCCCCGTAGTCGTATTGTCGCAGCTTGCGCTCGCGTTTCGCGAGCTGCGCCAAATGGTCTCGTGACTGGCTCGAAGGGGTGCCCCGCTCGTTGTGCTCGAGCCCTTCGGCCGTATACGCATTGCCCGGCGTTCCGGGAATGGCGGCCGGCGACACGCCCGATTCAGTTACCGCGTAACGCTGGTAGGCCTGTGTGCGCGGCGCCGCCAGCGTGCGCTCGCCCATGAAGCTGACGTCCGCGGGCCGGTCCACGACGGCGCGAGTCTGGCCCAGGTATTGGTCGGAGAGCAGTATCGCCGGCGCCTGGAGCGCCTCCGCCAAGTGCACCGCCCACTGTGTCGCCGTAAGGCAGTCGGCGATGGAGTTCGGGGCCACGACGATGCGGGGCGCGTCGCCATGCAGGCCGTTCACCGCGATGTTGACATCGCTCTGCTCGCTTTTCGCCGGAATTCCCGTCGACGGGCCGCCGCGCATCACGTCCACCACGACGACGGGCACTTCCGCCGCGACCGCCAGGCCCAGCGCTTCCGTCATGAGCGAGAGGCCGGGGCCCGCCGTCGCGGTGAGCGACGGCACGCCGCCGAAGGACGCGCCGATGGCCATGTTGATCGACGCGAGCTCGTCCTCGGCCTGGACCAGCGCACCGCCCACGGCGGTGAGCGCGGGCGCGAGCCACTCCAATACCTCGGTCGCCGGCGTAATCGGGTACGCCGCGACAAAACGCACCCCGCCGCGAACGGCCCCGTATCCCGCGGCTTCGTTGCCGGTCAGGAGCCAGCGGGATTTTCCGGCCCGCCTCGGGGAGACGAGATGCGGCGCAGAGGGGAGCGTTCCCGCCGCGGCGACACCCGCGTCGACGGCGGCAAAGCTGGCGGCAAGCCCTTCGCCGCCTTTCTTGTATGACTTCTTCACCACCGACTTGAGCGTCTCCGCGGGGAGACCGGCGAGGGCGCCCGCGAGCCCGAGCACGATCATGTTCGGCCAGCTTCCGGGGATGGCCTTCGCCAGGCGCTTGAACGCGACTTGCGCCAGACGCACTCCGCGTTTCGTGAACACCTCCGGCGGGTCCCCCTGATCCGGATCCCCGATCATGAGACTCCCCGCATCCAGGGGAATTTCATCGGCAAATCGATGCAAGTTCTGCCAATCGACCGCGATCACGAAATCGAAGCGGTCGTCGAGGCAATCGACCGGCCGGGCAGCGAGTCGCACGAGAGCGGCCGCCTCACCGCCGCGGATCTGCGGCCCGCTCGAGCGCACCATCAGGCCGTACCAGCCGGACTGCGCCGCGGCTTCGAGCAGCATGTTGCCGGCCGTCATGACCCCGGCCCCGCCGCTCCCGGTCAGCGCGACCGAAAGGCTCGGTGCTGCCGCTCTTTCCTGCATCCGAATCTCCGATATCTGCGTCCCCGGATTCTAGGGTCGCGCAACACGTGAAAACTTGATCTAGCGCAAATCCCGCCGTCGCAGATGGAACAGAATCTTCGCTACTGTTTGACAGCCTTTCTCGTAAAATGGTACTTTAATACCACTATAGCGGCAAGAGGAGGACCATGGACAAGCCTGTCGCTCCCTTCGTTCTGAAAAACCACGACCTTTCAGAGGGATACGTCGCGAAGGGCGTGCGCACCGAGAAGCGGCCGGCGCGCAAGCCCGACGGCACGATCGCACCGCAGCTCTACAACGCCTGGATCTGGCTCGACAACCCGACTCAGTACAACTCCTACACCACCGAGATGGCCAAGGGGCTGATCATGGCCTTCCGGGCGGCCTCGAACGCGCGCGATGTGAATTGCGTGGTGTTCACCGCGGTGGGCGACAAGGCGTTCTGCACCGGCGGCAACACCAAGGAGTACGCGGAGTACTACGCCGGGCGCGCCCAGGAGTACCGGCAGTACATGCGCCTGTTCAACGACATGGTGTCCTCGATCCTGACGTGCGACAAGCCGGTAATTTGCCGCGTGAACGGCATGCGCATCGGCGGCGGGCAGGAACTGGGCATGGCCTGCGACTTCTCGGTCGCCCAGGATCTCGCCCGTTTCGGCCAGGCCGGCCCCAAGCATGGATCGGCCCCGATCGGCGGTGCGACCGACTTCCTGCCCCCGGTGATCGGCGCCGACCGCGCCATGGTCGCGTGCGTGATGTGCGAGCCGTTCTCGGCGCACAAGGCGTATCACTGGGGATTGCTCGCCGACATCACCCCTGCCCTCAAAGTCAACGGCAAGTTCGTGGCCAACCCGCTGGTCGAAACGCAGCGCTTTAGCGACGAGTTCGGCCGCGTCGTCTACGGCGATTTCAAGGCCGGCGACGCCGCCAGAGAAGGCAAGGCGCTCATGGCCAGGGGCACGGTCGACCTGGCGATGCTCGACGCCAAGATCGAGGAAATGTGCGCCAAGCTGCTGCTCACCTTCCCCGACTGCACCACCAAGACGATCGAGGAGCTGCGCAAGCCCAAGCTCGACGCGTGGAACCGCAATAAGGAGAACCACCGCGCCTGGCTCGCGCTCAACATGATGACCGAGGGCCGCGCGGGCTTCCGCGCGTTCAACGAAGGCACGAAAGACGACCGCGAGGTGGATTTCATCGCGCTGCGCCAGGCAATCGCCCGAGGCGAGGGCTGGTCGGACGCGCTCACCGAGCGCATCCAGCCGGGCAGGAAGCCGAGCCGCTCGGAGGCCCAATGACCGCGACCTCGACGCACGGGGCCGCCGCGCTGGGGCCGGTCGAGATCTGGCTTGATCGCGACGAAGCGCTGCTCCGCCTGCGGCTCGACCGCCCGAAACCGAACCTCATCGACAGGGAGATGATCGGTTCGCTCACCCAGGCGTTCGCGGCGCATGCGGAGCCCGGACCGGTGCGGGCAGCGCTGCTCGACGCCGAGGGACCGCACTTCAGCTTTGGCGCCAGCGTCGAAGAACATCTGCCCGACAAGTGCTCGGAGATGCTCTCCAGCCTGCACGAACTCTTGAAGGTGATGATCGAGTGGCCGCGGCCCATCCTGGTCGCGGTCCGCGGCCAATGCCTCGGCGGAGGGCTCGAGCTCGCCCTCGCCGGGAGCCTGATTTTCGCAGGGCGTGACGCGCAGTTCGGCCAGCCCGAGATCAAGCTGGGCGTGTTCGCGCCCGCGGCCTCCTGCCTCTTACCGCTGCGCATCGGACAGGGTGCGGCGGAGGACCTGCTGTTCTCGGGCCGCTCCATCGACGCGGCGGAAGCTAAGGCGCTGGGCCTAGTGCACGCGGTTGCCGACGACCCGGAGGCCGCGGCCCTCGCCTACTTCGACGCCCACCTCTCCACGAAGAGCGCGGCTTCGCTCGCCTGGGCGGTCCAGGCCGCCCGCGAGAGCTACGCCCCACAGATCGAACGGCGCATCGCCCAGGTCCAGCGGCTCTATCTCAACCACATGATGCAAACCCGCGACGCGAACGAGGGTCTTGCGGCCTTCCTCGCCAAGCGCCCGCCGAAATGGGAGCACCGATGAGCGGCGATCTCCGGCAAATCGTGGCGCGCTGCCAGGCGCTGTTCGAGGACCTTCATTTCAACGCGGTCAAGGAATGGAAGGCCGCGGCCCACGGCAGAAAGGCGATCGGCTACATGCCACTCTACGTCCCGCGCGAGATCGTGCACGCCGCCGGCATGCTGCCGGTCGGCATCCTCGGCGGCGGCGATCAGATCGAGGTGATCCAGGGCGACGCCTACTACCAGAGCTACATCTGCCGCATTCCGCGCTCGACCCTCGAGCTGGGTCTCACCGGACGGCTGGACTGCCTCGACGGCATGCTGTTTCCGTCGATCTGCGACGTCATCCGCAACCTCTCGGGCATGTGGCAGATCATGTTCCCCGGGAAGTACGTGAGATATTTCGATGTGCCGCAGAATTTCGACGATAAGATCGGTGGGCAGTTCTACGTGCACGAGCTGCAGGGGCTGCGCGACGACCTCGGCAAGCTCGCCGGCAAGCCGATCAGCGACGACGCGCTGCGCAATTCCATCGCCGTCTACAACGAGAACCGCCGGGCCATGGGCGACCTGTACGCTTTCCGCTCGCAGAAGCCCTGGCAGGCGCCGACCTCCGAGGTGTATCTGGTCACGCGCGCCGGGATGGTGCTGCCGCCCGAAGAGCACACCAAGCTCGTGCGCGACTACATCGCCGCGGCCGACGCCGAGAAGCGCCCGAAGCGGGACAACGCGCGCATCGCTCTCACCGGCTCGTTCTGCGAACAGCCGCCGCTCGCGCTGATCAAGTCGATCGAGATGTCGGGCTGCTACATCGTCGACGACGATTTCATGCTGGTGATGCGCTGGATCATCGGCGACGTGCCCGAGACCGGCGATCCGCTCGAGGAGCTCTCGAAGGCGTTCCTGCACCGCTCGGTCTCGACCGCCTCCAAGTGGGAGGACAAGCGCGAGGAGAAGGGCCAGTACCTGCTGAAGCAGGTGAAGAACACCGCCGCCGAGGGCGTGATCTTCGCCGCGGCCTCGTTCTGCGACCCGGCGCTCCTCGACCGCCCGATGCTCCTCGAGGTTCTCGGCAAGCACAAGGTCCCGTATACCGCGTTCAAGTTCGCCGAGAACACCGGCCAGATGGCTCCGATCCGCGAGCAGGCCGGCACTTTCGCCGACTCGATCAAGCTGTGGTCCGCCGCGTAAATCGAGGAAACTCTCCATGAGCACCCCGATCCAGATGATGCCCTCGTCCGCGCCGAAGAAGCCGCCGGCGCCCGTGCAGAAGGAAGATTCGATGCTTCTGCAGAAGGAGATGATCAACCGCAACTACCACGAGCTCGCCACCGCGCACGACGTGGGCCGCAAGATCGCGGCGACCTTCGTGCCGGGAAACCTGAACGAGCTGCTGATGTGCTTCGGCTTTGCGCGCAGCCTGCCGGAGACCAACGCGCTGCAGAACGCGATGCGCAAGCGCTCGGGCAGGATGATCATGGACGCGGAGCGCGACGGGCACTCGGAGGACGTGTGCACTTACGTTAAGGCGGACCTCGGCATGATCCTCGAGGGCAACATCGGCCCCACCGGCGAACCGCTGCCGACGCCGGACGTGCTGCTCCTTTCCTACACCGGCTGCTTCACCTTCATGAAATGGTTCGAGCTGATCCGCCAGAAATACGGCGGCGAGACCATCATGCTGCACGTTCCCTACCAGGGCGACGGCAAGATCGCGCCGAACATGCGCGACTACGTGGTCAAGCAGATCAAGGACAACGTGA
>Ga0326726_10004369_pt1 | contig 12896 bp, 12 predicted proteins | sample MHFenrmetagenome_2_FD_207603 | JGI IMG/M metagenome (GOLD analysis project Ga0326726, IMG submission 207603) | Lab enriched peat soil microbial communities from Michigan Hollow, Ithaca, NY, United States - MHF15MN | ecosystem: Environmental > Terrestrial > Soil > Wetlands > Peat | place: USA...
AGTCGCTTTCCGGAATCTCCACCTTGAAGCGCTCGTGCAGCGCGACGAGGAAATTGAGCCAGTCCATCGAGTCGAGGTCCACCTGCTCGCGCAGCAGCTTGCCTGCGACGATCTCGCCTTCCTCCAGCTCGGGGGCGATGTGCATCAGCTCCGCCGTCACCCCCTTGCGCACCTCGTCCTGGTTCATAGCGTCTCCGGCTGTTGCAGCAGCTTGGCGATCTCGGCGAGGAACAGCGCCCCGCGGTGCCCGTCGCTCACGCGGTGGTCGGCGGCGAGACTGGCGACCACGAGCGGGGCGGCCTTGAGCGCGCCATCCACGGCCCAGGGCCGCTGCGCGATGCGCCCGAAGCCGACCAGCGCCACCTGCGGAGGATAAATCACGCCGTGCACCGTTTCGACCCCGCCCTCCCCGAGGTTCGTCACGGTGATCGTCGGGTCGGACATTTCCGAGCTGCGCAGGCTCCCGGCGCGCGCGCGCTTCACCAGGTCCGTGAGCTTCTTCATGAGGTCCGTGAGCGAAAGCGCCTCCACATCGTGGATTGCGGGCGCGATGAGGCCGCCCTGGCGCAAGGAGATCGCGACGCCCACGTGCACGGCACCGGCGGGACGAAACGCGTTGGCCGCGTAATGCCCGTTCATGTCGGGGTAGGCCTTGCACGCGAGCGCGACGGCCTTCAGGTAGAGCACCGCCATCAGCAGGCGCTCGGGCAGCGGGCGCCGCGCGTTCTCGGCCTCGAGCCAGGCCGCGGCGCGCTCGAGCGACACCGTCTCCGACAGGTAGTAGTGCGGAATCTCGCGCTTGGAGCGGCTCATCGCCGCGGCGATCGCCTTGCGCATCTCGGCGCCGCGATCGGCCTGAGCCGGTGGAAGGGGCGCAGGTGCCGGTGCAGCGGGTGCCGGGGCCGGCGCGCCGCGTGCCGCGCTTTCCACGTCTTCGACGGTGACGGCGCCGTGCGGCCCGGTGCCGGAGACCTTGTCGATATCCACGCCGAGCTCGCGTGCGTGCTTGCGAGCAGCGGGCGATGCCAGGTGGCGCTCCGGTCCCGCTGGCGGCGGTGCTGGCGGGACGGGCCCAGCCGGTGCGGGCCCAGCCGGTGCGGGCGCGGCCGGGACGAGCGCGGGCGGCGCGGTGCGTGGCGATATGGGCACGACGGGCGCAACGCGCAACGTTGGCACAGGCGCCGCAGGTGCCGCTCCAGGCGGCGGCGCAGTCTCGCCCGACGCGAGCAGCCGCGCCATCACCGTGCCCACGGGAATGGTCGTGCCCAGCTGCGTGATGAGCTCGTGCACCACTCCGTCCTGCCAGATCTCGATGTCCACGGCAGCCTTCGGCGTCTCCACCACCGCCACCAGGTCGCCGCGCTTCACGCGGTCGCCCGGCCTCACCTTCCACTCGAGGAGCTTGCCCTCGTCCATGTCGGCGCCGAGCGAGGGGAGCTTGAATTCGATCATGCAGGTCAGTCCTTAGGCCGTATGGTGCGTTATACCCCCGATCGGGCTTGACCTGCATCAAGCGCGGACGGGCGAAGGAGGTGTCCATCTGCGGGGCTTTTCGTGATCTACAATTCCGCCCCAGATGAGAAGGAAGAATCAGACGAAGATGGCCAGACCCGGATCCAGACAGCGAAAGCGCAAGCCGTCGCGGGCCTACAACACCCTCTCCCGCCGGCAAAAGCAAACCCCCTCGCGGGGACGCCTGATCAGGCAGGAGGTTGCGACCTACGCCCCTCGCCGCGATCGATTTATCGATAGCGCCGGCGAACAATACGCAGCCACCAATTCTCCGGCGACACGCAGGTCGAAGGGCATCACGTTTACGCCACCCGATTTGGTAGAACGGATGGTTGAGGTTGTTCAACTTACTAGCGTCGACGTCAAGCGGATAGTGGACCCCGGAGCGGGAACCGGGCGATTCACCATCGCAGCCGCGCGCGCCTTTCCGGATGCATCTGTTGTCGCGATCGAGAACGATCGGGAACTTGCGGGTCTGCTGCTGAGAAATCTCACTTCGGCCGGGCTCGGGGACAGGGTTCAAGTTCACGTCGCTGACTTCCGCACGATAATGCTGCCGCGCATTGATGGCGCGACGCTTTTCATTGGCAACCCGCCCTATGTACGGCATCACGATATCGAATCAGACTGGAAACACTGGTACACGTCCAGGTTGGCGGCAAAAGGCATTCGCGGCACGCAGTTGGCCGGTCTTCACGCCCACTTCTTAGTCAAGACAATCGATATTGCACGAGAAGGTGACCTAGTCTGTTACGTGACTGCGGCGGAGTGGCTCGATACTGACTACGGATCGGCGCTGCGAGCGCTCTTGCTGGCCCAGGGCCGTGACATCGATCTAGCGCTGTTGGATCAATCGTCTTCGTTGTTCGTGGATGCCATGACCACCTCGGCGATTTTGACGTTTCGAATGCTGCGAGGTGCGTCGTCGGTCCGCCTGAGGCAGGTCAGCTCACTGGACAATCTGGTGGGTGAGGCCGCGCGCGTGCTCTTGCGCAGTGGCGATCTTTCTGCGTCTGACCCTTGGGGAAGATTGGCGTCAGGCGGTCGAATTGCCGACCTGCATTCCGGCCAGATGCTGGGCGAGTTGTTTTCCGTGCATCGCGGTCAGGTCACTGGCAACAATTCGATCTGGGTCGAGGGCCAATTCCCTGACAATCTGCCCGAACACGTCCTTTTCCCTGCGGTCACGCGAGCAAGAGATCTGATTGATCTTGGATCGGATCGCTTGCTCGACCATACCTGTCTGAAGCGCGTCATCGACCTTCCCACCGATTGGTCGCGAGCAGCGGCTCGCGAGGCAGAGCAAATCGAGAGATTCCTTGCTTGGGCGAGAGGAAAGGGCGGACGGGAAAGCTATATCGCGAGACACCGAAAACCCTGGTTCAAGGTCGGCCTGCGGGAACCCGCTCCGATCGTCATGACGTATATGGCCAGAAGGCCGCCGAAGTTCGTCCGAAACATGTGCGGTGCGCGGCTGATCAACATTGCGCACGGGCTCTATCCAAGGGAGCCGATTCCTGCGCGCGATCTGGACATCGTCACACGCTGGCTCAACAAGAACGTGTCGCGCCTGGATGGGCGCACTTACGCAGGCGGACTTACGAAATTCGAGCCTCGGGAAGTTGAAAGGCTTCGATTGCCTGCGATGGACGAGATGAGAGCGGGAGCGTAGCCCAGTGAGTTGGCCCAAGGAGGCCCGCAAATGGAATCCCGCCGAGATTCGGAAGGACGTCGGCAGAGCGAGAACCTTGTTCAGAGAGCGGCGCGTCGGTGAACCCAAGGAGAAGTATTTGCATGCGTTCGGAGTCATCGAACATGCGAATCGCACGCTCACTCCGCAACTGTCCCGCCTCTTCGATGACCCCTTGGATATCGACCTTCTCGTATCCATTGTGAAGGATAGAGAGTTGCTTTCGGCATTCCGTTACCTGGCTGCTCCTCCGGTATCGCAAGACGATCTTGAAACCCTCTCGGGCGCGCGACTCGCGTGGACACAACTCAAATCCAATCCCGGCAAAGCGGCTGCCGTCAGAGATGTAGTTGCCTCAATTCTCGATACCAAGAGATTCGGCTGGCTGCGCGAGAAGCGCACCCCGACGAAGCACGAGATTGAATCTGCCATTCTCGCGTCCACGGTTGTCGCGTCCGCGCAGAGGGTTCAAACGGAAAGGCGCTCCGAGGAACGCAAGGAACTGCAAGGCGCGGTGACGCACATTCTCGATCGCATGAAATATCAGACTGTCGAGAAACCGCGCAAGGGCATCCAGAACCTGCGGCGCGATGCCCCGAAGCCGGGCGAGTACATGAACGAGGTATTGATTCATGAGCACAACGCAGATATTGCAGTAGGCCTGAAGGACTTCCGGATCCTCGCGATCGAATGCAAAGGATCGAACAGTGAGATCAATAGTCGAAAGAGAATCAACAAAGAGGCCGCGCGCGACGCCTCCAGTTGGATCGACCGGTTCGGTAACGAGATCGTGCCGGCCGCAGTCGTTCAGGGCGTATTCAATGCAACCTACATCGAACAGGCGCAAGAGACGCCCGTCGTGTTCTTCTGGCGACACCGCCTAGAGGATCTCGAGAAGTTCCTGAAAAGCAGTCGATAGCCGAACTCTTCGGATCGACCTCCTCGCTGCACACACGCGCCACCGTCGCGTCCAGATCGTAGAACCCCCGCTCCATGATGCGCGCCAACACCTCGGTGGTGAGGCTGCCGCTCCATCAGGCCAGCCTGCGGAAGATTTCCGGCGCGATCGCGCCGGCCGCCATGATGCCACCCATCATCGCGCCGGTGATGCCGGGGCTCGCGGCATCCTGCCCGGCGAGATACAACCCTTTCAGCGGGGTGCGGATGCCGAGGCTGCGCGACAGGAAACGCGCGGGTGTCGGCGCGAGACTGTAGACCGCGCCGCGCGGCGAACGGATGTAGTGCGCCATGGTGAGCGGCGTGGATACCTCGCTGTAGCGGATCAGCGGCGCGATGCGGGGAAAGCAGCGCTTGAAGTGGGCCAGCAGGCGTTCGCCGAGCATCGCCTTGTGGCGCGCGTACCCGTCGGGCCGGTTACCGACGCTCGAGTCCTGCCAGGGCGCGAACGCTTCCCAGTCCACCCACACCACGGCCTCCGCCGTGTGCCGCTGCTCCGGCCCCGGATCATGGTCCGCGTCCTTCAAGGAGGGAAACGACACGAACATGAGCGGCGGCTCCGTGCCCTCCAGATCCCGCCAGGTAGCTGCGCCCGTGTCCCAGGTGCCGTAGATCCAGTGATTGGCGGCGGTGGCTCCGGCGGCCCGAATGTCGCCCGCGAGCCCGAGGTACAGCCCTGCGTGGCAGGGCGAGAGCTCGAGCGACAGGATGTCGCGCACCCACTGCGCGTCGCGCAGCTCCGCCGGCAGCAGCGATTCGACGGTGTTGCGTGCGCCCGCGGCGGAAATGACCGCAGCGGCGCGATGCTCGCTGCCATCGGCAAGCCGGGCGCCCGCGACGCGCCCGCCTTCGACGAGCAAGCGCTCCACGCGCGAATTGAGCGCCACTGCACCGCCCGCGCGCTCGATCACCGGGACCAGCGCCCTGGCGAACACGCCTGCGCCGCCCACCGGATAGCGGCTGCCGCCGAGGAAATGGCGCATCACCTGCGCGTGCATGGCAAAGCTCCCGGTACGCGGCGAACCGCCATGATCGGGCCACTGTGCGGAGAGCACCGCGCGCAGCTTCGGGTCGTTGATCGTCTCGCGCAACACCTCGTCGATCGTGCGCGCCACCCAGCGCTCGAGGAGCCCGCGCTTCCACCAGCGGTAGGCGGCAGCCAAGGGGCCCGGCAGCGCGCGCATCTGAAACACAGCCATCGCCGCACGCTGCGCGCCGTCCAGTGCGTCGAAGAAATCATCGACCTCGCTTGCCGCCGCGGGAAAGCGCTCCTTGAGGCTACGGCGCGTCGCCTCCTCCGGGCTGGCGAAGGAAAACTCGAAGCCATGCGGGAAATGCACGGTATCGAAGGTGGCGCCGGTCGGCGCAACCTCGACGCCCCCCTCGGAAATCCAGTCCAGCAGTTGCACGCCCTGCGCCCCCATGTCGCCGAGGTAGTGCAGGCCCACATCCCAGGTATAGCCTTCGCGCGAGAAAGTCTGCGTCAGCCCGCCGGCTGCGAAGTGCTGCTCGAGCACCAGCGCCTTGCGGCCGCACTTGGCGAGCGCGGCGGCGCACGCGAGCCCGCCGATGCCCGAGCCGATGACGATCGCGTCCCAGCGCGGCGCGCTCATGCAAACAGCCCCTTCACCGCGGCGACGATCTTCGCCGGCTGCGGCAACGCGGCTTCCTCGAGGTGCCTCGCGTAGGGCACCGGCACTTCCTCGCTGCACACGCGCGCCACGGGCGCATCGAGGTCGTAGAAGCCCTGCTCCATGAGGCGCGCCATCACCTCGGCGGCGAGGCTGCCGCTGCGCCAGTTTTCGTCCACCACCACGGCGCGGCGCGTCTTCTTCACCGACTCGAGCACCGGCGCCATGTCGAGCGGCCGCAGAACGCGCAGGTCGATCACCTCGCCGTCCACCTCCTCGGCCGCCTTCAGCGCCTTCGGCAGGCAGGCGCCGTAGGTGACCAGCGTGACCTTGCCGCCTTTGCGCCGCAGCTTCGAGGACGCGATATCCACCTTTGCCTGCGGCGCCTCGCCCTTCATCTCGAATAGCGCCGGATATTCGAACACGATCACGGGGTCCGGCTCCTCGAGCGCCGCGCCGAGCATGCCGCGCGCGTCCTCGACCGTCGCGGGCGCCACCACCTTGATGCCGGGGATATGCGCGTACCAGCCCTCCAGGCTGTGCGAGTGCTGCGCGGCGAGCTGGCGCCCGGCGCCGGTGGACATGCGGATGACCAGCGGCACCGCGAGCTGGCCGCCCGACATGTGGCGCAGCAGCGCGGCGTTGTTCACGATCTGGTCGAGCGCGAGCAGGCTGAAGTTCACCGTCATCACTTCGACGATCGGCCGCAGCCCGCCGAGCGCGGCGCCTACCCCGGCGCCTACGAAGCCCAGTTCCGAGAGCGGCGTGTCGCGCACGCGCTCCGGCCCGAATTCCTCCAGCAGCCCCTTGCTCACCGCATAGGTGCCGCCGTACTTGCCGACGTCCTCGCCCATCAGGAACACGCGCGGATCGGAGGCGAGCGCCTCGCGCAGGCCTTGCCGCAGCGCCTCGCGATAGGTGATGGTCATGAGGCGGTCACGTGCCGCGTCAATTCCTCGACGGGCTCCCAGGTGCCGGCCTCGGCGAAAGCCACCGCCGCCTCCACCTCCGCCATCGCCGCGCGGTCGAGCTCGAGGAACTGCTCTTCGGTCAGCTGCCCTTGCGCCTTGAGGCGCGCGGTGAAAGTGTGGATCGGCCCGCGCGTCTTCCATTGCTCCACTTCGGCCTTGTCGCGGTAGAGCTCGGGATCGAACATCGAGTGCGCGCGGAAGCGGTAGGTCTGGAACTCCACGAACACCGGGCCATCGCCCGCGCGCGCGCGATCGCAGGCTTGCCGCGCCGCTTCGTGTACGGCGACGACGTCCATGCCATCGGCCTTGACGGTCGCCATGCCGAAGGCCGCCGCCTTCACGCACAAGTCGGTCTGCGACTCGGAGCGCTCGAGCGCGGTGCCCATCGCATAGAGGTTGTTCTCGCAGAAGAAGGCGACCGGCAGCCGCCAGAGCTGCGCGAGGTTCAGCGACTCGTGGAACGCGCCCTCGGCTACCGCGCCTTCGCCGAAGAAGCATGCGGTGACGCGGCGCTCGCCTTTGAGCTTGGCGGCGAGCGCCATGCCCACGGCGAGCGGCAGGCCGCCGCCGACGATGGCGTTGCCGCCATAGAAGCGCGTCGCCGCGTCGAACAGGTGCATCGAGCCGCCGCGGCCGCCCGAGCAGCCTTGCCGCTTGCCGTACATCTCGGCCATGATCGCGCCCATCTTCACGCCGCGCAGCAGCGCCTGCCCATGCTCGCGGTAGGTGGCGACGACGTTGTCCTCGGGCGCGAGCGCGCGCATCGCGCCCGCGGCCACCGCCTCCTCGCCGATGTACAGATGCAGGAAACCGCGGATCTTGCCCTCGCCGTAGAGCTGCGCGCATTTCTCCTCCAGGCGCCGGATGCGCAGCATGTCGGCGACGATCGCGCGCGACTGCTCCGCGGGCAGCATCACGGGTCCGGCGGGCGGCGCCGGGATTTTCATGCGCCTGACTCCAGCGTAGAGGTGTCGCCCTCGGGCAGGCCGAGCTCGCGCGCTTTCAGGAGGCGCCGCATGATCTTGCCGCTGCGCGTGTGCGGCAGCGCCGTGGCGAACTCGATCTCCTTGGGCGCCACGGCGGCGCCGAGGCGCTTTCTCGCGTGGCCGAGGATCTGCGCGCGCAGCTCTTCGCTCGCCGTGAAGCCCGCCTTGAGCATGACGAAGGCCTTCACCACCTCGCCCACCATCGGGTCGGGCTTGCCGATCACGCCGGCTTCCGCGACCGCCGGGTGCTCCATGAGCGCGCTTTCCACTTCGAACGGCCCGATGAGGTGGCCGGCGGACTTGATCACGTCGTCGGCGCGACCCACGAACCAGTAATAGCCATCGGCATCGCGCTTGGCCAGGTCGCCGGTGAAGTACCAGCCCTCGGCGAAGCACTTGCGGTAGCGCTCCTCCTGCCCGAGATAGGTGCGGAACATCGAAGGCCAGCCGGCGCGCAGCGCGAGCTCGCCTTCCGTGTCCGGCGCGTCGATCCAGCGCACGCCCGAAGCGTCCCGGTGCGCGAGGCGCGCCTCCACGCCCGGCAGCGGCTTGCCCATCGAGCCGGGCTTCACGTCCATCGCCGGGGTGTTGGCGATCATGATGCCGCCGGTCTCCGTCTGCCACCAGTTGTCGTGAATCGGCATGCCGAAGGCGTCCATGCCCCACCACACCGCCTCGGGATTGAGCGGTTCGCCGACGCTCGCGACGAAGCGCAGGCGCGGGAAGCGAAAACGGCGCGCCATCTCCACGCCGGACTTCATCAGCATGCGCAGCGCCGTGGGGGCGGTGTACCACACGCTCACGCCCTCCTCCTGCAGGATGCGGTACCAGCGCTCAGCATCGAAGTCAGCCTCGTCGACAACGCTGGTGACACCGTGCACGAGCGGCGCCACGATGCCGTAAGAGGTGCCGGTGATCCAGCCGGGGTCGGCGGTGCACCAGAAGATGTCGTCGTCGTGCAGGTCGAGCGCCACCTGGCCGGTCGCGTAGTGCATCGCCACTGCACCGTGCACGTGCATGGCGCCCTTCGGCATGCCGGTGGTGCCGCTGGTGAAATGCAGGAACGACGGGTCCTCGGGTCCGGTGCGCTCGATCGCGAACGCCGGCGAAGCCTTGTCGATGAGCGCGCGCGCCTCGTCGCTGTCGACACGCAGCACGTGCTTGAGCGTCGGCATCTCGCCGGCAATCTTCTTTACCTTGCGCTCGTAGAGCGCCTCGGTCGTCACCAGCACCTTGCCGGCGCCGAGATTGATGCGCGTCTTGAGCGGCTCGGGACCGAAGGCGGAAAAGAGCGGCGACACCGCGGCGCCGCACTTCAGGCCGCCGAGCACCGCCGCATACAGCTCGGGAATGCGGCCGCATAGCACGAATACGACGTCGCCCTTGGCGAGGCCGAGCGAGCGAAAGACGTTCGCGAAGCGATTGGAGAGCGCCGCAAGATCCCGGTAGGTGACTTCCCGGCGCGCGCCCTGCGCGCCCAGCCAGCGGATCGCGACGCGGTCCGCGTGCGCACCGGCTGCGTGGCGGTCCACCGCCTCGTACGCGATGTTCAGCCCCCCGCCGGGCAGGCCGGCAAGGGCGCGGCGCGCCTCCTCGAAGCCGAGCGGCGGGTTGGGCGGCACGCGCAATGCGGCGGCAGTCTTGCGGATGACCGATGGGCGTTCCATGCGGGCATGTTGACCTACCTCGCCCAGCCGGGCTTGAGATAGGTCAATTCAGGGGAGGCGCACCCCCTCCCCTCCCTCACGTGCGCGCTGCGACTTCCTGCGGGCGGCCGGCCTCGCTGCTCGCAGGCTTTGCGCCGTCCGCCGCGAAGATCGCGTCGCACAGACGCTGGAGCATCGGCACGCCCCGGATTTCGGTCTCGAACAGCGGCACGATGGCGCGCACGCTGTCGTCGAACTCGCGCCAGATCGTCTTCATGTGCTCCTGCTGCATGGACACGCGGTTCTTGACGAAATCCGCGGAGTCCGGACCGAGCGACGCAGGGTCGATGACCATGTTGACGAGGACGCCGCCCACGGGGATGCCGAAGTCCTTGAACCACTGGATGAAGCGGGTGACCACGGCGATGGGCAGCGCCTCGGCCAGCGTCACGAAGTAGAAGGCCGTGAGCTTGGGATCGGTGAGCAGCACGCGCGCGTGCTCCATGCGGTCGCGGAAGGAGACGAGGTACTCCATCAGGGGATCGGTTTCCTTCTTCTTCGTGAAGGAGAGCATCTCGCGCAGCGTGCGCGCCTCCTCGCGGCTCTTCATCATCTTGTTGACCCACAGCGCGTACACCTTCGACATGCCGAGCAGTCGCCGCGCGTTGGCGGTGGGCGCGGTGTCGAAGACGTAGACGTCGTACTCGTTCTTGAACATGAGGTCGATCATGTTCTCGAACATCGCCGACTCCTCGAACGCGGGGTTCATCGTCGCGGTCTCGACGAACTCGTCGGCCTTGGTGGTGATGTCGGCGAACTTGAGGAACCAGCGGATCTTCTCGCGGATCTGCAGCTTGCTGCGCTCGATGGTCTCCTTGGTCTCGATCTCGTAGGCCCAGAGGTTCGGCACGCCGGCGACGGCGACGTGCTTGCCGAGCACGTCCTGGCCGAGCAGGCTCGTCAGGCTGTGCACGGGATTGGTGGAGGCGAGCAGCACCCGGCGCCCCTGCCGCGCGAGCCCGATGGCGGCGGCGGCGGCGAACACGGTCTTGCCTACGCCGCCCTTGCCGCCGAAGAACAGGTATTTCTGCGCGGGGTGCTCGCGCAGGTATCGGCCCATCGGCATCGTGATCTGCGTCATGGCACGGCGGCTAGGCGAACATGATGTTGGCCAGCTTCTCGATCATCGGCAGCCCGGTGACGTCGCGCTCCATCTCCGGCGCGCGCGCCAGCACCTGGTCGCCAAGAGCCGCGCCCAGGCCCTTGAGGTTCTGGTCCTGCATCGCGATGCGGTGCCGCAGGTAATCGGGGATGTTCTTGTCGAGCAGGTCGTGCGGGATTACCCGGTTCACGACGTACCCTGACAGCGGCACGTCGAACTGCGCGAACAGCCTCGCCGCCTTCTGGGTATCGTTGATGGCCCCGGCCTCCGGGATCACCACGAAGAAGAACGCCGTCTTCGCCTTGTCGGTGAGGATCCCGGCCGAGGTGTTGATGCGGTTCTTGATGTAGAGCAGCTCCTGCAGGATCTCGTCCTGCTCGGTCGCCTTCTCGCGCCGGATGCGGCTCACCATCTCCTCGTACTCGCGCATCTCCTCGCGCAGCTTGGTGACCTTGTTGATCCACTCGTCGTAGACCTTGGCCATGGAAAGGTAGTAGAGCGCGTGGCCGAGCGGCACCAGGTCGTAGATGTAGTAGTCGTAGTCGCCCTTCATCACCACGTCCACCACGGCGTCGAACATCGCGCTCTCTTCCATCGCCGGCTCGGCGCTCGCCGCCTGGATGTAGTTCTCGATCTCCTCCGGCACGGCGGGCAGGCCGTACCGGTCGAGAATCTTCTGGCGGATCTCCTGCTGGTAGGCGCGGATGTGCTTGTCCGCATCGATCTCCTGCGCCCAGAGGTTGTCCATGATGGGCACCGGCCCCTTGCCGAAGATGTCCTTCTTGAAGATGTCAGTGAGCGAGGCCTGCGGGTCTACGGAGAACACCAGCACCTTCTTGCCGTGGCTCGCGAGCCAGTAGCCCGCCGCCGCGGAGAAAGTGGTCTTGCCTACCCCGCCGCCGCCGCCGAACATGATGTAGCGGCGCTCGGGATGCTGCAGGAACACGTCCTTGAATTGCATCCTCAGCTCCTAGAACATCGCGTCGGCGACGTCCTTCTCGCGCAGCATGCGCCGCTTCCAGGTGGCGATCTGCGGCACCACGTAAGGCAGCAGCCGCAGGCTGTAGTACGGCGGCAGGATCGGGATGCCGAGCAGGTCGCCCATGGTGATGAGGATGAACAGGTGCTCCATGGAGGCGCGCGTGCGCAGGGCGGCTCGGCTCATGTCGTGCGCCGCCATGCCGTACACCGTGTCGGCGATGTTGTGCCAGATGCGCTTCGCTGCGGATTCCTTCTCTTGCTCAGTCATGGCCTGTTCCTTTCATACGCCGTGCAAGTGATGCTCGTGGTCGCTGCCCAGCTCGCGCTCGCGCAGCACGCTGCGCTTCCAGGTCGCGATCTGCGGCACGACGTAGGGCAGCAGGCGCAATCCGTAGTAGGGCGGCAGGATCGGCACGCCGAGCATGTCGCCGAACAGCGCCAGGACGAACAGCCTGTCCAGCGAGCCGCGCATTTCCCGCACTTCCTGCACGATCTCGTAGGTGAACATGCCGTACAGGAACTCGCGCAACGCCTGCGTCCAGCTGCGCGCGCCGCCCGTGCTATCGTGCCCCCCGCCATGATGGAACTTGTCGCCGCCGCCGCGGTGCTGCTGGTCGCCTGGTTCGCCGCCGGCACGATCTGGAATGTTCGCCTGGGCCGCGAGGTGATGCGCTGGATGCAGGGCGGCCTGCGCGCGCTCGGCGAGCGCACCACCGTGCGCTGGCTGGGCTCGAGCGCCGTAGAGCTCGCCATAAACGAGGGCAAGGCCCAGTTCGCAAAGGTGACAGTGGTCCTGTTCCTCGAGCCGCGCGACCTGCCCTGGTGGCCCCTGTCGCGCGCCCGCGGCAGGCGAGATGCGTTGATCCTGCGCGGCACCCTGCGCCGCGCTCCGGGATTGGAGTTCGAGATTGTCGACCCCGCGAGCTGGTCCGGCCGCGAGGCCCTGCCGCGGATTCCGCGCGAGTGGCAGATCCGCGACGGGCGGCTGAGGATCCACCATGACAGCGCCGCGGCCCTGGCGCGCGCCGAGGCGCTGCTCGCGCTCGCCGAGCGCGCCGGCTTCGCCGTCCAGCGCCTCTCCGTGCGGCGCGCCGAGCCGAACTTCCAGCTTCACGTCACGCTCCCGGAACGCCGTGCGCCCGCGCGCGAGTTCTTCGACGCGGTGCAGGTCATGGCGGAGTCGGCGATCAAGTAGTGCCCGCGGCCGGACGCGCCGCCGGGGCGCCAGGCGCGGCGGCATGGCGCAGGTAGGCCTTGTAGCCGTCCCAGCCGATGAGGATGGCGGCAATGAAGAGAAGCACGGAAACCGCGATCATGGCCCAGGCGCCCGCGACCGGCAGCGCCGACATCTTCGGGTTCG
>Ga0326726_10004370_pt1 | contig 12895 bp, 13 predicted proteins | sample MHFenrmetagenome_2_FD_207603 | JGI IMG/M metagenome (GOLD analysis project Ga0326726, IMG submission 207603) | Lab enriched peat soil microbial communities from Michigan Hollow, Ithaca, NY, United States - MHF15MN | ecosystem: Environmental > Terrestrial > Soil > Wetlands > Peat | place: USA...
CCGTCCTTGGCGGTGAACTGGAACATGAAGCGCCGGCGGTTGGGCGACGGGGAGCTGCCGGTGCGCTCGTCGTAGTCGGCGAGCAGCTTCGCGCCGTCGGTGCCGTTCTGAATCGCCGAGACCACGAGCTTGGCGTCGCCGCCGTCGAACGCGACCTCGCGCGCCTCGGCGGCGTCCGCCTCCGTGCCGATCCCGCGCACGCGCAGCTCGCCGCGGTGCGCGTTGTAGGTGAGCGGGCCCGCGTTCAGGGCGCGGCGGAAGTCCGAGACACCCATGTCCGCGCGCTTGTGCGCGCGGAAGTGGATGAAGATCGAGCCGCGGCGATCCAGCACGCGCCTTTCGACCAGGTTGTAGCAGTACGCGAGGTCGGGGACGTCTACACCGAAGAACGTCACCTTGACCGCGTTTCCGCCGCCCGCGTCGGGCGCCTCCTTCATCAGGATCGAGTCCTCGAGCTCGAGCACGCTGCCGTCGGTCTTCTTGCAGGTGATCGGCGTCGCGTACCGGCCGGCGATGAACGCGAGCGCGAGCTGGTCCTCCGTGGCGTGCACGGGCTGGTGGTACTGGTCGTCCTCGGGCACCTGCGCGCGCGCGAACGGCGCGCCGGCAACGAGGCACACACAGCCGAGCGCCGCCGCGATCGCACGCGCGCCGAGCTGTCGTATTCTCCGCACCATATGAGCTCCTTCGACTCCGCGTTGGCCGCGCACAATCTACCCGGCTTGCGGCGCGGCGCGGCGCGCATCCTCCAGCTGAACCTCACGAAGCGCTGCAACCTGGCCTGCCACCACTGTCACGTCGAGTCGTCGCCCAGGCGCACCGAGGCGATGGACGCGCGCACGGTGCAGCGCGCCCTCGAGCTGCTCGCCGCGAGCCCCGGCATTTCCCTCGTCGATCTCACCGGGGGCGCGCCCGAGATGCACCCGAGCTTCCGCATGCTGGTGCGCGAGGCGCGGCGCCTCGGCCGGCGCGTGATCGATCGCTGCAATCTCGCCATTCTCGACGAGCCGGGACACGAGGACACCGCGGGGTTTCTCGCGCGCGAAGGCGTGGACATCGTCGCGTCGCTGCCGTGTTACTCCGAGGACAACGTCGACGGGCAGCGGGGGCGGGGCGTGTTCGCGCGCAGCATCGCGGCGCTGCAGGGGCTCAATCGCCTGGGCTACGGCATCCCGGGCAGCGGGCTCGAGCTCGATCTCGTCTACAACCCCGTGGGCGCCTCGCTGCCGCCCGCGCAGGCGCAGCTCGAAGCGGACTACAAGCGCGAGCTGGGCGCGAAGTTCCAGATCTCGTTCGGGCGCCTGCTGACGCTCACCAACATGCCGATCCGGCGCTACGCGGACTGGCTCGTGCGCCGAGGAGAGCTGGAGCGTTACCAGGGACTCCTCGTGAATCACTTCAATCCCGAGGCGGTGCCGCACTTGATGTGCCGCGACACCGTGTCGGTCGACTGGCGCGGCGAGCTCTTCGACTGCGACTTCAACCAGGTGCTGGAGCTGCCGCTCGGCGAGGGCCGGCGCACGCTCTGGGACGTCGAGTGTCTCGACGAGCTCGAAGGCGGGCGCGTGGCGACGGCGACTCACTGCTTCGGCTGCACGGCGGGCGCGGGCTCGAGCTGTGGCGGCGCGCTGGTCTCGTGACTGAGCTCGGGCGCATGGAGCCGGCAGACGCGTGGAACCGCGCGCTGCTCGAGAGCGTGCACCCGCCGGCGTGGCGCAATCCGGAGCCCAAGCCGCGCTACGACCTGGTCGTGCTGGGGGGCGGCACGGCGGGCCTGGTCTCGGCGATCGTCTCCGCCGGGCTCGGCGCCCGCGTCGCGCTCGTCGAGCGACACCTGCTGGGCGGCGACTGCCTGAACGTGGGCTGCGTGCCGTCGAAGACCCTGATCCGCTCCGCGCGCGCTGCGGCCGACGCCCGCGACGCGACACGCTTCGGTGTACGGGTCGCGGGCGCGGTCGAGGTCGACTTCGCCGCCGTGATGGAGCGCGTGCGGCGCGTGCGCGCCGAGCTCGCCCCGCACGACTCGGCGCGGCGCTACGCGGAGCTCGGCGTCGACGTGTTTCTCGGGCACGGGCGCTTCACGAGCGAGCGGTCGCTCGCCGTCGCCGGAGCGGAGCTGCGCTTCAAGCGTGCGGTCGTGGCGACCGGCGCGCGCGCCGCGCCCCCCCCGATTCCGGGGCTCGCCGACGTCGGCTTCCTGACGAACGAGAGCGTGTTCTCGCTCGTCGAGCGCCCGCGGCGTCTGGCGGTGATCGGCGCCGGCCCGGTCGGCTGCGAGCTGGCGCAGAGCTTTCAGCGCCTCGGCTCGCGCGTGACTGTGGTCGAAGTCGCGCCTCAGGTCCTGATCCGCGAAGACCCCGATGCGGCGGCGCTGGTGCAGGCCGCGCTCGCGCGCGACGGCATCGAGCTCCTCCTGGGCGCGAAGCTCGAGAAGGTCGAACGGCGCGGAGCGGCGAAGCTGCTGCGCGTCGCGACCCCAAGCGGCGCGCGCGAGGTTGAGGTCGACGAGGTGCTGGTCGGCATCGGTCGCGCTCCGAACGTGGAGGACATGGGCCTCGAGGCCGCGGGCGTCGCGTTCGACCGCGCGCGCGGGGTGACCGTCGACGCGCGCCTGCGCACGAGCAACTCGCGCATCTTCGCCGCGGGCGACGTGTGTCTCGAGACCAAGTTCACGCACGCCGCCGACGCCTCGGCGAAGCTCGTGGTGCGCAACGCGTTCTTCTTCGGGCGGCGGCGCGCCGCGGATCTGCAGATCCCCTGGTGCACGTACACGGATCCCGAGGTCGCGCACGTGGGGCTCTACGCGCGCGACGCGCGGGCGCGAGGGATCGAGATCGACACCTTCGAGGCGCCGCTCTCGGCGAACGACCGCGCGCACGCCGAAGGCGAGGAGGCGGGCTTCCTCAAGGTACACGTGCGCAAGGGCACGGACCGCATCGTGGGCGCGACCGTCGTCGCGCGCCATGCGGGCGAGCTGATCGCGCCGCTCGCGACCGCGATGGCATCGGGCGCGGGGCTCGGCCGTCTGGTCGACCTGATCCTCCCGTATCCGACTCAGTCGGAGCTGATCAAGGTCGTCGCGGGCGCCTACACACGAACGCGTCTCACGCCGCTCGCGGCGCGCGTGCTGCGCGGGCTGATCGGCCTGGCGCGCTAGTCGGACTTGGTCTTCATGCCGCGCGCGGCCAGGATCGCGTGCACCAGCACGTCCGGCAGCGGCTCGGTCGGCTCGTCGCGCACCAGCTCACCGAGCGCGAGCGTGGCGCGGTAGCTCTCGAGATAGGTGAGACACGGCGGACACAGCTCGAGGTGACCCTCGAAGATGCGCTGCTGCGCGGCCGGCAGGTCACCGTTCAGATAGTCGATCAGGAAGTCCGTGCATTCGCGGCAGTTCACAGCGCCCCCCGAGCTCGCATGTGTGGATCGAGCAGCGTGCGCAGCGCCAGGCGTGCGCGGTGTAGTCGGATCTTCGCGGCGTTGGGGGTGACCCCGAGCAACTCGGCCGTCTCCTTGGTGTCGAGGCCTTCGATGTCGCGCAGCATGAGAACGGTTCGATAGTCGGCCGGGAGCCGGTCGATCTGCGCGCGCACCAAGTTGCGCGTCTCCTGCCGCTCGAGCGCGTCCAGCTGGCCGGGGCTCTTCCACTCGGCCGGCTCGTCCACGTGGTGCCCGTCCTCGTAGAACTTCGGCAGCAGGTCCTCGATGGAGACCTCGGGCCGACGCCCGCGCGTGCGCAGCTTCATCAGCGCGGCGTTCACCACGATGCGGTGCAGCCACGTGGAGAGACGCGCGCCGCCCTCGAAGCTGGCGATGGCTCGAAACGCCGAAACGAACGCTTCCTGGACGGCATCCGCAGCGTCGTCATCCGAACGCAGCAGGCGGCGCGCGACGGCCAGCATGCGACCGCCTTGCGTGCGCACCAGCTCCGCGTACGCTGCCTCGTCACCGGCGCGCAGGCGCGCGACGAAGTCGACCTCGCCCGCGGCGCCTTCGCCGTTTTCGCTGCGCTCCGCCACGCGAGAAACTTAACATAGGGTCCAGCTTGAGACGCGTCCTTCTCCTCGGCCTCGTCCTCTTGTCGTGCTCCAAGGCCGAGGCGCCGCCCTACGGCTTCGGCGCGGTGCCCGAGCAGCGCTACCGCTTCCAGGCGGACGAGACGACCGAGATCGACGGCACGCCGGTCAAGATCGTGCGCGCCGCCGACCTCGTGCTGCGCGCGAAGCACGGCGCGGACGACGCGCCGGGCGCGACCGAGATCGAGCTCTTCATCGACCGCTACCTCATCCGCGTGGAGGGCGGGCCGGGCGGCCCCTCGGAGCTCTCCGTGTCTGAGCAGGGGCTGCGCGCAGTCACTCGCGAGGGACCGGTGCAGCTGGGCGCGGACGAGAAGACGCCGGGCGGGGACACCGTGCTCGAGATGCGCGCGCGCCCGGTCGCGTCGGTCGCGCTCGATTCGTCGGGTTCGTCCAGCGCGGAGATCTGGACGAGTCCGCACCCGGTGTGGACCGGCGTGTCGCTGCTCGACTGGATCCTCCTCGCGCTGCCGACGCGCGAGCCCCCGGACCGGAAGCCCTGGGTCGCGAACCGCCTCCTGCCGCACGTGGGTCAGTACCTGCTCGGCGTCGAGGTGCCGGTGCGCTGGGAGGAGGGGACCGGTCCGCTCGCGCTGCGCGCCACGGGCGCGGTCTCGCGCGACTCACTCCGCCTCGCGGAGAACTTCGCCGGGAAGGTCGACATCCAGACGCGCGGCGAGGCGGCGCTCGAGGACGACGGCCGCGTGCGCGCGGCGCGCGTCCAGCTGGGTCTCGACTTCACGGCGACGAATGGCACTCACGTCGTATCGAGTCACGACATTCGGATCCAATGCACGAGCTGCGGCGCAGGCGTCAACTCGCCGCAGAAGGGCTCCGATACCGAACGAGGTCGTGACGGAATTCCGCAGCAAGGACACGTGGACGCTCTTCCGGATCATGGCGGAGTTCGTCGAGGGCTTTGAGACCCTCGCGCCGATCTTCCCCGCGGTCTCGGTCTTCGGCGGCGCGCGCGTCGCGCGCGACAGCGCGATCTATCAGCTCGGCCGCGAGATCGGCCGCTGTCTGGGGCGCGAGGGCTTCGCCATCATCACCGGCGGCGGTCCGGGCGCGATGGAGGCGGCCAACCGCGGCGCGCACGAGGTCGAGGCGCCGTCGATCGGGCTGAACATCAAGCTGCCATTCGAGCAGCACGACAACGGCTACGCCGACACCGTCATCCACTTCGACTACTTCTTCGCGCGCAAGGTCATGTTCGTGAAGTACGCCTGCGCGTTCGTGATGATGCCCGGCGGCTTCGGGACGCTCGACGAGATGTTCGAGTGTCTCACCCTGAAGCAGACCGGGAAGTCACGCGACACGCCCGTCATCCTGGTCGGGAGCTCGTACTGGTCGGGGCTGCTCGCGTGGCTCGAGTCGGAGGTGATCAAGGAAGGCCTGATCGCTCCGAAGGACCTGAAGCTGTTCTCGGTCGTCGACACGGCCGAGGACGTCTGCCGCCTGGTGCGCGAGGGCTGGGAGCGCCGCCGCAAGGACCGGCCGCCCGAGGAAGGCCCGAGCTAGGCGCTACGAGGCGACGTACTCTCGGCCGCAGGAGCGGCAGTGAGCGCGTTGCCCCTTCAGCGAGAGTGTCGCGCCGCAGTCGCACAGGCCCTGCAGCCGGCGCGCGTGCGCCTCGAGCTCGCTCCAGGACTCGTCGCCGCTTTCGATGCGGAAGTGCTCGCCGTCACGCACCACCACCGCACCCGCGACCAGCAGGCGGTCGAGATCCGTCTCGGCCTCCTGGAGGAGGGTCTCGGTCACGATCTCGCGCGCGCGCCGCGACAGCCAGCGGAACTTCATGCGGGCGCGATTGAGCAAACGCCGTGCCCGGCATGGCAGTGCAGGGCGCGAGGCCGGGCCGCGCGGGCGGCAGAGCCGGCGAAACGCGCGCTACAAAATGAGTAAGGCGCTTCCGCTAGCGGCGCGTGAAGACCATCTTGGTCTGGCCGATCTCGATCTCGTCGCCGTGGGCGAGCTCGCTCGAGCGCACGCGCTTGCCGTTGACCTTGACGCCGTTGGTGCTCTGCAGGTCTTCGAGGCTCGCGTCCTCGCCGTCGCAGATCACGACCGCGTGCTCGCGGCTCATGCTGTCGTCGGGAACCTGCAGATCGCAGGTCGGCGCGCGCCCGATCAGAGTCTCGGTCTTCGCGATCACGAAGACCTCGTCGGGCTGACCGGTCATGCGCACGATGAGCGCGGGATTCCCCATCGCGCTCGGGATCGGCAGCGCCGTGGGGCCGCTTGAGAGGGCCTACAGGCGGCGGTGGCGCAGTGCGGGCAGCCGGCGTCGGATGTCGGCCTGGCGCGCGAAATCGAGCTCAGCCAGCGCGATGCCTTCGCCCTCGGGCACGGTGCACAGCACGGTTCCCCAGGGATCGACGATCAGCGAACGGCCGTACGAACGCCGCGTCGGGTTGTGGTCGCCGAACTGCGCCGAGGCGACCACGAAGCACTGGTTCTCGATCGCGCGCGCGCGCAGCAGCACCTCCCAGTGGTCGCGCCCCGTGGGCACCGTGAACGCGGAGGGAACCAGCAGCACCTGTGCGCCGCGCTCCGCGAGCTGCCGGTAGAGCTCGGGGAAGCGCACGTCGTAACAGACCGACAGGCCGAGCGTGCACGCCGCAGTCTTCGCGACCGCCAGCTCACTTCCCGCTGCGACGCGCGCTGACTCGCGCAGGACCGCGCCGGGCAAGTCGACGTCGAACAAGTGGATCTTGCGATAGAGCGCGAGCAGCTCGCCCTCCGGCCCGAAGACCGTCGAGGTGTTGAACACGCGCGTGTCTCCGGCGATCCGCTCCGGGAAGCTGCCGCCCGCGAGCACGATCCGGTGCTCCGCGGCCTGCTCGGAGAGAAAGCGCAGCACGGGTCCGTCGGGGACGTCCTGTGCGTGCGGGTTCGTGGCGCTCGCGCCTTCCTCGCGCATCAGCGGGAACATCTCGGGCAACGCGACCAGCTCGGCGCCGCGCCGTGCAGCGGCGCCGATCCACTCGGCCGCGCGCGCCAGGTTGCGCTCGAGATCGCTGCCGGAGGTCATCTGCACGACGGCCGCAATCATGGCCGCAAGCATAGCCGGCCGCGCGCGCTCTCTCTCGTTCGTCCGCTCAGCGGAACTCGGCCGGGTTGATCTGGTTGCGGCGCATCACGTCGTAGAAGTCCTTGCGGTCCTTCTTGGCGATGCGCGCGGCGCGGCTGATGTTGCCCTTGCACAGCCGGAGCACGCGCGCGACGTAGTCGCGCTCGAACCTCCGCTTCGCGTCGCGGAACGAGGGCACCTCGTCGCCCGAGTCAGGCGTGACCGGGAAATCCTCGACGCCGACCTCCTCGCCGCGCGCCAGCCGCACCGCGGCGCGAATCTGCTCGCGCAGCTCGCGCTCGTTTCCGGGCCAGGTGTGCTCGCGCAGCCGCTCGAGCGCGTCGCGCGTGAAGCCGCGCACCTTCGAAGGGCGGCCGAGCTCGCGCTCGATCTCGTCGCGCGTGGCGGCGAGCGCCTGGGCGGCGAGCGGCAGGATGTCTTCGCGCCGCTCGCGCAGCGGCGGCAGCTGGATCTCGAGCAGACGCAGCCGTTCGGCCAGCTCCGGATAAATGCGCCCGGACTGCACGAGCGCGCCGAGTGACTCGGCGCTCGCCCCGATCACGCGACACTCCAGCGGCTGGAGCGCCGTGCCGCCGATGCGCCGGAAGCTGCCGTCGTGCAGCGCGAGCGCCAGCGCCTGCTGCAGCTCCTTGGGCAGCGCGTCGATGTGATCGATCAGCACGGTCCCGCCGGCGAAGCGCCCCAGCGCGCCGATCGACTCACCCGGCAGAGAGGAGATCGCGGCGCGCTCGCTGCCGAACAGCTCGCGTCCGATGAGTGTCTCCGGGACCAGCGAGGCGTCGAGCGCGAAGTACCCCCCCGCAGCCCAGTCACTCGCCTCGTGAATCAGGCGCGCGACGAGATCCTTCTCGACCCCTTCCTCCCCGGAGACATACACGTGAAAGCGGCCGCGGCCGGCGACTGCCACTTGCTCGAGCGCGCGCAGCGCGGCGCGGCTGGTGCCCACCAGTCGATCGCTGCGGCGACGCGCGACCGCGATGGCACCAGAAGAGACCGGAGTCACCGGGCTCGCTCCGCTGACGGAGTCTGCCGACCCTGACACGGTTGCCATCCCCGACATTGCCACCCCCCTGTGTGCAAGAAGGTGACCAAGGCCACAGGACTGTCAAGGAAAATAAGAGTTGGCTCGGGAACTTGGGGGCGCGCCGGGGGCGCGTGATACCTTCGCCGCGCAGATGGCGAGAGTCCGGATCCTGGCGAGCGAGCTCGTGAACCAGATCGCCGCGGGTGAGGTCGTCGAGCGACCCTCCTCGGTCGTGAAGGAGCTCGTCGAGAATTCGCTCGACGCCGGGGCGACACAGATCCGCGTCGCGATCCGCGAGGGTGGAGTGGCTTCGATTTCGGTGGTCGACGACGGGGCCGGCATGAGTCGCGAGGACGCCGAGCTCGCGTTCCAGCGACACGCCACCAGCAAGCTCGCGACGCTGCAGGACTTGGAGCGGATCGAGACGCTCGGCTTCCGGGGCGAGGCGCTGCCCAGCATCGCGTCGGTCGCGCGCGTGCGGATGTGCACGCGCCGGCGCGAGGATGCGCTCGGCACCGAGCTCTTCGGCGACGGGGCAGGGATCGCGCGCGTGGCGCCGATCGCCTGCAGCGAAGGTACGGCGATCGAAGTGGCCGAGCTCTTCGGCCGCGTGCCCGCGCGCCTCAAATTCCTGAAGAGCGCCGCCACCGAGGCGAGTCACGTCGCGCGCTGGCTCGAGCGCATGGCGTTGGTCCGGCCCGACGTGCGCTTCGAGCTCGAGCGCGACGGCCGGCGCGCGCTGCTCTGGCTCCCGACCGCGGATCCGCGCGAGCGTCTCATCGCCGTGCTGTCTCCGGGTACGGGCGAGAGGCTCCTGCCGATCGACGCCGAGCACGGGGGCCTCGGGCTGCGCGGCTTCGTGAGTCCGACGGACGTCATGCGCAGCGGGCCCAGCGACCTGCACCTCTACGTGAACGGGCGCCCCGTGCGCGATCGACTGCTGCAGTTCGCGGTGCGCGACGCCTATCGCGACGCGCTCCCCCCGGGCCGCTACCCGGTCGCCGTGATCTTTCTCTCCGCCGACCCGGAGCTCGTCGACGTGAACGTCCACCCGGCGAAGTGGGAGGTGCGCTTTCGCGATCCGCGCGCCGTCACCGACCTGCTGCGCCGCGCGATCGGCGCGACCGTGCGCGGCGCGTCCGGAGCGCGGCCGCGCGACCGCTTCGTCCCCGAGCTCGCGCCGGCCGGACGAGCCGCGCAGCCCGGCGACTTCGCGCTCGCGGCCGGCTTCTTCGGCGAGAGCCTGACCGGCGACGCGCCTCTCGAGCCCTACGCCGCCTCCGAGACCGCGCGCGCGCCGTTCGTGTTCTCGCGCCTGCGCTACCTGGGCCAGGCGCTCGGCCTGTATCTCGTGCTCGAGGCGGAGGGAGCGCTCGTGTTTCTCGACCAGCACGCCGCGCACGAGCGCGTGCTCTTCGAGCGCCTGCGCCGCGCGCTCGTCGACGGAAAGCTCGAGCGTCAGGAGCTGCTGCTGCCGGTCGAGCTCGAGCTCGCGCGCGCGGACGCAGACACTCTTGCGCTCCACTCCGCGCTGCTGGCGCGCGCCGGCATCGAGCTCGAGCTCGGCGCCGCCAACCTGCGCGGCGGCGTTCCCGCCCGCGTGCGCGCGCTGCCCGCGCTGCTCGCGGAGCGCGCCGGCACGAGCTGGGCAGAGCTGCTGCGGGAGACGGCGGCGCTCTTGCGCGAGCCGGCCGAGCACGAGTCACGCGATGGGCTCGAGCGCGCGCTGCACCACCTGACCGCGACGGCCGCGTGTCACGCCGCGGTCCGCCGGGGTGACCGGCTCGACGCGCGCGCGGTCGCGGCGCTGCTCGCGGGTCTCGACGAGGAGGTCTGGTTCGCGAACTGCCCGCACGGGCGGCCGATCGCGTTCACGCTCGACCAGGCCGAGCTCGAGCGGCGCTTCCTGCGGCGCGGATGAGCGCGGCGCGGCCGCGCGTGGTCGCGATCGTCGGGCCGACGGGCACGGGCAAGACCGAGCTCGCGTGCGCCGTCGCCGAGCGGACCGGCGCCGAGGTCGTGAGTGCCGACTCGATGCAGGTCTACCGCGGAATGGACATCGGCACGGCGAAGCCGAGCGCGGCCCTGCGGGCGCGCGTGCCGCACCACGCGCTCGACCTCGTCGCGCCTGACGAGCCGATGTCCGCCGGGCGCTGGGCCGAGGTCGCGCGGCGCGCGGCGGCCGAGATTCACGCGCGCGCCCGCCCGGTGTTGCTCGTCGGTGGCACCGGCCTCTACGCGCGCGCGTTCGCGGGTGGGCTGATTCGCGGCGCGGAGTCCGACCCGGCGCTGCGCGCCGAGCTCGAAGCGCGAGACACCGCTGACCTGCGCGCCGAGCTCGCGCGCCGCGATCCCTTGGCCGCAGAACGCATCCCCACGCGCGACCGCGTGCGCACCGTGCGCGCGCTCGAAGCGCTAGCGCTGCGCGAACGGCCGATCTCGGAGCAGCACGCGCAGCACCGCTTCCGTGACCGGCCGTTCGACGTCCGCTGGATCGGCCTCGCGCTGGATCGAGACACGCTCGCCGAGCGGCTGCGCGCGCGCGTGTCGGCGATGTTCGACGCGGGCTGGGTCGACGAGGTGCGCGCGCTCCGAGCCGCGGGCTTCGACCGCAAGCTCCGGCCGTTGCAGTCGATCGGCTACCGCGAGATCGGGTCACTCCTGGCGGGTGAGATCGACGAGCCGAGCGCGCGCGAGCGCACCTGGATCGCCACGCGCCGTTACGCCAAGCGCCAGCGCACCTGGTTTCGCGCCGAGCCGGAGCTCGATTGGATCGACGCCGACGCGCGCGCGGCCGCGCTCGGGCGCGTGCTCGCCGAGCTCAGCCGTCGTTGATCGTGTTGTACGAGACGCCGAAATGGACGGGGCACTTGCCGTAGTCGTCGCTGAACAGCGCCCACGCGTCTTCCTGGGAGCGGAAGAGGGGAGGTTGCGCGCCGTCGCGGAACAGGGTGACCATGCCGATCGGCAGCTCCATGAAGGCCGAGATCTCGCGCATCATCGAGCCGCCGAGCTGCATGCCGCTCAGCAGGACGTAGCCGGGAATGATTCCGATGGCCTTGATGATGGCCGGGTCGTCGATCTCGCGGATTCCGTAGTACTCGTCCTTGCCGGCGATGAACACGCCCAGGGCGGCGTCGAAGGGTGCGAGGATCAGATTCGAGCCGGCGCGGCAGAGCTGCGACGCGTCCGCGCGCGCCTCCCGGGGCAGGGCGGCTGCGAGGGCGGCCAGGGCCGCGCCGATCAGGACCGCGCGCACAACGATCTCCCTCGCACTACGAATCATCGCCGGACCCTCCCCGAAGCGACGGGACCTCGAATCTCCCGGCGAGCCTCGCCTAAAACCGCTAGCAGTGTCAACCACTCGCTGCATGGACTTCCGAGGAGTGGTGCCGACGTGAAGAGAAGTGACAGCCCCGGACCGCCGCTGGTGGCGATCGTCGGGCGCGCGAACGTCGGCAAATCGACCCTGTTCAACCGGCTGCTGCGGGAAGGGCGCTCGCTGGTCGAGGACCGGCCGGGAGTCACGCGCGACCGGGTCGCGGTCACGACCGAGATCGAGGGCAAGCCGGCGCTCCTGGTCGACACCGGGGGGCTCGATCCGGAAGCCGACGAGGGGATTCCGGCCGCGATTCGCCGCCAGGTCGGGCTGGTCGTCTCCCAGGCTGCCGTGATCGCCTTCGTGGTCGACGCGCGCGCCGGGCTGCTGCCGCTCGACCGCCAGATCGCCGATCTGCTGCGGCGGGGCGGGAAGCCGGTCGTGGTGGTGGCGAACAAGGCCGACACGCCGCGCATCGAGGCCCAGGCCGGGGAGTTCCACGAGCTCGGCTTCGGCGAGGTCGTGCCGACCTGCGCCGCGCACGCGCGCGGCATCCCCGACCTGGAGATGGCCATCGCGGAGCATCTCCCGGCGCCTGCCGCGCGCGAGGGCGAGGTCGAGCGGGTCGGTCCGCCGCGGCTGGCGATCATCGGCCGCCCGAACGTCGGCAAGTCGTCGCTGCTGAACGCGCTGCTCGGCGAGGAGCGGAACATCGTCGCCGACGAGCCGGGCACGACGCGCGACGCCACGGACTCGAGTCTCTCGGTCGACGGCCGCGAGGTGATTCTCGTCGACACGGCCGGTATGCGCCGCGGCGGCAAGCGCTCGGATCGCATCGAGCGCGGCAGCGCGCTGATGGCGCTGCGTTCGCTCGAGCGCTGCGACGTCGCGCTGCTCGTGCTCGACGCCTCGGTCGGCGTCGGCGAGCAGGACGCGAAGCTCGCGCGCCTCGCGCTGGATCGCGGCCGGCCGCTCGTGCTGCTCCTGAACAAGTGGGACGTCGTCGCGGACACGCCGCGCGAGGGAGAGATCGCGCGCCAGATGGAGCGCCGGCTGGCGTTCGTGCCCGATCCGGTGCTGCTGCGCACCAGCGCAGTCACTCACAAGGGGCTCGACCGCGCGCTGCCCGAGGCGCTGAAGCTGTTCGACGAGCAGGCGCTCGAGGTCCCGACCGGCGAGCTGAACCGCGCGCTCGAGGACGCGATCGAGCGCAACACACCGCCGCTGCGCGGGAAGCGGCGCGCGAAGTTCTTCTACGCGACGCAGATCTCGAGTCGCCCGTTCACGATCCTCGTGTTCATGAACGACCCCTCGCTGATCGCGCGGAACTACCATCGCTATCTCGAATCCTTCATGCGCAAGCGCTTCGCGATCCGCTCCGCGCC
>Ga0326726_10004372_pt1 | contig 12892 bp, 13 predicted proteins | sample MHFenrmetagenome_2_FD_207603 | JGI IMG/M metagenome (GOLD analysis project Ga0326726, IMG submission 207603) | Lab enriched peat soil microbial communities from Michigan Hollow, Ithaca, NY, United States - MHF15MN | ecosystem: Environmental > Terrestrial > Soil > Wetlands > Peat | place: USA...
CATTCGTGGTCAACTGGGCACTCGCGAGCCTCATGGCATCAGTTCTCCTGCTGGTTGTGAAGAGGCGTGCGGCCTAACACGCGCAGCAGCGGACTCGCTCGTCGGCTTCGCCTCCTCACCCACTGCCGCCGACGCGATGCCGTTAGCCATCGGGGCGGGTCATTTGGAGGGAGGTGCCAGCGGTGCTCGGGTGTAGGATTGGCACACGATTCCCCGCTTGCCCGGCCTGTGAAGAGGAGGTCGCGTTGACGGCATTAGACCAGCCGCCAAACCGACGATAGTCGGATGGACCTTTCTCTCGAAAGCCCAGATTTTCAGGCTCGCGGCCTCGCCGTCCGGCTCGGTGGCTTCTTCCGAGGCCCACGGATCGTCATCGACGGCTCTGAGGTTAAAGGACGACGCCGTCGCTTCCTCGTCCGCGACAACCGAGGAGAGGAAGTCACGATCCGTTTGATCTCCAACCACATCGACCCGATCCCGAAGGTGATGATCGGCGCGACCACGATTCAGCTTGCGCGGCCCCTCGACTGGTACGAATACGTATGGATCGGCTTACCGATCTTGATGGTCTTTCATGGTGGCTTCCTCGGCGCGGTCTGTGGCCTCCTCGCGGTTCGCAAGAGCGCCGAACTCTTTCGCGGTTCGGGCGCGAAGGCAAAGAAGTTCCTACTCACGGGCCTAGTCTCGGTGGCATCGGTCGTTGCGTACCTCGCCCTCAGCATCGCCCTTCTAAGGCTCATCCACTGGACGCCGCCGCCCAACTGGACCGCCACGGCCTCGACAGGGATGCGCGAGAACTCCTCGCCAGTGAGGAAGCCCGAACGGGCGTTGGCGTTTCGCGCGAGCAGGTGAGCGACGTAGGGAACGGACGAGAGCAGGCCGTCACGGACCGCGAGCCGAAGTGCGGAAAGGATCAACTCGACCTCGCGGTCAACCGTAGCTCGCGCGGCCCTCAGCCTCAGGCGTTGCTCTTGGTAACTGCGGAGTGACGCGGACGAAATCGAGGATGCGGGAGTCGTACCGAAAACACTGCGAGGGTGGCGAAGGTGAACCTCGCTCGTCCGCACCGACTTTCTCCCGGCGATCTTCATCGCGGCAATGTAATTGTCCGCAACGGAATTGAAGGTCGCCCGGCCTGCTGGAGAGAGCTTGCCCGCCGCCACCTCGCCGAGTCGGGTGCGGAGAAGGTCAACCGCAGTTGATCGCCGACAATTCTTGCTCGACTCCCGGCGTTCCTTCCGATCAACGCAGTAGGCGATCCACCACGTCTTTCCCCGCCTGAAAACCCGCCCGTTGCCCCGCATCGCCGCCCTTCCTGCCCGAGAGCGCACGGGGTCCGGTGACCCTCGCGGACTTCAACTCTCGGACACTACTCGGACAGGCAGCGAAAACACTCGATGTTCACAGGCTTTTTGGCGGAAGCGTGTGGGAGTCGAACCCACACGCCCTCTTGAGCCGATACTGTCCTCCGAGCCGATAGTCACCCGGCGGGCGGAGCGACGTACCCCCTCAAAGACAGAGCCTTAGCAGCGCGGCGCCGCTTGGCCTTGGCCGTCGGCGCAGTCACCGCGTACTCCCCGACTGGCAGGGCGATTTTCGCGAGAGTCGCCATGATGCGTTCCTGATCGACTTTCGTGTACCTCTCCACGAGCTCGAGGCTCGACCAGCCGCCGAGCACCTGGAGCTCTCGAGGAGTCCCACCGGCCTCGAGAAACCGCGCTGCCGCCTCGTGGCGCAGATCGTGGACCCGAAACCACGGAAGGTCGGCTCCTTCGGCCCCCCTGGCCGCGCGCCAGGCCCGGTCGAAGTTGTTCCGCAGATCGCCCCCGTCCCTGCCTCGGAAGACCAGCTCGTCGTCGGCGGCATCCTTGGGTCGCTTTGGCAGCAGCGCAAAGGCTTCAGAACTCAGGGGCACTGAGCGCGGCTTTCCGCTTTTGGTCCGGCGCAGGTATAGGCCTCTTCCGCGGACCTCGCCCCATTGGAGTCCCAGAATTTCGCCCTTGCGAGTTGCCGTGGCCAGAAGCAGGCCGGCAATGGGCCGGTACGGAGGCGGGAGGTGCGCGACGACGGCGTTGAAGTTGGCGTCAGACACGCGCCGTAGACCCGCGCTCGGCGCTTCCTCAAGGAAGACCTTCTTCCGGTCGGCCTTCGAGAGCCGGTCGAAGTAGTGCTCGCCCGTGATCTTCCGCTCCCCTTTTGCGTGGTTGAGTCCTGCCCGCAGGAAGGAGAGCGCGCGGTTGACCGTGGCCACCGAGAGAGGCTTCCTCTTGGACTTCTCCGAGCGATGCCTTCGAAAGCCGGCGATCGCGACCTGCGAAAGACTGGCTACAGGTAGATCGCCGAAGAACTCGACGATGTCGCGCTTGTGCAGCTTCATGGTCGGGTAGGAGCGAAGCCCATTGCACGCCTCGAGGTAAGCAGTCACGGCCTCAGTAATCGAATATGGTCTCGCTTCCGGGCGGAAATCCACCGGTTGCCCCGAAGCCAGGCGCTCAAGAGCCTTGTTCCGCTCGGCCGCGGCCCCGCGCAACGTATTGATTCTCGAAACCCGGCGGTAGGTGCGGCCACCGTAGACGACGGTGTACCCAAACCGGCTTCTACCCGACTGGTAATGCCGGACCCAGATGCCGGGGGTATTGGTTTCAGACAGCTTCATCTCTGAACCGCCCCTGCTGCAGTCGTTGGCTCCGTCGGCTGAGGAGACTGGCCATCTCGATCTCTTCCCCTGGCTTTCTGAGAAATGCTCATTCGCCGGACTGGGGCAGCCGTGTTGTCGTAGATGAATTGCTCCAAATCGATCGCACGCACACCGACCCGTGTTCCGAGTTTCGTGGTTGGCAGGCGGCCCTCCCTCTGCCATTTGCGAATCGTGCTTACACCTACCGTCAGCAGCGTCGCCGCCTCTTGCCGCGTCAGAATTTGGAGAGAGCGCACACCGCCGTTCCAAGGGTCCATGTCGGCGCGGGAGGCACACGGTGAATTACTGGCACGGGCGGGCCTCTTATCGCTCATAGTGAGGCCTCTGTTCCGGAGCAGTGCAGACGTGGAGCGCCGACTGGCAACCCACGGAAGGGGCTCTTGATGAGGGCTCCGGCACATAGTCAGCGCCGTTAAGAAGCGGCCAGATCTGCAGGGCCTGTCGTTCAGCCCTCCAAGCCTTCACCGTGATCTTGCAGAAAGAGGGACTGCGAACGATCTTGTGGAGGCCGGAACCTAATACCAGCGTGCCAATTCGCGTTTGGCAACCGCCTTGGCACGACCCGGCTTCTGACTCGGTCACCACGATGGTCGACGGCGGGTCGGCCACCAGAAGGCTGCCTTGAAACAGTGTCTCTAGCCTCGCCGGCCTCGAGGGGCCACGCTCGGTCCTCCAGTTGCGACAGGCGAATCCAAGCCCTCTTCGATCAACATTCTGGCGAGCTCGCCTTTGCGTCTCCTGGAGATCCGGGCGGCCTTCAAGAGCTTCTCGTACGTCCCAGGAGTCAGGCGTACCAAGACGGACTTGGTCTTCTTCTCTTCTTCTTCCACCGCTGGGCTTGAGGATAACAAGAGATTTCATTTGACACCCATCGTATCAGAAGATATCTTTCGTATCTATCATGATTCCGCAAGGCCGCCCCTCTTGCCAGTCCGCTCCTCGAGTCGGTGCAGCGTCCGCTGAATTGCAACGCGAATAGCCGTATACTTGTCTCGGTATCAAGAGAGGCGCGAGGGTTCTGGCCCGTCGACCGCCCGGCAACCTGCGACCGCCAGCAAGGTGCCAAAGCCAGCCCGGAAACGGGAACGATAGGGCTCACGTCGAGCAATCGAAGGCGTGAGTCCCCGCGAGTCGCGGGGATTTTCGTTTCCGGGCGCAGTTCGCGGGCCGGCAGCCTCCACCTCGGGAGGACTTAATGCACCGCCGGACGGCAATTACCGAGTGGTCATTCTTTCGCGCCTACCTGAAGTTTCTAAGGAGCGGCTTCGGCAGCTTCGCCATCATCACGTCTTGGCGGTCGAAGGTTCCTCGCGAGGGCAATATTCACAACTGGGGCTCCTTCGAAAGTGCTGTGTCCGGCGCGGCCCACGGCTACGTCGAGTTGAATGGCATGGGCATGGAGAAAGACGAAAAGACCGGCAAGCAATATCAGGCTTGGGAGCCGTCGCTGTGGATCCACGGCATCGCGCTGCCGTCGGTGCATTCCCTTGCGAGTCGCTACGATCAGGATGCCTTCATTTACTCCGGCCCGGAGACGGGCGGTGCGGTGACTCTCTGCGGCGACGGTAACCACAAGACGCTCGGGTCTTTCACCCCGGCCGAGCCCCTGTCAGCGGCCGAGATCAAACGCTATTGGAGCGAGTGGCGCAAGCGTCCCTTCCGTGTCATCCAGCTGAGGCATCCGGTGCAGAACAACGTCGAGGGTCTTGGCTACGAAGCCATGATTAACGACTGGGCGAGAAAGCGACAGCGTGCCGCCCCTCCCTCAAGGGGGCGGTCATGACGAAATGGGCTTCCTACGGCTGCGGCCCCCAGAATGATCCGGAGGCGATCCAATCTCGCCAAGAGGAGGACGATCTCCTCCGGCGGAATCTCCGGCTCATCCTCGCAAACTCAGACAGGATAGATGGGACGCCCCGCTACTTCTTCTGTCAGCTCAGGACGGCTTACCTGTCATCCCCTTGGATATTCGGCGGAGGAGGGTCGATTCCTCTCGGGGTGCTCCTCCTCCTCTGGAAGGTGGGCGAGATGATCTTCGACTGCCCTGGCTGCGAGGGCAAGTTCCACGCGGAAGGAATATCTGGATCCATTCTCAGCGGTTGCGGCTCGGCCTGGGGCCACTGCCTCGACTGCAACGAGTGGCAGAAGATTCGTCGAGACCACATGGGCAGGACCATACTTGCGGTCGGCCCACTGCTGCGGGCCCACCGAAACGAGCCCGTCATCCAGAAGGGAAAGCAGCCCCGCTTCGACTGGAAGGACGGCCTCGTGGGAGAAAGCACCCCGGACACTGTGATCGTCCCCGCCGTCGAGCCTGTGGACCTTCGGACTCTTGTCGCGGAACTCGGTGGGTCGCACCTGGAGGTTTTCCCGCGAGTGGAACGACCCCGGCCGGATTCCAAGCCGAAGAAGAAGTCAATGCAGCCAATCGGGAGTGGCCTTACGTACCCCATCCCTTTGGAGAAGAAAAGACGCTGAGACCTCTTCCCGAAACGTCACTCATGTCTGCACTTCGCACGAACGTCCAGGTCGACCGCATGCCGAGGCGTGGAAGCCGAGAGACCACCAACTCGCCGGCAAGCCATTCGCTGAATGGCGGATACGGGTGGTCAACGGGAAACTCAAAAACGTTCCCTGCGCCGGCAACCATCGCTGATTGCGAACCGACCTCTGCTCGCCGGGGCGGATGACTTATGGACTCGCTGTCAGACTATTGCGTGCGCTACCAACGCCCTCTTCCGCCGAACCGGCCGGGAGGAAGTGTCAACGGGCCAGGCCCGCGGCCTAAGCCGCTCTCGTGCATACCCTCAGGGAGTTCAACCATTTCCGCCCGTGCGTAAGGATCCAGATCACGCTTCGGCGTTTTCAGCAGGTCGACCAACTGACTCTCAGTTAACCCCTGATGGGCTGAGTTGTCGCGCATGTACCGCAAGGCCTGTGACGTCGAGTCCACGATGTCGTCACGAGCTCCGTTTGGGAAGGCGAGGTGCTCAGTCACGAACTCCTCGGTTAGGGGTGCTCCTTCAGGTAAGAAGACCTTCCCGCTCTCGAACAACGCTGTCACAAGCTCCGCACGTCGCGCTTTCTTGCCATCCACCCTAACCCGCACGATAGGAAGCTTGGTGCCCTCGCCGAGTTCCTGGGCTACGCTCTGGCCAGACGCTTCATCCTCTATTAGGACCACGGTCGGCCGAAACTCCTTATCGAGCGCTCTCACTTTACGCTTCAGCTCCGGGAACTCGCAGCGATCTCGAAACATGTGAATCAAGTAGTATCCGTCGGACCCCTCCCCCCACGTCGTGCAAACCGAATAAGACTTGTTCTGCCCTGTCTTGAACCCGCAGTCCCAACTCTGAACTATTCTGCCAAAGTTGGAAGGCCGATCGCGGTACATCCGAAACCATGCTCGGCGGAACAAGTTGCCGCCAGGCGCAACGGGGCGCTGCTGGAACAGCCCTTCAAATGCAGCGGGCCCGAACGAGTCTCGCTTTTTCTTCAAGTCCTCTACTGAGAATTGCTCGGGCCACAACGCTTCGCCGGTTCGACGAAAGCGATCATCGGTTTCCGCCAACGCGGGCAGCACCAAGCTCGTCCACCCGTCGGCCGTTCGCTCACGCAACAACCAGCCCACCAGGTCCAGCTCGTGCCGGCGCGTCATGACCACAATGATGGCTCCCCGGGGCAGCAATCGAGTCATGACATCCCAGCGAAACCAATCGATCAGAGCAGCCCGAATCGTTTCACTTTCAGCTTCCTGCCTATTCTCGAGCGGATCGTCGACGACAATGATGTTGGCGTGCCGTCCAGTAATCGACCCTCCTCTACCGACAGCGTAAACGGCTCCGCCGGCCGTCGTCTCAAAATGGTGAGCCGCTGACGAGTCTGGGGCGGGTCGAGACTCTGGAAAAATTGCAGAGTGCAGTCCTGAGTTGAGCAATCGCAGAACCGCGCGTCCGTTGTCTTCGGCGTAGTTCTGAGAATAGGACGTCAGAATAATTCGCCTCGACGGATCACGCCCGAGGGCCCACGCGGGGAAGAGTTGAGAACAGAGAGTGGTCTTACCATGGCCCGGCGGCATGCAGACGATGAGCCGCGAGATCTCGCCGCGATCAACCGCCTCGAGCCGCCGAGTGATCTGGTCTATGTGCCAGGCAAGGGTGAAGGACGCATGCTGGCCTGCGGCGTACGCGGCCAGGTCGATGCGACCTAATGTCAGAGCGCTAGCGCCCGACCCGTTATCGTTCACGGTTCGTCTCCCTTCCTTTCGTCCGATACCCCACTGTCTTTGCCGTCTTCGTTCTCGTCTTTTCCGTCTGTCTTCTTCTCGTCTCCCCCCGGGTCTTGGTCTGACCCCTCACTGCCCTCGCCCTCGTCGTGTTCATGCCGTCCAAGGTATGCCGCCGCCATACGCCTGAGTGACGCAGGATCAAGCGGCTCTGCTACCTTCACCTTGACCTGCGAAGGCCTCATGTTTCCGCTGTGCTTCGCGAGAATGAGACGCGCCAGCTCACGCACGCAGGCCAGCGCGGTCTTGACGTCTCCTTTGGACTCCGCCAGGTGAAGAAGCTGCTTGGCCGTCTCCTGAAGGTCTTGTAGCTGGTCAACCAGCCTGCCCCCGTGCGATACCTCCCGAGCCTCCAGCGCAACGCGGATCTGGCTCGCGAGATGCAGCTTGGCGTGCCGATAGAGTGCTGAGTGAGATGTCTGGAACCGCCTGGCTACCGTCCGGGCCGACTCACCATTGAGGAGCAGGACATCTATCTTCTCTCGCGAAGGGTGCGAGCAGATCGAACAGTGTCGAGGCATCAACCGCCCTCCACGTCAAGAGGCAGACGCGATCGGAGCGTGCAGCCTCTGGGCGCGCGACACGCGCGCCACTAGTCCGCGTGGAGGGAAGGTTCAAATACCCGTAGGTGACGAGCAAATACGGCGAACTGCCAATAGCTTACCATCCGCGGCCCAGCTTGTCACGGGTACACCCTTGTTGACCGCCGGAAATGAAGTCCCCGACGACGCCCTGGTTCCATTTCGAAACGACTCTGCCAAAGAGCGGAGGCATTGCTCGCCGTTTCGAATCGGGACGACTCAATCCCCAAACGAAGCGAAACGCCTGAGGCCCGGGACGGCCAAGCCAAGACAGGCGCTTCGAATTAAATTGTGTGTGGCCTGAAGTGCTTAGCGAGATGTCGGCGCTACGACATCGATCGCTAGCTCATCGCTCGACCTGAGGGCGAGGAATTGTCCCGTTTAGTTCCGAATCAGAAACCGGAGGGCCATTCCACTCCCCCCAGAGCCGACGAACTTCGGTGCATTCACCGTGCACTCACGGTGTGACGGCGCGTAACTCCTGATGTCACACTGGAACACCTGTCGACGAGCGCAAACATCAATGCCAGAGCGGGTTTCGTGACACTACCGGACATCATGCGACACGCGGCGACATCCGGTGCAACAACCCCAAAATCCGGCTTTGGGGGCAGATGGTCGGCTCGATCCCGGGCGCCTCAATCACCTTTTCACGGAGTCCCAGCGAGGCCGCCTCAGTCTTCGTCGGCTCGCCGAAGACTCGAGATTGCCTTCGCGACCGTCTTGCCGGTCACGCCCAGATGGCTGGCGATAGCTGTGAGGCTCAAGCCCAGAGCCCTCAGACGTTTCGCCTCGGGCGCAATTCGGAGATACGCGGGCGGCGGCGAATCGAATAGGGTTGCCTCGAACTCCAATTCCCCTGCGGTTCGAATTCTTTGCGAACGTGTCCACCATTTCTCGCCTGCCCTCGCAGAGGCCGGAAAACCCGGCCTCTTTCTTTTCAGCGAGTTGACTTCCTCGCTAATTCCCACAGAAGTCGCACCGATGAGCGTCGGCGTACGAGAGAACTCGGACAAGAACTCGGACACCCCGATCCGGTCTGACCCCCACGGGCATCGCGGCGAGCAAAAGCGGGGGCAACCTTCGCGGCTTCTCCTCGGCACTCCGCCTTCTCGCGAGTGACGGGGTGTAGCGTCGAAGGTTGGAGGGTTAGCCCATGCCGACGATCAGGTGCGAACCCTGCGGAAAGCCGATGACGCCTGTGCGCAATCTGACGCTGAAGTTTGCGGTGCTCCTGGACGACGGGACCGATCCAGACAAGGGTGAGGTTCGACCGGACGCCTATGTTTGCACCAACTGCGGGCGCGTGGAGTTTCGTGTGCGTGAGCCAAGCCCGTTTTCCGCGTAGGGTGTCTAACTCGAATCACTTCCCGTCGCCGACGAGCTTCTGGAACCTAGGGTTCTTGCGCAGCGGATCGAAGTTGGGCGATTTTGAGGTGCCTTTCCGATTAACGCTTCACCGGACCGAGGTACTTGTCGAGCCAGTCGAGACTGTCTCGGACGAACTCCTTGCCGAAGATGGCATGTCCGGTCTCGTAGATGACGTGTTTCTTGTCCGCCTCCGACGCGTCCACGGGGAAGAAGTTGTCGAAGCGGCCGTTGGCCATCAGCACCGGCATCTTCAAGTGACCCGCGAAGTTGATCGGGTCGGCCTCCGGAAGCGACTTCAGGAAGTCCAGGCCACCCGCCCCCAGGATCGCCGCATGGAAGCGACCGTCGACGGCTAAGAGAACCGGGCCGACTGTAGCTCCCCAGCTGAAGCCGTAGTACGCGATCCTGGCGTGATCGATGTCGTTGCGTGTCTCGAGATAGTCGACGGACCGGCCCAGGTCCTTCGACCATTCGATCATATGGTCCCTATAGAAGGCGGTTTCCTGGGGATCATCGGACTTGAGGCCATCGCGCCGCTCGAACGTGCTCTTGTAGACCGGGAACATCAGAGCGCGGCCGCTCTTGACCAGAAAGTCCCAGGCGCCAGAGTACTCCTGGAACTTCTCTTCGAAGATCGCGTCCGAGCCGGGGAAGAAGACGACCGTCTGGAACGGAGGAGCCACGTTCTTGGGCAGGTAGAGGTAAGCGATGAGGCGTTCGCCTCCGTACGCCGCGTCGAAGACGAGCTTCTCCCGAACCCAATCCACGTCCTGCGCGGTTTCCTCGACGCTCGCGTTGAGCGCCGTCTTGTCGTACGTGTAGAGTCTCGCGAACGCCCGGAAGACTTCGTCGGAAACGGGCCTCTCCTTCGAGAAGTCCCGGGAGGTAACGGCCATGGCTGCCGTCGTGGCTGACGGAGCCGGTGACAGGAGTTTCACGCAACGAAAACCGAAGTTCGGTCGGCGGTCCCATGGGGACTGGGCGTCCGCCTCCACGAACATGTACGAGGGCTCGCCGAAGCCGCCGCCCAGGATGTATCGCTTACCGTTCCCGTTCTCGTTCCAGCACCACTCCTTGACGTTGCCGGCCATGTCGAACGTACCGAAGCCGCTCAGGCTGCCGCGGCCTTCCACCGCCACGGTCCCCGTGCCGGAGAAGTTGCTGCCGGGAACGATCAGGCTGGCCAGCCCGATCTCCGCGGCCCAAGCCCAGTGGTAGAGGGTGGGAAGACTCTTGCCGGCGAACTCCGCGTACGCCGCGGCTTCGTACCAGCTGACTCCGGCGACGGGGTGCTTTTCGAGTCCCTTCGGGTAGCCGCCGACCTCCCACGTCGCGGGGCCCGCCCGGCCCGTCGTGTCGCGGAAGAGGGCGATCGCATCGTCCCAGGGCACCGTCCGTCCGTCCCTGACGAACGGCTGTTTCCAGAAGTCGCGCTTCTGGTAACCGCCCGCGTCCACGAATTTCTTGTACTCCTCGTTGGTCACTTCGTGTCGGTCGATCGCGTAGTTTTCGAGCGGAACCTCGGGAAGATTGAGGCCGGGAAAATAGACCCCGGTCTCTGCGCCCATGACCGCGACCATGCCCGTCGGCACGCTTTCCTTTGGCGAGAGCTTTGGCTTCTCATTCACCGACGGTACGTCGATGAAAACGAGCGGCGAGAAGCCGGGCTTGCTGATCTTCCACACGAACGGAATCTTGGCCAGTCGGAATGTTCTCACGGGAGTCCTCCCGATACTCTCCCAGGCGTTCGGGTCTCCCGCGAAGGGGCGAATCGAGACGTCCGCGTCTGACGGAACGGTATCGATCGACACGTCGCCGGTCGCATTCGTCCAGAGCTTCTCGAGAGTCGGATCGCCTCGAAGGACCAAGCGAGCCTCTCGCGCGAGCGCCGCGGCCCGTGAGTAGTCCGCAGCTGCGAGGAGCCGGGAGATCTCCGGAATGGACTCGAGAGCCCTTCGCTGCCGCGAAACTCGCTGCCAGATCCAGGCGCCGACGGCGGCGACGGCGATGGCGCCGGCGACGAGGGCGATCCGAGTGCGCGGACGGAGCGCTCGGCGGCTCGGCGAAAGGCTCGTCTCGACAGCTCTCAGGGCGGAGTCGACCTCGGCCGCGGTCCCGTACCTCCTCGTCGGATCCTTCTCGAGAAGCTTCCGAACGATGGGGTTCAACTCGCCCGGAACGCGGGCAATGTCCCGCGGCTCCGCGTGGAGGATCGCGTCGGTCACGGCGACCGCCGAGTTGCCCCGGAACGGGCGCTCGCGCGTGGCCATCTCGTAGAGTACGGCGCCGAACGAGAACAGGTCGGAGCGTGGATCAACGGAGAGCCCCTTCACCTGTTCGGGCGACATGTAGCTGAGGGTGCCCATGACCACGCCGGGCGTCGTCTGCCCGGTGACGGTCGGGGCGCTGGTCTCTTCCCCTTCCGGAATGGCCGTGATTCGCTTGACGAGGCCGAAGTCGAGGATCTTCACCGGTCCGTCGGTCGTGACGAAGATGTTCTCCGGCTTCAGATCGCGGTGAATGATTCCCTTGCCGTGGGCGGCCGAGAGGCCGTGCACGACTTGAAGGGCCAGATCGACGACCTCGTTCAGCGAGAGCGGTCCCGCGTCGAGCCGTCCGCGAAGGGTCTGTCCCTCCAGGAGCTCGGTCACAGCGTAGGCGATGTCGTCGTGACTCCCGAAGTCATGAATCGCCAGAATGTTAGAGTGCGACAGGGCCGCGACGGCCCGGGCTTCCCGCTCGAAGCGGGCGAGCGCCTCGGGATCCGATGCGAGGCGCGCGGGGAGCACCTTGATCGCGACCTCGCGCCCGAGCCTCGGATCGCGCGCCCGGTACACCTCTCCCATCCCGCCCGCGCCCAAGGGCGACAGGATCTCGTAGGGGCCGAGGCGAGTCCCGGCTGAAAGTGTCATCGAGTCGCTGCGCGGATTCTATGCCGACGGGCTGAGGCTGATCGGACAGCCGCCGCGAGCGTAGAATCCGTCGTCGGGATCGCTGACGACTTCGCGACCGCTTGGGTTAACCGGATGTCGCATTCTCCCTGGCTAAGGGGATCGCGATGGTTGGCAGGGGCCCTTCTGGCGCTGGCTCACATAGCCGCCGCGCGGCCATCACCGAGTATCAGAGTGCATGGTCCATCACCGGCACCTTACATCTGGACCCGACGGGGCTCTTTGGTTCGCCGCCGGAAACTATGTCGGGAGGATAACCACGGACGGGTTCTTCTACTTCTTCACCACGGGTGCGACGAGCGCGGACATTGCGGGGGTCGCCGCCGGTTCCGACGGAAACATCTGGTTCACGGAGGAACGGGAGAAAAGTATCGGACGCCTAACGCCGACCGGCACGGTGACAACCTTTCAAGTACCGATCACTAACCCGAACGCTTATCCCTGGTTCATCGTGGCCGGCCGCATCGCCTCGACGAGGCGGTGATCAGGTACGGGAAGCCGTCGAACAACTGGAGCTCTTCCTCGATGGCCTCGAGGTTCGGGACCCGCCTGGCAAAGTCGAAGCCTGTTGATCCTTGGTATCGAAACCCAGGAGGCAGTCAACCTGGGTCGAGGGTTTGGTCACCTTGCAATCGCCGTCGGGCGCCGCGGCACATTGGCTCGCCTCGAGAGCACCGATGCTGAGCCTTCGCGCGACGACTAGCTGCGGCCGGAGACACGTACCAACGTCCAATCGTCAGAAACCCCATCCGTAGGTCTGGTGAACAAGCTCGTCGTCTCGAGTGCATGTGTACCCGAGCGCTTGCAGCTCGCGAACGATCTCGTCCGCTTTTGACCAACTTAGGACGAGCATCTCTCCGCTCCACATCGACGATCCCAGCTTCCCACAGTCCGTCTGAACCGATTCAGGCATCCAGTCCAGCATCTCCGTGTTCGGACACGCTGGCCAGGAGGGTTCTTGAAGACAGGGGATATCGCCCCAAACGAAGGCCTCATCGTCAAAAGG
>Ga0326726_10004374_pt1 | contig 12890 bp, 8 predicted proteins | sample MHFenrmetagenome_2_FD_207603 | JGI IMG/M metagenome (GOLD analysis project Ga0326726, IMG submission 207603) | Lab enriched peat soil microbial communities from Michigan Hollow, Ithaca, NY, United States - MHF15MN | ecosystem: Environmental > Terrestrial > Soil > Wetlands > Peat | place: USA...
CTTTTAATGCCTTCTTTTAAAAAAGGGACTTAACCCAATGACAGAATGCTGCTAATGAGATATTGGGAAAAACTCTCATTCTCGGTCTCTTGAAAAAAATCAAAAGATCATATTCACGTTCTGCTGTCATTTGTCAAGCACCGATAATTTACATTGGGCTTTTTGACGTTTTTTTGGTGACATTTTTCTTAAAAAAGATTAAAAAAATATCAGATTTAAATAAAAAGATATATTAAGTATAAGATTATTATAATGAAAATATGTCAGTTCATTTGAAATTGATGTATGGGGAGTGTGGATTCCATGATCGGCCAACATGAGAGGAAAGCATTTTGGGACGTTGCTGAGGATATTGCAATGGAAGAGATAAGGTACGGGCAAGATAACCGGACATTAGGCTGTGTTTTCCGGAGGTTCTTCAGAAAAAAGCCAAAAACAGATTGACAAACTAACCGCAGAGGAAATAAATGAGTAACTGGGAAACAAATGAGTCCTCCATCACCAGCACTTAACTCGGGTGGCAGGGGGTGGTCAATGGTACGTCGATCACCTTCTAGCTGACTCCTCTGAGTACAATAATGTCACCGCCTCATTGTCAGAACAACTGCGAGTCTATATAATATTCCAAAAACTATTCAAATCCTTCTTTTTCTTTTTTTACATTCTCGTTCTGATGACAGATCGTCCTGTACAAGGGTGAAGGTTTTCACAAATAAAAAATTCAAAACGATAAGTCTCTGATGAGATTTTCCCAGCTTATCAAGTCCCGGACAGAAGACCATAACCACAGGAAGATTTTGTTCGACGAAATGTCGATCAGTTCAACCTCACAATTGCTATAGAGGGAGATCATTTTTCCCCCAAGCGATTCAATGATCTGTTTTGCTTTCTGGTCCCTATCTTCAATGCTGTCAAATTTTTCAAATGCGGTACGCTGCAGTTTCCCAAGCAATATATAGATTGTCATGTGTGGACCTTTTCACGCATTTTAGTACTAATAATTTGGGTTGCCGAAACGGATCAGGGTATGTAAAAAAACGAAGCCCTATATTTCACGTTCTTTTCGCAAAAAATCTTGTCAGATGAGGAAATATACATAAAAAATAAAAAAAGATCGAAAAAATCTCAGAAATAATGATTAAAAGTGAATGTTTCAATTATTCTTACTCCAATTTAAAACGCAAACCTTATTTATTAATAAATAAAAAAGAAAAAATATGTCCAAATTGATGCCTTGTCCAAATCAAGGATGCAGAGGCGGAAAAGTTCATTGTCTTGTTGGCTTTGATATTTTTTGGAATGATTGCCCGACCTGCGGGGGATCGGGATATGTCGAAAGACGTGTTCCTGACATCAAGATTGAAACGCGATGCGAGTAAGAAAAAAGATAAAAAGAAATTTGGCTTGGCTGGCAGGGGGTGATCAATGGCACGTCGATCACCTTCTAGCTGACTCGTCCCCCTGAGAACAAGAATGTCACGCCCTCATTGTCAGATCAACTGCGAGTCCATAAAAATATCCTAAAACCATTCAAATTCTTCCTTTTCTTTTTTATTTTCGCGTTCTGTCGGCAGATCTCAATGGCTGGATTACATCAAGGTATCTCAAAATGAATTGGATGCCATGCACCGACGCCTTGCAACTGAATGGTTCATATTAATTGATATGAGAATACTTCTATCATTTTAATAGGCGGAGTATCATGAACAGGTTTTTAATTGTTCTGTGTTATGGAGTATGCCTGTTTGGTGTTGTCATTCCGGCGGCCGCAGATCCGATACTCATTAATCATACTACTATTGACGCCACGAAAATTCCGGATCAGTGGATTAATGCAATCAAGTCTGACACGAAAGGGATCGACTATGCATATACGTCTCACGGTTTGTATATTATCGGCGGGCTGCCCGGATGGGAGCAATATAATGCGAAATATACGTTTGCTACGGCAGGAGGAGGGAACATCCCGACGGGGAATATCCTGAAAATAGGAAACCGGAATAATTATGACTGGTGGGACGATTATGTGTCTGACACCACTTCCATACTGAATAGTGGTAAATTCAGGTATTCCATGTTTGAATGGTGCACGGAGATGTCTTCGTGGTCAACCGATGAGGTGGATGCGTATCTTGCCCGGATGGAAGCTTTTGAAGCCGCGTATCCAAATATAAGATTTATTTACACAACGGGACATGCGGATGCCAGTGCTTCTGACGGGGGAGCAAGGTGCAGGGCCAACAACGCCAGGATACGTGCCTACTGTATGGCACATAACAAAGTCCTCTTTGACTATGAGGATATCGGGAGTCACTCACCCTCCGGGACAGACTATTTAAATAATGGGTGTGGAATCCAGGTTTATCCGGCAAGTGCGCCCTATGCAGATGAATGCACATACAACGGGGGGAACTGGTGTAATTCCTGGTTGGCTGCAAATCCATCAAGTGTATTCACACAGGTTGCCAACGACTGCCAGTCGTGTTGTTACCACTCTCCCGGCGGGTTACAGGGGGCTATGAAAGCCGGCGCATTCTGGTGGATGATGGCCCGCCTTGAAGGCTGGGATGGAACCACATCGACAGGTTCAACCGGCAGTATCAGCGTCACCTCAATCCCGGTCGGAGCACAGATCTTTCTTGACGGAGCCGATACCACCCGTCTTACACCATATACCCTGACCGGTATTCCGGTCGGGAACCACAACGTAGTTGTCACGTTCAGCGGGTATGTTACGCCAACACCGCAGGTTATTCCGGTGGTTAATGGTGGGACGGCATCCGCGGGTTTCACTCTTGTCCAGGAGACCGGTTCAATCAATATCACATCGACCCCGTCCGGTGCCAGGATCTTCCTTGATGGTGCAGATACTTCTCAGGTCACTCCCTCCACCCTAGCTAACATCACGGTGGGAAATCATAGCGTTCAGGTGACCCTGACCGGGTATGTCACACCTGCACTGCAGACCAAGGCAGTTACCAGAGACACCGTGACTGTGTTTGACTTCCCTCTTACCGGTCAGTCTTCAGCTGGCTCCATCACGGTCACCGCACCCAATGGCGGGGAGACCTGGGTGATGGGCACTATCAAGAGGATCACCTGGATGTCTTCCGGAACTGCCGGATCCTCAGTAAATATCGAATTACTGAAGGGGAGCTCTGTTGTTCAGACTATAGTATCCAACACGGAAAATGACGGCTCCTACAGCAGCTGGACTATTTCTACCGCACTGGTGAAGGGAATTGACTACCAGGTCCGGGTCACGAGCATGACCTATCCTGTGATCATGGACACAAGCAATACGTCTTTCACAATCAATCCTTCGCCATCTATCTCTAGTACGAACGATGAGATAGCTGTTTTTTCCGGGGATATATGGTATCTTGATACCAATGGGGACGGGATCTTTTCTGCGAGCGATAAAATAACCAGTTTCGGAATACCCGCGGATATTCCGATATCTGGTGACTGGAACCTTGATGGGATAACCGAGATTGGGGTTTTCCGCTCCTCAACCCACACGTTCTACCTGGACTACAATGGGAATCGTGTGTGGAACGGAGCGGTAATTGACAGAGCGTATAACTTCGGTTTAACCGGAGATATGCCGGTATCCGGTGACTGGAACCTTGATAGAAGAACCGATATTGGCGTATTCCGTCCGTCAACCCACATGTTCTATCTGGACTACAATGGGAATCGTGTGTGGAACGGAGCGGTAATTGACAGAGCGTATAACTTCGGTTTAACCGGAGATATGCCGGTATCCGGTGACTGGAACCGTGATGGAAGAACCGATATTGGCGTATTCCGTCCGTCAACCCACATGTTCTATCTGGACTACAATGGGAATCGTGTGTGGAACGGAGCGGTAATTGACAGAGTGTATAACTTCGGTTTAACCGGAGATATGCCGGTATCCGGTGACTGGAACCGTGATGGAAGAACCGATATTGGCGTATTCCGTCCGTCAACCCACATGTTCTATCTGGACTACAATGGGGATGGTGCGTGGAACGGAGCGATAATTGACAGAGTGTATAACTTCGGTTTAGACGGAGATATTCCGGTAACTGGAAAATGGTAGAAAAATGCATTCAAGATTATTTTTTTCAAGAGACTAGCCAATTGAAACACAATTGAAAAAAAAAAGACAATATGTTTATTAGTCCGGCAGCATCATTTCACATGTCGGGCAGCTACTGCCACGGGATTGAAAGCTTCCCGCACAGTATAGTTCAGAATCAATGCAACACCCAGGCAATTATCCGAATTTAATATTAACATATGGTTCAGAAAAAGCCGTTCAACATATACGCTGTATTCTAGATTAGCCAAAATTGTACAAAGTGCAATAATATTTTTTTACTTCGTCCATTGTAGATTTTTTTAAAAAAGGTTATATTCGCCATCTTAGGCAGATCTTGTATGCTTGGCACAATTGCCACGCACCGGTGCCTCGCCAGTCTTTATTATCGCACTTACTACTACGTATTGGTATGTCAATTGAAAAGCAGTTTTGCCAAAAATGCAAACATTCGTGGTATCCTATCCGGGAAACAAAACCGAAGGTATGCCCGCGATGCAAATCCTACAATTGGGAAAAAAATATGGAGAGAAAGAAAGGGCGTGCCCGACCATGAAATCTCTCATTTTCGGGCTATTCCTGCTTGCCCTAATCGGAGGTGCCCAGGCAGAGAACATCTACACACCAATCCCGATAACGACACCGGCACCGTTCGGAGAACTTAACGTAAACGTCCGATGTCATCACAACTTCATCAGCCAGGAGATGAAACTGACCAGTATTACGAATAATGAAGAAACGTCAGTTTATCTGAACCCTGATGGCACTTATGATACTATCCTGGTTCCCGGTGACTATGCATTGATTCTCATCGATGGGAATGGCGGGCAGGGAGAATACAGGCACTTCACTATCCAGTCAGGGAACTCTGTTCAGATATCATTCATCGGCCATGCGGTGACGTTTAGTCCGGTAACAACAATTACGCCAACACCCACACTCGTACCATCAGTAATTCCTGCAACCGAACCCACACCAACCCCAACGGTTATTCCAACCATGACACCGACACCAATACCAACAGTTACCCCAACACCTCCGGAAACGATAACTCCTTTACCGACCCCAACCATTATTCCGACAATAACTCCATCACCATCGCCGACACCGGTAATAACCCCCACCCCAACTCCCATCTGCCATGACGAGAAGATCTGCACTCCCGGCTGGTGGGGGCCGTGGATACCGGATACCTGGCACCCGGAAGAATGTCAGATTGTGGTTGTGTGTGAATGATCTCGAACCAACAACCGTGAATGTGGCGTGGGAGAACCATGAAACTGACGCTCTATGTCAAATAACAATCTTTTTTTCATAATTTTAAAAGTGAAAATACAAAACACATATTCGCGTTCTGTTGGCAGATCGGACAGTGCCGCGTGTGTTTGAATATGGCAATATCAAAAAGTCTCAGGGTTTTTTGTTGTGATGCGGGCAAAAATATTGTAATTAATCTGGCAGCGACGGCTCACATTCGGTTATTACCCAGAGTATTATCAACTATTTTCCAATCTCACATTTTAATATTATACGGTTCAAGTAATATCTATTTGACCAAATTTAATTCGAAAGATATATTAATAAGAATTTAATAGTATTTCCTCATCCTAAGGCTATCCTATATGATTGTCTCAACAATTTTTCTGGCGTCACCTGATAGTTAATTCCAATTTTTTCCCCTAACTTAGGACAATAATTTCACAATTTAGTATTGATCTTTTCCAACTGAAGGAGTTGAAGGAAATGAAAAAGAAAATCGGTCTACTTTTCGCCCGACTTAGGGTAATGGGTATCATTATGGGTATCTTGAAGAGAAGGCAGGATTATTATACCTGGAAGGGGTGAACATTGTGAGAGTTTGTTTTGGAGTTATTGTCATTGGGTTATTATGTTTATTGACAATCAGTATTCCGGTTTACGCCGAACTTCCATCGGTTGTTGATTACCAACCTTATGTAACCTTTTTACGCCACCAAACCGGAGGCGGTTGCGGAATGTATACGACTATGCAGATAACAGACATCCTCAAAGAAATGGAGTTCGCTTATACTCCGGATTTATCACTTAGATTTCCCGATTTTGTTTACAATTGCCGTCTCCATTTTGGATATTGTAATATTACTGAGGGTCGTCCACTGGACCCAAGGGTTCCTGATGGTTCCACTGATCAAACCATCATCTTACAGGATTTTGGTTCGGTTCCGGAGACTGATTTCCCCACGAACTATGATCCCTATTATCCTGTTATGTGGAATGCCTCATATCCTAAAGATTGGGTTTTTCAGGAGGCTCAAAATTATCGATTAGGTCCTTGGTTTGAAGATTTATACCATCCTACCGTAGATCAAACACGAGAATGGCTCAATGACTATGGACCACTCGCTTTGAGTAACATGATTCCACTCACGGAAAATCCTAAAGACACACCGCACGTTCTCACCCTTCTCGGATATAATGATAGTACAAAGCAGTTTAAATACCTGAATCAATGGGGTGGGGGATCTCCACCAAATGAAGGCATAGGATTCATCGATTACGATACTTTCGCCGATAAATCTAATAATATGAGTTTTAACACGAGAATACGGGCTTTCCAGAATCAAAAGACACCTCTCATTCATCCCTATGTTGCCCGGATCAATATAACCCACCCTCATGGAAGGTATAATCTGATTGTTAAGATGGGGGTAGAAGGTAAATCCCAATTGATTGTCTGGGATCAAAATAATCACTTGTACTATCCTTATTCTCCGATCGATACGTTACAGCAACTTACTATTGATGTTCCTTTACCCGATTATGCATCGACATATTGGCCACCTACAAACCAATATATTAACTCATGGTACGTAGAAATTACCAATACCGAGCAAGGATGGACAGCTAAAGCAGCTACTGTTCATGATATCACCTTGGTCCGTCGATGGGTGTCTCCTTCTACAGGACTTGGAAATATCGATACTTATCAGTTCCCCATCACACAACCGTCACAGGTTCTTCCTGGTGAGACTGTGGAACTACGTTTTATCCCTGTTGAAAGCTTAATCCGTATCCTTTATCCTAATGGAGATGAGACATGGAAACTGGGAGATCCCGCACATATTGACTGGTCCTCTAATTACATACCTGCTCAAGACCCTGTTACGATTACTCTTATGAACCAATTATCAACCGTCGCAACGTGGTATCAACCTTCGACATCCGGGTCGATGCCCGTGACTGTTCTTCCGGAATGGGGTTATGGAAACGTCTTCAAAGTTTGCGTGGATTGGCTCAACAGAGGGATAAAGGACTGTAGTGATAGGGCTTTTACAATTGAACCAGACCCAATCACTGTAATTTATCCCAATGGTGGGGAACAAATGGCCCAAGGTTCGACTCAAATGATTCAATGGGATCCTCGTATCTGTTCTGGAGGTACCGGTCAGAGCGACTGTCTTCCGGCTGATTCTACCGTTCTTATTAAAGTTGGGAGCGGGTCGCTCATTCCTCCCGAAGCACAATGGCGGCATGTACCAATTACACAAAAAAATGTAAGATGGGGGATTCCCTACCATGCTCCATTAGGATCAGATTATATTGTCAAAATATGGAGTGAGGCAAATAATCTTATTTATGACACCAGCGATCATGATTTTTCAATTGTCCCTGCCCCACCAACATCCTCCATCTGGGTTACAGCACCTAATGGTGCGGAGACATGGCAACGAGGTACCCCTCATACCATTACATGGAGTTACGCGGTCAATCCAGGGTCGAAAGTGAAAATAGTTCTTTTGAAGTCAGGTGTTGAAGTCGGCACAATTGCCAGCAGCGTTCCGACGGGCATTGGCATAATAGGCACTAATGGAGGAGTAGGTTCCTACACATGGAATATTGATCCCGTTGGATCGACTGGCAGTGATTACCGGGTCAAAGTTCAAAGTATAAGCCAACCGGCCATCAACGACACAAGCGATAATGTTTTTACCCTTATTCCGGGAACACCTTCCATAATGGTTTCAGCACCGAATGGCGGAGAGACATGGCAACGAGGCACATCTCATACAGTTACATGGAGTTACACGGGCAATCCAGGGTCGACAGTGAAGATTGTGCTCCTGAAGTCAGGAGTTGAAGTCGGCACAATTGCAAGCAGTGTTTCGACTAGTATTGGACTGGTAGGCATCGGGGGGAGGGGAGTGGGTTCCTACACATGGAAAATTGATTCAGTTGGATCTACGGGCAGTGATTATCAAGTCAAGGTGTCGAGCGTAAGCCACCCTACGATCAACGACACAAGCGATAATTCGTTCACACTCACTCCTGTCCCATCAACCATAACAGTTACAGCGCCAAATGGTGGGGAGACGTGGCAACTCGGCACCTCGCACACTGTCACGTGGAGTTACACGGGCAGTCCGGGGTCGAAAGTGAAGATTGCACTTCTGAAGTCAGGTGTTGAAGTTGGCATAATTGCCAGTAGCGTTCCGACTGGTATTGGCCTGGTAGGCAGTGGTGGTGGAGTTGGGTCGTATACATGGAGTATTAATACCGCGCTATCGACTGGTAGTGATTACCAGGTCGAGGTTCAAAGTATAAGCCAACAGGCCATCAACGACATAAGCGATAATTCGTTCACACTCACTTCTGTCCCATCAACCATAACAGTTACAGCGCCAAATGGTGGGGAGACGTGGCAACTCGGCACCTCGCACACTGTTACGTGGAGTTACACGGGCAGTCCGGGGTCAACAGTGAAGATTGTTCTTCTGAAGTCAGGTATTGAAGTTGGTACAATCGCTAATAGTGCTCTGACCGGTATTGGCCCTATAGGTAGCGGTGGGGGAATTGGTTCGGATACGTGGAATATTAACCCTGTTGTATCGACTGGAAGTGATTATCAAGTCAAGGTTCAAAGTATAAGCCAACCGGCCATCAACGACACAAGTGATAATTTCTTCACCCTCACCCTCTGACATTCAATTTTTTAAAAAAATATTAAGAAAACACCAAAGTTCATATTCGTGTTTTATTGGCAGAATATGACTTGTGGGTACATCAGATAATCCATCAATCTATACCTTTCTCTCAAATTATCATCTGGCAGTTATCTTGAGAGTGCTTCCGGGCGTTTCTTTTGGCAAAAAAGAAGCAAGGGGTATATATCAGGATACCCTCCTATCAGTCCCGTTTCATTGATCCGCACTTTTTTGCAGTACCAGCCAATTGGCACAAAAGAAGAATTTTCCCGGACATACAATCTTGACATTTTTGGTTGTGAGTTTTCCGGATGCGATCCCGAATCGCATTTTGTGTGTTCTGGCTTGCTCATAATATTGTATACAATTTTGAAAAATATAAACGTAATCGGGGAAAGAACAGGGTTTTGATTCAATGGGGAAATAATAAGGATATGAACATTTTTAAAAGAGCCTGTGGCGAGATTTGAACTCGCGACTTCCTCCTTACCAAGGAGGCACACTGCCGGGCTGTGTCACACAGGCACTATGAAGGCATTGCACTGCACCAGGGACACGGTCATAAGGGAGCATCTTTGCGTGAGAAAGATGTGTGATGCCACTGAACCACTGGGGCAGATTGCTTAACTACGTTGTAAGTATTCCCTATAAAACATTGCGGAACTTTAGGAATAGTTCAGATTCAGTTCTAATTCGACGGTATCATTGCACGACTTTTGGGATTATTCCGGACTGAAGCGTATTGAGCACCCGGATGCTTTCTATCACACCGTCAAATGTTGCAACCTCGAGTACTGGTATAACGTTGTTTTTCTGGACCGCTTTTATCACCGTTTGAAAATCTATGGAACCTTTTCCCAGAGCGAGATGAGAATCTTCTTTTCCCTCGTTGTCATGCAGGTGATAATGAGCGGCAGGGAACCGAAGAAACTCTGCGAGACAGAGATTCTGGTGTGCATGCCCTATATCCAGTGCAAACTGGGTATCCCCAATCAGGGGAAGCTCGTCCGGGGTTTTTAAAAGAAAATATTCCCAGTTCCCCATATTTTCGACAAAGTAGCGGACTGAATATTCCCCGGCAAGACAGGAGAGTTCCGATAATGATTTTGTCAGCTGCTGTTCAGCCTTTTTACGCTCCTCCGCCCACGCAAAATATCCTGGATGCACCACAACACCGGCATTCACTTCAGCGGCAATTGCGAAACACCGGGCTGCCACTTCAACGCTGGCCTTTCGTATTGGTTCATGGAGACTTGCGATATTGGTTCCTCTGCAGGGAGCGTGGATGGTGTACCGTGCGGAGTAATTCTTAAGAGGGTCTGCACTGTCAAGATAGTGAAGGCCCTCGTCCATAATCTCGATGTGATCAGTTATTGCCGTGAGCCGGTCAAGGGCTGCAGTAAGGGGATAGCTGTGCAGGCAGAACGTAGAGACGGCAAACATGGATCAGTGGTCGTGTCTCAAGCGTGATAAATATACGCAAGAACCGTAAAAAAGGAAGAGCGGGATTGTTACTTTATCATGTGCACGTCCACCTGCGGGAAGGGGATCTCGATACCTTCCTGTGCAAACCGCTCGGCTATCCTGCAGTTGATCGTGTCCTTCACCTCATCCGGGAGATTATATTTCTGCGCCCAGACGCGGAGAATGAAGTTGAGGCTGGAATCAGCAAATTCTGTGAAAAAGACTGTGGGAGCGGGGTTATCAAGGAGATATCCGGTATTTTTTATTGCATCCTTTGCGATCTCAAGGAGAATCTCCTTGACCCTTCCCGGATCAGTCCCGTACGCGACGGAGATTGGTATGGTGATTCGCAGTTTCTGGTCGGGTTCGGAATAATTGATGATGATATTGGTAGTCAGCTTGTTGTTGGGGATCGTCACGATCTGATAATCGAGTGTCTTGATACGCGTACTCCTGGTGCCGACCGAAATAACATCCCCATAGTAATCTTCCACTTTAATCCGGTCGCCGACCTTGAAGGGCTTGTCAACGGTGATGATAGCCCCGCCAAAGAAGTTGGAGATGAGGTCCTGTGCTGCCAGCGCCACGGCGATACCTGCGATACCCGCACCGGCAAGGAACGGGGTGATATCGATGTTGAAAACCTTGAGGATAGCCATGATGGCACTAAACCAGATAACGTATTTGATAACCAGTTCGAGTAGTTCAACGAGCCGATCATCCACGTCGGTATCTGATCGTTGTGCATAACCACGGCCATAGATATGGATGATGCTATGAAGAAACGAGGAGAGGATCCATGCACTGATTATAATGTAGAACGCTGTCACGTATGCAGGATTGACAATCCACTGCATGCTTTCCGGCAGGATATCGAACCTGGTTACGGCAAAATACACGGAAACAATAACAATAGTAACCTGGACTGGTGTACCGATCGCCGCGATAATGATATCATCCCAGTTGGTCGAGGTCGCTTCGGCTTTTGATTCAAGCCAGCGGACGACAGTCCGTGCGATGAAGGCAAACAGGATTCCAAAAAGTATCGTAAATGCTGCAAGGATGTAATTCATTCCGAGACTTGAAAATCCGAGATCCATATACGTACTCTTATGTCATTTCCCAGTAAATAGGTTTGAGATTATATGGAGACGGGAAAAGAGATTTCAGATAAACTCCATGAACTTGCAGACCGGGATTTTACCTTCATGCATATCTGTGGCACCCATGAGGCAGCTATAGCCCGTACCGGGTTGCGCAGCCTGCTCCCGGAACGGCTGAAAATTGTCATGGGTCCCGGATGTCCTGTCTGTATCACGCCCCAGGGGGAGATCGATGCCGCGCTGGACCTTGTCGAAAAGGACTGTATCATCGCCACATACGGCGATTTGCTTCGTGTTCCGGGATCCAGGGGATCACTGGAATCGTGCGGGGGAGACGTGCGGGTGGTACAGGGTGTTCATAAAGCCGTGGAAATCGCCCGGAAAACCCATAAAGAGGTCGTGTTCATATCGGTCGGGTTCGAGACCACTGCACCCACTGTCGCCGCAACCATACTTGCACAGCCTCCTGAAAATTTCTCCATACTTTCCTGCCACCGCATTGTTCCCCCGGCGATGAAATGGCTGCTTGAGCAGGGTGAGGCAAAACTGGACGGGTTCATGCTCCCCGGGCATGTCTGCACGGTCATGGGGTATGAAGAATATGAACAGTTTCCGGTGCCCCAGGTGGTGGCTGGTTTTGAACCGGAAGATATCCTGCTTGGCCTCCTGATGCTGGTGCGGCAGGTGCGTGAAGGTACGCACCGGGTTGACAATGCCTACCCGCGTGCAGTCAGCCGCGAAGGTAATCTTAAGGCAAAAAAAGTGATGTATGAAGTGTTTGAGCCATTTGATGTCGAATGGCGAGGTTTTCCGGTGATTCCGGGTTCAGGCCTGAGGCTTAAAAAGGCGTTTGAGCACTATGATGCGCAGAAAAAGTTTGGTATTGTGTTCCGGCATATCACCAAACATTCTGCCTGCATCTGTGATAAGGTTCTCAGGGGGATCGCCCAGCCATCCGACTGCAGGCTCTTTGCGAAGGTGTGCAGCCCGAGATCTCCTGTCGGCCCCTGCATGGTCAGCCACGAAGGCGCCTGCAGGATCTGGCACATGTATCACGCGAAAAATCTGTGATATTCTCTCATCCTCCTTTGCATTTATCTGGGCGGGAATGAGAATTATCCGGGTAAAAATCCATCTTTTAATGGCATGGAGGAATCATGTCTGTTCGTCGATCTCAATTTCTCTCAAATTTACATCTCCTGTTGAAATTCAATACTTTTTCACAATGTGATGTAAAAGTATCTCCCTGGGAAATGTCTGGACCTACCAAAAAAC
>Ga0326726_10004375_pt1 | contig 12890 bp, 8 predicted proteins | sample MHFenrmetagenome_2_FD_207603 | JGI IMG/M metagenome (GOLD analysis project Ga0326726, IMG submission 207603) | Lab enriched peat soil microbial communities from Michigan Hollow, Ithaca, NY, United States - MHF15MN | ecosystem: Environmental > Terrestrial > Soil > Wetlands > Peat | place: USA...
ACACGACCTCGAGCCCGGCGAGCGCATCGCGATCTACGCGCAGAACTCGGTCGCGTGGGCGAGCGCCGCGCTCGGCGCGCAGACCGCCGGTGCGGTGTTCGTGCCGATCTATCCGGCATCGACGCCCGATCAGGTCGCGTACATCCTCGAGCACGCCGAGATCCGCTACGTGTTCGTGGCCGGCGCCGAGCTGAAGTCGCGCCTCGACGTCGCGCGCGCCCAGGTGTCCCGGCCGCCCGAGGTCGTCGATCTCGACGGTGCCGCATGGGCGCCCGACGCGCCGGTGCCCGATCCGTACGAGCCCCGCAAGGGGGCCCTCGGCCGTGAGGACTCGCGCATCGGCGCGGACGCCGACACGCGATCGATCAAACTCGGCCTCGGGCCGTCGATTCGCGCCGCGGCCGCGCGCGATGCCGCCGCCCCGACGCTCGTCGACGCCCGGCTCGGCGCGCTCGAGCTCGATCAACCGGCCCAGATGCTCTACACGAGCGGCACCTCGGGCAACCCGAAGGGCGTGCCGCTCACGCATCGCAACGTCGGCCGCAACGGCGCCGACTGGCTGGCGTGCAACGCGCCGCTGCTCGAGGAAGGCGATCGCGATCTGTTGTGGCTGCCGATGAGCCACATCTTCGGCTTCGGCGAGCTGTGCGCCGGCAACCTCCTCGGCTGGGAGACGTACCTGGCCACCCCGGGCGACGTGCTGGATCTGCTGCCGGGCGTCGCGCCGCAGGTCTTCATGTCGGTGCCGGCGTACTGGGAGAAGCTCGCGCGCGCGATCGTCGCGGGCCCCGGCGCCGCCGACCCGAGCGCCGCCGGCTCGGCCGACGCGCGGCGTGAAGCGCTGCGCCGCGTGACCGGCGGGCGCCTGCGGTTCTGCCTGTCGGGTGGTGCCGGGCTCAAGCTCGAGATCAAGCAGCTGCTCCATGACTGCGGCGTGCTGATCATCGAGGGCTACGGCCTGACCGAGACCTCGCCGACGCTGACGCTCAATCGCCCGGATGCGTTCCGGTTCGACTCGGTCGGCAAGGCGCTGCCGTCGGTCGAGCTCCGGCTCGATACCGACGGCGAGATCCTGGCGCGCGGCGAAAACGTGTTCGCGGGCTACTTCAAGGATCCGGGCGCGACCGCCGCGGCGTTCACCGAGGATGGCTGGTTCCGCACCGGCGATGTCGGGCGGTGGACCGAGGATGGCTTCCTGCAGATCATCGATCGCAAGAAGGACATCCTCGTGACCGCGGGCGGCAAGAACATCCCGCCGGCGAACATCGAGGCGAAGTTCGTGGACGATCCGGTGATCGAGCGCGTCGTGGTGTACGGCGACGCGCGGCCGTACCTGGTCGCCGCGGTCTGGGTGCGGCCCGATGTCCCGGAGGGCGAGCGCGCGCGCATGGCGGCGCGGCGGGTCGACGAGATCAACGGCTCGCTCGCGCGCTACGAGACGATCAAGCGCCACTTCATCGCGGAACAGCCGCTGTCCGTCGACGACGGCACGCTGACGTCGTCGCTCAAGCTCCGCCGCAAGATCGTCTACGACCGGCTGCGCGACCGCTTCGAGGCGATGTACGCATGAAGCAGCCCCGCACCCCGCTCGACTCGATCGTCGCGTTGCTGAAGCGCGCGCCGAAGGGGCCGTCGCCCGTCGGCACCACGCCGCACTCGGTCGTGTGGGCCGAGAACAAGTGGCGCCTGCTTCGCTTCGCGCCGGCGACGCCGCGGTTCGCGACGCCGGTCTTGCTCGTGCCGTCGCTCATCAACCGCTGGTACGTGCTCGATCTGGGCCCGGGCCGGTCGCTGATCGAGTGGCTCGTCGCGCAGGGCCACGAGGTGTTCTGCATCGACTGGGGCACGCCCGGCGCCGAGGATCGCTACCTCACGTGGGACGACATCGCGGGTCGCTACCTCGGGCGCGCGGTGCGGGTCGCGTCGCGCTACGCGCGCTCCGGCGAGGTGCACCTGCTCGGTTACTGCCTCGGCGGCACGCTCGCCGCGACGTACGTGGCCGCGTTTCCCGACCGCGTGGCGTCGTTCCTCGCCCTCGCGGCGCCGATCGATTTCGATCACGCCGGCATCATGGCCACGTGGACGCGCACGCCGACGTTCGACGTCCACGCGCTGTTCGACGCCTTCGGCAACGTGCCGTGGCAGCTCATGCAGGCGAGCTTCAAGCTCCTGCGGCCCGCGCTCGATGCGTCGAAGGCCGTCGCGCTCCTCGATCGCGCGTGGGACGACGAGTTCCTCGAGAGCTTCCTCGCCACCGAGCGCTGGGGCACCGACAACGTGTCGTTTCCCGGCGCCTGCTATGTCCGCTACATCGAGGAGCTCTACCGCGGCAACCGCCTGATCCACGGCGGCTTCACGCTGTGCGGCCGGCCCGCCGAGCTCGGCTCGATCCGCTGCCCGGTGCTGGCGCTCGCGTTCTCCGACGACCACATCGTCCCGCTCGCCAGCGCGTCGCCGCTGGTCGACCGTGTCGCCAGCCGCGACAAGCAGCTCGTGGTCCAGCGCGGCGGGCATGTCGGCGCGGTGATCTCGCGCAAGGCGGCCGACCGGCTGTGGCCGGTGATGTCAAACTTCTGGTCGAAGTGATCGTCGCGCTCGTCCTGGTCTCTGCCTTCCTGCACGCCCTGTGGAACGCGCTGCTCCGGCTCGAGCGCGACAAGGACCGTGCCCTCGTCGCCGCGGTCGGCGTCGCGACGCTGATCGCGATCGCGCTGGCCGGCATTCGCTGGGGACTCGGCGAGACGCCGTTCCCGAACGCCGCGTCGGCGGTGTGGGCGCTGATCGCCGGCGTGCTCGAATGGGCGTACTTCGCGTCGCTCGCGAAGGCGCTCGCGCGTGGCGCGCTCGGGCCGATGTACACGATCTCGCGCGGCGGTGCGATCGTGCTCGTGTGGCCGTTGTCGGTCATCGCGTATGGCGAGTCGGTGGTGCTCACGTCGGTGGTCGGGAGCGCGATCGTGCTCGGGGGGCTCGTGCTGTCGAGCACGGGCGCGAGTTCCTCGCGACGCACGGATCGCAGCGCGCTCGCGTGGGCGATCGCGTGCGCAGCCTCGATCGCCGGCTATCACCTCGCCTACAAGGCCGCGCTGCGTTGCGACGGCAACCCGTCGGCCGTGTTCGCGCTCGCCCTCGCGCTCGCGAGCGCGATCAACGTCGCGCGGCTCGGTCGCGAAGGCCGGCGCGTCGCGGCGGCGCTCGTGCGAACCCGGACCTGGCGGGTCGTGATGATGGGCGCGATCTGCGGCGGCTCGTTCCTGATCCTGATGGAAGCGCTCGCGCGCGGAGGCTCCGGCTACGTGCTGACGCTCCGCAACACCTCGGTCTTGTTCGCGACCGGGCTCGCGGTCGTGATCGGCGAGCGACCGATGCGCGCACACGTCGTCGGTGCGGCGCTCGTCGCGGCCGGCGCGGTGGTCATGGCCTGGCAGGCCTGATCGCCCCGAGAAGTGATAAAACCTCATGATGAGGTTGTGGGGATGAGCCCATCCGGGTCTGGAAGCTTCTTGGCCCCGGCCGGGTTTCGAGACAGCCCCGCCCGCGCGATCGGTAACGGCGAGGTCGTCGCCTCCACGTACGCTATCCGCGAGGAGATCGCGCGCACCGACACCGGGATCGTGTTCGAGGCCCGCGACATGATGTTGGACCGCCCGGTCGCCTTCAAGCTCGCCTGGCGCGACCCCGGATCGCCGTCGTTGCTCGCCGAGGCTCGGCGCTGCGCCGCGGTCCGCGACCCGTGCTCGGTGCAGGTCCACGGCATGGGCACACACAACGGCGTCGAGTACGTCGTCGGCGAGCGCGTGTTCGGCAAGCTGCTGCGCGAGGAGCTCACGAGCCCGCTTCCCGAGGAGCTGTACCTGACGCGGCTGCGGACGCTGGTCGCGGCGGTGATGCGCGCGCACGAGGGTGGCATCGCCGTCGGCGACATCTCCGGCTCGACCGTCCTCGTCGACGCCGACGGTCGGCTGGTGCTCGGGCGGCTGTCGCTGTCGCAGGTCCCGGCGTTCGGTCCCCACGGCCAGATCCTCGCGCCCGAGGTCGTGCGCGGCGAGGCCAGCGCCAGCGATCCCGCGGCCGCCGAGGCGATCGATCTGTACGGCCTCGGATGCGTCGCGATCGAGATGGCCTGCGGCGCCCCGCCGTTCGCCGACCCCAACCCTCAGATCGAAGTGCGGGGCCACGCGTCCGAACCGCCGCCACGGATCGCGGATCTGCGTCCGGATCTGCCCGGCGAGCTTTCCGACCTCGTGGACTGGTTGCTCGCGAAGCACCCCGCGGCCCGCCCGCGATCGGCGCGCGACGTGCTCGCGCAGCTCGACGCCATCATCGAGCGCCTCGGCACGCGCACGCGCGTGTTGCGGGTCCTCATCGTCGACGACGACACCGCGCGCGCGCGCTGGCTGTGGAGCCTCGCGCGCCGCGGGCACGCGGCCGCGGTCGTCGAGATCGCGAGCGAAGGCACCGACGCGGCACACAAGCTCAACCGCGACCTGCCCGACGTCGTCTTCGTGGACGCGTCGCTGCGCGGCGTCATGAATGCCCTCGAGCTGATCATGTACGCGCGCGGGCTCGTGGGCGAGCGCAGCCAGATGTTCCTGATCGGTACGGTCTCCGAGCGCGACCGCGCGATGTTCGAGGAGGTCCAGGTGCCGTTCATCGCCGACGACGACAACCTCCCACATGCGATCCTCCAGCGCGTGCGCCTGGCGGTGGCCGATCGGCCCCGGTTCCGCACGCCGCGGACCACGATCTCGGGCTGATCGGGACAATTAACCACGGGCCGGTCGGCGAGTCTTCATCTACATGAAGCTCGTCCCCTTCTTCGTGGCCGCGACGCTCGCGCTGACCGGCCTCGCACATGCCGATGACGTCCAGGGCCCCGCCGACCCCTACGCCGAGCCCGCGCCGCGCGAACGCCCGCGGCACCAGGGTGCGCCGCTTCGGCGCGCGCTGCTGGCGCAGTTCGACCGCAACGGCGATGGCCGGCTCGAGCCGGGCGAGCGCCGCCACGCGATCCGCGTGCTCCGGCGCATCGAGCGCAGGCTCGCGCGCCAGGACGGACAGGAGCTGCGCGGCCGCCGGCTGCAGAAGCTCATCCGCAAGTACGACCTGAACGGCGACGGCAATGTCGGTCCCGGCGAGATGCCGCCCGCGATGGCCAAGCGCCTGCGCCGCCTCGATCGCGACGGCAACGGCTGGGTCGATCAGAACGACTTCAACGGCCAGTAGCGCGACGTCGCGGGCGCCACCACAGCAACGCGACCAGCCCACCGAGCACGAGCGAGCCGGCTCCGCCGCCGGTCGTCGAACAGCAGCCGGCGCTGGGAATGTCGATCAGCTTGCACTGGGGCGAGCAGGTGGGGGAGCCGGCGAGACCGGCATCGCACTCCTCGGTCAGGTCGGTGATGCCATCCCCGCACGCGGGCAGCCTGCAGTCGGTGCGGCACTTGTCGGGCGCGTCGACGTTATCGGGCCCGTTGTCGCAATCCTCGGTCGCGGACTTCGCGCCGTCACCGCAGATCGAGAACGGGTTGGCGACGACGCACACGTCGTCGATCGCCCAGCCGCCGAGCTCGAGGCCCTCGTCCGACGTGAGGTCCCAGCCGACCGTGAGCTTGTGACCGAAGAAGTACGGCGAGACCGAGACGTCGTGGAACCGCCACTCGCGATCGATGTGATGCCGCGAGCTCGAGTCGCCGATGTTCTGCGTGCTGTTCTGCCACGCCTTCGTGCCGTTCGCGGTGACGCGCGCCTGATCGTAGTGGCTGTCTTCGACGGCGAGCCAGCGCCGGTACTGGACGCGGACGTCGCTGTACTGGCCGACGTCGATCTCGGGCATCTGGACCCACGTCTGCTCCTTCGGGCGGTACTCGCCGTTCAGCCCGAGCGCGAGGATGTGCGTGCCGGAGTACGCCGCGTGCGGATCCGTGGTGCCGCTCGTCGGCGTGCCCCAGGCCCACAGCGACGGCATGTCGACGTTCGTGCCCGACGTCCAGCCCGCCGCGAACGGATCGCCGTCCTCGAAGTCGGTGCAGTAGAGCGTCTTGGTGTGCCCGGTGTAGAGCTGATAGAACGGATCGGCGTAGTTGTCGGCGAGCGTCAGCGCGGTGCCAGCGGTGAACGTCGCGAGCATCTCGAAGCTCACCGAGTTCTGCGGCGACAGCGGGAGCTGCGCGTAGAAGCGATTCGCGCCGACGTCGATCGCCGCCACCGAGCCGCTCGCGGGAATGCCGGTGCTCGGCGGCGTCCACGTCAGCGTCGCGCCGGTGAGCTCGTCGCCCGTGCAGTTCGCGGACAGCCCGGTGACCTCGACGACGACGCCGATCGACAGCGCGTTCTCGTCGAGGTGTCCCGGCGCCGTGACGGCACCGGTCGCCGTGCGCATGCCGTGCCTGCTGAAGATGTCGCGGATCGCGCACTCGTGTGGCGTGCCGTTGGCCAGGTTGCCATCGTCGTCGTCCGTCGCGAGCACCTCGATGAGGCTCGACGGGATATCGACCGCGCGCCGGAGCGCGCCGACGTAGAGCTTGTTCACGAGCGCGATACCAGCGGTGTCGCCGAGGTCACCGATCAACCGTTTGCGCAGATCCCAGAACGTGCCGCCGAAGATCATGCCGGTCGCGTGGATCTCGCCGACGTCGGTGGGCCACGTCCACTCGCTGCCGATCGGATCGAGGTTGCGGAGGGACTTGTCGGTCTCCTTGCCCGTCATCGCATCGATGAAGAACCCGCGCCCCATCCCGGGATCGCCGGTGATGCTGACCGCCAGGAAGTCGGCCGCGCCCTCGCTCATCGCGCCGTCGAAGTTGCCGACGCCTTCGATGATCTCGGCGGTGTGGACGCGATGCCCGTACTCGTGAAAGTGGACGTCCTGGAGCCGTCCGGTGTTCTCGCAGGTGTCGGTCCGATGGAAGAAGTTCAGCGCCTTACCGTCGAAGAACGCGTTGCACGCCTGATCGATGTTGACGTTGACGACGATCTGCTCGTCGAGCGTGGGCATCGTCGCGTCGACGTGATTGCGGACGTAGTCCTTGACGATGTTGACGTCGATGTACGAGATCACCTGCGCGTCGTCCTCGACGAGGCCGCTCGCGTCCCACACCGCCTGGCCGCCCGGATCGATGGTGTAGGCGCCGATCGCGGCCAGCCCACCCGCCGCCTTGTTGACGATCGTGACGAGATCGCCGTCGATCGAGGTCTGGAGCTGTGCCTGGCTGTCGGGCGACCAGTCGAGGCCGCCGGTCTCCGAGGTCGTCGTCGGCACGTCGTTGACGATCTCGTGGGCGCGGCGTGCCTGGTAGTCGATGCGCCCGCGGTCCGGATAGCGATCGACGCCGTGATAGAGCACGGTGCCGGTCGCGTACTCGTTGAGCTGCTGGACCGCGACGACGTCTCCCGACGCCGGATCGACGTACGCCGCGTACCGGCCGTCGACGCCGCCGTCGATCGTGAACGGGGTCACGAGCCGATAGCCGAGCACCGCATCGTCGGTCACCAGCGGCAATACCAGGTCGGCGCCGGTGGCGGTCACCGGCGCGTTCGGCAGCGCGAGCGCGGCGCGCAAGCCGGTCGTCGCCCGCGCGCGCAGCGCGCTCGCCGCCAGCTTCGCCTTCGGCACCGCGAACGCGACGTTCGGCAGCGCCTCGGATCCGATCACGAACAGGCGATCGTGCTTGAAGCGAAAGCTGACCTGGCCGCCGACGACGCGATGGCCACCCGCGAGCTGGACGAAGCCGACCGAGCGAATGTCGCCGTCGCTCGTGTTGGAGACGAGCTGGAAGTCGCCGATCGCGGCGCCGGGTGCGAGCAAGCCGAGATGATCGGCGAGCATCTGCCGCGCGACCTGCTCGGCCACCGCCGCGCTCGCCATCGCACCGGGCGCCGCAATTCCCGAGCCCCAGATGCGGCGCGGCACGCCGGTCGCCTGATCCCACGCGGCTTGCCACGTGCCGGTGGCGGCCAGCCGCGACCACGCGAACGGCGGCGTGGCCTGGCCCCAGCGCAGCCCGGCCACGATGCGCAGTGGCTTGGTGAGCTTCGCGCCGGGCATCGCGGTCAGCGTGTCGGCCGCGACGCGCGCGCTGCTGCCGTGCGGCACCGCGGCACGTGCCGATGCCGAAGCGACGAGCAGCATGGCGGCCCAACCGAGACCTCGAACGCGAACGGCCATCCGATGATTAGACCGCATCTCGGGACGTTGTCGAAGGGATGGCCCGGGCCGATCCTTCCCAAACCGTCCCATTTCTTCTCATCTACGTGCCGGACAGCACGATCGCCATGACGTCGCCGCGTGCCGCGTGGACTTCCTGCGCGAGGGCGAGCTGGCCGCGCCCCCGCACGAGGTTGTGCTCGCGACGCGACGCGAAGCGCGACGCGTCCCAGCCGAAGTAGCGGTCCTCGAACACGTCGACCGTGAACCGCGCGGCGAGCTCGACACACACCGTCTCGAGGCCGATCGCGATCGCGATCCGCTCGTCTCGCGTGACCAGCGGGTCCGCGACCGACCGGAAGCCTTCGATCGCGGCGGCGAAGATCGGCAGCTCGAACCGCACGCTGCCCGCATCTTCGCCACGCGGGTTGCACCACGATCGCATCGCATCGCCGAGCTCGAACGCGAGGCTGCCCTTGCCGAGCGTGTCGAGGTCGACGAGCGCGATCGCGCGACCGCGGCGGAAGATCAGGTTCGAGATCTTGAGGTCGCCGTGGACGTGGCGCCGGGGTTGCTCGGGGAGCGGCGGCAACAGCGCGGCCGCCGCGAGGACCTCGTGCCCGAGGTCGACACCCTCGCGGTCGCCACCGGCCGTCACGTGGTCGTCGAGCCGCGCCAGGTGTTTCTGGGTGTCGTGCACGCCGGCCCGCGCGAAGCGGTAGTCGTACTCGAGGTCGGCGACCGCGCGATGAAATCGCCCGACGAGCTCGCCACCCGAGGCCGCCCACGCGGGGTCCGGGACCGTGCTCGTCGACTCGCCATCGACCCACGTCGTGGCGCGCCAGATCACGCCGTCGTGCTCCACCCACGCGCGCCCGTCGAGCGTGCGCAGGAGCCGCGGCGTCTCGAGGCCCTGCTTCGCGAGGTGTGCGGTCACGACCTCGAGGTCGAGGTTGACCTCGGCGCCGAAGATCGGGTGCAACCGCTGGAGCGCGGCGATCGCGACACCGCCGACGCGGACCACGTACGTCGCGTTGATGAGCCCGCCGCCGTGCGGCTCGATCGCCTCGGGGCTCCAGCCCCACGCCGACGCGACGGGATCGGGAATCACGGGTGTTGTGGCGGCTGCCCGTGCGGTCCGTGCGGTCCGTGCGGCGGCGGGTGATCGCCCGGCGGCGGCCCCGAAGGCGCGGCCTTGATCTCGAGTAGCTCGACATCGAACACCAGCATGCCCTGCGGCCGGCCCGGCGAGCCCTTGTACGCCAGCTCCTCGGGGATCCAGAACCGCACCTTGTCGCCGATCGACATCACCGGGATGCCATCGGTCCACCCGGCGATCACGCCCTGCAGGCTGAACTCGGCCGGCTCGTTGCGGATCACCGACGAGTCGAACATGCGGCCATCGGTCGTCCAGCCGGTGTAGTTGACCTTCACGGTGTCGGTCACCTTCGGCTTCGCGCCGCCCTTGCCGGGCTTCAGCAGCTTGTAGAACACGCCCTTGGCGGTCCGCTTCGCGTCGCCCGGTGGCTTCGCGACGTCGGGGGGCGTGGCCGGTGGCTCGACGCCCTTCTCGATCGTCAGCAGCTCGATCTCGTAGCACACCCCGCCCGACGGCATCCCGGCCTGCACCTTGCCGCCCGGCGCCATCTTCTCCGCCGTGGTCCAGAACCGCACGCGCTCGCCGGCGGTCATCGCGGTGAGCACGTCCTCGAGAGCCGCCGGCTGACGATACGGCGCGATCTTCGTCGGCCGCTTCTTCATCTCGGTGGTCTCGAACATCCGGCCATCCGCTTCCCACGCCGTGAAGTTGTACGTGACGTTGTCGAACGACCGCGCCTTCTCGGTCCCGGTCCCGGGATGGACGACGACGAACTTCACACCGGTCTTCGTGGTCTCGGCATTCGCCGGCGGCGCCGCGACATCGGCCGGGATCGCGGGCGCGGGATTGATGTCGACGACCTCGACCTCGTAGACCAGCGTCTCGGGCGTGACGCCCTGCGCGGAGCCCTTGTAGCCGATGGTCGGCGGCACCCACAGCATCGCCTTCTCGCCCTTCTTGAGCAGCTGCATCGCCTCGGTGAAGCCCGCGGCGGTCGTCGACAGGTTCAGCGGCATCGGCTGGCCGCGGGTGCGATTCGTGAAGAACGTCTCGCCGCTCGACTGGCGCCAGCCCGTGTAGTTGATCATCACGGTGTCGTTGCGCTTCGGCGCCTGACCGGCGTCGTTGACGACGAGCTTCTTGTAGACGAGCCCCGACGCCGTCTTGGTCGCGTCCGCCGGCGGCGTCTTGAGATCGAACGGTGGCTTGATCTGTTCGGTGTGCGGCCGGGTCTGGGCGACCGATCCGGAACCCCGGGCGGTCACGCCGGGGGACTCGGTCTTCTTGCTCGAGTCCTCGGCCTTCGTGCAACCACCGATGACGACGACGACAACAACTGCAATCGAATACGCGAGAGCACGCATGGCGGGGGGAAGATACGGCGCAATCTCGGCGAACGCTAGGCGCTGAAAGCCTCGCGCGTCAGATTGCGAATCCCGGCGGCCTCCACGACCACGTTGTCCTCGATCCGGACGCCGCCGAAGGGCCCTAGTTCCTCGATCGCCTTCCAGTCGACCAGCCGGGACCGGTCGTCCTCGCGCAGCGGGGCGAGCAGCGCGTCGATGATGTAGACGCCGGGCTCGATCGTGAACACCTGACCGGCCTCGATCGTGGACGTGTTGCGCAGGAACTTGTTCTCCGGGCGGGGCGGACGCGGCTTCATGCCGACATCGTGGGTGACCACGCCGAGCGAGTGGCCGAGCCCGTGCGGGAACAGCGCGCGCGTGATCCCGCGATCGACGGCCTCCGCCGCGGTGCCCTTCACGATGCCGAGCTGGACCAGCAGGTCGGCCAGCAGGCGATGGCTCTCGTCGTGGAGGTCCTCGTACGCGCGTCCCGGACGGATGCGCTTGCAGATCTCGAGCTGGAGCTTGTCGACGCCCGCGACCAGCTCCCCGAACCGCCGCGCCGCCGCGCCGGTGCCGCGCACGTAGGTGCGCGTGATGTCGCTGCCGTAGCTCTGGCACCGCGCGCCCGCGTCGACGAGCATCGACGTGTCGCCCGCGACCGGCGTGCGCTCGTACGCGACGTAGTGGAGCACCGCCGCGTGCGCGCCGAGCGCCACGATGTTCTTGTACGGCGTCGTCGGATCGTCCTGCTGCGACGCCGACAGGTACGTCAGGTGCAGCTCGAGCTCGGACGCGGTGTCCGCGCGAAACCGCGCCTCGCTCGCGCGATGGCCGCGCACCGCCCGGCGCGTGGCCTCGGCCAGACACTCGATCTCGTACGCGGTCTTGCGCGTCCGCACGAGGTCGAGCGCGGCGACCAGCGCGGCCGGGTTGACCTCGCCCGGCGGCGCCGCGCCCGGATCGCGGGTGATGACCGCGACGCGTCCACCGGGCAGCACGTCGCCGGCATGGCCCGGTCCGACCGTGACGACGTCGAACTGCGACCAGAAGTGATCGCTCTCCGGCGGCGGTGTGGTCTCCCAGAAATCGTCGACCACCGTACGGACGAGCGTCGGCCGCCGTCCCGGACGCACGATCACGTACGCGTCCGCCTCGACCAGCGGACACCAGTGCGCGTACGCCGGCGTCGGCGACAGCGGCCACGACTGATCGTCGAACCGGTTCTTGGACTGCGCGGTCCCGCTGCACAGCACGAGCGCCTCGAACTTGTGCTCGGCGAGCACCGCCTCGGTCAGGCGTTGCAGATGATCGACGTGCTGGGGATAGGTCTCGAAGCTCATGGGTAGATCCTTGTCTTCTCTCGCAGATTACCCTCGCACGCTAGCGCGGGTCCGCTGAAACTAAATTAGCGTTTGGTCGTACCATGCGCTAAGATAGGTGCGTGGATCGGTCTCATTGGATCGAGCGCGTCACCCGCGCGCGCGCCCGTCACAACGTGGTGTGGCTGGCCGGGGTCCGACGGGCCGGCAAGACCACCCTCGCGAAAGCGCTACCGCACGCGCGCTACTTCGATTGCGAATTGCCCCGGATCCGCGTCGAGCTCGACGATCCGGAGCTGTTCTTGAGGCGAGCCGGGCCCGGCCTCGTCATCCTCGACGAGGTTCATCGGCTGACAAATCCATCGGAGCTCCTCAAGATCGCTGCGGACCACTTTCCGAAGCTCACGGTGATTGCCACGGGATCGTCGACCCTTGCTGCGCGCACCAAGTTTCGCGACACGCTCACCGGCCGCAAGTCGGAGGTCTGGCTGACTCCGATGATCTGGCAAGACGTCGTCGACTTCGGCATGGCGAACGAGTCGATCGACCGGCGCATGATTCACGGCGGGCTACCGGCGTTCTTCCTCGGCGACGCCCCCGACGATGCGGCCTTCGCGGAATGGATGGACTCCTACTGGGCCAAGGATCTGCAGGAGCTCTTCGTGGTCGACAAGAAGGCCTCGTTCTTCAAGCTCGTCGAGCTCCTGTTCCGTCAGAGCGGCGGCATGTTCGAAGCGCAATCGTTCACCGGCCCGTGCGAGCTATCTCGCCAGACCGTCCAGCACTACGTCGAGATCCTCGGGACCACGCTCCTCGCCACGATCCTGCGTCCCTATTCGGGCGGTGGCGCGACCGAGCTCGTCCATCAACCTCGCGTGTACATGTTCGACACCGGCTTCGTCGCGTACTTTCGCGGCTGGGACAAGCTCCGCGCAGAAGATCGCGGCACGCTCCTCGAGCACCTCGTGCTCACCGAG
>Ga0326726_10004377_pt1 | contig 12887 bp, 22 predicted proteins | sample MHFenrmetagenome_2_FD_207603 | JGI IMG/M metagenome (GOLD analysis project Ga0326726, IMG submission 207603) | Lab enriched peat soil microbial communities from Michigan Hollow, Ithaca, NY, United States - MHF15MN | ecosystem: Environmental > Terrestrial > Soil > Wetlands > Peat | place: USA...
CCTCTCCGTGCCGCCCGTCGCCGAGGTCAGGCGCGCCGCAGATCGCCTGGTCAGGTGCGGCAGGCTGATCGCGGAGCACGACGACGTCCATCGCGTCCTGCGGTACCGCGCGGCGCGCGGAGCGCCGACCATCCCTGTGACCACGGGATCGCCGCTCCCCCGATCCCGCCCCGTCTACACGATGGTTCGCCGCGGGAGGACGGCCGCCGGCCCGATCGGCGGGTGGCACGTGTACCGCAATGACCCCGGCGAGAGCATGACCTACGTCCTCGCGCGGGGGCTCTCGGAGGACGAGGCGCGCGCGTGCGTATGCGCGCTGAACGAGATGATCGAGAGCAGGACGGCTCGGAGTGAGTCGCGCAACCGCACGACGCCTCAAGAGACGACCGCGGCGCATTCCGCGACCCCGGCGATCGATCAGCCGAAGGCGGAGGACGCCAGGGCGTGGTGGGTCATCGACGGGGAAATCGAGCGTGACAAGATCACCTTCGCGGCGCACGAGCTCGCTCGCTTGACGTACGTCGCGTTGCTCTCGAAAGAGCAAGCGCCGGGCAGTCATCCGTTCGTCTACTTCTCGAAGGAGACCATGTCATGGTGGGCCGTGACGATCCGCGCCATGATCCGCCTGGCCGACATGCTAAACGCCAAGCCTCCCGAGGAAGGCCGACCCAGCGAGCTCGAGGTGATCGAGGCGTGGGATGCCATAAACAGGCACCCCGACCACGGAGACGCGATCGAGTTGCGCGAGCGCGAGAGCTAGATCGAATCCGAGCAAGTCACAGCGACGGCAGCGCGACGCCATGAAGATCGCGATCTATCCGATGACCATAGATGGAGTAGACATATATGCCAAACTGCTTTCAGTTGATCAGGGACGGGGAAGCCGTCCCGCTCGTCAAGGTCGACGAGGAGATGTGCCAGCACTTCGGCGCCGTCTGCGATGCGGACGTGTACTTCCGAGCATGGTACAACACCATCGGGTACGATCTAGCCATGGGAAGGTCGTTCCTCGAGATCGAGGAGATCTATGCTTCTCCTCCCTGGGAGGGATCTGGACTGACAGAGGTGGCGAGGTGGATGAGTGCGAACTTCTCCTCCCGCTCCTGGTATGAGCCATCAGGTCATCCTCGATGAGGAGCCGGATAAACGAAACAGGGCGCGCGATCACGGTGACAACGGTTCACGTCGCCGAACCGAATACGTTCCCTGGAGTACCCGTGTGAAGACTCGCAAGGAAGTCCAAAAGAAGCGGACGCGGACGTTCGGCGACATCACGTTTCGCGTCGATCGGATCGTCGCGACGATCCTCGGGGAGGGGTCCTGCGTCATCCGATTCGATCGCGAGCGCGGCGCAGATCCCGCAGAGTGGGATCGACAGCAGGCGATCGAACGAGTGAGGATTATCAGATGAAGATATCCAAGAAGACCGCGCGCGGAGCTGATCACCGGAACGGCGCGAGCTCCACCCTCCCCAGGGGATCGCGATGAGGGGACCCATCCGGACTCGCGGGGGAATTCCCAGCCCCCTGGAGAGGATCGTCACGATCGCTTCCCTGTCCACCGTGGTCCTGCTCGCGCTGACGGTGATGCTGATCATCCTGTGGGGCGGGTGCGGCTTCCGCAGCGGACCCCCGGATTGGGTAGACGCCGCGCTCGACGCCCCTCCTCCGGACGCTGCGGCGGACGTCGTCCGCGTCGCCACGCCGGAGATCGCGGTCCACCCCGGAGAGCTCGCCTCCTGGTGCTACTTCGACCGGTTGCCGAGCGAGGAGGTCGCGATCGTGTCCTGGAGAGCCCGGCTCGGCCCCGGGGTCGCGGAGGCGTCCCTGCTCTCCGTGGGCGGCGGGGTCCCCGGTACGCTCGCCGCGTGCCCGACCGGGATCGGCCCGATCCGCCTGTTCGACGCGATCTCGGACGGCGATCGCCTGGACTTCCCTCGCGACGACGCATCCGGCAGGCCCGTCGCGCAGCACCTCGACCCCGGCCAGGCCGTCATGATCCGGATCGTGATGCGCGGAGCGACGTCTGGGGACCTCTCGGGGTCCGCCGAGTTCGTCGGGGTGAAGAACCGCGACCTGCAGGTCACCCGGGTGAGGAGCTACCTCGCCCTGAACTCGATGATCGACGTGCTCCCGGGCAGGCCCGACGAGGCGAGCACCGCCACCTTCGGCGGGATCTGCGACCCGGGCGCGGCGAGCTCCGGGAGCTTCTTCTCGCTGTCGATCCGCACGCACGCCCACGGCACGAGCGCGGAGATCCGAGACGACTCCGGCGAGGTCCTCCTGAACTTGGCCCCCTCCGCGCCGTCGTCTGCCCGCTGGCCTCCGCTCGTCCGGGTGACGGGGAGCATCCAGTTCAGGTGCTCGTACGAGAACCGAGACTCGTACCGGATCCAGTACGGGGACGATCCCGGTACCAGCGAGGTGTGCGAGGTGGCCGGCCTGTTCTACCCGTCGGAGGGGGATGGGCAGACGATGTGCCTCGACAGCCACCTGCTGCAGCCATGACGAGCGGATCCCAGGCGAGAGCGGCGGCGGGCCTCCGCGCCGCGGAGGCGGCCCTCGCGTGACCGTGCGATGGACCACTGATCGCGCCACGTCGTGGATCGACGGCGAACGATCGGATCACGACGTCCGGTCGCCGACCCGGTGGCGCCTGCGCATCCTCAGCGACCAGATGGATCACGGCGTCGGGCGAGCTCCCGTGGCACAATTCTACGCAGTGATCGACTCTTCCATCGAAGTCTGGCTCAGGCCATTCGGTTCCGATGTTCCCCTGGAGAAGTCCGCCTCCGGGCCCGGCATCGACGCCGAGATCGTCGAGGACATCACGCTGGGCGTCACCCACGACGTCACCACGCGCGCCCGCCCGGCGGACGACGGGGCCGTTCGGTGGTCGTGCTCCTGCGGGACTCGATCGCGCGGCCCGGCGCCGCCCGACGAGGCCGCCCAGGCCGCCGACGATCACCGCCGGGACGGCATGGCCCGCCGTCCGGGTCGGTTCGATCTGGTCGTCCGGCAGCGGGCCGACGGCCAGTGGGAGCAGGCCCGGGTGCCGATCGCGCGGAGGTTCCGGCTGCGCGTGCGAAGCGACTTCTCCCCGGTCAGGGTCCACCGACTGGGCCTCGGGGAGGAGTTCGAGATCGCCGTGGACGGCGAGCTGGGGCTGTGGGGGAGGCTCCTGGGGATGGACACGGCGCTCCGCAGGGACGAGAGCGGTCGCGGCGTCACCCTGATGATCTTCGAGGACGCTTGACCTCGCCGGGCGACCTGTCGGGCAGGCGGTGGCTGGGCGGCGTGGAGCGGGCGTGGTTCTTGTCGCGCGACGCGCTCCCTGCGTCCCGGATCTCGCTCGCCGGGCCCACCCGCGGGGATCTCGCGCCGGGCCCGGCGAGCGACGCCAGGACCGAGGCGATCGTCGTCAGGCTCGACGGGGCCGTGTACGCGCTGTGGCCGGACGCGGATCACGCCGGATCACTGGTGGTGGGAATGCTCGGGAGCGAGTCCTGCCCGCTCCTGCCCAGCCGGTGCGCCGAGGCTCTCATTCGCGGCCCGGCGATCCTCCCCCCGATCGAGTGCGACGTGATCGTCCGAGAGCGCGGCGGGATCCGGATGACTCGATCTGAGGACGGATCCCGGGTGCTCGAGATCGACGTCGACGATCTGGGCAGGCTGGCCGTCGTCGACTGGATCGACCGCCCGGCCCAGTTGCGCGCGCCGCGATCGAGCGAATGACAGCGACGCGCGAGACGTTCCTCAAGCGAAAGGATCTACATGAAGCAGCAGCAGCAGACGAAGGAACTCTCCGGCGTCGAGGTCGGCCTGACCGAAGATCAGGCCGTCCGCATGGCGCACTCTCGATGGTGGGTCGGGATGGATCCGCGCGACGTCGCCATGTTTCAGCTGCACGAGCCCAGACTGTGCATGAACCTCAGCGACTTCCATCATGCCGCGGAGCGCGCCCTCGGTCGCCCCGTGTACATTCACGAGCTCGGTCTGAATCGAGGAGAACTGATCCGGGAGCTGATCGGAGAACGACCGGCCCCGACGCTGAGCGAGATCGTCCGTCTCATCCCCGCGAGCAAGAGAGTCGTGGCCTGGCCAGACGGCAAGATCGACGAACCACCGCAATGATCCACGATCCCGGCGTCCTCCGGGCGATTACCTAGGATCTCCGGCGCGCTCACCTTGCGCCATTGCCCGAGATCGCGGATCGAGGATCCTGTAGCATGGTCGACACAACGAAGCGAGACCTCGAAGGGCAGACCGCAGAGATCCCGGACGAGCGCCGCGGGGCAGAGGTGTAACCCAGAGCAGGAGCGGCCGCGGCGGGGGGGCCGCGCCGGGGATCTGCTCCCCGGGGATCCGGTAGGCAGGTCCCCGGAGGTATAGTAGGGTCCGTGGCAGCCACCAGGATCGTCCAGCCTCCCCGCGGATGCGTCCAGGACACCCAGCAGGCTGGAGATGCCAGGGTCCGGCTCAAGCTCGTGGCGATGGCGTACGCCGACGTTCGACACGGAAGCGATCAGGATCTGGTCCGGGCCGCCCTCGTGGCCCTCCACGAGGTCGCGCTGCTCTACCGCGACGCCCTGTCCGGGGAGCGACCCATCGGCCGTCGACCCGCCGTCGACTACGCCGCGCTCTGCCACCTGCAGGTGCTGGCGATCGCCTACGCGTGCGCGCGGCACGGCGCGGACAGTTGCTCCGAGCTGTGCCGAGACGCCCTGGCCATGCTGTGCAACGGAGCTGCCTGGTACGCGAGCGAGGTCGACGAGGCCGAGCGCGGTCGAGGTCGGCCACCCGCCGGATCCGTGGGATCCGGCCGGGAAGGATAGATCACCAGGGGGCTACTCATCCTGGTCACGATCTCCAGGGCGCCGCGCTGCCGTTTCGATCAAACCTGTCATGACCTTCGATATCATCGCGTGGCTATTTTTGTTGTAATATACCAGGTCAAGCTCATCCACCTGTCGGATTCGCTATTCTTCCCGGCCGGATCCGGATCACCTCAAGGGCGGCCTTCGATTCGCCACCAGCGCCTCGACTTCCTTCACCAGCGAACCATGCACTGCGGCCGCGGTTGCGTAGAGCACCCGGATGCCGTCGCTCTGCTCGTCTGGTTGCAGGCACTCACGTCGAAGTTTTCCGCTTTCATCCTGCATGATGATCCACAGGGGCGTGTTGGCCCACCCGGGTCCGCTCGCTGGCTCGGCGACCACGGCGACGATGCGATCGCGCTCGTCAAGCTCATGACGGATCCGGATCTGGTGCTCGCTCATCTTCCCTCTTGCTCCTTCCGCCCCTACCGGACCTCCCGGGGGCGCCGGTCGATGATAGCATCTTGCCAGGAGGATTCAAACAACATGACCGATACCCAGGCACGATCCGGAAGTGTCCCGCAGGGAAATTCCACCACGTTCTACCCAAAGGCGGAATCGACCTTCCTGATCGGCACCCCGGTCGTTCCGATATCCGGGGCGAGCGGAACTGTGACTCCCGCGAGCGCGATCATCGACAACACCGCCCATGTGGTGGGAATCGCCTCCGGGGCAGGCGTCGAAGGCAACAGCGTGCCCGTCCAGTACGCAGGACCGCTGGAGCTCAGCACGGCCCAGTGGGACGCCATCGATGACGACTTCGACTCCGGTCCTGGACTGGCAACCGGTAGCGTGTACTACCTGAGCAACACGTTCGGGAAGATCACGACGACCCCACAGGCGATCTCCGTCCAGATCGGGATCGCGCTCAGTCCGACCGAGATGATGATCCAGATCGGGGAGCCGATAGGCTGATCTCGCCGCCCGCCGATGCGGCCGTCTCGAAGTTGAGATGCATCTTCGACGAGATCGGACCGACCTGTCCGTCGTACTTGCTCGACGCCCGGGCCGCGTATCCGCGCTCGGGCGGAGAGGTCACCGTCGACCACAGGAGTTGCGCCACTGGCATGTCGGCATACACGATCAGCGGATGGACGACGGTCATCTCCAGGGTCCACGTGCCGCGGAACCCCACGTCACCCTCGCCCGCCGTCGCGTGCACGAACAGGCCGAGCCGACCCAGGCTCGACTTGCCGTTCAGCTTCGGGGCGTGGTGCGGACTCTCCGTGTATTCGACCGTCGACCCCAGGTACAGGATCCCGGGCCGCAGCGTGAATCCCTCGTCCGGAATTCGCCAGCGCACGGTAGCGTTGTCGGCGCGACAGTCCAGCGGGGGATGCCGCCCAGACCCGTCCGTCAGCTTGTAGGTCAGGAGCTCTCCACCGAGCGCGACGTCGTAGCTGTTCGGCCCGAGCCGAGACCGGTCGAACGGCCTAATCACAAGTCCGCTGTCCATCGCCGCGATGATGTCCCGATCCGTCAAGATGCACATCAAGATCTCCTCATTGTTCATGCCCCGACGATTCATCACGGCGCCGGCGCTCACTGGCCTCGTGCGCCCTGGCGTTCCTCGTTGTCAGGTAGTCCGGGAGTATGTGGCGAGAGGATTTCCCGCAAGAACATGACCAGCTCGAGTAGCTGCCGTGCGACTCGATCGTGACCACGTGCTCGTTCATACTCCCTCGCGCTCCTGGCGCGTGATCCAGCATGACGGATCGCGACGCGCCGCGGATCGCCCACTCTCGCCCGTCACCTGCACGGAGATGGCTTTCGAGATCGAAGGATCGGATCCTGTCCCCTCCCGATCTCCACGACGACGAGTGGACCCGGAGTCGTCCGCTCGATGCGACGCGCGCTGTCCGCCGCCACGATGCGACGAATCCTGAGTGCCACCAATTCCTCCGATCTCGGGTCGGCGATCCGATCTCGGCAGTGGAAGCGCCTGTCTAGTCGCGCCACGCCGGTCGTCACGGCGCGACCCCGAGCACGCGACGAACCGCGGCCACGTCGTTGCGGAGACGGTCGAGCTCGACGGCCTCGCGGTGAGCCTCGCGGACGGTCTTCTCGATCCGGACGACCAGCATGTCCAGGTACATCGCGACGTCGGCCAGGTCGATCGGCGCGGGGTGTCCCTCGCGGAACCCGATGCGGTTCCGCGTGTCGCGCAGATCTTGAATGACGCCGTGGGACATACGCTCGAACCGCTCCAGAGTAGACAGGATGCGGCTCTCGTCGACAGTGTGCACGTATCGGCTCATGGTGTCCTTGCCTCGGTGGTGAGACGCGATCTTGTCTGCATTTCACATGCCTGAATGAATCCATTCCAGGTCGCGGATAGATCGACGAGAACAGAGATCCGCGTCCGCCGTGACTCGATCTGCGCGTCACCAGATCCACAAACTCCCACATCTCGCCGTGGCGACTCGATTGACCGATCGGCACGAAGATTGAAACACCGATCGGGATGAACAAGAATATCCCAGAAGACGCTGACCTCGGATCGATCCGGATCCTTAACCTAACCTGCGGCGACGTCGCCGTCGACCTGACCGACGACGGCGTGCTCGCCATCCCGCGGATGCGCGATGAGCTCGGAACTCCCCGCATCGCGCGCGCCGTCAGGGTGCCCTGGCCAGATGACCCGATCGAGCTCGGATCGATCTCCGTTCCAACGACCTCGTCTCGGTTGATGGGGGTCAGCGGGCTTCCGGATCCGACAGAGGACACCTGGATCCTGGTCACCGAGGAGGTCGCCGAGGCGGCGCATCACTCGGGGAGGGACTGCAGCGACCTGCTGGTCTGCGACGTGGATCATCGGGGACGGGAGACGCGTCGGACGCTGCGGCGATGGTCGCCGACGTGCTCGCTGCGGGTCCACCTCGACGACCTTCGCCGTCGCGCGCAGACGATGACCCTGGACAAGGCCGGGTACGCGGCCCTGGACCTGGCGATGGACGACGAGGTAGCCCGCAAGGCGTCCGAGGTCGCGAGCTGCCTGCTCGCCTCGATGGCGCCGGCTCCCGGCAACCCAGTCAGGTATGCGCACCGCGCCCTGGCTGTCGCCGTGGAGCTCTCCCGGATCTCGCAGGAACGTGAAGACGCCCGACGGATCACGCCCGAGATCGACGACGGAGAGGGCGGACGTAGGGATGGTAATTGGCTGGAGCACTGATCCGGCGGCGCTCCCTCGAAGCAATGCTTATCCGGTTGACACCCAACGCATCCATGGCTATGACGAATCCACGCCCGCGTAACGCCATCCTCATCGCGACCGCGATCGAGGTTCACTGCCCGTACTGCGATGCGGCTCAGCCCGCTCCTGGCGGATCCGAGTTCTGCGAGGTGCGCGAGTCGAAGGAGATGTGTGACGGCTCGGTTAAGGCATGCGTCGCGTGTGACGCGCCGATCCGGATGGTGTGGCACGACAAGGTACAGGTGGGGCTGTAGATGTCGGCTGACCGAACCACTGTGCCGTGCAACTGCTGTGGGTATCCTGCACCTAGTGCGTACCCTGGGCAGGAGTGGGGATTCTGCGCTACCTGCCGCGAGGCAGGCTGCGGTTCGCTTGGCGGTGGTGACATGCACCGCGCGGCGGGATGTCCGCTTCGCGCGGCCGAGGCTGCATCCGGCACCGACGTCTGCATGTGCCTGCACTGCGGCAAGCCGCTCCACCGCAGCGAACCGCTGAACTTCATCGACAACTCGAACCCCGGGGCTGGCGGCTGCCACGCACGATGCGTTGACGCCTACCACGCGGCACGGATGGACCAGTAAAATGTGAGACCCTGCGAACGCTGCAAGTCCATGCCGCCCAAGATCGCGTCGGGTCCGTGGGCTGGGCAGCACCACCTGCACAACTACTGCATCCACTGCTCCAAGGACCTCTGCGAGAAGTGCCTCGCCGAAGGCAAGTGCCGCGACAGCGCCACCGGCAAGCATGAAGTCGAGAGCTACGAGTAGCCAATGTGTATGGCCGACAAGTTTCCCGAGTCCCTGCCTGCGTTTTAGCGGATGTTTCCCGACGACCCCGCGTGCGCTAGCTACCAGCACCTCGCGGTGGCGTCAAGTTTGATCGACGCTGAGGATCGAGATCGAGAAGATCCCGGCGACGGGCGTCCCGGTCTTGTCAAAGATGTAGACGTGGACAACGCTATTGGAGTCGAACAGGTAACTCGCCTGACCGCCGACAGACCCGGCGATCGCGATCATCACGACGAGCGCGTTTGCCCCCAACGGGGGAGGATTCGCGATCGTCAGCTGGTATTCGCCCGTGGCCGGAGTTCCGATGGTCCCAGTGAACCCAAATTGCTCGATGTAGATTCCGTTCGAATTGACACCGGCGGCGGCGATCACCGGCGGAAACGCCCGCAGGGGATCCTCCGTCGTCCCGTTTCCCAGGATCGTGGTGTCGTCCGTGACGACGGAGATCGTCCCTCCAGTCGCCCGCAGTGGATTCTCGGTCGTTCCGTCTCCGGTGATCGTGATCTGGTCGGCTGACACCAGTGTCTGGACATTGGTGCGAACTCCTCCGCTCACCGTCATCGTGTCTGCCATGGCATCTCCTGTTGGTTTTCGCGATCCGCGTCGACGTGACCATATCATCGAAACCTGCGGGGCGCTGGGTTCCGGCGTCGGCCGGCTCGCCTCTCATCCATCGGGAGATCCGAGTCGTGCCATGCGCAACATCGCGGAGATGCGCCGGCATGGGCCGGAGCGCGTCTCGGGTGACACGGCCGACCGCGTCTTGCGCGTCACTAGTCCAGCCCGGATCCTCGAGATCTAGCGATCATATGCCGATCGAGCCGCGTGGCACGCCGCGAGCAACAGTCGATCGTCCATGAGCACCAAGTTCTCGGTCCCCACCGTCAAGCTCGAGGTCGCCAAGCTGACCGACGGGCGCAAGGTCCTCGCCGTGACCAGCCCCAAGAGCGCCGAATTCGTCGCGGGATCACGCAAGCTCGGCGGAAGATGGTCAGAATCGTCCAAGCGCTGGCTGTTCGACCTCCGCGACCGCGCGCGCGTCGAGGCGCTGCTCCATGCATGCTACGGCACCACCGACTCGGCGACCGCCGCGCTGTGCTCGCTCCTGATCACCCTGCCCGCCGAGGGCCACACCCTAGAGTGCCGGATCGGACTGGCCGGCCGCGAGCTCGCTCGCGTGTACGACCGCGACGGCGGCGCCAAGATCGGCGTCGGCGTGCGCGTGGAGACCGGCCGGATGTGGAGCGCCGGTTCCAAGAAGAACCCCGCGCTGTGCTGGTCCGCCGGCACGGTGCTCCTGGTCCGCGACATCCCGATCACCGCGCCGCGCGAGGTCGACGGTTGCGGCGACGCGATCGTGACTCAGCTCGACGAGCCGTCCGCCGCGACCGCTCCTCCGGCACCCCCGTCGGTCACCGCGCCGCCGACCGACGGCGCCCGCTGCTGGCACGTCGAGACCCGATTCGCCGACGACGCCGCGCTGTGCGGATCGCGCTGGGAGCGGCATCCCAGCGTCGACGAGATCGTCGCCCGCATCCAGTTCGCGGCGCTGTGCGCCGCGGGGCTACACGTCGAGCTCCATCGCCTCGATCCGGCTCCCTACGGGATGCCGCTCGAGACGGTCGTGGAGCGGTTCTCCCCGTCGACGCGGATCACCGCTGTCACGTTCGCGGAGACCCGGCCAGTGCAGGATCCGTCCGACCTGGCCAACCCGACCCAGGACGCGGCGCGCGCGGTGGCGCCGTGACTCGCGGGTTCGAGTTTCGGATCGACTACGACCGTGCCATCGCCGAGGACGACCGCGTCATCACGTGGGCGGAGTTCCGGCGCCGGCCGGCTTGCCTATCATCCATCGGGAGATCCTGATCCGAGCCGCGCTCCGCTCATCCTGCCCACATCGGACGAGATCGAGCACGACGTCGCAATCCCGAAGAGTATCCAACTCCAACGCGGAGAGAGGACCATGGACACTCTTCGCGATCAGCCGATCGCGAATATCGATGATGTCGCTGCTGATGAGCTCGCTCACCTCGTCTATCCCGTGCGCTTCTTCTCCATGCCCTCCATGCCCGGGACGACCACGCCGATCTCGAGGGCCGCCTGTCGCGCGATCACCTCTGCGGCTGAGGCCAGGTCATACGACGAGAACGTCGCCACGCGCGGATCGCTGACACTTCGGCTGCCGAGCGCATGGTAGACCTCGCCGACTTGTCCGGCATCTCCGGTCGCCACCAGCCTGGGATGCTCCGGGTGCAGTCCTCGGTTCGCCGCGAATCCCTTGGCGTAGTCCAGTACGCGAGACAGCGCTTCGCGATCTGATCTAGACCACCGGGCAACCCGATGAGCGCGGTAGGCCGGAACCGCCTTCGCGACGACCTCGTAGTCGTCCGATCCGGGCAGCAGGGACATGTACACGCTGCCGGACGACGTCACGTCCTCCGCGGCCATGGCATCCTTGACTTCCCTGTAAAGCTCCCCGGGGGTCCTCCTACCGGGGGATCTCGCCATGCGGGAGATCGTAGCTCGGCGAGCCGGCCGACGCAACCTCAAACATCGCCAGGTGTCACGCTCGCCCCGATCCCATCTCGGGCGAGCGCTCGCACGATCAGCGACGGGACCACCAGGTAGGCGAACCCCGTCTCGTACACGGGGGCATCTGGAGAATTCCGCTCCGCGGCGCGCGATCCGCGGAGCGCGAACCGCGCGCGGTCCACCAGATCGCAGAGCTCCAGCGCGGAGACGATGGCGACGTCGCGGCGCACGGCTTGGGCGCGCTCGCGCAGCCGAGCCAGCGCCGATCCCGACAGCATGCGCCGGAACACCGACGGCGCGTCCGGGTTGTACTCGGCCAGGCTGCACCGGATCTGTCTCATCCGATCTCGGCACCCCGGGGAGATCCGATCGCACAGCTCGGGCGCGAGCAGGGCTCGGAGCTCGAAGTCTGCCCGATCTGGGCCGCATCCCCCGTCTTCATCTTCCAGCTTGCCGAGGTTGCGAAGGCACACCTCGGCCGATCGGAGGAGATCCTCGTCGGACTTGGTCCGGTATCGCTCGATCTCCCGAGCAAACCTCTCTCGATCGCGCATGCGATCCACGATCCCGCGAGGCAGGATCGACATCGCCAGAGCCGCCGTGCTCAGCCCCACGGTCATCCTTCCCCTCCGAGATCCACCAACGGGATCCCGAGATCGAGCTCCAGCCGGCGCTCCCGGCGCAGGATGTGAGCCCAGGATCGGATCCACATCTCCGGTGACATCACCGGCGACCCCTCGCGCTTGAGCATCGTCGTGAACCAGACGAATGCCTCGGCCGACGACTCCCCCATCTCGGCGTCGCGATCCATGAAGTCGTCGTCGAATTCCATCCTGGCCAGTCGCAGCTCGCGAGAGAAGTCGACCGATCGACGCACGGTCCAGACCAGTTCTCTCATTCGCGCGCGGCAATCGTCAGGGTGTCGTCGATCGAGTCACCGTCGTCGTGTGGCATCCCCGTGGGAGACGTGTCGATCCCGTCGATCGCCGCCACGACGCGGGCGACCGCGGCGAAGTCCCCGGCGTGCAGCCCCGCAGAGCACAGGTGCGCGAGCCGAGAGCGCCCCGTGGCCGCGGCGTGATTGCGCAGCGCGCTGAGCAGCGCCGCCAGTGTGGGCAGCGACTCACTCCCATCCAGTTCCTGTTCCCGTGTGTCCATGGCTGTCCTGGTATGCCCGGAGCGTGCCATGGGCCATCCCGCCGAAACCATGGATCGCGCGGTTCCCGATCGGTGCCTGTTGACACGTCCGCCGTGTCCGGCATGACGCGTCGACCTGATCCCGATGGACGGACGTTCTGCCCTCGGCGTAGCCTCCTTGTGCTGCCGAATCTGCCGCGCGCAACAGCGCAGGGGCTGAGCGCGGACTGGTCACGATCTCCCGGGCGTCGTGCTGCCGTTTCTGAATCAGACCTGTCGCGACCTTCGATGGGTCGCGCGGGCCGCCTTCGTTGTATATGCGAGCATCGGCGCCGAGGTCCACGACATTCTCCCTGGAACG
>Ga0326726_10004378_pt1 | contig 12885 bp, 13 predicted proteins | sample MHFenrmetagenome_2_FD_207603 | JGI IMG/M metagenome (GOLD analysis project Ga0326726, IMG submission 207603) | Lab enriched peat soil microbial communities from Michigan Hollow, Ithaca, NY, United States - MHF15MN | ecosystem: Environmental > Terrestrial > Soil > Wetlands > Peat | place: USA...
CCCAGCGGTTTTTATTACGTCAACGGCACGCCGACCGATTGCGTTCATCTGGCGGTCACCGGCATGCTCGATCAAATGCCAGACATGGTGATTTCCGGCATCAATCACGGCGCCAACATGGGTGACGACACGATTTATTCCGGTACCGTCGCCGCCGCCACCGAAGGCTATCTTCTGGGCATTCCGTCGATTGCGGTATCGCTGGCCAATCACAATGCCCAGCACCTCGATACGGCCGCGCGCGTAGTGGTCGATCTGGTGCAGCGCATCCAGGCGCAACCGCCGTCCGAGCCGATGCTGCTCAATGTCAACGTGCCGGACCGCGCCTGGGATGATCTGAACGGTCTGAGCGTGACCCGTCTGGGCAAGCGTCACAAGGCCGAATCGGTGGTGAAAACCACCAATCCGCGTGGCCAGACCGTCTACTGGGTGGGCGCTGCGGGTGCCGCCCAGGACGCGGGCGAGGGTACCGACTTTCATGCCGTTGCCAACGGTTTTGTTTCGATCACCCCGCTGCAGATGGATCTAACCCGTTTCAGCCAGATGGACAGCGTGAACACATGGCTGAAACCCTGAACCAGCAAGCCGGAATCGGCATGACCTCGGCGCGTACCCGCGGTCGCATGGTCGAACGCCTGCGCGAGCAGGGCATCAAGGACGAAATCGTGCTGGCGGCGATGGGCAGCGTACCGCGCCATCTGTTCGTCGATCAGGCGCTGGAGTCGCGCGCCTATGAAGACACTGCGCTGCCGATCGGCTTTGGGCAGACGATATCCAATCCCTACATCGTGGCACGCATGGCCGAACTGGCACGCCACGGCGAGAACGGTCAGGGCCATGATCTCGGGCGTGTGCTGGAAATCGGGCTGGGCTGTGGCTATCAGGCTGCCGTGCTGGGTAAACTGGCGCGCGAGGTGGTGTCGATGGAGCGCATTGCCGCGCTGGTCGGCAAGACCCGCGCGCGGCTGCGCGAACTCAGGGTGAACAACGTCAAGCCCAAGCACGGCGACGGCATGACCGGGGCGAAGGATTTTGCGCCGTTCGACGCCATCGTGATTGCCGCCGCATTTGCCGAGGTGCCGCAGGCCTTGCTGGGCCAGCTGGCCGAAGGTGGGCGGCTGGTGATGCCGCTTGGCCACGCCACGCAGACGCTGTGCGTGACCGAACGCCAGGGCGATGCATTCACCGAGCGCCTGCTCGAGGGGGTGAAATTCGTTCCCCTGTTGCCGGGGGTGGCGTGACCGGATGGCAGCTGGAGTGGGCATGAGAAGCGTTGCATTCGGGATGCTGCTGCTTGCGCTGGCTGCGTGTACTGCGCGCGGACCGGCACCCGTTACAGATCGGGTGCCGGCGCGGGTTCGCACCACGCCGCCCGCTGAAGCTGTCAAGCCTGAACCCAAACCCGAACCTGAGCGTCCCGTCACGCCGCAGATCGCGCCGTCAACCAATGGCATGCATACCGTGCAGCGTGGCGAAACGCTGTATGCCATCGCCTTTGTCAACAATCTGGATTATCGCGAAATCGCCAGATGGAACCAGCTTGAGTCGCCAGACCGCATCATGGTCGGGCAGGTATTGCGGCTGACGCCTCCGCCGGGTGCGATCGAAATCAAACCGCTCGAGGAGGTGCCCCCGCCGAGTGCGCGACCCCTGACGGAACCGCCCCTGCTCACCACCCCACAGGCGGTGTTGCTGAGCTATTCCGAAGCCAACTGGGCGCAGGCGTCGGGAGCCCCGACCGTGGCCGTCACCGCCCCGCCTGCAGCCAGGCCGCCCCTCCCTGCGACACCCTCGCCCGCTCCGCCTGTTGCGTCGGTTCCGGCAGCTACTGCACCTGTGTCGGCTGAAATAATCTGGCTTTGGCCGGCCGACGGCACGCTGGCCGGGCGCTTTGGCGCGGCAGGCGGCAAGGGCATCGACATCGTCGCGCCGCGCAATGCTCCGGTGGTAGCGGTGGCCTCCGGCAAAGTGGTATACAGTGGCAGCGGACTGCGCGGCTATGGGCGATTGCTGATCGTCAAGCATCCGGGCGAGTATCTCTCGGCTTATGCGCACAATGATTCGATTCTGGTGAAGGAAGGCGATTCGGTGACTGCCGGGCAGAGGATTGCACTGATGGGTGACAGCGACGCTGACAGGGTGATGCTGCATTTTGAGATCCGTCGTTATGGCAAGCCGCTCGACCCTTTGAAATATCTGCCGGAGCGCTCATGAGCCGCGAGCCCAGCGATGAATCGGAAGACCTGGCGCCTGAAGCTGAAGCTGAAGCCGAAGCGGAGCAGCAGGCCGCTGCGGATAGCAACGAGGAACTCGCATCGGCCATCCTCGGCGAATCGCAGGTCGATGTCACCCAGCTGTATCTCAACGAAATCGGCCAGGCACCGCTGCTGACGCCTGAAGAGGAAGTTGCGCTGGCGCGGCTCACCGTGCAGGGTGATTTCGCGGCGCGGCAGACCATGATCGAGCGCAACCTGCGGCTGGTGGTCAACATCGCCAAGCATTACGCCAATCGCGGGCTGACCCTGCTCGACCTGGTGGAGGAGGGCAACCTCGGCCTCATTCACGCACTGGAAAAGTTCGATCCGGAGCGCGGATTTCGCTTCTCGACCTATGCAACCTGGTGGATCCGCCAGAACATCGAGCGCGCGATCATGAACCAGTCGCGCACCATCCGTCTGCCGGTGCACATCATCAAGGAACTCAACATTTATCTACGCGCGAAGCGTCACCTGGAAACGCACGGCGTGACCGACGCCAGCTCCGAAGACATCGCGGCACTCACCGGGCATCCGGTGGCAGACGTGCGGCGTATCATGCTGCTGAACGAGCGGGTCGCCTCGCTCGACGCGCCGCTCGATGTCGATCCCACCCTATCGCTGGGAGAGGCGATCGCAGACGACAACGCCCACCTGCCGGACGAAATGCTCCAGCTCGAGGAGATCGGGCATCACGTTCACGAATGGCTGACACAGCTCAACGACAAACAGCGCTGGGTGATCGAGCGCCGCTTCGGCCTCAACAACTGTGAAGCCTGCACCCTGGAAGACTTGGCGCAGGAACTGCAGGTGACGCGCGAGCGCGTGCGGCAAATCCAGATGGAATCCCTGCGGGTGCTGCGGCAGTTGCTGCGGCGACGGGGCGTATCGAAGGACGAGCTGTTCTGAAGTCATGTCTCGCGTCACCGTGATCGACTGGTCACAAATCGACACCGTCTTCCTCGACATGGACGGCACCCTGCTCGACCTCTATTTCGACAACCATTTCTGGCGCGAGCACATGCCGCGCCGCTACGCCGAATACCACGGGCTGGAAGAATCCGTCGCCCGCGCACATCTCGACCAGCATTACGATCGCCATGCCGGCACCCTCAACTGGTACTGCCTGGATTTCTGGAGCAGCGAACTCGCGCTCGACATCGTGCAGCTGAAGGAAGAGGTCGTGCACCTGATCGCCGTGCGTCCCGATGTGCCGGCTTTTCTGCAGGCCCTGCGCGACTCTGGCCGCCGCGTGGTGATGGTGACCAACGCGCACCCCAAAAGCCTCGGCCTGAAAATGCGCGAAACCCGTATCGATGCCTATTTCGACGCGCTGATCTCGTCGCATCAGGTCGGGATGCCCAAGGAACACCCGGATTTCTGGCAGGGGCTGCAGGCGATCGAGCCGTTTGACAAGACGCGTACCCTGTTCGTCGATGACAGCCTGCCGGTGCTGGAAAGCGCGCAGGCGTATGGCATCGCCCACCTGCTGGCGGTATGCAATCCGGATTCGCGGCAGCCTCACAAGGACTGCGGGGAGTTCGCGGCGATCACGAGTTTTGAGCAGGTGATGCCGGGGTAGGGAGCCGTCATTGCGAGGCGCATTGCGCCGAAGCAATCCAGTCTGGTCAGGCGCGAAGCACGATTAGTGGTTAAACCTTCGCAGGACTACTGACCGTTGGCCGGGCTACCCCCGGCCAACGCTCGCTCAAACCGGCTCAATCAACAACGCCGCCCCCACACTACGGCCTTCGGCGATCAGAAAGTTGTAGGTACGGCACAACGCTCCGATGTCCATGACTTCCAGCCCGATGCGTGCTTCCACCAGCGCACGTGTGAGTGAAGGGTGCGGGAAGCGCAACCGGGTGCCGGTCCCCAGCAGCAGGATGTCCAATTCGCGATGAGCGACCCATTCGAAATGGGCGGTTGTGAGCGCCTCGAAACCCAGCCCGACCCACGGGGCGACCTCGATGCCTCGGGCGGTCAGCAGCAGGCTGGCTTCGTGGCGATGACCGTTGATGAGAACGTGATCGCTGCCATAGCCGGTAAACATCAGTTGGCCGGCATCGGTATTGAGATGCAGTTTCATGGACAAACCTTAGCAGATTCCTGTTGCGCCGTGAGCAACTGCTGATGACAGAGACAGCCCTTGCCCTGCCCGGTTTAGTTTGCCCGGGCAGGGCGCCTCCGGTAAGATCACACGTTTCCCAAGGCTTTGTTTTGCCTTGGTTTTACGCAGGATGACCAGGAAGATCGCTGTGACGGCCGACAACAAGCCACGCTTACGCACCATCCACAAATCGTTCAAGCTCGACAACGTCTGCTACGACATTCGTGGTCCGGTGATGGCACGCGCCAAGCAGATGGAGGAAGAGGGCCAGCGCATCTTCAAGCTGAACATCGGCAATCCGGCGCCGTTCGGTTTCGAGGCACCCGAGGAGATCGTGCAGGACGTGATCCTGAATCTGCCCAATGCATCGGGTTACAGCGATTCCAAAGGGCTCTTTTCGGCGCGCAAGGCGATCATGCACGAGACCCAGCGCAAGGGTATCGCCGGGGTGCAGATCGACGACATCTTTGTCGGCAACGGTGTGTCGGAACTCATCGTGATGGCGATGCAGGCGCTGTTGAACAACGGCGACGAAGTGCTGGTTCCCGCCCCCGATTATCCGCTGTGGACGGCGGCGGTGAGCCTGGGCGGCGGCAAGCCGCGCCATTATCTGTGCGACGAGGGGGCCGGCTGGCTGCCCGATCTGGACGATATTCGCGCCAAGATCACGCCCCACACCCGTGCCATCGTCATCATCAATCCGAACAATCCCACCGGCGCGCTGTATCCGACCGCGCTGTTGCTGGAAATTCTGGAAATAGCGCGGCAGCATCAACTGATCGTGTATGCCGACGAAATCTACGACAAGGTGCTGTACGACGGCGTGACGCATACCTCGCTCGCTTCGCTGGCCGACGACGTGCTGATCGTCACCTTCAACGGCCTGTCGAAGAACTACCGCGCCTGCGGTTATCGTTCCGGCTGGCTGGTCGTGTCGGGCGACAAGCGCCATGCCAGGGATTATCTGGAAGGCCTGAGCATGCTGGCGTCGATGCGCCTGTGTTCCAATGTGCCGGGACAATATGCGATCCAGACGGCGCTAGGCGGCTATCAGAGCATCAACGATCTGGTCGCGCCGAGCGGGCGGTTGACGCGCCAGCGCGATCTGGCGCACGAGTTGCTGACCCTGATTCCAGGTGTCAGCTGCGTCAAGCCGAAGGCGGCGATGTACCTGTTTCCGCGGCTTGACCCCAAGATTTACCCCATCCACGACGACCAGAAGTTCATCCTCAACCTGCTGGAGGAGGAGCGCGTGCTGGTGGTGCAGGGTACCGGCTTCAACTGGCCACGCCCCGACCATATTCGCGTGGTGTTCCTGCCGCATGAAGAAGATTTGACCGAGGCGATTGCGCGCATGAGCCGGTTTCTCGACCGCCAGCGTGCGCATCGTTGAATTTTTTGTTTTTTATCCGCGAAGGACGCGAAGGAGTGCGAAGTAAATTCAAATGCAAAAATAGTCGAGTTCTTGCCCTGGTTTTTCTTCGTGCCTCTTCGCGTCCTTCGCGGATAAAAGATTTTTTGACTGAGACCATTTAATGAAACCCATCAACGTCGGCCTGCTGGGCCTGGGCACCGTCGGCGGCGGCACTCTGACCGTGCTGCGCCGCAATGCAGAAGAAATCACCCGTCGCGCCGGGCGCGAAATCCGCGTGGTCCGTGCGGCGGTTCGCAATCCTGAGAAAGCCAAACTACTGGCCGGCGATCTGCCGCTGACCATCAACCCGTTCGACGTCGTCGACGACCCCAATATCGATATCGTGGTCGAACTGATCGGCGGACTGGAACCGGCGCGTGAACTGGTGATGCAGGCGATCGCCAATGGCAAGCACGTGGTCACTGCCAACAAGCATCTGGTCGCCAAGCACGGCAACGAAATCTTCGCTGCGGCCCAGGCCAAGGGCGTGATGGTCGCGTTCGAGGCGGCGGTGGCGGGCGGCATTCCCATCATCAAGGCGCTGCGCGAAGGCCTCACCGCCAACCGCATCGAATGGCTTGCCGGGATCATCAACGGCACCAGCAACTTCATCCTCACCGAAATGCGCGACAAGGGCGCGGCGTTTGAAGACGTACTGAAACAGGCGCAAGTCCTGGGTTACGCCGAAGCCGACCCGACCTTCGATATCGAGGGCATCGACGCCGCGCACAAGCTCACCATCCTGTCGGCGATCGCCTTCGGCATCCCGATGCAGTTCGACCGCGCCTACACCGAGGGCATCTCGAAGCTCACCCGCGAAGACGTGCAGTACGCCGAGGAACTCGGCTACCGCATCAAGCTGCTGGGCATCGCACGGCGCGCCGAAAACGGCATCGAACTGCGCGTGCATCCCACGCTGATCCCCGAGCGCCGCCTGATCGCCAACGTCGACGGCGCGATGAACGCCATACTGGTGAAGGGCGATGCCGTCGGGCCGACGCTGTATTACGGTGCCGGCGCGGGTGCCGAGCCGACCGCCTCCGCGGTGATCGCCGACCTGGTCGACGTGACGCGCCTGCACACCGCCGACCCGCACCACCGCGTGCCGCATCTGGCATTCCAGCCCGACCAGCTGGCGGACACGCCGATCCTGCCGATGGACGAAGTCCGCACCGCGTATTACCTGCGCCTGCGTGTCTTCGACCGCCCCGGCGTGCTGGCCGACATCACCCGCATCCTGGCCGACAGCAACATTTCGATCGACGCCATGGTGCAGAAGGAACCGGCCGAGGGTGAGGAGCAGGCCACCATCATTCTGCTGACCCATATCACGGTCGAGAAAAACATCAACGCGGCGATCGCCAAGATCGAGGCGCTGGATAGCGTGGCGGGCAAGATGATGCGCATCCGCCTCGAAGAACTGGCGGCCAAATGAACTACCTCAGCACGCGCGGGCTGGCACCACAACTCCGCTTCTCCGAAATCCTGCTCGGCGGGCTGGCCAGCGACGGCGGCCTGTATGTACCGGAAAGCTATCCGCGCCTGAGTGCCGCCGAGCTGGCGGCGATGCGCGGCATGAATTACCGTGAACTTGCTTTTACCGTGCTGTCGCGTCTGATCGACGACATACCACACGACGATCTGCGCGCGCTGATCGACAAAACCTACACCGCGCAGGTCTACCGCTACGTCAATCCTGGCGACAACGCGGAAGAAATCACCCCGCTGAAAACGCTGGAACCTGGCCTGCACCTGCTGGCGCTGTCGAACGGCCCGACGCTGGCGTTCAAGGACATGGCGATGCAGCTGCTCGGCAACCTGTTCGAATACGCACTGGCGAAAACCGGCGGCGAACTGAACATCCTCGGCGCGACTTCTGGCGACACGGGTTCCGCTGCCGAATACGCGATGCGCGGCAAGCGCGGCGTGCGCGTCTTCATGCTATCGCCCGAGTACGGCATGACGCGCTTCCAGCAGGCGCAGATGTACGCGCTGCAGGATGCCAACATCCACAACCTGGTGATACGTGGCGTGTTCGACCAGTGCCAGGACATCGTCAAGGCGGTGTCGAACGATCTCGATTTCAAGACCCGCCACCACATCGGCGCGGTCAACTCGATCAACTGGGCGCGCGTCGCGGCGCAGAGCGTGTATTACTTCAAGGCCTACTTCGCGGCGACGCACAGCAACGACCAGAGCGTATCGTTCTCGGTGCCGTCGGGAAATTTCGGCAACGTCTGTGCCGGCCACATCGCGCGCCAGATGGGCCTGCCGATCGACAAGCTGATCGTCGCCACCAACGAGAACGACGTGCTCGACGAGTTCTTCCGGACCGGGGTCTATCGTCCGCGCCCGGAAACGAAACACACCTCCAGCCCGTCGATGGACATTTCCAAGGCGTCCAACTTCGAGCGCTTCGTGTTCGATCTGTCGGGGCGCGACGCGGCCAAAATTCGTTCGCTGTGGGGCGCAGTGGAATCAGGTGGCAGCTTCGATCTGAATGCTGACGGTCTGTTTAAGCGCGTCGCCGGGTTCGGTGTGGTCTCGGGTTCGAGCAATCACGCCAGCCGCATGGACACCATCCGCACCGTTTACGAGGTGTACGGCACGATGATCGATCCGCACACCGCCGACGGCCTGAAGGTGGGACTGGAACATCGCGAGCCTGGCGTGCCGCTGATCTGCATGGAAACCGCGCAGCCCGCCAAGTTCGAGGACGCGATCCGCGAGGCGCTCGGCATCGAGCCGGTGCGCCCGGCCGAACTGGCGAACCTGGAAGCGCAGCCGCAGAACAAGCACGTCATGGATGCCGACGTCCATGTAGTCAAGCAATTCATCGTCGACCACGCAGGCTGACCGGTTCGCCGGACGGCGATGAAACAACAGGACGACTCCGGCAAATCCGAAGCTTTTACCGACTTGCTTGCGCGGGTGCAGGCTTGCACAGTGTGCGCCGCGCACCTTCCGCACCCGCCGCGCCCCATCCTTCGCGTCTCCCCCACCGCGCACCTGCTGATCGTCGGGCAGGCGCCGGGGCGGCGGGTGCACGAGACCGGCATTCCATGGAACGACCCGTCGGGAGATCTGCTGCGGCAATGGCTGGGCATGACGCGCGAAGCTTTCTACGACGTCTCGCGCATCGCCATCGTCCCCACCGGCCTGTGCTATCCCGGCACGGTCAAGGGCAGCGACCTGCCGCCGCGTCCGGAATGCGCTCCGCTGTGGCATCCGCCTCTGCGCGCGGCCATGCCCGGCATCCGCCTCACTCTGCTGATCGGCGCCTATGCGCAGGCGTATTACCTGGGCAAACGCCGCGGCCGCACGCTGGCCGACACGGTGCGGGCCTGGCGCGATTTCGCCCCGGATTATCTGCCGCTGCCGCATCCAAGCCCACGCAACCGCGGGTGGCTGAAACGCAATCCATGGTTCGAGGCCGAGGTGATACCCATGTTGCGCGAACGGGTTGGAGCCCTGCTTGCGGCAGGCGATAATGACGGTGCGTATTTAACCTATTGAGGTTTCCGTAAGTCATGACAGGTTTTCGACCACCGTTCGGGCTGAGCCTTCGTCTTTGTTCAGGACAGGCTTGTCGAAGCCTGTCCTGAGCCTGCCGAATGGGCCCTGCGCCCACTCGGGTATGCCCTTCGATCGTTCGACAAGCTCACGATCAGGGCGAACGGGGACTTTGTCATAGCCATGGAAACTCAATAAAAACCGATCGAGCCGCCCTCAGGGAACCCGCATGAAACTCGTCACCTCGCTCACCAGCCCCTACGGCCGCAAGGCCCGTGTCGTGCTGCTGGAAAAGAGAATCCCGTTCCAGCTTCAGGTCGAAAGCCCATGGGCACCCGACAGCGTCGTGCCCAGCATCAACCCGCTCGGCAAGGTGCCGGTGCTGGTGCTGGAGGATGGCGTCTCCGTGTTCGATTCGCGCGTCATCGTCGAGTACCTCGACCATGTCAGCCCGGTCGCCCACCTCATCCCCAGCGAACCGAAAAGCCGCATGGTCGTGCGCGGCGTCGAAGCGCTGGCCGACGGCGTCACCGACGCTGCGGTGGCGGTCTATCTGGAACTCAAGCGTGCGCCCGAACAGCAAAGCGGCGACTGGCTGATGCTGCAGGAAAAGACCCTGTTCCGCGGACTGGAAGCGCTATCCGAAGCGCTGGGTGAAAAGCCCTGGTACCTTGGCAACAGCATGACGCTGGCCGATATTGCCTGCGGTTGCATGCTGGGCTATCTCGCTCTGCGTTTTCCCGAAATCGACTGGCGCACTGCTCATCCCAATCTGGCCAGGCTTGCCGACACGTTGGCGACGCGCGCATCGTTCAAGGAAACGGTTCCCGTCGTCTAACGGAGGCGCATCATGGACCACGCGGTCGCGACCCTGGCAGGCGGTTGTTTCTGGTGCATCGAAACCGTGTTCAACCGCTTGCGTGGGGTGGAGTCGGCGGTGTCCGGCTACATGGGCGGGCACACGCTCAATCCGACCTACCAGGACATATGCAACGGCGACACCGGCCACGCCGAAGTGGTGCAGGTGACATTCGATCTGGACGTGATTGCGTATCGCGACCTGCTGGAGGTCTTCTTCACCCTGCATGACCCGACGCAACTCAACCGTCAGGGCAACGACGTCGGCACGCAGTATCGCTCGGCGATTTTCTGGCACACTCCGGAGCAGAAGGCCGAGGCTGAAGCAGTGATTGCCGAGCTCAGCGTTGCGAAACAATATGCTGGCCCCATCGTTACCGAGGTGACCAAGGCGGCGACCTTCTATCCCGCCGAGGATTATCATCAGGGCTATTTCGAGCAGAATCCCGCCCAGCCCTACTGCCAGTTTGTGGTGGCGCCGAAGATAGCGAACGCCCAGGCGAAATTTCACGATAAACTCCGCAAGTAGATCTGCCGGACCGACTGTATACAGGGCACTCGATATGAAGCATCCGCGTTACCTCACAACACTGGCCATCGTTCTGGCGATGCTGTCACCGGCGGCGCACGCCTCCTTTCTCCACGGCGATGTACTGGATTCGGTGGCCAAATGGCTTGCGCTGTTCATCATCTTCGCCATGCCGATCGGGGGGATCTATTTATTCTGGATGATCCATATCCTGCCCGAGAAGGTGGCCGAGAAACGGCATCATCCGCAGAAGGATGCGATCAAGACCCTGTGCCTGCTCTCGCTGCTGTTCGGCGGCCTGCTGTGGCCGATTGCCTGGCTGTGGGCCTACACCAAACCGGTGACTTACAAGCAGGCCTACGGCACGGACAAACATACCGACTACTACCTGGAAGCGGGCGAAAAAGCGATGAAGCAGGAAATGACACGGGAGGAAATCCGCACCTTGCGCCAGGAACTCGATCAACTGGCCGAGAAGGGTCATCTCACTTCGGAACTCCAGCAGGTACGCAACCAGCTGGCTGCGGCGGAAGCCGCTGGTCCCGCCCCCATCGCTGAGGGCACCCGCTGATGGAAGCCATCCTGCTTGGAATTTATGCCTTTTTCGTCTGGCTGATTTTCATCAAGTTCAAGTGGTTGCCCTGGAACACCCAGTCCCAGGTGATCGTGGTCATCATCCCCGTCGTGGGCATCACGGCGCTCATCCTGACGCTCAACATTGTCGCCCCATCGTCGGCCGACGTGCGGGTCATCAAGTATGTGGTGCAGGTTGTGCCGCAGGTGCGCGGGCGGGTGATCGAAGTGCCGGTGACCGGCAACGATTATGTGAAAAAAGGGACCGTGCTGTTCAAGATCGACCCAACGCCCTACAGCAACACCGTCAAGCAACTCGAAGGCAAGCTCGCCGCCAACCAGGCTGCATTGAACGAAGCGCTGGCGGGCCTCAGCCAGGCTGGGGCCAGCGTGGGTGAGATGCGCGAGGCGGTGAATGCTGCCGGCGGCCAGGCTGGCGCGCTGCGTTCCCAGCTCGACCTGGCTCGCAAGCGGGTGGCCGAGTACAGTGAACTGGTGGCCACCGGCGCCGGCGACCGCTTCGGCCTGGAACAATGGCAGTCCAATGTGCGCGACCTGGAAGGAAAACTGGTTGCCGCGACCGCTTCGGAATCGCAGGCGAAACTGAAATTGTCGGCACGTTCCGGCGGCGATCAGGCAGCAGTGGCCCAGGCTAAGGCCAAGGTCGCGACGGCCAAGGCCCAGGAAGCGGCGACCCAGGCCGATCTCGACAATGCCCGCTGGGAATTGACGCAAACCGTGATGGTGGCTCCGGCCGACGGCTGGGTGATGAACCTCCAGTTGCGTCCCGGCTCGATGGTGGTGGGCGTGCCCCTGGCGCCGGCCATGACCTTCGTCGAGGATAACTACCAGGTCATCGCGCTCTATCACCAGAACGAGCTGCACCAGGCGCAGGCAGGCGATGAGGCCGAGGTGGTACTCGATACTCTGCCGGGCCAGGTCATCAAGGCACGGGTCAATTCCATTGTCTGGGGGCAAGGCCAGGGACAGTTGCCGGTTTCCGGCGTCTTGCCGCAGACCGGCGCCGCGCCGCAATTTCCCAACCGCTTCGCGGTCAAGCTGGACATCGAGCCCAGGGATAAAAGCATCTTCCTGGCCGCGGGCGCCGCAGGCGATGCTGCCATCTACACGCAACGGTTCAAGGCGATTCACATCCTGCGTATGGTGATCCTGCGCGTGGGTTCCTACACCAACTACATCATTCCCAAGCTGCACTGATGCGCATCCTGATCCCTTTCACGCGCACCGGATTGTCCCTGGCGGTCAGCCTGCTCGCAGGCTGTACGCTGCTCACGCCACCGGCCCCTGAAGAACTGCGCAAGGACGCGTTGCCCAATGCGACCATCCCCCAGCAATGGAAGCAGCCGGCGGAGCCGGGCGCAGTGATGGATAACTTCGGGAACCTTGGCGATCCAGCGCTGGTGGCACTGGTGCGGGAGGCGCTGACCTACAACGCCGATCTGCGCGCAGGTGCTGCCCGGGTGGAGCAGGCGCGTGGTTATGTCACCGTCGCCGGAGCGGATCTGCTGCCCAGCGTCGCCGCCCTCGCCAAGGGCGGCGGCAAATGGAGCGGCGATTACAGCGGCATGCAGAGTGCATTGATCGGCGCCACCTGGGAAATCGATCTGTGGGG
>Ga0326726_10004379_pt1 | contig 12885 bp, 12 predicted proteins | sample MHFenrmetagenome_2_FD_207603 | JGI IMG/M metagenome (GOLD analysis project Ga0326726, IMG submission 207603) | Lab enriched peat soil microbial communities from Michigan Hollow, Ithaca, NY, United States - MHF15MN | ecosystem: Environmental > Terrestrial > Soil > Wetlands > Peat | place: USA...
ACGGTACTTGTCGGGCAGGCGGTCGATGCACTCCCGGACGCGGGCACGGGTGGTGCTGCGCTCGAGGAGAGTCTCGGCGGACTCGCTGCCGGACTCGAGGGCGTCGCCCACGCGGTGGCCCGACTCGTCGAAGGTCGGCAGGAGCTCTTCGATCGACTCCTGCGGGTGCCTCTTTGCCGAGCGCAGCTTCATGAGGCAGCAGTTGATGACGATCCGGTGCAGCCAGGTCGAGAGGCTGGACCCGCCCTGGAAACGGTCGATGGAGCGGAAGGCCGAGATGAAGGCGTCCTGCACGGCGTCATTGGCCTCTTCTTCACTGCGGAGATAGCGTCGGGCCACGGCGAGCAGGCGGCCCGTGTTCTCGCGAACGAGCAGCTCGTACGCGGCCTCGTCTCCCGAGAGAAGGCGCTCGAGCAGGTCCGGCCCGCTGCCGGGGTCGCTCGCGCCCGGCCAGTCTTCCGATGCCGCGTTGAGGGTCTGGACGTTCATGACTGCGAACCTCCGAGGACCGCCGCGACGAAGCGCGACGTTCCGGTCATCGCGATGCCCGCCTCCGAGAAGCTGCGAAGCAGGGTCGCACCCTCGTTGTTGACGTAGGTCACGCCCGACAGGTCCAGGGTGAGCGCGCGCCCGAGCGGGCGCTCCTCTTCGACGGCCTTGCGGACCTCGCTCACCCACGGGCCGGCGACCCGGCCTTCCAACCTCAGGCACTCTCCGGATTTCGTGATCTTCAACATCGTGTTTGCTCGACGTTGCTGTAGAGCAACGGGCGGGCCAGAAACGGGAAGCGGGGGTGTCCATGAGATCAAGGCGCAAGTCGTGTGTATCGAGTTGTTTGGAATTCCGGCTCGGAGCGAGGTGTCGTGGGTTCCCACGAGCCGTCGGAGGGGCTACGAAATGTCGTGGGAGCGCTAGGGAGCAAGGGCGCCGGCACCGCGAAGGGGCCGTGGTGAAACGGCCGCTAGGTCGAGATGCCGAGCTTTTTGATGCGGCTGCGAAGGGTGTTGGGGTGGAGGCCGAGGATCCGGGCGGCGCCGCGGGGGCCTTCGACGACGCCCCGGGTGGACTTCAGGACCGAGACGATGTGGCCGCGCTCGACGTCCACGAGGGCGGGCGAGTCGGCCGCCACCGGCGCCGGCGCTGCCGCTGCCGCCGCGCCGAAGAAGCTCGCGTCCGCCTCGAGAATCGGCCCGCGCGCGAGGATCGCCGCGCGCTCGACGATGTTTTCGAGCTCTCGCACGTTGCCCGGCCACGAGTACGAGGAGAGTCGCTCCATTCCCTTCCCGCTGAAACCCTCGAGCGGCTTGCCGAGCTTTTTCGAGAGGGCCTGGGTGAAGAAGGCCGCCAGCAGCGGGACGTCCGAGCGCCGCTCGCGCAGGGGCGGGACCTTCACCGGGAAGACGTTCAACCGGTAGAGCAGGTCCGCGCGGAAGCGGCCCTCGCGAACGGCCTCTTCGAGGTCCCGGTTGGAGGCGGCGATCACGCGGACGTCGACACGGATCGTTCGGCTCGAGCCGACGGGCTCGAACTCGTGCTCCTGCAGGACGCGCAGGAGCTTGACCTGCGTCTCGAGCGGCAACTCCCCCACCTCGTCGAGGAAAATCGTCCCTCCGTTGGCCAGCTCGAAGCGGCCCACGCGCTTGTCGAGCGCGCCGGTGAAGGCGCCGCGGACGTGGCCGAAGAGCTCGCTCTCGACGAGACCGTCGGGGATCGCCCCGCAATTGACCTTGACGAGCGGCCGGCCCTTCCGGGCGCTGCGGCTGTGGATCGCGCGCGCGAAGAGCTCCTTGCCCGTGCCCGTCTCTCCCTGGATGAGCACGGTCGCATCGGTCGAGGCGACCTTCTCGACGCGGCCGAGGACATCGACGAGCGCGGGGCTGTTTCCGACGATTTCCTCGAAGTTGTGCTCGGTGCGGATCTCTTCCTGGAGGTAGACGTTTTCGGCCTGGAGCCGGTTCTTGAGGGTCTCGAGCTCCTGCTGCGCCTTCATCCGTTCGAGCTCGGCGGCCGCGCGAGCCGCGAAGACCTTCAGGACGGGAATCTCGAGCGAGCTCGCGTCCATCGCACGCTGGTCGAGGATGGCGATGTGGCCGACGACGTTGCCCGCGCGGCCGAGCATCGGAATCCCGAGGAAGCTCTGGGCCTTCCAGTCGACGAGGCCGACGTCCTCGGGGAAGCGCTCGATCAGGTTGTCCGGGTGGAAGCAGACGTCGCCGTTGATGACCGCCTCGCAGGGCGTGCCGGCCAGGTTGTACTGGAAGTTCTCGCCGAGGCCGTCGTGGTTCCAGAAGGCCAGCGTCCGCACCGCGTTGCCTCCGTCGAGACACTCGGTGACGAAGGCGTAGCGGACGCGAAGGCCCGTCGCGGCGTGCTGCACGAGGGCGCTGAAGAAATCCGAGCCCGTCGAGGCGGCCGTGGCCTCGGTGAGCGTCCGGAACAGGTCTTCCGAGCGCTTTCTCTCGGTGACGTCGCGCGAGACGGCGAGGATCCGCTCGGGCTTGCCCTGCGAGTCGAGGATCGGGCTGACGACGACGTCGAACCAGCGGGGCTTGCGGGTCTGGACCGTCTCGAAGTACCCGACGAACTGGCCGGTCTTCCCGGCCCGGGCCCCCGCGACCGCGGCTCGGGCGGCCTCGCGGTCCTCCGTGCCTTCCCAGAACTCGACCCAGGGCTGGTTGGCCACGGCGGCGAAGTCGCAGATTTCGAGGGCCTCGCGGCCGCCGGCGTTCATCGAGAGCAGGCGGCCTTCGAGGTCGAGCAGCTTGATGCAGTCGCGGCTGCCCTCGATGATCCGCGTCTTCAGCTCCTCGCTCGCCCGCAGCGCCTCCTCGTTCCGACGGTTCGCGACGGCGGCGGCATCGAGAACGCGGCGCACGCGGCGAAGCTCGAGCTGCGCGACGACCTCGCGGGCGAGCGCCCGGAGGGCTTCTGCCTGTTCGGGGGCGATCTGGCGAGGGGCGGCGTCGAGAACGCACAGGGTCCCGAGGGCGCTGCCGTCGGGAGCGACGAGGGGGGCGCCCGCGTAGAAGCGAATGCGCGGGCCCCCGGTGACGAGGGGGTTGTCCGAGAACCGGGGGTCCTCGAGGGCATCGGGGACCACGAAGACGTCCCGCTGGAGAATCGCGTGGGCGCAGAAGGCGATGTCGCGCGGTGTCTCGGAAAGCGAGATCCCGGCGCGCGCCTTGAACCACTGCCGGTCGGCGTCGATCAGGCTCACGAGCGCAAACGGCGAGCCGCAGATTCTCGAGGCCAGCGCGGCCAGGTCGTCAAAATCGCCCTCGGCGGCCGTGTCCAGGACGGCGTAGTTCCTGAGGGTCTCGAGCCGGCTGACCTCGTTTTCGGGGTAGGGCGGCATTGGGTCCTCTGGGGGTTAGACGGGGCAGGCGGCCGGAAAGATTCAAGCCGGCGGCCCAGGCGCGCCGCGTTCAGGGTTCGGGGCGAGGGGGGGCCGGCCTACTTGACCCCCTTCTCCGGATTCCACGAGCCCTGCTGCTTGCGGATGTAGAGGATCTGGCCCGTGTGGTACGCGTTGTGCGCGCTGACGTGCGCGATAGTCGAGGCCCAGGACTGCAGCGTCCTGTCGTCGGCCCCTTCGATGGCCTTCTCCCAGTCCGTCAGAACGGCGTCGAGCTGCTTGACCATCGACTCCCACGTGCCCTTGTCCAGGTTGATGTTGAATGTGTCGTCGTTCTTGCCCTGGTAGGGCGCGCCTTTCTTCTGGAGCAGTGCGAGCTGCTCCTGGTCCCAGAAGATCAGGTGGCTGACGAGCTGGGCGATCGAGTGGTTCGCGTTGCCGTCCTTCCACGCCGCCTGGTCCGCGGTCATGCCTTCGACGGCCTTGCTCGCGGGGACGAACCAATCCTGGTTGTCGTGGGTCGTCTTGAACTGCTCGAGCAGGATGGACCTGAGCGTCGGCGGAGGACCGTCGGGGACCGCGACGAGCGGGGCGGCGGCGGCGAGGACGAGGAAAACCGCAGCGAACGTTTTCATGGCCGGAAATTCAATCACGGCGTCACCCCGGCTGCGAAATCAGCGTGGCCGGAGCTCCATCGTGGTTTTTCGGCGTCGCGCGGTCGCAAAGCCGCGGACCCACTTCTGCGCGCCCCGGGACGCGTACTTGCGGGCGTAAGCGGCGTCGGTCGCGTCGAAGAGACGCTCTGCGCGGACGGGCCGGGCGCGGACGGGGATCTCGCGCTTGCGTCCGCCGAAGAGGATCGCGCCGTCGGGCTCGCTAAGAAAGGCGCGGCGCCAGCCGCCGGGCAGGTCGTTCCACGGGCGGACGAAGACGCGATCGTCCACGACGACGACCCAGATGCCGAGAAAGCGATGGTCGGCGCCGGCGCGGATGCGCAGCGCCATCGATTCGTTCAGGAGGGACAGCAGACGCTTCGGGAAGCGGCGGGTCATCGAGCGCTCCTCACCCCGGGCCCTTGCCGCCGGGAGAGACAGGTTGGCAATCTCAGCGCACGTACTGCGGATTCTCGCCCTTGCTCCACGGATCGTACTGCGCCGCGAAGCGCAGGCGCTCGGCCAGGGGCGGGTGATCGTAGAGCCAGAAGCGGATGAAGGGGCTGGGGTCGGGGTCCGAGAGGTTGGTTTCGCCGAGGATCTGGAAGGCGCCGGCGGCCGCGCGCGCGGAGTCGGGCACGAGGCGGTGGATTGCTTCGAGGCCGAAGATGTCGGCCTGGTGCTCCTGGACTCGACTGTAGCCGGCGACGACGGGCTGGGCGAGCTCGCCCGCGACAGTGATGAAGAGGAGCAGCACCGGCAGCGAGGCCCAGTCGGAGAGGCCTCGGATGCCCCACGCGCCGGGACGGCCGAGGAGGCGGTCGAGGATCCTCGACCCGACCGCGAGCAGGACGAAGAGGAGAGCCCAGAGAAAGGCGATCGTCTTCGGCACGTGCCCGAGCACGTAGTGCCCCATCTCGTGGCCGAAGACGAAGAGCGTCTGAGGGACCGTCGCCTTCGCGATGGTCGTGTCCCAGACGACCACGCGCTTGGAGGCGCCGAGACCGGTCACGTACGCGTTGATCGAGTTGTACTTGGAGCTCGCGTTCATCGCGAACATTCTCTCCGGCGGGATGCGCTCGCCCGCGCGCACCGTCACGTCCTCGAGCCTCCGTGCGAGCTCCCCGTGGTTCGGGGCGAGTGGTTCGAACCGGAAGAAGAGCGGATCGATCACGAGCGGGGTTACGAAGATCAGGAACACGAGGATCGGCAGCAGCGCGAGCCAGAACCACAGCCACCAGCGGCGCGGGCTCCTGCGAAGGATCGCGTAGAGCAGCCAGACGAGCGGAATCGCGATGACGAGGCCAACGAGGAGGCCCTTGGCCCAGTCCCAGAGCCACGAGACCCAGCCCTGGACGGACTGTTGATACAGAAGCGACAGGTGGTGGCCGTACGCGGCCGCCGGCATCTCGAGCACCGACTGCGTGACGAGCAGCAGGGGCACGAAGACGGTCGCCTGCCAGAAGGGGCGCCCGGAGACCGCCTCCGCGCGATCGCGAAAGCGCGGGGCAAGGCGCATCCCGATGATCGCGACGAGGATGAGGGCACTCCAGAGAAACGAGATGAAGTGGAGTCCGTATCGGGCGCGCGCGTAGGCGATCGCCTTCTCGCGCTTCTCGGGCGAGAGCGTGTAAGCCGCAGGCGCAGACGACGTGGAGACGACCGAGGGAGTCGGCCCGGGAGCGGGCTCGGGCGCGGGCTGCGCCGGGAGCGTCGCGGCGAAAAGCCCGGCCGCCAGCAGGCCGGACAACACGCGTGCGTTCACTGAAGCGCAATGCTATCGGAAGCGCCGGGAGCGGCTCGGGGCGTCCGTCCCCGCGGCGGCCACCGGAGGGTGGTTGTTCGAGCCGGGGACAACGCCGCCCCGAGCCGATCGCGCTGCGGCGCGACCCGCGGCGCGATGCCGGTGAGGGCGGGCACGAGGCCCGCCCCGCGGCAGGATGGCGGCGGGTTACTGCTTGTCGTACACGGCGGTGGTCTTCATTTCCCTGCCGCTCGCGTCGGTTCCGCTGGCGGTGAGCGTGCGGCTCCTGCCATCGGGTGCGATCACGATCTTGCCGGTCGACACGACCTTGCCGCCCTTCTTGTTGACCAGGGTCAGCGTATGGTCGTCCACCTTCGTGCAGGCGCGTGTGTCGGCATTGGGATCGCCCACGAGCGGGTAGTCTTTGCCGTCGAACTTGCCGGTCCAGTCGTTGTGCGTCGCCTTGCCGTCCTTGTCGACGCCGTCGACGCTGCACTTGATCATGTCGCCCGCAGCCGCATACACGACCTTCGTGTTCTTCGTCATCCCAGGGGTGAACGTGGATTTCGACTCGTTCAGCGTCCACGTGCCCAGGTTCAGGTCGGCGGCCGAGGCCAGGGCGAGGCTTGCGACGAGGACTCCCAGCGATGCCAGTATGGTGCGCGCTTTCATCTTTCCCTCCAATTTCGAATCACTCGACGGGATTGAATCGCCGAGGGCGCAAGTCTATCCCGCCGGAGCCGGCAGGCTCCGCAGCCATTCCATGACGGCGCGGGTCGCGTCGAGGTCCTCCTCGTTGTAGGCCAGGATCTCGGCGACGATCGCATCGCGGGCGGCGGGATCGGCGGATTCGGTGGCCTCGATGTACTTCGCCATGGACCACGCGCCGTCGGCCTCGGTGAGCCGACGTCGAAATCCGACGTGGCCTTCGATGACCTTGAGGCTGTAGCTCGGAAGCGGCGTGACGACGGAGGCCTTCGTCACGGCGAGCAGGTCGACGAGGTTCACGAGGACGCGGGCGGCGACGCCGTCCCGGTCGCCAAAGCGATCGACATAGAGATTGAGCTTCGTCTTCTCGTAGGAGCTCCAGTGGACGAAGGGCAGGTCCGGACCGTAGTCGGCGAGAAGACGCCGGGCGACCTCGAGAAAGGCGAACCAGCCCTCGCAGTCGCAATCGGGGCCGAATCCGGCTTGCGCGGGAAGGTAGCCGGACGGTTTGTCGCCGAAGACCTTCACGCCCCAGAGATAGACCTTCTCGAGGTCGTCGATGGAGAACGGCAGTCCTTCGAGGTCGAACATGGCGGCGTTGCGCGCGGACGGGAGGGACGGCGGCGCCACCGGGATATCCGTGTTCGAGAGGTAGGCCTCCGCGCTCCGCAGGAGGGCCGCCACGAAGTCCTTCCGGCGGGGCTCCTTCTGTCCGGTCCAGAAGTAGTCGCGGTGGGCCGGGTCGTCGACCGCGGCCGCGATCTGCCGGATCGTCGAAACACCGCGCGCGTGAAGGTCGCGGGCGCGGCCCTGGTGAACGAGCGTCAGGAGCGCGACGTCGCCGGCCGCCTCGGCCTCGCCCCAGCACCGGTCCTCGTAGCCGCAGCCGCCGCACTTCGACCATCCGACGGGCTCGTACGCGTCAGGCGCGACCTCGCGCATACGACGGTGCTTGCGCAGGCGAGCGAGGACATCGGCCCGGCCTTCGTACGGCACGGGCACGATGTCGCCGGTCCCCGAGTGGACCTCGAGCCCCGCGGGAGGTTCTCCGACGGCGAGCTCGAAGAGGAGGCCGTAGATCTGCAGCTGCTCCTGGATCCCTTCGTGACGGCCGGAGAGCACGTTGCGCGCGAGCTTCGAGTCGCGGATGAGGTAAGCGGCTCCCCCGCCGATCCGGACGAGAAAGTCCGGCTCGCCGACGAGCTCGCACGCTTCACCCTCGAGCTCGATGTCGGCGCGAAAGCGCGCTTGGTAGATGGCAGCGGCGCCGGAGCGAATGGCCTCGAGGGTGCGGCGCTCGCGGCCGGCCGGGTCCGGACCGGAGAGGTCGACGACGCCGGGCAGCGAGGCGAGATGGTCCTCTTCATGCTCGTGCCCGAGCTTTCGGAGAAGCGCCATGAACGCCGTGTCCGTCTCCTGCTCGGGGACGCCGCGCGCGCGCAGCGCGACCCGCCGCACGCACTTGTTCGGCTTGTAGTAGTCGAAGACGTCCGTCGCCTTGATGCGCACGACGCGGATTGTGACATCGAGTCCCGGACAACCGGCGTCCGGGCTCCCACGGCGGCGCGGATCTTGCACGCCCGATCACCGGGGGATTGAGCATGGTTCCCTTGAAGGTCCTGCTGACCGGCGCGACGGGAGTGGTCGGACGCCGGCTGTTGCCGATCCTGCTTGCCGACGGACACGGAGTCGTGGCCATCGCGCGCGACCCGGAGCAGCGTCGCGCGCTCCAGAGACTGGGCGCCACCGCCGTCGAGGCGGATCTCTTCTCCCCCGATTCGCTGCGGCGCGCAGCGGCCGGCTGCGACGTCGTGGTGAACCTGGCCACCCACATGCCGGCCTCGGGCACCCAGGTGTTCCGTCGCTCGGCATGGAAAGAGAACGACCGCGTGCGCCGCCTCGGCTCCTCCAACCTGGTCGACGCCGCGCTCGCCGCGGGCGTCCGGCGGTACGTCCAGGAGTCGTTCGCGCCCGTCTACCCCGACTGCGGCGACCGATGGATCGACGAAGACGTCCCGCTGCAGCCCGTTCGCTACAACCGGTCGGTCACCGACGCCGAATCGTCGGCCGCCCGCTTCACGAAGGCCGGCGGCGCGGGCATCGTCCTTCGCTTCGCCTCGTTCTACGGGTCCGACTCGAGGTTTCTCGCCGAGGGGATTCGCCAGGTGAAGAAGGGACGAGAGTTCCTCCCGGGCTCACCGGGCGCGTTCGTCTCCTCGGTTTCTCACGACGACGCCGCGACGGCCGCGGCCGCGGCGCTCAAGGCCCCCGCCGGCGTCTACAACGTCGTGGACGACGAGCCGCTGACCCGGCGCGACTACTTCGATTCGCTGGCTCGCGCGCTCGGCGTTCCGCCTCCGACGCCCCTGCCGTGGTGGGTCAAATGGCTTCTCGGCCCCGTCGGCGAGCTCCTGTCGCGCTCGCAGCGAATCTCGAATCTCAGGTTGAGGTCCGTCACCGATTGGACTCCGAAATGTCCCAGCGTGCGCGAGGGGTGGCCGAGCGCCGTCGGGAATCAGGCGGTCGGCTTGCGCGCGTAGGCGGCGTCGAAAGCGGCCTCGAGACGGGCGTTGGTGCCACGGATCTCGTCGATCACCTCTTTGGCCCAGTCGAAATACTTTCGGCGGCGGTCGAGACTCCAGTCGGACGGCGGCAGGTCGACGATGTCGCGCAGGTTGGCGGTCTTGTCGGCGAGCTTCACGAGCTTCGCCTCCCGCGACTTCCCGGCGGCGTGCACGACCTGGAGCCGCTTTCGCTCCTCCTTGGGGAGATCCTTGTCGTCGGTGACTTCGAGGACGATCGAGGCGACCTTCTCGCCGAAGAGCCCGGCCAGCTCCTCGAACGTCGCGCTGGTGTCCTCGATCGTGTCGTGAAGGAGCGCGGCGGCGAGGACGACGGGATCGTCGATGCCGCCCTCGTTGGCGAGGATGTTGGCCGCTGCGATCGGATGGTGGATGTAGGGGGACTTGTCCTTGTCGCGGCGCGGCTGGCCGCGGTGCGCCTTCTCCGCGAAGTCGACCGCGCGCAGGACGAGGCCGAAGGGTTTGAGGGTCGGAGAGGGCATGGCGTTCCTGCCGGTGAGGATAGCCGAACCCGGAACGCGCCGCCGGGAGGACGGCTGGCGTCTCGCTTGCAGGTGTAGCCTGATTGGATGGCTGACTGGAAGACCCCGCGCGGACCCGATACCGAGGCGTGGCCGGCCCTGCCTCTGGAGAAGTGGAGCGACACCTACGCGACGCTTCACCTCTGGACGCAGATCGTCGGGAAGATCCGCCATACGCTGAGCCCGCGCGTCAATCACTGCTGGAGCGACACCCTGTACGTCACGGCGCGCGGCCTCACGACGTCGACGATCCCATCGGGGACCCGCGTTTTCGAGATCGACTTCGATTTCATGGAGCACCGGCTGGTCGTCCGCACCGCCGAGGGCGCGATCGGGGTGGTTGCTCTGCGGCCGCAGTCCGTGGCGGCCTTCTATGCCGGGCTCTGGAGCCAGCTCGAGCGGCTCGGTCTCGAGATCCGGATCGACCCGAAGCCGAACGAGGTGGCGGAGCCCGTTGCCTTCGCCGAGGACGAGCGGCACGCTTCGTACGACGCGGACTACGCGAACCGCTTCTGGCGGGTCCTCGTCCAGTCGGACCGGGTCTTTAAGCAGTTTCGCGCGCGCTTCACCGGCAAGTGCAGCCCGGTTCACTTCTTCTGGGGAGCTCCCGACCTGGCGGTGACGCGGTTCTCCGGACGCGTCGCTCCCCAGCACCCGGGAGGCATTCCAAACCTCCCCGATCGCGTGACGCGGGACGCGTATTCGCACGAGGTCAGCAGCTGCGGGTTCTGGCCGGGGGGCGGCGCGATTCCCTATCCGGCGTTCTACTCGTACGCCTATCCGGAGCCGCCCGGCTTCGCCGAGGCGCGCGTCGAGCCCGGGGCCGCGTTCTACAGCAAGGCCCTCCGCGAGTTCATCCTGCCGTACGACGCGGTCCGAACGTCGGCGTCGCCCGACGACGTCCTCCTCGCTTTTCTCCAGACGACCTACGAGACCGCGGCGAACCTCGCGGGCTGGGACCGGGCCAACCTCGAGCGCGCGTCGGTGTGAAGTCGGAACTCGAACCGGAACACGGCGAGGGATCCTTCCGCACTTCGGCTTGCCTCAGGCAGGCTCCGCGAGGTATCCCGGTCTCGGCCGCGAGGGCAGCCTTCACAGGAACCCCAGCCGCGCCGCCTGGGACGGAGCGTAGGCGACGCGCCGGCGGGCGGCGAGGATCCGGCCGGGGCGGCCGAGGTCCTCCCAGGAGACTCCGGTGACGGGCAGGACGGCGAGGTTTTCCGGGCGCTTTGCGAGGATGTCCCTGGAAAAGTCCGAGGCGGGAAGGCCCCGGTAGAGGCGCTCGAGGGCGGAGCGCTCGGCAGGCGAGCCGAGCGCCGGCCACACGTCGAGAAAGGCGTCGACGAGAGTCGGGCGCGCCGTGGCGAAGAGGAAGAGCAGCGCCTCGAGCCGAGCGACGACGACCGCGGTGTTCCAGAGGCCGCCGGCCAGCTGCAAACGGGCGGCGACCTCGACCGGCGGCTTCTCGACGAATCGCGCCACGCGGTGCAGGCCGCTCCACGCGCCGATCACCGGCTCGGATGGCTCGATCCAGCCATACTCCGGCTCGGGTCGCGTGGGCTCGAGCCCGAGAAGCACGACGGCGTTCGGGTGCGTCTCGACGACCTCGAGGGCGTCCTGGACGTAGCGCATGAACGCGGCGTCGTCCGAGACCCAGTGGTCCGACGGCAGAATCACCACGCTCGCGTCGGGCGCGCGCGCTGCGATGCGAAGGAGCCCGTAGAGAACGGCCGCCGCGGTCCCGCGATTGTCCGGCTGAACCACGAGGGATGCGGGGCTCACGTCGGCGAGCAACTCCCTGTAGTACTCCTCGTGCCGCCGCGTCAGGACGAGCAGCGTGTCTTCGGACCGGGCGACTACCGCGGCGCGGCGCGCCGTTTCGACGAGCAGCGGCTCGCGGCCGACGAGCGCGCAGAACTGCTTGGGCCGGTCGTCACGGGCGAGAGCGCGCGTCACGGACCGCAGGCGCGTGCCGTCGCCACCGGCGAGAATCAGAACGTGGGCTGTGCTTTTCTCATTGGTCATCATGGCTCCCTGTCAGTGCATACGGGCAAGCCCCTCGAAGTGTTACGGCGCGTCATTTTCTGAAACCGCCGCCGCCGCGCGCGACTAATTGGGAATACGCCGCCCTTTTTGAGCCGGCGTGAACACTGTGTCAACGGGAGGACAAATGCCGAAGATGCGCGCAGTCCAGGTCCCCGGAGCGGGACAAACACTCCAGATGGTCGAACGCGAGGTTCCCGAGCCCGGCGCGGGCTCGGTGCGGGTCAAGGTCCAGGCCTGCGGGATCTGTCACAGCGACGTGCTGACGACGGGAGGCTACTGGCCCGGCATCGCGTACCCGCGCGTGCCTGGCCACGAGGTGGCCGGTGTCGTGGACGCCGTCGGCGCCGGTGTCACGGCGTGGAAGGCCGGCGATCGCGTCGGCCTCGGCTGGCACGGCTGGCACTGCGGCGAGTGCGACTCCTGCCGGCGCGGCGATTTCCTCACCTGCCGGGTCGGCAACCGGGTCCCGGGAATCGCCTACGACGGGGGGTACGCGGAGTTCGTCGTCGCGCCGTCCGGGGCGCTCGCGCGGATTCCCGACGGGCTCACGGCCGTCGAAGCCGCGCCGCTCATGTGCGCCGGCGTCACGACGTTCAATCCGCTCCGGTGCTCCGACGCGCAGCCGGGCGACCTCGTCGCCATCCTGGGAATCGGCGGGCTCGGGCATCTCGGCGTCCAGTTCTCGTCGAAGATGGGCTTCGACACGGTCGCGATCGCGCGCGGCCGCGACAAGGAGAAGCTCGCCCTCGAGCTCGGCGCGCGGGTCTACATCGACAGCCAGGCGCAGGATCCGGCCTCGGCGCTGACGAAACTGGGCGGCGCGAAGGTGATCCTCGCGACCGTGACGAGCGGCGCGGCGATGACCGCCGTTCTCGGCGGCCTCGGCGTCGACGGCCGGCTCATCGTCCTCGGAGCGCCGCAGGATCCCCTGCAGGTCCCTGCCTACTTCCTGATCGCCGAGCGGCGGTCGGTCGCGGGCTGGCCGTCGGGGACCTCGATCGAGTCACAGGACACCCTGGCGTTTGCCGTCCGCACGGGAGTGCGGTCCATGAACGAGGTTTACCCGCTCGAACGCGCACCGGAGGCTTATGCGCGGATGATGAGCGGCGAGGCACGCTTTCGCGTGGTGCTGACGACCGGCAAGTAGGCTCCGCCGGGCCGGACGGGGAGACGAACGGGTAGTACGGCAAGATCGAAGTCGACGAGAGGTAGAAGGCAGAAGGCATCGAGACCGGAAAGATCGACCCTCCGGTCCGCTCCCACCCTCTCCCCCGTT
>Ga0326726_10004380_pt1 | contig 12884 bp, 9 predicted proteins | sample MHFenrmetagenome_2_FD_207603 | JGI IMG/M metagenome (GOLD analysis project Ga0326726, IMG submission 207603) | Lab enriched peat soil microbial communities from Michigan Hollow, Ithaca, NY, United States - MHF15MN | ecosystem: Environmental > Terrestrial > Soil > Wetlands > Peat | place: USA...
CGCGAGCGAGAGCGTGCGGCCGGCGTCCACGCCGATCTCGAGGTACGTCCGGGGCGAGAGCTCCGCGTGGAGTCGCGCGAGCCAGACGAGGTAGTCGTCGCCCGGCAGCGTCGCGCGCGCGAGGCAGACGTGGGCGGCGAGGCAGTCGGGCTCGAGCGCCAGGGCCCGGCGGCAGGCGGCGATCGCGCCGGCGGCGTCCCCGGCCGCCAGGAGCCGACCGGCCCGGGCCGCCTGCTCGTCCGCCGTCAGGTCAGTAGACGGCATCCTTGAGCGACACGCCGAAGATCCCGGAGTACATCTTCGGAAAGAAGTGCGTGGACTTCTGCGGCAGGCGGTCGCCGGCGCCGACGACGGCCTCGACGTCGGAGACGGTCGTCGGGCGCATGAGGATGGCGGCCTGCGCCTCCTTCCGGTCGACCGCCGCGATCGCGGACGCGGCGTCCGAGGTGAAGGACACGTGCTCGCCCTGAGCGATGGCGTCGGTGCCGACCGAGAGTATCTGTCCGAAGAAGGCGACCTCGAGCGCGGACACGTCGAGGCCCTTCCACGCGTCGGAACGTCCCTCGGGCCAGGGCAGGGGCTCGGGAGACGCCGAGAGCGTCAGGAGGGTCGCCGGCGCGGGCGGCGCGTGGAGGACGAAGGCGGGCCGGATGCGGGAGTGCGTCTGGAGCGCCTCGAACGCGGCGCGGGCCGAGGGGAATTCGAGCAGATCGAAGTACGGCTTCGCCGAGGCGAGCACGCGCGCGGGATTCCAGTCGGGCAGGCCGGAGAGCAGGCGGTGGATCGGGCGAACGACGAGCCCGGGCGAGGTCATGTCCACGATGGCGCAGAGCTTGTAGCGCGCGCCGGCCAGCTTTTCGGCCGCCGGATCCTTCGAGAAGGCGAGCGCCGTCTCGTAGCGATGGTGGCCGTCGGCGATGATCGCCTCGGCGTTCTTGACCAGGCCCTGCAGCTCCACGTGCGCCGCGTAGTCGGAGATGCGGAAGGCGTCGTGGCGCACGCCGTCGGGGTCGGTCGCCGTCAGCTGCGGCGTGCGCCGCGTCGAGAGCGCGGCCGAGAGAGGAGCGCGCGTCATGAGAAAGACGAGCTCGAGGTCGGCCTTCGTGGCCGCGAGCAGCGCCAGCCGGTCCGCCTTGGGCTTTGCGAGCGTGCGCTCGTGGGGGCGGACCGTCCTGGCCTCGTACTCCTCGAGGCGGACGAGGCCGACGAGCGCGTCGCGCACGAAGGTCTGGCCGGAATCCGTGAAAGTCTGCCGGTAGATCCAGAGGGCGGGCCGGCGCTCCTTTTCGAGCGTACCGTCGGCAAGCCAGTCCGCCAGGGTCTTCGCGGCGCCCGCGTAGGGGTCGCCCTCGTCTTTCCTGCGGCAGGTGACGCGGACGATGTTCTCGGGCGCCTGCGCATAAAGCCGCTCCGAGCCGAGCGGCGAGATCTGGTCGTAGGGAGGCGCGAACACCGCGGAGAGCCCCCGGGCCTTCAGGACGCGGGGGGAGAAGCGAATCGAGCGAAACGGTCGCAGTTCCATGGGCGGGGATTGTAAGGCTGGCTCAGGTGGCGAACGAGCACGGGATCCCTCGTCGCTGCGCTCCTCGGGATGACATGCGCTTTGCGGCGCGCCACGGGTCCGGAAGCGTCCTGCCGAGCCCTCGCCTGTCATCCCGAGCCTTTGCCTGTCATCCCGAGCCTTTGCCTGTCATCCCGAGCGCAGCGAGGGATCCCGGACTCGACGAGCGGCGAGGGATGCCCGCCGCGACGCGCTACACTGGGTACGCGTGATCTCGCTGTCCCGCGCCATCGACGGCTTCGAACGCTACGTGGCCGACGAGCGCCGCTTCTCTCCGCGCACGGTCCTGGCCTACCGCACCGACCTCGACCGGTTCGCCGACTTCTGGGAGCATGAATTCGCGCACGAGAGCGCGTCGAAGACTCCTCTGTCCAAGCTCGACACGCTGGCCGTTCGGTCCTACCTCGCGTCCCTGCACCGGGGCAGGCTCGCCAACCGCTCGCTCGCGCGCCACCTCTCGACGCTGCGCTCCTTCTTTCGCTGGGCCTGCCGCGAGGGGCATCTCGAGAAGAGCCCGGCCAGGGGTCTGCCGGCGCCCCGCGTGCCCAAAACGCTCCCGCGCGCCATGACGCTGCCCGACACGGAGCGTCTCCTCGACGCGGACGATCACGCCGGTCTCGTCCCCGAGCGCGAGCGCGCCCTCTTCGAACTTCTCTATGCCACGGGCCTGCGGGTCTCGGAGGCCGCGGGGCTCGATCTCGAGGACGTGGATTTCTCGGCGCGGCTGGTGCGCGTCACGGGCAAGGGGAGCCGCGAACGGATCGTGCCTTTCGGCGAGACGGCCGGCGACGCGCTCGAGGCCTACCTGCCCTCGCGCGCGGCCCTGCGCCACGGGGCCTCCGAGGACGACCCGGAACCGGGCGAGCCGCTCTTCGTCAACGCGCGCGGCGGGCGTCTGACGCCGCGCTCGATGGCGCGCCTGCTGAAGCGGCGCCTGCGCGCGGCCGGGCTTCCCGCGGAGATCTCGCCCCACGCCCTGCGGCACACCTTCGCGACGCACCTGCTGCAGGCCGGCGCGGATCTGCGGGCGATCCAGGAGCTGCTCGGCCATGCGTCGCTCTCGACGACGCAGAAGTACACGCACCTCGACGCGGCGCGGCTGCGGGAGGTCTACCGGAATGCGCATCCCAAGGCATGAACGAAATCCGAAGTCCGAACGCCGAAATCCGAAACGGGATCCTCGCGACGATGCTCGCGGCGACTGTGGCGCTCGGACTGGGAGGCGCGCCGGTAACGCCGCGCGTCCTCGCCGAGATCGACAAGATCATTCGCGAGGGCTTCTACGACGCGACGCTGAAGGGGGTCGACTGGAGCGCCGCCGTGGCAAAGGCCTCGGCCGAGTTGTCGAAGGCGTCGGATGCGGCCGAGCAGAACGCCGTCTACGATCGTCTGCTGTCGACGCTGTCCGACTCGCACACCTTCCGGCTTCCGGCGGGTCGCCTGCCAGAGCGGGGCTGGGGGACGACGGGCCTGCGCCTCGGCCAGGACGGCGACGGGTACGCCGTCAAGGGAGTCCTGCCTGGCAGCTCCGCTGAGCGCGCCGGGATGCGCGTGGGCGACCGTGTCCTCGAGATCGACGGCGTGAAGTACGGCCGCGGGCGGGTGAACTTCCGCGATCTCGTCTTCGTGTCGGAGGGGGCGCCGGGAACCTACTCGCAGGTGATCTGGCAGCGGGCCGGCGCCGCCCCGCGCACCGACCGCCTCATGCGCCTCCCGGAAGAACCGGGCGACGCCCTGGTCTGGAAGAGCGCGCGCGTCATCCGCCGCGACGGCAAGACGTACGGCTACGCGCACCTCTGGGGCATGAGCGCCGAGACGGCCCTCGTCGTCGTGGACCTTCTGGTCGACCGCCAGCTGACGGCGCGCGCGCGGGCGAGCCTCGCGGGCTGGGGCGAGATCGACGGCTTCCTGCTCGACGTGCGGGGCAACAGCGGCGGCTACGACCCCAACATCCTGTCGACGTTCCTGCAGGGGCAGTGGAGCGCCGGCGACTACTACACGATCACCCGGGAAGGCCGGCGCCTCGAGCCGCCGGCTTACGCGCGCCTGCCCGTGGCGCTGCTCGTCAATTCCGGGACGGTGTCCTCGGGCGAAGCGACGGCGTTGAAGTTCCGCGCGCACAGGATCGGGCCCATCGTGGGCGAGACCTCGGCGGGGATGGCCTCCGGCGGCGCCGCTGCCGAGAGACTGTCGGACGGTTCGACGCTCTGGTACACGGCGCGGGCGATCGAGGGCCTCGACGGCAAGAGCTACGAGGGAGCGGGGGTCGCCCCGGACGTCGCGGCCGCGGATCGGCCGCCGGCGGCCGAGGGCCGGGAGGACGCGATCGTCGAAGCGGCGCTCAAGGCCCTCGCGATGCCTGCGGTATCCTCACGCTGATGCAAAAGTGGCATTCCACGACCGTCCTGTGCGTCCGGCACGGGGACAAGGTGGCGATGGCCTCCGACGGCCAGGTGACACTCGGAACGACCATCATGAAGCAGACGGCCGCGAAGATCCGGCGCCTAAAGGGCGGCGACGTGCTCGCCGGCTTCGCCGGCTCCTCGGCCGACGCGTTCGCCCTCTTCTCGCGCTTCGAGATGAAGCTCGAGGAGCATCGCGGCAACCTCGAGCGCTCGGCCATCGAGCTCGCCAAGGACTGGCGTACCGACAAGATGCTGCGCCAGCTCGAGGCGCTGCTCATCGTCGCGGACAAGACGACCTCGCTCCTGGTCTCCGGGACCGGCGACCTGATCTCGCCCGAAGAGGGCGTCCTGGCGATCGGCTCCGGCGGCGCCTACGCCCTCGCGGCGGCGCGGGCGCTTCTGAAGCACCGGCCCGACCTGACGGCCGCCCAGATCGCCCGCGAATCCCTACTGATCGCGGCCCAGATCGACATCTACACGAACGACCACGTCACGCTCGAGGAGCTCTGAGGCCGAATCCGCTGATTCCAAAGCAGTTGGGACCGGCCGCCGCATCGCGGTAGGATTCCCCGCACGAAGAACCGGAGGCGCGCCATGAAGGGTCTCCGCTCGGTTGTTTTCTTTTTGAGCATGGCCCTGTATTCCTCCACTCTCACGGGGCTCGGTCAACGGGGTCCCTCGGGAGGCGCGCCGCCGGTCGGCGCGTCCTGGTCTTACGCGAGTCTCGGGACGGGGATCGGCCTCTCGGGAATCACCCTCGGCCGCAACGGACCCTTTCGCGAGATCTACCTCGGCGGGTCGACGTTCGTCTTCGGCGCGGACCAATACTGGTACGTGCTGCGATACTCGACGGCGAGCCACGACTACGAGCCGGCGTTTGCGAGCGAGCTGATGCCGGCGGACATCGTTCGCATCGCGACCGCCCAGCTCTACGGGGATGGGAGCTCGCAGATCGTGGTGGCTCTGGCCTCGGGCGAGGTTCGCCTCTACGACCAGTTCACGCGGCGCCCGCTGCCGTCGCTCACGGTAACCCCGAACATCCAGGGCATGGCGATCCACGACCTCGACGGGGACGGGCTTCCGGAACTGCTTTTCGTCTCGCCGACCGGGCTGACGGTCTTCTCCAACGCCGGAGACGCCCTCTGGAGCGTTCCGCAAGCCGTGGGCGAGGACGTCGTCGTCGGCCAGATGGACGACGATCCAGCGCTCGAGATCGCAACGACCGGAGGATTCGTCGTGGACGCGGCCACACGCCTCGTCCAATGGACCGCCGCCCAGGGCTTCGGCCATCGGCTTCGGGCCGCGGACATCGACGGGGACGGGCGTGACGAGCTGATCGTGGCGGAGGCGTGGAATGCCGTTCGCGCCTACGACGTGGATCTGCAGACGGAAAAGTGGACGATTCCGACGCCTCAGGACGTCGGAGCCATCGCCGTGGCCGACACCGACTGCGACGGGCAGCTCGAGGTGCTGATCGGTGACGGTCAGTGGGGCAGCGTCCGGTCGTACGACGCCGCGACGCTTCTCCTGCGCTGGGAGATCACCAACCCGCAGCATGGGGTCACCTGGATCGAGTACGGCGACAGCAATGGCGACGGAATCAGCGAGGTCCTCTGGGGAGCGGGCGCCACGAGCACCGGTCCGGACAATCTGTTCGTCGGAGACCCGGTGACGCAGACGATCGTGTGGCAGAGCCGGGACGTCGACGGTCCGTTCCTCGGTCCCGAGTGGGGCGACGTCGACGGCGACGGCCAGCCGGAGCTGGTCTTCGCGACCCGTTACACGGACGCTCAATACGCAGGCCCCCGGATTTTCGTCCTGGACGGAAAGACCCTGGCCCTTCGAGCCGTGTCGGACCCGATCGTCGGCCTCACGCCGTTCTCCAGCCTGTTCCTGCGCAACGTCGACGCGGATCCGGCCCTCGAAATCGTTCTCTCCGGCGGAAACCCGTACGACGGCGTCGTCCAGATCTACGACTTCGATTCTTCGGGAACCTTCACGCTGAACTGGACCAACCCGAACCCGCCCTTCGGCTCCTGGTTCTTCTCGGTGGACGTCGGAGACGCCGACGGTGACGGCGGCATGAAAGTCCTGACGGGCGGGGGACGGGCGCACACCGGGGCCGACGGAACGTTCCTCTACGTCTGGGACTACGCCACCGGAGCGCTCGAATGGACCTCCCCGCAATTGGGCGGCTACTGGGACAACGTCCAGGACGTGGCCATCCTCGGCGGCGGTGCCGGCGCGCCCGATCTTCTCGGCATCGTCGGCGGAGGCTCCCTCTATGGATTCGACGGAGCCACGCACGACCCGCTGCCCGTCGTCGCCGGCACGTTCACGGCGATGCGCGCCGCTGCCTACACGGGGGTCCGAGCGGTGTACCTGGGCGACACGGCCGGAAAGGTCTACCGCTACGAGCGGGGCGTTTCGTCGTACACGCTCGCCGCGACCTACACGCTGGGCCTGGCGTCGATCGACGGCATCACGCTGACGCCGTCGGGCGGCGCGCTCGTCGGCTCCGCCGGACGGCTGTATGCCTACGCCGATTTGAGCGCCGCTCCGACGTGGACGACGCTCGACTTCGGGGCCTCGTTGGGCCGCCACGCCTGTCAGGGCGAGGGGCCGCACGCCCGCGTCCTTTCGGGAGGGTTGTACGGCGTCTTCGAGGTCGGCCCGCCGCTGTCCGTCGTGAGCGTCATGCCGACCTCCGGTCCGGCATCGGGCGGCACGGCGATCGCCGTCACGGGGGCCGGCTTCTCGGCCGGCGCCACCGCCTACCTGAACGCGGCCGCCGTTGAGGGAGTCGACGTCGGGGGTTCCTCGGATTTGTCGGGGAACACGTCGCCGATGGCCGCCGGGACCCTCGCCTCGTTGATCGTTCTGGATCCGGGCGGCTCGGAGGGCGTCCTGTCCGACGCTTTCCTGGTCGACTATCTGGACGTCGACGGCTCGAACCTCTTCCACGACGCGGTCGAGGGCGTCTCCCGCCATCGGGTGACGGTGGGCTGTGGCGGGGGCAACTACTGCGCCACGCAGTCCGTGTCGCGCGCGCAGATGGCCGTCTTCCTGGTTCGCGCCGCATTCGGCCCGGGATTCCAGCCGCCCAGGGCGAGCGGCCTGGTGTTCTCCGACGTCTTCTGCGCGGGGTTCGCGTCGAGCGAGATCGAATGGATGGCCAAGACGGGCGTGACCGCGGGTTGCGGGACCGGGGAGGAATACTGTCCCTCGAGTCCGGTGACGCGGGCCCAGATGGCCGTCTTCCTTCTCAAGGCCTTGCTCGGAAGCGACTACGTTCCGCCGCCGGCCGTGGGTGTGTTCTCCGACGTTCCGGTCGACGATCCGTTCGCGCCGTGGATCGAAGATCTCGCGGGCCGCGGGATCACGGCGGGCTGCAGCGGCGGCAACTATTGCCCCGGCGCCTCGACGACGCGCGGCCAGATGGCAGCGTTCCTCGTCCGGACCTTCTTCGAGCCCTAGGATCGTCCGGGAGCGCGCGGCGCTCTGGTATTCTGCCGCCATGTCGGCGGAGGCGCTCTGACGTGGTCTTCATGATGCCCGGGGAAACCGAGGCGCAGGCGCCGGTCGCGGCCTCCCGCACGCCCCGCGAGATCGTCGTCGAGCTCGACAAGTACGTCATCGGCCAGAAGCGCGCCAAGAAGGCCGTGGCGATCGCGCTGCGCAACCGGTGGCGCCGCCAGCGGCTGTCGCCGGAGATGGCGCGCGAGATCCTCCCGAAGAACATCCTCATGATGGGGCCCACGGGCGTCGGCAAGACCGAGATCGCGCGGAGGCTGGCGCGCCTGGCGGACGCGCCGTTTCTGAAAGTCGAGGCCTCGAAGTTCACCGAGGTCGGCTACGTCGGCCGCGACGTCGAGTCGATCGTCCGCGACCTGACCGAGGTCGCCGTCCAGATGGTGCGCGAGGAGAAGACGCTCGAGATCCGCGACCGCGCCGCCGGCCGCACGGAGCAGCGCCTGCTCGACCTGCTCCTGCCTGCGCTGCCCGACACGGAGGGCGAGGAGACGCGCAACAAGCTGCGCCAGCTCCTTCGCGACGGGAAGCTCGAGGACCGGCTCGTCGAGGTCGAGGTCGCCGACAAGACCTTTCCGTCCTTCGAGATCGTCACGAACCAGGGCGTCGAAGAGATGGACATCAACGTCAAGGAGATGCTCCCCGGCCTCTTCGGCGGCAAGAAGAAGCGGCGCAAGACGACCGTCGGCGAGGCCCGGCAGATCCTGCAGGCCGAGGAGGAGGGGCGCCTGATCGACCCCGGGCAGGTCGCGCGCGAGGCCGTCGAGCGCGCGCAGTCCTCGGGCATCGTGTTCCTCGACGAGATCGACAAGGTCGCAGGGCGCGAGTCGGGCGGCCGCGGCCCGGACGTGTCGCGCGAGGGCGTGCAACGGGACCTCCTCCCGATCGTCGAGGGCACGTCGGTCAACACGAAGTACGGATTCGTCAAGACCGACCACGTGCTCTTCATCGCCGCCGGCGCCTTCCACGTGTCCAAGCCGTCGGACCTGATTCCGGAGCTGCAGGGCCGCTTCCCGATCCGGGTCGAGCTCGACTCGCTCTCCGAGGCGGACTTCGTCCGCATCCTGACCGAGCCCGAGAACGCCCTGCTCAAGCAGTACCGGGCGCTCATGACCTCCGAGGGCGTGGACCTGTCCTTCTCGGACGACGCGGTCGGCGAGATCGCGCGCGACGCAGAGCGCGTCAACCGGGCCCTCGAGAACATCGGCGCGCGCCGGCTCCACACGATCCTCGAGCGCCTGCTCGAGGACATTTCCTTCGCCGGGCCCGAGAACGCGGGCAAGGCCATCCGCATCGAGCTCGCGGACGTGCAGGGCGCGCTCGCCGATCTCGTCAAGGACGAGGACCTGTCGCGCTACGTTTTGTAGCGGCCGGCTGCGCCGGCCGACCGGAGAGAGAGGGGAAGTCGCAAGGGTATCGTCTCCCTGCAATGAGCCTTCGCGCATGAAGCGGTGCGTCGCGTTTCTCGCAATCCTCTTGCCGGTTCTCGCCTGCGGGAAGAAGGGCGATCCGGAGCCCCCGCTGCCGAGGGGACCCAACGCCGTCTCGAACCTCACGGTCGACCAGGAAGGCGACGACGCGGTCCTGACCTTCGCGTTTCCGGATCGGCTGATGAACGGGGCGCCCCTGACGGATCTCTCCTCGATCGAGGTCTACCGAATCGTCAATCCTCCCCCCGGCCTGACGACACCGAGGCCGGCGGGGCCGGCCTCGAGCGCTTCGTCCGGACAATCGAGCACGACCGTGACGAACCTGCCGGGAGCCGCGGAGCGGCGCGTGGCGACCAACGTGCGCGTGGCGGAAGAGGCGTTTTACGCCTCCGCCCGGAAAGTCGCGACGCTGTCTCTCTCGGCGATTGCGGAAAGCACGCGCGGCGCCTCGGTCGTGTATCGCGATCCGCTCTCGCCGCTGCTCGCGAAGGAGGGCAAGCCCGCGCCGCTGGCCTATGCCGTCATTTCGGTGCGCGGCGGGGGAGAGCGCAGCCCGCTGTCAAACATCGTCGGGTTGACGCCCGACATCGCTCCCGAGGCGCCGACGCTGCTGCCCGCCCTCCCGGAGGAAGGCCGGGTGTGCCTCGAGTGGCTCGCCCCCGAGACGGACGTCCTCGGGCGCCCGGTCGAGATCGACGGCTACGAGGTCTACCGGCGCATCCTGCCGGAGGATGAATACGCGTCCCCCCTCAATCCCAAGCCCGTGAAGGGAACCTCCTACGTCGACTTCTCGGCCCCGTACGGCGCGCCGCTCGTGTACACCGTGCGCGCGATCCTCGCGAAGAACCCGAAGGTCGAGGGCTTGCCGGCCGAGGAGCTGGCCTTCAGCTTCCGCGACATCTACCCGCCGCCGCCGCCGTCGCGCATGGACGCGCTGTCGGAGGCAGCCCGGGTGCGCCTCGTCTGGACGCCGGTGGACGCCGGGGACCTGGCGGGGTATCTCGTCTTCCGCGCCGAAGGCGACGGGGCCTCGGTGCGCCTGACGAAGGAACCGGTGACGGACCCCTTCTTCACCGACGAGGCCGCGGCCCAGGGTAAGCGGTACCGCTACACGGTGCGCGCCGTGGACCGGGCCGGCAACGCGAGCGCTCCCTCGCCCGAGGCGGTCGCCGAACCGTTCTGACGGACCGGCCGGGGCCCCATTAACCCTCTCCCGGGCCATCGATTAAACTCCCGCTCCCATGTCCCTTCCCGCGCGCTTCGTGAAGATGGCCGGCGGCGGCAACGACTTCCTCGTCTTCGAGGCGGACGGCCGGACGCTCACGGAGGGGGACCGGGCGCGCCTGGCGCTCGTCTGCCGGCGCGGCCTCTCGGTCGGGGCCGACGGCGCGCTCTTTCTCTCCCCCGGTGAAAAGGGCCGCGTGCGCGTCGACTATTTCAACGCCGACGGCGGGCCCGCGACCTTCTGCGCCAACGGCACGCGCTGCGCGGCGCGTTTCGCCGTGCGCCACGGCCTCGCGGCGGGATCGACCGCGATGCTCGAGACCGGGTGGGGCCAGATCGAGGCGCGGGTCGAGGGCGAGAGCGTCACGCTGGCGCTGCCCGCGGTGCCCGCGCCCCAGGACCCGATCCCCATCTCCGGCCGGGGACTGCCGCCGACGGCGATTCCCATGAAGATCGGCGTTCCCCACCTCGTCGTCTTCGTGCGCGGGGACCTCGGCAAGCTGGCCATCGATCGGTTCGGGCCGCCCTTGCGGCGGCATCCGGCCCTGCCGGAGGGCGCGAACGTGAACTTCGTGCGAGCGGCCGGCGAAAACCGCATCGAGGTGCGCTCGTGGGAGCGTGGGGTGGAGGGGGAGACCCTCTCGTGCGGCTCCGGCGTCGTCGCGGCCGCGATTGCCGCCGGCCGGCAGGGAATGGCCGTCTCGCCCGTGACGTGCGGAACGAAGAGCGGCGTCGACCTGGTCGTCGAGTTTCGCGAGGAGGGCGACGTCGTGGCGGGCGTGCGCCTGACGGGCGACGCGCGGGAGATCTACGGCGGGGAGCTCATGGAAGAGGCGTGGAAGGCCTGATGCGCCGTATCGCATTCGGCTCCCCCGAGGCGCCGCCGCTTCCTTCGAAGATCGTCGCCGTGGGCAAGAACTACCGCGAGCACGCGGCCGAGTTCGGCAGCGTCGCGCCGGAGGACGAGCCGATGCTCTTCCTGAAGGCGCCGTCGGCCCTCGTTCTTCCGGGAGGCGAGATCGTGAGGCCGCCCGAGTCGCAGCGCGTGGACTACGAGGGCGAGCTCGCCCTCGTCATCGGCCGCCGGATCAAGGGCTGGCCCGAGGAGCGCTGGCTGGAGGCGCTCGCCGGCGTCTGTTGCGCCAACGACGTGACGGCCCGCGATCTCCAGAAGAAGGACAAGCAGTTCGCGCGCGCGAAGTCCTTCGACACGTTCTGCCCGATCGGGCCCGAGATCGTCGCGGGTTTCGATCCATCCCGGTCCGCGATCTCGACCCGCGTCAACGGCGCGATGCGTCAGTCCGCGAACGTCTCCGACATGGTCTTCTCGCCCGCTTTTCTCGTCGCCTACGTCTCGCGCATGATGACGCTTTTGCCGGGCGACCTCATCCTGACCGGCACGCCCGCGGGAGTCGGGCCGCTTTCGGCCGGCGACGTCGTCGAGGTCGAGATCGAAGGCATCGGCGTCCTGACGAACCGGGTCGTCTAGCTAGCGGGATTCGAAGAGAACGAGCGTCGGCTCCGAGGTCGGCATCGCGACTCTGCCTTTTCGAATTCCGTCGACCCGTTCGAAGACGGGTTGGAGCGCCAGAACCTGGGGCCGGGCGTTCAACGGCACGTCCGGCTTTCGGGAGGCGTCGGCGAGGTCGAGCACGAGCCGGTCGACCAGCCAGGGAAGGCCGTCGTCCCGATCGTCGCCGATCGTCGGATAGAGCTCGCGCCACTCGGGCGCCCAGGCGTGGAGAAGGGAGAAGTAGCGAACGGGCCGCTTCTGCGAGCGGAGGGCTCGGCCGAGGTCCTGGCCCCAGTCCTCCCCGAAATCCCACGTCAGTCCGGGCGATACGACGAAACGGGCCACCGCATTTCGGTAGGTCACGAAATGGGGGAAAGCGAGGGCCGCGACCGCGGCGTGGGCGACGAGCAGGGCGACGAGGAGTCCCCTCCAGGTCTCGCGCAGGAGCATCGCCGTCGCCAGCCCGGCGAGCAGGACGACCAGGGGAAGCAGGTATCGCGTTCCCCAGTGCATCGACGAGCGGCACGCCGCGACGAGGTAGACGAGGCCGCCGGAAACCGCGATCGGGGGACCCCAACCGGCCCCGCGCCGCCCGGTCCAGAGAGCCACCGCGCCGAGCGCGGCCGCCAGGAGCAGCGGAAGGTCGTTCTTGATGGCCATCGACTCGAGGGGGTAGAGCGGTTGAGGCCCGGTGACGACGCGCCCGGCCCAGTAGTCCGCCTCCCCGGCGGTCGCGCTCCGGTGGAGCACCGAGAGAAAGCCGATCGCATACGCGCCGAGCGGCCGGCTGACCGCCGAGACGCGATCGGCGATCCGCTGCAGCCTCGGTTGCGCCGGCGCCGGGCTGCCGATGCCTCCCTCGACGAAAGCGAGCCGGGACAGGGCTCGAAGATCCTCGGGGCTCATGCGGCGGACGGCGAACGCCTCGACTGACGTGACGACGCAGAGAGCGACGGCGAGCGCGGCGGCGAGGCCCCGCCAGCGGCTCCGAACGAGAACCCAGAGGAGGAGAAACGGCGCCAGGAGCGGCGCGGAGAACTTGGAAGCGAGGGCCGCCCCGAGAAAAACGCCGGAGAGAGCGCCGCCTCCCGCCGTCGGAAAGCGGCGCACGGCCCAGGCGGCCATCAACAGGAAGGCCACGGGCGCCATGTCGGTGGTCACGTAGTGGCCCTGGGCCAGCCACATCGGGGCAAAGGCGAGCAGGACCGTCGAGACGGCCG
>Ga0326726_10004381_pt1 | contig 12883 bp, 8 predicted proteins | sample MHFenrmetagenome_2_FD_207603 | JGI IMG/M metagenome (GOLD analysis project Ga0326726, IMG submission 207603) | Lab enriched peat soil microbial communities from Michigan Hollow, Ithaca, NY, United States - MHF15MN | ecosystem: Environmental > Terrestrial > Soil > Wetlands > Peat | place: USA...
CAAACCATATGAGCTAGTTGGGTTCGGAATTGTAGTCCTGGTAGTCTTATTTGCAGTCTTTATAGGATACAAAAGATTAAGTAGTGCAAAAAGAGGTGAACCGCCGGAAGATGAACTTTCTAAAAAAGTGATGCAAAGGACTTCATCACTTTCCTATTTCATCTCGCTTTACTTATGGCTGGCAATAATGTATTTTTCAGACAAGATCGATTTAGAAACCCATACTTTGATAGGTGCAGGTATCCTGGGGATGGCAGTGGTCTTTGCGATCTGCTGGCTGGTATTCAATTTCGGAGGTATCAGGAATGAATAACAGGATAAAAGAGTTCCGGGCAAGATATAATCTTACCCAGGAGGATCTGGCAAAGAAAGTAAATGTCAGAAGGGAAACCATTGTCTTTCTTGAAAAAAATAAATATAATCCTTCTCTTAAGCTGGCTCACGATATTGCCAGGGTGTTCGATACAAGAATCGAAGAAATATTTATCTTCGAATAAACATTCTTCCCTTTGTGTCCCTTTCGTGAAACCCTTAGTATTCATTTGTGGTTAATGGATTTTTTACCACAAAGGATCACAAAGTACGCACAAAGTTGCACAAAGGGTTTATGACACAATCTTATGAAAAAACTCCTGTCTTTTATCGTCATCGTCCTGTTTTCATGGTCCTGTAGTGAAAACAGTTCTACTGATTTTACAGCAACCCAACTTCGATGCAACAATCTTGAAGATCCTGAAGGAGTTGATAAGGTTCCCGCATTCAGCTGGATCGTTTCCTGCCTAATCAAGGGCGCGGCTCAAACTGCCTATCAGATAATTCTTGCCTCTGATGCAGACAATCTGAAATCAGACAGTGACTTTTCCTGGAATTCAGGAAAGATCAATTCTTCCCAATCTTCATGGATTGTATATTCCGGATCTGCCCTCGAACCAGCAAAACAATATTTCTGGAAAGTAAGGCTGTGGGATAATAAAAACAACCCGTCAGCATGGAGCTCTTCAGCTACTTTTATCACAGGATTATTTGATAAAGCTGACTGGCGTGATGCAAAATGGATAGGATATGAAGAGATCCCCGATTCACTTCTCCTGGTCCCCGGAGTTCATGGAAATGGAAATAACCTGGGTGATGTCGCAAAAAAGCGGACAGTGATCCCATATTTCAGAAAGGAGTTTTCGCTTAATAAGAAGATCATACAGGGGCTTATTTTCGTAAGCGGACTTGGTCATTATGAACTTTATGTGAATGGTGAGAAAGCAGGTGACCATTTTCTTTCTCCCGGATGGACCGATTACCGCAAAACGTGTCTTTATAACACTTTTGACATTACAAAAGATCTGAGACGAGGCAGGAATGTTTTAGGAGCTTTAGTTGGCAACGGATTTTACAATATAAACAGGGAACGTTACAGGAAGCTGGTGATTTCTTATGGTGCACCCAAAATGATATTGAAACTTATTGTTAAATACAGTGACGGTTCTGAGGAGATAATTGTCAGTGACAGTACGTGGAAGGCTTCTCCTTCGCCGGTCACATTTGCAAGCATCTATGGAGGCGAAGATTATGATGGCCGTCTTGAGCAGGAAATGTGGCAAAAAGTGGGATTTAGTGATAAAACATGGAAAGAATGCCTGCAAGTCAGGGAGCCATCTGGTGAACTTAAGCCTGAAATGGACCAACCGCTGAAAATCATGGAAATATTTGAGCCTGCGGCCATAATCTGCAAGAATGACACTACCTGGGTTTATGATTTTAAACAGAATGCATCGGGGATAGTCAGATTAAAAGTTCATGGGAAAAAAGGGCAGATGGTCAGACTCATTCCCGGCGAACTTATCAGTGATGACACCCTGGTAACGCAAAATGAAAGCGGGAGGCCATATTATTTTACATATACATTAAAAGGGGACAAGGATGAGATCTGGGTTCCTCGATTCAGCTATTACGGCTTCAGATATGTTGAGGCTGAAGGCGCACTACCTGGAGGAGAACCTAATCCGGATAATCTGCCGGTAATAACCGGATTGCAGCTGCTTCATACAAGAAACTCATCTCCTTCAGCAGGCAACTTCAGATGCTCGAATGAGCTTTTCAATTCAATTTATAAACTGATAATCTGGTCGATAAAAAGCAATCTTGCAAGCGTTGCAACCGATTGTCCGCACAGAGAAAAACTCGGATGGCTTGAACAAACGCATCTTATGGGAAATTCGATCAGGTACACCTTTGACATCCATAACCTTTATAATAAGATAATTGATGACATGACTGAAGCACAGCTCGATAGCGGACTTGTACCAGATATTGCGCCGGAATATGTTCCATTCCTTGGCGGATTCAGAGACTCACCCGAATGGGGAAGCGCCTGCATTTTAGTTCCCTGGGACATGTACAAATGGTATGGCGATATAGGCGCTATAAAAAAAGCATACCCGATGATGAAAAAATACCTGGAGTACCTGGAGAGTAAGTCAGTAAATAATATCCTTTCGCACGGACTTGGCGACTGGTACGACCTTGGGCCGAAGTTCCCGGGTGAAGCCCAGCTTACTCCTAAAGCTGTAACCGCAACATCAATCTTTTTCTATGATGCAAAACTGCTGACTGAGATGGCCGGACTGATCGGCGAAAATGAGGATGCCAAATCATTTAAAAACCTGTCAGAAGAGATTCGTAAAGCTTTCAACAAGGAGTTTTTTAATCCTCAGACAAAAGTCTATTCCACAGGAAGCCAGACCGCTTATTCAATGCCGCTTTTTTTCGGAATGGTCGATGACAGTGTCAGGAAGGAGGTTACTGCAAATCTTGTCAGTTCGATAAAGGAAAACAAAAATGCCCTTACTGCCGGTGATGTAGGATACAGGTATCTCTTAAAGGTGCTCGAGCAGGAAGGGTACTCACAGCTTATTTTTGATATGAATTCAAGGACTGATGTGCCCGGCTACGGATACCAGCTTTCAAAAGGGGCTACATCGCTTACTGAATCATGGGCCGGACTCAGGGATGTTTCAAACAATCATATGATGCTTGGACATTTGATGGAATGGTTCTTCAGCGGTATCGGAGGCATCCGACAGATGCCCGGATCAAAGGCTTTTAATCATATTCTTATTGCACCAGAAATTGTAGGTGGTATTACCTGGGCTGAGACATCAATTCAGTCGGTCCATGGAGAAATTTCAAGTTCCTGGAAAATATCAGGAAATGATTTTTCACTTAAAGTAAGGATACCTGCAAACTGCAAGGCAACAATTGAACTGCCTCAGACTGATCCGGATAAAATCAGTGAAAACGGGATTAATGTGAGATCTTCTGAAAATATCAGTACAGGTAGAATCTCCAATGGAAAACTCCAGCTTGAAATTGGATCAGGAGAGTACAGTTTTTCTTGTCCCCTTTGAATTTCCACAAAGTAAAACGCTATTCTTTGCCACCGGCCATCTTATCCTGCCACAGCTTTAATTCGTTCCATTTGCCGAGATAAGCAAGTTCACACTGTTTTGGCCAGGTAGCAGGTTTGTGGATTCTGTATCTTTCACCTGCATTATCCAGGATCTGCTGACATTTTTCAACAGATGTTTCAGATAATGCCTTCCAGGTTTTTATACCAGCATTGTGGAACAATTCTTCGATCTTGGGACCTATTCCCTCCACAATCTTCAGATCATTTTCGGCTACCTTCTTTAAGAAAACACTTGCTGCCAGTTCGGCATCGAAAGGCACCGATAACGGAACAGCAGAGGTGAATTTAAGCTTATAAGCGTCAAACTCCGACTGCAATGAGTTGTATTTGTTCCTCCAGCCTTCAATGTCGCTCTTAATTGAACTGCTTAAAGACACTTGCTTTTCTCCTTCTTTTCTGCAGGCTTCCAGATCATCGCGGAGCTTGTTAATCTCATCAGTATTCTTTAATGAGAGCCGGCCTAACAAATAGCCCAGAATGGTACAAATCAAGCCGACCAGAACGGGTAATAGAATGCAATGGATAAACATCTGTATAGATTTTAGGAATTATTATATTCTACTAAATGTACTTTTAAAAAACCTACCATGCAAATTATTTTGGCTTAATATCAAGCTGTTAGAGGAAATATAAATTGTTCTGTCACTCTTTTTTTACTTTTTTAGAAAATTATCGCGTCATACTGATTTATTTTGTCATGCCGTCAGGACTGATCTGGCACAATTATTAGTACATTGTTTCTGATGATACAATTTTATAACCAGGAAATCAGCGAAATAATTTCCAGCCTGAAAACTGATACAGCCAAAGGATTACGCACAGATGAGGTCAAACGAAGGCTTGTTGAATACGGATATAATCAGCTCACTTCAAAACGAAGGAAAAGCTTCGTGCAAATATTCATTGAGCAGTTTAAAAGCTTTATGATAATTATTTTGCTTATCGCAGCTGTAATATCAGGAGTGGTAGGTTTAATGCAAGGGGAAGGATTGCTCGACACATATGTTATATTGGGCATTCTGGTACTGAATGCTTTTGTCGGAGCGTTCCAGGAGAGAAAAGCGGAGACTTCACTTGAGGCTCTGAAGAGCCTGGCTGCACCACTTACCAAGGTACTTCGCGATGGAGTTATTAAAGAGGTTCTGACAAGAGAGCTTGTACCAGGTGATATTGTAATTCTTGAAACTGGTGCTGTTATTGCTGCTGATTTGCGGCTGACAGAGGCAATCAATCTGAAAATACAGGAATCAGCGCTTACAGGAGAATCTGTTCCTGTTGAAAAGCATACGGCAGTTTTGCCCGGTGATGATGTTGCTCTTGGCGACCGGATAAACATGGCCTTTTCGAGTGGTATGGTGACTTATGGCCGCGGACGTGGTGTTGTAATTGGAACAGGCATGAAGACTGAAGTAGGGAAAATAGCAAATATGCTTCAGGAGACTGTTGAAACTGAAACACCAATGAGCAGGCGCCTGGAACAGCTTGGAAAGGTCCTTGGAATTGCAGCACTTATAATATGTGCTGTTATATTTATTGTAGGGGTTCTCTATGGCAACTCCGTTATCAGCATGTTCATGACCGCCGTAAGTCTTGCCGTTGCTGCCATTCCGGAAGGCTTGCCGGCAGTTTCGACAGTTGTTCTGGCGATCGGCGTTCAGCGTATGGTAAAAAGGAATGCTATAATACGTACACTTCCATCAGTTGAGACTCTCGGAAGTGCAACCGTGATCTGCTCTGATAAGACAGGGACCCTTACCCAGAACAAAATGACAGTCGTTGAAGCTTACGTCAATCACAAAAAGGATGTCATAAACAGGACTGCGCCTGCCACTGTTTTGAACAAAGAGGAGAACAGGCTCCTTGCAATAGCGGTATTATGTGCTGATGCCCAGGTCAGGACCAATGAGGATGGCAAGTTTGAATTTACCGGTGACCCCACCGAAACGGCCCTACTTGATTTTGGGATCCTGTATGGTATGTACAAAGATGATGTTGAAAAAAGGTTTCCAAGGATTGCTGAGATTCCGTTTGACTCAGAAAGAAAACGCATGACAACAGTCAACCGGATGTCTGAAACAAGCACCCGTATAAATGTAAAAGGAGGACTCGATGAGGTACTGAGTGTATGTGACAAAATTATAATCCACGGCAAGATACGACCGATTGCTGATGATGATAAACAGCATATATTGCAGGCAAATGAGACTATGGCCAATTCGGCATTACGCGTTCTGGCTATGGCATATAAGGATCTGCCTGAGGTTCCGCGTAATGTTCATATTGGTGAAACTGAAAACGGGCTTATTTTTATTGGCCTGCTTGGAATGATCGATCCGGCAAGGCCGGAGGTCATTGATGCAGTTGTAAAATGCAACAGCGCAGGCATTAAGCCTGTAATGATAACCGGTGATCATAAAAGCACAGCAATGGCTATCGCCCGTGAGATCGGTATCTACAAGGAAGGAGACACAGTCATAACCGGTGCGGAACTTGAAAAGCTAAGCGAAGATGAGTTCATTAAAAACGTTGCAAAGTATTCAGTATATGCAAGGGTGGCTCCGGAACATAAAGTCAGGATTGTAAAAGCCTGGCAGAGTAATGATGAGGTTGTGGCTATGACAGGCGACGGTGTGAATGATGCTCCGGCTCTTAAACAGGCTGATATCGGGGCCGCAATGGGAATCGTTGGCACAGATGTGGCAAAAGGTGCAGCGGATATGGTCCTCACCGATGATAATTTTGCAACAATAGTATCGGCCGTTGAAGAAGGCCGAAGGATATATGACAACATACTCAAGGCAATTCAGTTTCTGCTCTCAACAAATATTGGTGAGATATTCTTACTGCTTGTGACATCAATTTTCAACCTGGGAAATCCCCTCCTTCCGATCCAGATCCTGTGGGTGAATCTTGTGACTGACAGTCTTCCCGCACTGGCCTTGAGTGTTGATCCGGCTGAAAAAGGAATTATGAACAGGAAACCAAGGAATCCAAAGAAAGGTTTTATGACAAATGGCATGGTCTGGCGCATAATGTACCAGGGTATAATGATAGGTGCAATCCCACTGGCAGCTTTCATGATAGGGTTACGCGAGCAGGGCGTGGCCCTTGGTCAGACAATGGCATTTGCAACACTTATGTTTGCACAGCTTGTTCATGTACGTAACCTGCACTCAAATACAAGGTCGTCACTGGCAATCAGTCCGTTTAAGAATATACCCCTCATCGGAGCTATTGCTGCTTCTGCCTCTTTAGCCCTGATAGTACTGCTCATCCCTCCAATACGCGATGCTTTCAGTCTGACAGCACTGGACGGTAAGCATTGGCTTATTGTGATATTGATGTCACTGATTCCGCTTGTTGTGGTCGACATTTTCAAATTATTCAGGATCAATACCACCAGGGATGAAAGAAACAACTAAAGGGGAAAAAGAAAAAAGGTTTTTCGGATATAGCAGGAATATCCTGTTTACCGGCCTCACAAGCTTTCTGACAGACACATCTGTAAAGATGATCTATTCTGTGATGCCAATGTTCCTTATGTCGATAGGCGCTTCAAAAACCAGTCTTGCATTAATCGAGGGCATTGCCGAAAGCACTTCAGCACTTATCAAAGCACTATCAGGTTTCTGGAGCGACAAGTTAGGAAAGAACAAACCGTTCATGCTGATAGGATACGGACTGTCAACTCTGATAATTCCACTTTATACTTTTGTGGTTTCTCCAATTCAGGTACTTATTCTGCGATTCGTTGAACGGTTTGGCAAAGGTATCAGGACAGCCCCGCGCGACAGTCTTATTGCCGGCTCGATTGCAGATGGAGACAGCGGAAGAAGCTTCGGATTGCAGAAAGCCATGGATAACAGTGGTGCAATAGCCGGTCCGCTGATTGCATTTGCAATGTTGTCATCACTTCCCGGAAACTTCAGGATTATTTTCCTCATTGCGGGCATACCTGCCATACTGGCTATTTTAGTATTATTATTCGGGATAAAGGAAGCAAAAAAGAAAAAGCAAGACCTGTTCACAAGATTTCATCTTAATGAGTTTTCGTCAAAGTATTATTTTTTTCTGGGAATAGTGTTTGTTTTCACACTTGGCAATTCAACCGATGCGCTGCTTATGGTGAAGGCAAATGATGTGGGTGTGAAGGTAGCCCTGATACCCCTGGTATATCTGATCACCAATGTCGTTTCTGTCTTTGCTTCAATTCCGGTAGGATCGCTTGCTGACAGAGTCGGTAAGGAGAAGATACTTATTGTGGGATTCCTGATCTATGCAGTCGTTTATTACGGATTTGGAATTACGACAAGTACAGGGGCAATTATTGCACTTTTCGCACTTTATGGATTATATTCAGCTGCAACAGACAGCATACAGAAAGCTTTTATTTCAGATATGATTGACAAGAATAAGAAAGGTACCGGGCTGGGAATTTATAACGCACTGTTAGGAATTACTCTGCTACCTGCCAGCCTGATCGCTGGTTCACTTTATGACAAAGTCAATTCATCGGTTCCTTTTTATTTCGGAGCCGCTACAGCAGCAATTTCAGCAATATTAATGCTGATATATTCCCTAAAATATAAAAAACCCTCGTTCTGATTCTTTTTTATAAATTTATAAGTCAATAAAACCTATCATTGATGAAACAGGTCCTGAAATATACCGGGTACATTTTAGTCCTGGTGATCATCGGATATATGATCTGGCGCTTCTCTTATATTATTGCCTGGCTGCTTGTAGCAGCAGTTCTTTCATTTATAGGTCAGCCGCTTGTACGGTTTTTTGACAGATTACATATTAGGAAGCTCCGGATACCTCATTTCCTAAGTGCATTATTATCTCTTATCGTAATTGTACTGGCATTACTTGGATTGATAGCTGTTTTTGTCCCACTCATTATTAACCAGGCAGAAACAATATCAAGAATCGATGTGGGGCAGCTTGCTGAAAACCTGCAGGGGTCTCTGCAATGGCTGGATGAAAAGCTTCATCTGATCGATGCAATCCCTGCAGGACAGACAATTCAGGATTTTCTTGTCGACCAGGCCAAAACACTTGTCAATCTGGGGAGTGTAGGTTCCCTGCTCAGCAATTTCATTAGCGTAGCAGGTAATATTTTTATCGGATTGTTCTCGATACTTTTTATATCTTTCTTTTTCCTGAAAGATGAAAATATGTTCGAAGAGGGCCTTCTTCTTTTTGTTCCCACAGAACATCATCTTGCAACCCGCAAAGTGATTGCTGAATCCAAAAATCTGCTTGTGCGATATTATGTAGGTGTTCTGCTTGAATTAATTGGAGTCATGTCACTTATTGCTATAGGACTTTGGATATTCGGTGTTAAAAATGCACTGCTGATAGGATTTTTCGGAGGGATCATGAATATAATCCCATATCTTGGTCCGATAATAGGTTCTTCAATAGGAATAGTTCTTGGTGTTACATCCACCCTTGCGACTGGTTCATATAACGAATTACTTCCTGTGATATTAAAACTTGCAGGGGTGTTTATAGTTGTGAATTTCATTGATAACAATATTCTGGTTCCGGTAATTTATTCGAAAAGCGTCAAATCACATCCGCTTGAGATATTCCTTGTAATAATTATCGGCGGAGGAATTGCAGGTTTACTCGGAATGTTGCTGGCCGTTCCGGTATATACTTTACTTAGAGTTATTGCAAAGGAATTCTTCCAGCAGTTCAGAGTGGTTAAAAAGCTCACCGAATCTATCGATCGGGATTGAAAAGAAGGATCAATGGCCTTTTGCGAAGGTCCCCCTTTGAAGAGCCTGCCCCGCCTTGGCGGGAGGGTAGGGGGATGTAAGGATAAAGATTGCTTCCCACGCCTTGGGTGGTCGCAATGACCGTAAATATAGGATAGCTCCCCTCCCTGTCGGGGTTGGGTGTGGGTTAATTACGATTTTAAAAACATTCATTATGAAACATTTTATGGATGACTTCACTATCAAAAGATCAGGAATTCTGGTTGTTGCGTTCTTTTTGATCATTTTACCTGCTTGCAACAGGTCTAAAGCAGGTTTTCAAAAGAAGACTGACCTGTCTGAAAAAAAGATCACAAATGCAGAGAAGCTTGGATTTCCTGCCGGGATCAAGGTAATTCTTCTTCACTGCGATGATGCCGGAATGTGTGGCGAGGCAAATATCGCTATCAGGCATTATTTCGAGACCGGGGATCTGCAGTCGACAGCTGTGATGGTTCCATGCCCGTATGCCATGGACCTGGTAGAGTGGGCTAAGAAACAGAAATTACCTGATGTTGGAATTCACCTTACCCTGACAAGCGAATGGAAAACCTACCGATGGGGACCGGTGTCTGATCCTGTAAAAGTTCCGGGATTGATCGATCCTGAGGGAAAAATGTGGCGTGATGTTCCGGATGTTGTTACCCATGCTTCAGCAGGCGAGGTTGAAACGGAAGTCCGTGCCCAGATCGACAAAGTTATAGCAGCAGGCTTCAAACCATCCCACATCGACACGCATATGGGGACACTTTATGGCTCCACAGAATATCTGAAGGTCTTTCTTAAAATCGCAGAAGAATATGAAATTCCGGCTAATGCAATTGATCTTTCAGATACTGCAATAGCTTCTAACTTCAGGAAAGAGGGATATCCGATCACAAAGGATGTGGTGGAATTATTAAATCAATACAAGCTCCCAAAACTCGACAATTTTTCAAGTGTCCCGAATGGTGATTCGTTTGAAGATAAAAGGGCTAATTTTTTCGCCTTGGTTAAATTCCTGAAGCCCGGATTGACTGAGATTATTTTTCATCCATCAGTTGAAACGGATAACCTGAAAACAATTACCGGCTCATGGCAGCAGAGAGTGTGGGAGTCTCAGCTGTTTTCCGATCCTGTGGTAAAAGAATTCTTCAAAGAGAATTGCATTGTCATTACAACCTGGAGAGACATAATGAACAGGTATAAAAAAGCTGTAGAATAAAACTTACCATAACCAGGCCCTGATAAGGCGATTGATGCCGGAAGAATGTAATTACATTGTAATTACATTAATTAAGATACCTTTTGAAGAATTCGATCATTTTCAGCTGGCAGAAATCATTGACCCTCTGCACAATGTCCATGGTATGCGGCCATAATGGGAGCCGGTAATATATACATGGGACACCCAGTGAGTCGAGAACTGATTTCAGATTATCCGACTGGCTTATTGGAACTAACCCGTCGGAGGTTCCATGAAGTATTAATGTCGGAGGGTCATTTTTATCGAGATAATTAACCGGAGAGGCTTCAAGGTATAATCCGGGTGAATCCTCATAAGTTTTACCAATAAGTGCAGTTATGAGCGGATGGTTTCTTGCATATTCTGTTGTAAGGTCAGCCGGACCGTAGATATCAACAACAACCTTAATTTTATGACTGGAACTATCAGCGCCCTCTATAGTTTTTCCCCATCCATATCCGCCCAGCATAGCAAGATGGCCGCTTGCTGAACCACCTATCAGAGCAATTCTGTCGGGATCATATCCGTATTTTTCACCGTTGCTGCAGAACCACTCAACAGCATCTCTTATGTCTTCGGCACAGGCAGGATAAGTACTGTCAGCTAAAAACCTGTAAGAAACAGTAGCAGTAACATATCCCCTTTTGGCAAAATCGACAAGATAGACCAGGTAATCTGACCGTTTGCCGCTCTTCCATGCGCCTCCGTGAATAAATACCAGCAGTGGTGCAGGATCTTTAAAATCTGCAGGTTTGTAAAGGTCCAGCTGAAGTGATTTTCCGTTAATATTTTTGTATTCAATGTTTTTCAGCTCCTCAATATCAGGGGGTATTTCCGGTGAAGTATTTACCAGTTTTTCCAGGCCAAGCCACAGGGCTAAGTAAGCCGGAGCCATAAAATGATAGCCGACAGGAGGCTTTTCAGGATGGAGAGCCGACCAGATACGGGGAGTTACAACTGCCACTGTGCCAATTATAAACAATGCAAGCAGAACAAACAATATGTATTTAAAAGTTTTTCTTATCATAATTCATATCCCTGAAGGAGGCAATAAGTAAAGTTGATAATCACTGGTAAAATTACTAATGAAAAGAAAATAATAATTTAAAATGCAGGAAGTTCCAATAAAAAACAAAAGAAAATTTATTTTTGTTTTTCATAACGGGAAACAAATCAATTTTTTATCCGTCTTTTACAAGAATTTTGTTGTTACACCTGAGAAATAATATATGGGTAAAAACAGGACGGCAGTTATTATAGGTTCAGGCATCGGAGGTTTGACCACTGCCGTATATCTTGCCGGGAACGGGTACAGAGTCAGTGTATATGAAAAGAATTCTTCGCCGGGGGGGCGCTGCGGTCAGTTGATACGCGATGGACACCGGTTCGATCTGGGGGCAACAATGCTGATGATGCCCGGAATATACCATGAGGTATTTGATTCGCTTGGAATAAACCTTAAAGAAGGAAGTGACATCATCCCCCTGGATGATCTTTATACGATCTTCTTCGATGATTGCAGTCATCTGGCGTTTACTACAGACAGGGAGAGGATGAAGCAGCAGCTGGAGAAGATCGAGCCCGGGAGTTTTAAAAAGTCAGAAGAGTATGTTTCAAAAGGATACAGAATCTACAAGCTTGGCATTGAAAGACTTATAGGAAGAAATTTTTACAATATCTTCCAGATGGTAAATCTGAAAAACGTTCCGCTTCTTTTCAGAATAAAAGCCTTCACACCCAATTACAGATATGCCAGTAAGTTTTTTAATCATCCCCATCTGCTAATGGCATATACTTTTCAGAATATTTATGTGGGGCAAAGCGCTTTTGTTGCCCCGGCACTTTTTTCCATGGTGCCGGCAGCTGAGCTGACGGAAGGTTCGTTTTTCCCTTCCGGAGGAGGAATGTTCAGGATCGTCGAAAAATTGTCGGCAGCAGCAGCGGAAAAAGGTGTTCAATTCCATTACAATAATCCTGTAAAACAAATAATTGTCTCAGGTGATAAAGCAGAAAGCATTATTCTTCAGGACGAAAAAGAGATCAAAGCCGATATAATTGTTGCTAATGCTGATCTTCCCTATGTTTACAGGAACCTTCTGCCTGACAGAAGAAAATCAGTTCATCTGGATAAACTAAAATACTCATGTTCTGCTATTTGCTTCCACTGGGGAGTTGACAAGGTTTATCCGCAGCTGGATCATCATAATGTCTTTCTTTCTGATGGATTCCGTGAAGGTCTCGACCGGATATTCAGGGACAAATCAGTCAGCGACAATCCATGTTTTTATGTCCATGCACCCGTCAGGACCGACCCTTCTGCTGCTCCCGCGAATCACGATACCCTTTCAATTGCCGTGGCAACAGGACACATAGATAAAAACTACAAACAGGATTGGGACCTTATCAGGGAAAGAACCAGGCGGGCGG
>Ga0326726_10004382_pt1 | contig 12877 bp, 9 predicted proteins | sample MHFenrmetagenome_2_FD_207603 | JGI IMG/M metagenome (GOLD analysis project Ga0326726, IMG submission 207603) | Lab enriched peat soil microbial communities from Michigan Hollow, Ithaca, NY, United States - MHF15MN | ecosystem: Environmental > Terrestrial > Soil > Wetlands > Peat | place: USA...
TAAAGAGTCAGAGTTCCATCGTAGGTAAGAATAAGCGATCCTGTGCTTTCGATATGCAAAACAAACATATGCCCCTTGAACCCTTTTATCCTGATATGGCGCCAGCTGTCATAGTTCTTGTAACTGTTCTCTGCCCAGAATTTTGGATTGTCATTTTCAATAATAAGCATGCAGTCAGGCGTCACTTCATCGTACGATCTGCTTATCATGAAGGCACCGGCGTTTTCATACTCTTTCTTGGAAATATTGAAGGTCCTCGACACAATGTCGATAATTGTCTTCTCCTGTTCGGATATAAGTCCGTCTTCAAAAGCGAATTCAAGCAGCTGAAGAAACACCACCATTCTCTCCTCAAGAAATAATCCTTTTTTTATCTGGCGGCAAATGTTGGTAATCTGGAAGGTGATAAGAGAATCCTCATCAGATAATTCTGCCTTATCAACACTCTTAAGTTCATTTGAATAGAATTCAAGATTGTTTTCAAAAAGAGCGTAATATTCCTCTTCCAGTTCACGGTTAAGATACCTCCGGAGGTAGCTGCGCAGTATCTTTTTGCCTCGTGACGAAATACCGCCTGGATTAATTGTGGAGACAATGGCAAAAATGTGTATCAGAGCCAGGAGTACAGATTCCCTCATAAAACAAATGATGAAAAAAAGACCGCAAAAAATACTGTTTGCGGTCAGGTGATTTTTTAATTGTTATTAAATTATTTGGCTTCTTACTTTTTCAATTGCCTTTGTTATATCAATGATATTCTGATTTGTAAGGCTTGTCGTAAGACCTTCATATACTTTTTTGATAGGTTCCAGCTTGCCGACGAAATCTTTAATATTTGGATCATCAAGGTAAGCCTTAGTAAGATCCATAAATAAATTAAATGATTCCTTCTGCTCAATCAGGACTTTCGAAATTCCGGCAACCTGATAGGCTGCTTCAGATACGTGAGTCGTAAGATACATACCCTCCACCCAGGCACCACCAACAACCAGAAGAGCAAGGGTTTGCTGGTCATTTTCACTAAGATAGACGTAAGTGTTATTGAAAGCTTCAGTAAGTATTCTTACAAGCTCATCCCTGTTATCAAAATTTTGTTTGATCTTGTCATATAATGTTTCATCATATATTTTCGACATGTTCAGTTCACTCGCCAGAGACCTGATAGCATCCAGGTAATTAATTACTTCCTGCTGAATATTATAGAGTGTGGCATAACTAAGATCAGCTCCGTAACCACCCATGTTTATTGCTTTACTTGAACTGGTTAAATATTTCCTGGCATTTCCTACTGGATTTGCAATGCCAAGAATATAGCCAACTTCCAGTTCTGAAAGCATTTTAATAACTTCGGCAGAGGTAGGTAACGGATAAACATTCTTTTCGATCTCACTTTTGAGAGTATCAACCTCACTAAGTTCAATTTGATTTTTTTGTTCTTTTTCTTTCTTTACAGCCCTGTTTTTGCATGAACTGAGGCCAGATACAGATAAGATCAACATTGGAATGATAATAACAGCTATAACCTTTTTCATTTTTGTTAGTTTAAGATTAAAATCTCATTTAAAAGCGCCTATAAAAATAATAAATAATATTAAATTAGCCCCCCCACTTCAATCTATTTTACAAATTCATCAAGTAATAAACAATTTAATCATCCTCGGGATTTAGTTTTTTCTGAATTGATGATTTTCCAACCTGCAGTAAACTTAATTCATGGTACATTTTGCTTATCTTTGAGCCCCTGAAATAGAATCATTTTTGATGAGATGGGATTTTGATGAAGAGGTTTCGAGGGAGGACACCGGATGTGTGAAATATGATCTCAGAAGGGAAGTATTTGGCTCCGGAGATGTCATTCCGATGTGGGTCGCAGATATGGATTTCAAAACACCGGATTTCATAATCAGCTCTCTAAGAAAGAGACTTGAACATGAAGTTATGGGGTATTCATTTCATCCACACGAATATTTCAGGTCTATTTCCGGATGGCTCCTTAAAAGACATAAGTGGGAAGTTGAGGACGAATGGATATCTTTCTGCCCCGGTGTGGTCCCGGCACTTAATCTGTGCACTCTTGCATTTACACGACCCGGCGACTCTGTTATCATTCAGCCTCCTGTTTATACACCGTTTTTTGCAGCCGTTGAAAATCATGGACGTAATCTTATCCTTAACAGGCTGATTGAATCAGATGGCAGATGGGTGATGGATCTTGATTCACTTACAGGCTGCATTACTCCGGATACAAGAATGATAATAATCTCCAATCCTCATAACCCTGTTGGAAGATCATGGAATCCCGATGAACTTACCAGCCTGGCAGACATCTGCATAAAGAACGACATTCTGCTTCTTTCTGATGAGATCCATTCTGATCTTATACTTCCTGGTTATTCCCACACTCCGGTAGCAAAGCTTTCTGAAAAAATTGCAGAAATAACTGTCACTTGCATCGCTCCAAGCAAAACTTTCAATCTTGCCGGTCTCTCAACATCATCACTGATAATTTCCAACCCTATTTTAAGAAAATATTTTAATTCAAAAATTGAGCACCTTCAGATAGGCAATGGAAATATCTTTGGCACTGTAGCATCAATAGCAGCATATTCAGAAGGATCAGAGTGGCTCGAAAAACTGATGGAATACCTTAACCGGAATGCAGGTTATGTAATTGATTACTGCAGGGAATTTATTCCAGAAATAGTACCTGTAAAACCGGAAGCCACTTACATGATATGGCTTGACTGCAGAAATCTTGGCATGCCGGGGAAAAAACTTGGTGAATTCTTCGTCAGTAAGGCGAAAGTCGGAATGAATGAAGGATCATCCTTTGGACCCGGAGGCGACGGGTTTATGAGGATGAACCTTGCGACAACAAATCGCAAGGTAACCCAGGCTATGGAACAGATCCGTAATGCAGTCGCATCAATTCGTTAATTGTTTTAAAATCGGTTGAATGAAAAATACTGTAAAAGTCAGACTGACTCTAGAAGATGGAACAGTTTATTGGGGCAGGTCATTCGGTGCTCCCGTAACAACCGCAGGTGAAGTTGTTTTCAATACGGCAATGACAGGTTATCCCGAAAGTCTGACTGATCCCTCATATAAGGGACAGATACTTTGCCTGACTTATCCGCTTGTCGGTAATTACGGAGCGCCGGGGAAAAGTGAAGAAAATGATCTTTACAGTTTCTACGAATCCTCGTCGATCCATATTTCGGGTCTGATAGTCTCGGATTATTCATTTGATTATAGTCACTGGAATGCCAGCGAGAGCCTTGATGAATGGCTTAAACGGAATGGCATACCCGGAGTTTTCGGGATCGATACCCGTGCACTTACAAAAAGAATCAGGGAAAAAGGAGCAATGCTTGGTAAATTAGAACCTGAAGGAACTGAAACTGGTTATTATGATCCGAACAAGATCAACCTGGTTGCAGAAGTAAGCACCCGTGAAATAAAGAGATATGGATCGGGTAAATACAAGATTATGTTGGTCGATTGCGGAGTCAAATACAATATTATAAGGAACCTGCTTAAGAGGGATACCACTATAATCAGAGTACCATGGGATTATGATTACCAGAATGATGAGTACGACGGGCTCTTTCTCACCAATGGTCCAGGTGATCCTAAGATGTGCGGTAAAACCATAGAGAACATAAAAAGATCTTTTTCAGAAGACAAACCAATTTTCGGTATATGCCTCGGGAATCAGCTTATGGCACTGGCTTCAGGTGCCGATACTTATAAACTTAAATATGGACACAGAAGTCACAACCAGCCTGTTATCCAGGTGGGGACGGACAAGGCTTATATAACTTCACAGAATCATGGATTTGCAGTCGACAATAACACTCTTGCCAAAGAGTGGGAGCCTCTTTTCATAAACATAAATGATAACACGAATGAAGGGATGAAGCATAAGACAAAACCCTTTTTCTCCACCCAGTTCCATCCCGAAGCTTCTGGCGGACCAACTGATACGGATTACCTGTTTGATGATTTCATTGAAAATATCCAAAAGACGAAGCAATAGGGATTGTTTAAAAAGCTAACCACCTCCCCCTGACACTCCGGTCAGGGTACTCCTCCTTAAAAAAGGAGGAGAAACATATAATGTTGAATATCAATAGTTTCCCCTCCTTTTAAGGAGGGGTGTCATGCCCGCCAACTGGCGGGTCATGACGGGGTGGTTTTTTATTTTGACTGCCCTTATTGCATTTTAATAAGTTTCCCAACCAATTCTTCAGACGATTTGCTTTTAAAGCATCTCACTCTCTCTTCAAAAATCTTCGCAATCTCTCTGTTGCAAAGATTACCAATGCTTCCTTCATGAGTGTATTCGTCTATTGATGTCTTTGTGAAAACCCCTTTTCCGATAACCTCAGAAACCCTTCTATATGCATCCCTGAACGGAACGCTCTGTTTTACAAGACGATTGACCTCCTCAGTACTGTAAATGCTGTTGTATAGCGGATTTTCTGTTATCTCTTTATTCAGCTTAATATGATCCAGCATCACTATTAAAATATCAATACACTCTTTAAGGTCCGGGAAAGCATTGAAGATCAATTGCTTTAACAGCTGAAGTTCTCTGTTATATCCCGACGGAAGACCTGAGATCAGGGTTGCGATCTGACCCGGAAGTGTCTGGATGAGGTTTGTCCTGCCTCTGATGAGTTCAAATACATCAGGATTTCTTTTCTGCGGCATAATGCTCGATCCGGTCACATATTCATCAGGAAAATCAATGAAATGGAATTCAGATGTCATGAACAGACATACATCAGTCGAAAAACGAGAAAGAGTCTGAGCCACCGAAGCCAGTGCCGAAGCAATTGCAAATTCAGCCTTACCCCGGCCGAGGCTGGCATATGCTGAATTATAAAGTAAGTCTCCGAACTCAAGAAGTCCCGTTGTAAGTTTCCTGTTAAGAGGCAGGGAAGAACCATAACCCGCTCCTGTCCCGAGCGGGTTACGGTCAATAAGCGATCTGGCACCGGCGAGCAGGAGAATATCGTCGGCCAGACATTCGGCATATGAACCGAACCACAATCCGAATGATGATACCATTGCCGGCTGCATGTGAGTGTAACCCGGGACCAGGGTCTCCCTGTGCTGTTCACTGAGCTCCTGAAGCTTATAAAAAAGCCTGCTGACATTTTTTGCCAGGTCATCCGTTTCTTTCCTCGTATAGAGCCTCAGATCAACTAAAACCTGGTCATTTCTTGACCTTCCTGTATGGATCTTCTTACCTGTATCCCCAATGATAAAAGTCAGCTCTTTCTCAATCTGTGAGTGAATATCCTCGATCCCTTCCTCAATAATCAGATCGCCTTTCTTTGCCTTTTCAAATAGAAAACCGAGAGCTTTCAATAATTCTTTCTTTTCTCCGGCACTTATCAGACCCGTCTCCTTTAACATTATAGCATGAGCCATTGAGCCTGCAATGTCCCATTCAGCCAGACGAAGATCTGTCGTCCTGTCCTTGCCGGAGGTAAACTCAATGACCAAAGGATCAGGAACTGCTGATTTCTCCCAGAGTTTCATTTTCATTGCCAATTATTTTTTTATTCAGTGATATTGTTTGTCCTTCAGTGTTTCTTAATGCTTGCTTCAACAATAGCCCTGTGAGCCATGAGCCTGATGGCATTGATCCTTATAAATCCCTTACTGTCGGTCTGGTCGAAACCTCCTTCAATATCCATACTCGAAAGTTCTTTATTATAGAGGGATGATGGAGATTCACGTCCTTCGATAAGAACATTGCCCTTATACAGACAAAGATGTACGCTTCCGTCAATCAGTTCCTGGCTCTTTTCAATGGCTGCCATAAGAAAATCCATTTCCGGACTGAACCAGAATCCATAATAGATAAGTTCTGAAAATTTAGGGGTAAGCATATTCCTAAGTCTCATCACCTCCCTGTCCATTGCGATACCTTCAAGATCCATGTGTGCTATATGCAGTACTGTAGCTGCTGGAGTCTCATAGACTCCTCTCGATTTGATCCCCACGAACCTGTTCTCCACCATATCCAGCAGACCAATTCCGTTTTTGCCTGCAAGCTCGTTTAGATATGTGTACATTTCATAAGAATCCTCTTTTACTGTCCCGTCTTCCTTATTAATCAGTTTCACTGGGATCCCGTTCTTAAAGTGAATAGCGATTCTTGTCTCTTTGTCGGGAGCATCCTGCGGCAAGACCATTTTTTCGAGTATACTTTTCTGAGCCGTGTACATGGGATCCTCAAGTATACCGGCTTCATGGCTTATATGCATAAGGTTATCATCCTCGCTATATGGTTTGTCGATACTGGCTTTTACCGGTATTTTCTTTTCGGCTGCATACTTAAGAAGATCCGTCCTGCCTTTGAATTTCTCCAAAAACTCCCTGTCCTTCCATGGTGAAATAACTTTGATGTCTGGTTTCAGGGCATAATAGCAAAGTTCAAACCTTACCTGGTCGTTCCCTTTTCCTGTTGCACCATGAGCCACAGCATGAGCATTTTCATTCACTGCAGCTTCAATCTGCTTCTTTGCAATAAGAGGCCTGGCGAGTGCTGTTCCAAGAAGATATCTGCCTTCATAAATGGCATTCCCCATTATTGCCTTAAGGACATAATTATCAATGAATTCCCTTTTCAGGTCGGCGATTATCACCTTTGAAGCACCAAGCAGCAATGCTTTTTTCCTGCACTCCTCGAAATCATCTGCCTGTCCAACATCTGCAACAAATGCTATTACTTCATAATCCTTTTCTATCAGCCATTTAAGGATAACAGATGTATCCAGTCCGCCGCTATAGGCGAGAATAACTTTTTCTTTCATTTTTTTATTATTTACGGTTTCTTATAGTATTTCTTTCTCTTTTTATTTTGCCCATTCCTTCCCCCTTGATCTTGTTGTGAAGCCCTGGCATTATCAGTTCCAGGCATGAATGGACCTGGGAAAGGGTTATTCCGTTGCGCGGTATTACCAGTATAGTGTCATCACCGGCTATCGTACCAGCTATTTCGTATCTGTCTGCATTATCAATATAGTAAGCAGTGGCATTTGCATTTCCCGGGATTGTTCTTATCACCATAAGACCCTTTGCTTCAATAATTTCACGAACAACTGATATAATATTTAGTCTTGGTCCTGATTCGGGGGTAATTCCTTTTTTACCAGCAGGTGCATACCTGTAATTTCCTGCTCCGTCAGGGATACGGCTTATCCCCAGCTGCCTTAAATTGCGCGATAAAGTAGCCTGTGTACAGATTATCCCTTTTCCTTTCAGTCTTTTAAGCAAGGCTTCCTGCGAAGGGATCTTTTCTCCCTCGACGATTTTTTCAATTGCCAGCAGCCTTTTTGTTTTCTGCATATATATTCATATTTTTTGCAAATATATACATTATTTTTAATTGCATGTCAGATTTAAAAATTTGTTATATTTTTGGGAACTAAAATGTGCCAATGAAAGATGATATTAGGAAGGTAATAATTCTTGGTTCGGGAGCACTTAAGATCGGCGAAGCCGGCGAATTTGACTATTCCGGTTCACAGGCACTCAAAGCTTTAAGGGAGGAGGGGATAAAAACAGTTCTGATCAATCCGAATATTGCAACTGTTCAGACTTCAGAAGAACTTGCCGATAAAATCTATTTCCTTCCTGTTACACCATATTTTGTTGAAAAAGTTATTGCCAGGGAATCGCCTGATGGCATTCTTCTCTCTTTTGGGGGACAAACAGCTTTGAACTGCGGAACGGAGTTGTACAGGAAAGGTATTTTCGAAAAATATAATGTCAGGGTACTCGGGACACCTGTTGAAGCAATAATTGATACTGAAGACCGCGAACTTTTCGTAAGAAGACTTGACCAGATCAATGTTAAGACGCCAAGGAGTATTGCGGTTCAGGGTATTGAAGATGCGATTACTGCTGCCGGCAGGCTCGGATATCCGGTAATTATAAGGGCAGCATTTACCCTTGGCGGACAGGGAAGCGGATTTGCAACGAATAATGAAGAACTACGCGCACTTGCTTTAAAAGCATTTTCATATACCAATCAGATACTTATTGAGGAATCCTTAAAAGGTTGGAAAGAGGTTGAATATGAAGTTGTAAGGGATAAATATGATAATTGCATCACTGTATGCAATATGGAAAACTTCGATCCGCTTGGTATTCATACAGGAGAAAGTATTGTAGTTGCTCCATCACAGACCCTGACAAACAGTGAATACCATAAGCTCAGGGAGCTGTCAATAAGAATTATCAGACACATCGGAATAGTAGGCGAATGCAATGTTCAGTATGCTCTTTCACCGGAATCTGAGGATTACAGGGTAATTGAAGTGAATGCGCGCCTTTCGCGCTCAAGCGCACTGGCATCCAAAGCCACCGGATATCCTCTTGCCTTCATCGCTGCTAAACTTGGAATAGGATATGGCCTGCATCAGCTGAAAAATTCAGTTACTAAAAATACCACAGCCTGCTTCGAACCTGCTCTCGATTATATTGTATGCAAGATACCACGATGGGATCTCAATAAGTTCAAAGGGGTCTCCCACCTTATAGGAAGCAGCATGAAAAGTGTAGGTGAGGTAATGGCTATTGGCAGGTCGTTTGAGGAGGTGATCCAGAAAGCTCTAAGGATGATCGGACAGGGGATGCACGGATTTACCGGCAACCTCAGACTCGATTTTGGTGATATTGAAAAGGAGCTTGCGGAGCCAACCGACATGAGGATCTTTGTAATTGCAGAAGCTCTTGAAAAAGGGATCACAGTAGACAGGATATATGAACTTACCAAAATTGACAAATGGTTCCTCTATAAACTGAAAAATATAATCGGCATCAAAAACGAGCTTTGCACGTTTAATGACATTGAATCTGTTCCTGTTGATCTGCTTTCCCAATCCAAGATTTATGGATTCAGCGACTTCCAGATAGCGCGACATGTCATTAAATCTGATTCTTCAAATATCAACCGCGACCTGTTGAGTGTGAGAGAGCACAGGAAAAAACTTGGTATTGTCCCTTATGTCAAGCAGATTGATACCCTTGCTGCAGAATACCCTGCGGTCACTAATTACCTCTACCTTACCTATAGCGGTGCCGAGCATGACATATCTTTCACTGACGACAAAAAATCAATAATTGTGCTCGGTTCAGGAGCTTACCGTATTGGCTCAAGTGTCGAATTTGACTGGTGCTCAGTAAATGCTGTCAATACCATAAAAAAGGAAGGATTTAGATCGGTTATGATCAACTACAACCCTGAAACAGTTAGCACTGATTATGATATCTGCGACAGGCTCTATTTTGATGAACTGACATTTGAAAGGGTACTTGATATTATTGACCTTGAATCGCCGGGTGGAGTAATTGTTTCAGTAGGAGGCCAGATCCCCAATAACCTTGCAATGCGGCTATATGTCAACAATGTTCCCATTCTTGGCACATCCCCCCTGTCGATCGACAGGGCTGAAAACAGGCACAAGTTTTCACATATGTGCGATATGCTCTCGATCGATCAGCCAAAATGGAAAGAGCTTTCGTCGACTGATGATATTTTTGAATTTGTCGACAGGATTGGTTTCCCTGTACTCATAAGACCGTCATATGTGCTGTCTGGGGCAGCGATGAATGTTGTATCGAACAGGAATGAGCTTTCTCATTTTCTTGATCTTGCTACTCAGGTGTCAAAACAATATCCGGTAGTGGTTTCCGAGTTCATTGAAAATGCCAAGGAAATAGAGATGGACGCAGTTGCCAGGGAAGGAGAGATCATCGCTTATGCAATCAGTGAACATGTTGAGTTTGCCGGAGTCCATTCAGGCGACGCAACTATGGTTTTACCAGCACAGAAGATCTACTTTGAGACTGCAAGGAGAATAAAACGTATTTCGAGGCTAATATCAAAGGAGCTCAATATAACCGGTCCCTTCAATATTCAGTTCCTCGCCAAAGACAATGATATCAAAGTAATTGAGTGCAACCTGAGAGCAAGCAGGAGCATGCCTTTTGTATCGAAGGTCCTTAAAACGAACTTTATTGAGCTGGCTACAAAAGTTATGCTCGGTATTCCGGTCGAGAAACCTCATAAATCAGTCTTTGAGCTCGATTATGTAGGTGTTAAGGCCCCACAGTTCAGCTTCTCACGGCTGGCAAAAGCTGACCCGGTTCTTGGTGTCGACATGTCATCAACCGGCGAGGTGGGATGTATTGGTGAAGGATTTTATGAAGCAATCCTGAAAGCTATGTTCTCTGTTGGTTACAGGGTTCCAAAAAAGAGCATTCTGCTTTCTACCGGTCCGGCCCGATCGAAGGTAGAACTGCTCAACAGCGCCAGGGCTCTGCGCGAAAAAGGACATAAACTCTATGCGACCAGAGGCACACAGGAGTTTTTGCTCAATGCAGGAGTTGAGGCTGAAGTTGCCTACTGGCCTGATGAAAATAAATCTCCAAATACCATCGAACTTATAAGAACAAGAGAGGTCGATCTGGTTGTTAACATTCCAAAGGATCTGACCACAACCGAGCTGAATAATGACTATTCGATAAGAAGAAATGCTGTCGATTTCAATGTCCCACTTTTGACAAATGCTAGACTTGCAAGCGCATTCATACTGGCATTCTGCAGAATGAGCATCGATGACCTGGAAATCAAGAGTTGGGATGAATACAAGTAAGGCGACAGGCGCCAGGTAAAAGGCGGCAGGCAACTCCGTGAAACTCTGTGAAAACTCTGTGAAACTCCGTGGTAAAAAAAGAATTAAAGAAATAAAGAAATAGAGAAATAAGAATTAAAAATGATACTAATCCGCAAAGCATTACCTTCTGATGCTCCGTCAATAATCGATTTCCAGCTCAGAATGGCGTGGGAGACTGAAACCATGAGGCTCGTTCCTGAGATTGTTACAAAAGGAGTTGATGCCATCTTCCGTGATCAGTCAAGGGGACAGTACTATGTTGCAGAATCGGATGGGAAGGTAGTTGCCTCACTGCTTATAACATATGAATGGAGCGACTGGCGGAATTGCAATGTATGGTGGTTTCAGTCGGTTTATGTGGTACCTGAAATCCGGAGACAGGGAGTTTTCAGAAAAATGTACAGCCATATAAAGGGACTGGCAGAGGAACAGGACATTGCCGGACTCAGGCTTTATGTAGAAACAAAAAACTCTGGAGCCCGGAAAACTTACAAATCACTCGGAATGAGTTCAGAACACTACGCATTCTACGAATGGATGAGGAAATAAGCTATGCAATGGCTTCTTCTGATAATTCTTATACCATATATATATCTTATCTTAAAGATATACTCCAGCCTTACCAAAATTAAGCAGTTCGTTCCAAAAAAAGTTTCTGAAATATTTGTATCGGTGATAGTTGCATGCAGGAATGAAGAAAAAAGACTTCCCCTGCTCTTGTCTGATATTTCAAATCAGACCTGTAATCATGATCTTTTTGAACTGATAATTGTTAACGACAACTCTTCAGATTCCACATTTGATGTTGCATGGAAGTTCAGCAGGATCAAAAACCTGAAAGTATTGAACAGTGCCGGCAGTGGGAAAAAGAAAGCAATAAGAACAGGTGTTGAAGCATCAGCAGGTTCTTATATAATTGTAACTGACGCTGACTGCAGGATTGGGAAGGAGTGGGTGAAAACGATCTCATCGTTCCAGGCTGAATATAAACCTGAAATGATAATTTGTCCGGTAAAAATGGAAGGGAGAAAAGGTTTTTTTTACAGATTCCAGGAACTCGAGTTCCTCAGCCTCCAGGGTATTACAGCCGGAACGGCAGTTGGAGAAAATCCAGTAATGTGCAATGGTGCTTGTCTTGCTTTCCGGAAAGAAACCTATCTGAAACATGCAGGCAATCTCCACGATGAGCTGGCTTCAGGGGACGATGTTTTTCTTCTTCATAATATCAAAAACGAACCCGGTAAAAGAATCTTATGGCTAGAATCATCTGAAGCTACAGCATTAACCCGGACTGAGGATAATCTGTTATCATTTTTGCACCAGAGAGCCAGATGGATCTCAAAAGCAGGAGCTTATGGTGACCGTTTCACTCAGGTGCTGTCAATTGTAACATTTGTTACAATTTCAGTCCAGTTATTTCTTTTACTGGGAGGATTATTTATCCCGCGATTGCTATGGGCATTTGCGGTTTATTTTGTACTAAAATCTGTTCCTGATTTTCTTCTTCTTTCAAACACTGCTGGGCGATATGGTAAAAAGAATCTTATGAGATGGTTCCTTCCTTCCCAGCTTGTCTATCCGTTTTATGTTATTGCAATTGTTCTCTGCGCCCTTGTCAGCAGGGCAAAATGGTCATATTAGTTCCCCATCTCTGAAAGGAACTTGATCCTCATCAATCTTATCTCCTCTTCTTCAAATTCATTCCCGAGTTCGGTAATAGCCTCTTCGAGCGAATCGGACTCAGCTTCTTCCCTGAAGTAAGAATATATGTCATGCTGGCGTTCTTCATCAATTACCATATTAATATAGTAATCGAGATTGATCCTGGTTCCGTAGTTTACAATCGCCTCAATTTCGCCTATCAGCTCACTCATTTCAAGTCCTTTTGCTTCTGCGATATCCTCCAGGGGCCTTTTCATGTCAATGCTCTGGATTATATAGACTTTCATACCTGATTTGTTGACTACCGATTTGACAATCATATCGAGAGGCCGGATGATCTCCTTCTCTTCAACATATTTCTTAATGATCTCAACAAATTCTTTTCCGTATCTCTGGGCTTTTCCTGCACCAACACCAGAAATGTTCTGAAGTTCATCGATTGTAATAGGGTACTGGATTGCCATATCCTCGAGTGAGGGATCCTGGAATATCACAAAAGGAGGAACATCTTT
>Ga0326726_10004384_pt1 | contig 12874 bp, 9 predicted proteins | sample MHFenrmetagenome_2_FD_207603 | JGI IMG/M metagenome (GOLD analysis project Ga0326726, IMG submission 207603) | Lab enriched peat soil microbial communities from Michigan Hollow, Ithaca, NY, United States - MHF15MN | ecosystem: Environmental > Terrestrial > Soil > Wetlands > Peat | place: USA...
TGGCATCTAAGGATAGTGAGAATAGTCGTTATAACGACTAAATGGAGCGAACCTGATGATTACCATCCGGCGCAGTGCAGAGCGGGGAGGCGGGGACTACGGCTGGCTGAAAACCCGGCACACTTTCAGTTTCAATGACTACTATGACGACAAGTGGATGGGGTTCCGGTCGCTGCGGGTGATTAACGAGGATTTTGTAGCGCCCAACGGCGGGTTTCCGACGCATCCGCACAGCGACATGGAGATCATTACCTACATCCTGTCCGGCCAACTGGAGCACAAGGACAGTTTGGGGACGGGGTCGGTGATCCTGCCCGGCGACGGGCAGCGCATGACGGCCGGGCGCGGCATCCGGCACAGCGAGTACAATCCGTCCGCGAAGGCGACGGCGCACCTGCTGCAGATCTGGATTCTGCCGGACAAGCAGGGGCTTGAGCCGAGCTATGAGCAGAAGAGCTTTCCGGAATCGGAGAAGCGCGGCAAGCTGCGGCTGATTGCTTCGAAAGATGGGGCCGAGGGGTCGGTGCGGATCAACCAGGACGCTAAACTGTTCGTCAGCCTGCTGGCGCCGGGCGAGGAAGTGGCTCACCATCTGGACGGCAAACGGCATGCCTGGCTGCAAGTGGCGAATGGCGAAGTCGAACTGAACGGGCAGAAGATCGGGCAGGGGGACGGCGCCGCGGTCAGCAATGAGAAGAAGTTGACGATCAAGGGAACGAAGGACGCGGAAGTTCTGTTGTTCGATCTGGCGTAAGCGATTGAGGGCGGGGCCGGCGCGATTTTTGCGGGATAGTGCCCGGCCCTGAAGGGCCGCTCTTCCACGGTGGTGCATGCATTCGTGAGTTTTTCCGCAGCCTGTGAAGCGATGGCCTGATACGAACTTAGGTTCAAGAAGGAGCGGTCATGTCCGAGAAACCGATTCGTATTGTTCTGATCAGCGGGAGCGTCCGCCCGAACAACTACACCAACATGGCGGCGGCGCTGGTGGTGGATGAACTGAAGAAAGATCCCGAAGTGCATGTGCAGTGGCTCAAACCGGGGGAGCTGAATCTGCCGCTGCCGGGGCTGGGTTTTTCGGACGGCTCCCGCAAGCTGCAGGAGGCGGTCAAGCACGCGACTGCGGTGGTGCTGGCGACACCGGAATATCACGGGAGCTTTTCGAGCGTGATGAAGCTGGTGATCGAGAACCTGGGATTCCCGTTGCTGCAGGGGAAGCCGGTCGCGCTGCAGGGGGTGGCGGCGGGGGCGATTGGGGCCATCAAGTCGTTGGAGCACTTGCGAGGCGTAGCGGCGCACGTGGGGGCGGTGGTGTTGCCGACGCCGATTTCGGTGGCGAACGTGCAGTCGGTGTTTAACCCGCAGGGGCACGTGACCGATCCGAATGTCGAATACTTGATTCGGGGACTGGCGCGGAATCTGATGGAATACCTGCACGGCAATGTGTGTCCGCGGGTGACGCTGGAGCGGCTGATGCGGGAAGGGGTGGTGCCAGCGGCGTCGGCGGGCTCGCCACACGATGGGGTTGCAAGCAGCACATAAAGAGTCTGCTGGAATGCATCCCGAGGGATGCGGTGAATACCTCAGCGGCTAAAGCCGGTCTAAGAAGAGACCATGTATCGCAGCGCTGAAAGCGCTGCGCCACCCAAAATCCAGATCCGCAACGAACTTCAGCGACCGCTATTTCAGCCGGATTCCCACTACGCCCATCTGTCTTCCCGTTACGCCTTTTTCCGTGCGGTGGCTGAAGAGCAGATCAGTGTGACAAGACGTGCAGGGAGAGGACGCCTCGATGTTTTTCGCTGGTACGCCCGCGTCGAGAAGTTGGCGACGGTTGGCTTCGGACAGGTCGAGAAAGATCTTGACGGGCAGATCGCTGTGTCCGGGGGCGCGGGCAGTCAGAAAGAGCAGAGGATATTTCTCCCGGACCGGATCTGACTCCTTAACCTCGCGAAAGAATTCAGTGGCGTAGGCGAACTGGCTTTGGAACTTCTGACGGACTTCTGCTCCGACCTGGTAACAGCACCCCTGCACGCCGGGCCCAATGCTCGCGATCATGTCGCGGGGATGGCTGCCGAAGTAACGCTGCATCTGGCCAACCCCTTTTTCGACAATGCGCTTGACCGTCCCGCGCCAGCCGGCGTGAAAGACGCCCACGGCCCGCTTCTTCGAGTCCACCAGGATCACAGGCAGACAATCGGCGGTTAGGACCGCGAGCAGCAGTCCGGGCGTGTCGGTGATGAGTCCGTCGCCGAACAGGGGATGCTCGGGCTGGTTGTCCACACGATGAATCAAATCCGAATGGATCTGGCGCAGCGTGATCAGCGGCCAGCTTCTGCGTCCTTTCGCGACTCCCAATCGTTCGAGGAAGAGGGTGCGGTTTCGCTCGACGGCGGCGCGGGAGTCGTGCTTCGTGAAGCCGAGGTTCAGCGCGTTTCCGCCATAGGCGTGGGAAACTCCGCCGCGACGGGTGGAAAAGGCGTGGACGAGCCAGGGAAAGCGGGCCAGCTTTTCGGAGTGCAGGAGCTGCAGGTTGTTCTTCGGGACGGGTCTGGTCACCACGGTTCGATGATAGCTAAGGTTCGCCAAGGACGCGAAAAGGAGCTTTAACCACGGAGGACACAGGGGTCACGGGGGGACACGGGGCGGATGCTTCATGTAGTCAGGCAGGGAATGAGAGGCTAGTGCGGCTTGTCGTCTTTGTGGCGAAGCCAATCGATGAACATCTGCTCGAAGGGTTTGTCATAGGCCATCAGCGCGTGGCGGACGCTTCGGCCGCTAACGAAGTGGCAGACTTCTTCGGCGAGGTTCTTGGCGTGGTCGCCGGCGCGTTCGAGGGACTGGGTCATGAAGATGACCTGCAAGCTGGCCTGGCGCGCGATGTTTTCGGGATTTTCGATGTGGCGCATGAAAATCAGGTTGCGGAGGCGGTCCATTTCGGCGTCGGCGCGCAGAACGTGGATGGCTTTCGCGACGTCGCGTTCGGAGAAGGACTGGCCCACGTCGGCAAGCATTTTTTCGAGCAGAGTCGCCATCTGGGTGAGCTCGCGAGCGTCGTCGGAGTCGAGGCGGCTGCCGGCAGCCTGGGCGCTGCTGGCAAAACTCAGCAGCAGGTCGCCGATACGCTCCAGACCGATCACAACCTTCATACAGGCGAGCAACTGGCGGGCTTCGTCCTCGGTGACCTGGGCGATGGCGGAGGTGACGCCGGAGTCGATTTCCACGTCAATTGCATCGAGCTCTTTTTCGCACTGGCGGATGCTGTTGAGACGGGACATGGAGCCGGTGGCGATGCCCTCGGCGGCAATGGCCGCGGCCTGGCGGGCGAGCTCACAAGCTTCCACGGTGCGCCGGATCAGGCGGGTGTAGGCGGGTTCAGGCGCGGGCACTTTGAGGGCAGTGCTCATAGAGACGGCACGGGATATTGGATGCTCGAACCCCCTGCGAAGAAAGACGCCGCGGGCTCATGGTCAGACCGGCACGCTCATTACCAGTACAGCATAAGCCGTTTGGCCGCTAAATGGGTTAAGAAACTGTGAATTCAGTACTGTCCCGGGCCAGCTAGTCGGGGCTGGATTGAGGCTGGGAGCGGGGCAGGGTGAAGAAGAAGGTAGAGCCGTGGTTGAGTTCGCTTTCGGCGCGGATGGCTCCACCGTGTGCCAGGACAATGTGCTTGGCGATGGCGAGGCCCAGGCCCGTGCCGCCGGATTCGCGGGAACGGGCTTTGTCGACGCGGTAGAAACGCTCGAAGAGCCGGGGAAGATGCTCGGAGGAGATGCCGGGGCCGAAGTCGCGGACGAAGAACTCGACGCCGCTGCCGGTCTCGCGCGCCCCGAGCACGACCTTCTTGCCGGCTGCTGCGTACTTGAAGGCGTTTTCGATCAGGTTGGAAAAGACCTGGTGGATGGCCTCGCGGTCGGCGTCGACGGTTCGGGAAAGGGCCGTGTTCTCTTCAATTAATTCGACTCCGTAAGGCCGCGCCACTTCGCGAAAGCTTTCGAGAGCATCCTGCAGAAGCTCCTCCGCGCTGACTTCCTGGATGTCGAAGCGCTGCTCGCCGGACTCGACGCGGGCCAGGGTGAGGAGGTCCTCGGTGAGGCGAGACATGCGGGCGGCGTTCTTGCGGATGATCTCAAGAAACTCGCGGACGTGGTTGTTTTCGTGCGAGCTGTCGAGCAGGGTCTCAGCGTAGCCCTGGATGGAGGTGAGGGGCGTGCGCAGCTCGTGGGAGACGTTGGCGATGAAATCGCGGCGGGTTTTTTCCATGCGCTCGGTTTCGGTGAGATCGCGCAAGACAGCGACGGCGCCGCCTCCGGGCATGGGAGCGGCGGTGACGTCGAAGGTGCGTCCAGGAGCGATGGTATTGGAGCGGGCGGAAGTGACGACCTGGTCGCGCGCGGCGCCCTGGATGGCGGAGAGAAAATCGGGGTCGCGGACACTGTCGACCACGGGCGCGTTGATGCGCGGGGCGTAGGGCAGAAGGCGGTCCATGCCACGATTCGCCCACTGGATGCGGGCGTCGGCGTCCACCGCTATGACGGCGTCCTGCATGCTGTTGAGCAGGGTTTCGAGCTCGCGCTGGCCGGTCTGGACGCGGGAAAAGCTTTCTTCGACCCGGCGCGCAGTCTTGTCGAGGGCGGCGGCCACTTGTCCGATTTCATCTCCGGAAGTGGAAGCGATTCTGGCGGTGAGGTCGCCGCCGGCTACACGCTCGGCAAACTTGACGATCCGGCCCAAACGGCGAGCAACGTATTGTGAAGCAGCGGCCGCCAGCAGCAAGGCGACCGCGATCGCGATCAACGATCCCCAGAGCAGAGCTTTCCCCAATTGTTGGGTGGTGGTCTCGATTTCCGCTAAGGGATAGGCGAGTCGCACCGCGCCTCCGGATACAGGAGCGGCCACATAGAGAAACGGGACACCGAGGGTGCGGCTGCTGCGCTGATCGATGCCCAGATGGCCCCCCAGGGCGGCGATGAACTCCGGGCGCTGGGCGTGGTTCTCCATGGAGCGGCGATCGGCTTCCGAATCGGCCAGCACTTTGCCGGTTGGATCGATGACGGTGGCCCGAGCGCCGGCTGCCTGGCCTGCCTGGGCGGCGATGTCCGCCAGCGAATGCTGACGGTCGGTCTCCACGCGCTGCGCGAATAGCAAAGTCTTCTGCTTGAGATTGCGCTCAATCTGGTCGCGCAATGTCTGTTCCCACACTTTGCGCACGGTGATTTGCAAAGTGACGGCGGCCACGCCAATCACCAGCAGGAAGACCAGCATCACCTTGAAGAAAATGCGACGTCTCAACGCGGGACCTCGAAGCGGTAGCCGGCGCCGCGGACGGTCTTCAAGTAGCGCGGGTTCTCGGGATCCGGCTCGATTTTTTCGCGGATGCGGCGCACGTAGACGTCCACCGAGCGAGGGGTCACGTAGGCGGTATCGCGCCAGACGGAGTCGAGCAACTGGTCGCGGGTGAAAACGCGTCCCGCATGCCGCATGAGGTAATCGAGCAGGCGGAATTCGGTGGCGGTGGTGGGGACGGTTTCGCCGCGTACCGTGAGGGTCATGGCGGCAGGGTCAATCTGGATTTCGTCGATCTTGGTGGGCAAGGGCGGGAGCGGGCGCTCGAAGCGCCGCAATACGGCTTTGACCCGGGCCACCAGTTCGCGCGGGCTGAAGGGCTTAGGAATGTAGTCGTCGGCGCCGAGTTCCAGGCCGAGGACGCGGTCGGCCTCGCCGCTCTTGGCGGTCAGAAAAATGACCGGAACGGGCGCCAGGGATATGGATTGGCGAATCTGGCGGCAGAGCTCGAGGCCATCTTTTCCGGGGACCATGATGTCGAGCAGGAACAAGGCCGGGCGCTGGCGCTCGGCGTCCAGAACGACCAGGTTGCCGGTCGAGTAGAGCCGCGCGTTAAAGCCCGCTCCCTCCAGATGATGGCGCACCAGACGGGAGATATCCGGGTCATCCTCGACAACAAAGATGGTAGGCTTCACGGCGACCATTGTAGCTGGAGAGGGAGTCAATTCGCTCGTAGAGCTAGCGGCTACGGGCTGCGGGCTACGAGCTTCGAGATCCGCCTAGCGCCATTCCGGCTTCGGCGGAGAAATTCATCGGAACAAATTCTTGCGCCAGGAACTTCGGGAACGCCGCGGCAGCGATCATGGCGGCGTTGTCGGTCGAAAGCGAGCGCGAGGGGAAGAAGACGGGCAGGCCCTGCATTTCAGCTTCCCGCGCGAAGGTCGCGCGCAATTCCTGATTGGCGGCCACCCCGCCGCTGACAAAAAGCGTCTCAACGTCATACTCACGGGCTGCGGCCAGCGTTTTCGTGACCAGATCTTCGACCATGGAGCGCTGGAAAGACGCCACCAGATCCAGCGTCTCGCGGCCGCAGAGGTGGAGATAGTCGTCGAGCATGGGCTTTTCAATTTCTGACAATGCCTGACGGCGTGCCTCGATAGCCGGCCCGAGCTGGTGTGTTTCGACATAGCGCAGCACGGCGGTCTTGATTCCGCTGTAGGAGAAATCGAAGCGGGGCTGATCGGAAACCGCGCCGGGGCGTCCGTGGTCGCGACGGTCACGATGTTTGATCTGCGAAGTCTGAAACTTGACGGCTGCGGAATCGCCGTGCGGGGCTAATCGGTCGATGATGGGTCCGCCGGGATAGCCCAGTCCCAACAGCTTGGCGACTTTGTCGAAAGCTTCGCCGGCGGCGTCGTCGCGGGTGTGGCCGACGTTTTCATGGGTCCAGGAGTTTCCTTCCGCGCGGGCGAGATAGAGATGCGTGTGTCCGCCGGAGACGACCAGGGCGAGCACGGGAAACTCAAGCTCGCTATTGCCAGCTTGCCTCTGCTCTAACAGCACGGCGTGGATGTGGCCCTCGAGATGGTTGACGGCAATCAGCGGCTTTTCCAATGCAAAGGCGAGCGCCTTGGCGAAGCTGATGCCGACCAGGAGCGATCCGGCGAGGCCGGGACCCTGGGTCACGGCGATGGCATCGACCGACTCGTAGGTCTGTTGAGCTTCGGCGAGAGCCTGGCGGACAACGGGAATGATGGCGCGCAGGTGCTCGCGAGACGCCAGTTCCGGAACTACTCCGCCATAGGGCTGGTGAGTGGCAATCTGAGAGGCAACAACGTTCGACAGAATCTGCTGGCCCGAGCGCACCACGGCGGCTCCGGTCTCGTCACAGGAGCTTTCGATGCCGAGGATAGTGGCGTCAGGCATAATGAGGGCGAGTCGCTTGTTTCTAGTTGCTGGTTGCTAGTTTAGCCGATTCAAGCTTGTGTCTCCCGAACCGGCGCTCGGCGTTGTGCTTGCTGAGTGCTGACTGCTGAGTGCTGAGTGCTGAGTGAACAGCATCAAACAACACGCGACCAACATCGTCCGCACACTGCGCGAACGAGGGCACCGGGCATATCTGGTGGGCGGATGTGTGCGCGATCTTCTGCTCGGGCGAGAGCCTGCCGACTACGACATCGCGACTGACGCTACTCCTGCGCAGGTGATGGATATCTTCCCGAAAACCTTTGCGGTGGGCGCACAGTTTGGAGTCGTGCTGGTGCCTCTGCTGAAAGCTGAATCCGGTGAGTCTGCTGTGGGGCCCGACGAAAAGGTGCCGGTGGTCGAGGTGGCTACCTTCCGGTCGGATGTGGGCTACTCGGACGGGCGGCATCCGGACGAGGTGCGTTTCACGAAGGACCCGGAAGAAGACGTGCAGCGGCGGGACTTCACGATCAATGGATTGCTGCTGGATCCGATTACGAATGAGGTTCTTGATTTTGTCGGCGGGCGCGACGACCTGAAGGCCGGCGTTATTCGGACCATCGGCGAGGCCGATCATCGTTTTGCGGAAGACAAGCTGCGCATGCTGCGGGCGGTGCGGTTTGCGGCACGGTTCGAGTACCGGATTGCTCCGGCGACGATGACGGCCATCTATCGGTTAGCGGGTCACCTTCACCAGGTCTCGCGAGAGCGGGTGCGGGAAGAGCTGACCAAGATGCTTACCGAGGGGCGGGCCAAGCGAGCTTTCGAATTGCTGGATGAAAGTGGACTGTTGAAGGAAGTGTTGCCCGAGATTTCGGCGATGAAGGGAGTGGAACAGCCGCCACAGTTTCATCCGGAAGGGGACGTGTTCGTTCACACCCTGCTTCTGCTGGAGAAATTAACGGCGGGATGTTCCAAGACGCTGGCGTGGGGGGCGCTGCTGCACGATGTGGGCAAGCCGCCGACGTTTCGAGTAGCTCCGGACCGGATTCGTTTTGATGGGCACGTGGAGGTCGGGGTGAAGATGGCGGCGGAAATCTGCCGGCGGCTGCGCTTTTCAAATGACGAGACAGACCAGATCCTGGCGCTGGTGGATAACCACATGCGGTTTGCGGATATCCAACGCATGAAAGAATCCACGCTGAAGAAGTTCTTGCGCTTGCCGGGATTTGAAGAGCACCTGGAACTGCATCGGATGGATTGCCTTTCGAGCAACGGGATCGTCGAGTCGTATGAGTATGCTCGCGAGAAGTTGCGGACTTTGCCGCCGGAAGCGATTCGTCCAGAGGCGCTGATTACGGGAAGCGATTTGATTGCAGCGGGGTATGAGCCGGGGCCCCGGTTCAAGGAGATTCTGGGGGCGGTGGAGGATGCGCAGCTGGAGGGGCGGCTGGCCTCGCGGGAGGCCGCGATGGAGTTGGTGAGGCGGGAGTTCCTGCGATGAGTTTCTTCTCTGTCATTGCGAGTGTAGCGAGGGATCCCTACGTCCGTCACACCCGCTTCGTCAGCTAGGGACCCTCGCTCGGGATCACAGGGCAATAAAAGACTTACTCCGAGTCTTGATCCCGGTTCGACGATCCGTGCCCTGACGAGCCCGTGCTCGGTTTCGTAAGATCGATCGTCGGCAATCCTGCCTTCCTCAAAGCAATATTCAAGTCATCGACGCGGAACGATTTGACCGTCGACCAGAGTTCCATCTGGTCGTGAAGAGCCTCGCTCAGTTGGCCAAACATGTCGCTCTGCTGCGTAGTCGGCGCCGCATCGGCGCTGACGAGGGCGCTTAGTAGGGTGCCTAAGCCGGAATTCAGGCGGGCGAGACTGCGTCCGTCAGGCGTGCTCAGGAAGCGCGCGCCGTAGCCGCCCTCGTCGCCTTCGAGGACCGCAGCTTTGGTTTCGAGTTCGCCAATCGCCTTGGCGATCTCGGCGTTCGGCCGCTTGTCCGTGAGCGCTTTCAGTTGCTCGCGCAGAGTGCGAACTTGCCGAATGGCTTCGAAGTCCCGGTGCAGCGCGTCGGCGATCTTGCGGTCGAGATCAAACTGGCGTTGCAAGTCCTCTGGCGAAGTCTTCACTCGCGGGTCCATGCGTATTTCCAGCGGCTGAGCAGTTCCGGCCCCCGACAAGTTGAGCGGCTCAATGCCACGCGGCCACGAGACGCTCATCTTTATCGTGTATTTCCCGGGAAGAACCGTCGCCCCAAGCGGGTAGAGAGGAGTGTCGTGATAAATGGCCGAAATCGGGTAATCGTGGCTCAGAACATCAGGCGGCGGATAGGTCAGGTCCCAGACGAAACGGTGCATGCCTGGTGCCACTGACAATGTCCGCGGTGGACGGACCCAGTACATCGGAACGTTGAAGTCCTTTTCGTTCAGGTCCTCCGGCTTGTCGGAACTAAGAAACAACCGCACGGAGCGCCCCGTCGGATCCGTGATTTCCAGAGTGATGAACAGGATGTGGGAATCCCCAATCCAATAGTCGATCATTGCTCCATTAGGTGGATTTTGGCCCGCCGGTTCCTCCGGTGGCAGTGGAGTGTCTGTATTGTTGTTGCGGCGGACGCGATATGTGAGTTGGGGACGGAATAGGGCGAACGCTCCGGGTCCGTTTTTTATTGATGTCAACTGCCGCAGCGGCGTGATGTTGTCGAGGATCCAAAACGACCGTCCATGGGTGCCGACGACGAGGTCGTCGTTGTGCACGACCAGGTCGCGGATCGAAGTCGGCGGCAGGTTGAGTTTGAGCGATTGCCAGTGGTCGCCATCGTCGAAGGAAACGTACACCGAGCGTTCGGTGCCGGCGAAGAGCAGGCCTTTGCGTTCGGGATCTTCGCGAACGGTATTGACGGGCTCGTCGGGGAGGCCGGATACGATCTTTTGCCAGGTCTTTCCGCCATCGTGCGTGCGGTAGATGTAGGGATGGAGGTCGTCGAGGCGGAAGCGGTTGACAGCGGCGTAGGCGGTGGCAGTGTCGAAGTGTGAAGCGTCCATCTGGGCGACCTTGCTCCAGGAAGTGAGGTCGGGCGGGGTGACGTTCTTCCATGTCTTTCCACCGTCGCGAGTGACGTGGATCAGACCGTCGTCGGTTCCTGTCCAGATCAGGTTCACGTCTTTTGGCGACGGCGCGATCGAATAGATTACGCCCCGGTGTTCACCTTTCACGGGGTCAAAGGCGACAAACGGCTCGAGCGTGGGCGGAGCGCCCGGGTGTTCGCGGGTGAGATCGGGACTGATAATTTGCCAACTGTTGCCGCCGTCGCGAGTTGAGAACAGCACGTTCGATCCGAGATAGAGCACGTGCGGATCAACCGGTGAGAAAAGTATGGGCGCGGTTCGATTGAAGCGGTATTTTCCGGTGCGCAAGACGACGGGTGAAACGTCGCGGGTCTGGCCGGTGTTGCGATCGAAGACGGTGGCTTTGCCGCCGTAAATCAGGTTGGGATGAAGCGGGTCGGGAGCGACGTAGCCGTATTCTTCGACGCCGACGGTGGTCCAGTCGCGGAAAGTGATTTCGCCGAAGTCGCTGCGGCTGGCGGTTCCGACGCTCCCGCTCTCCTGCTGGCCGCCATAGACCCAGTAGGGAAACTGGTTATCAGTAATGACGTGATAGAACTGCGCGGTGGGCTGGTTGTACCAGGAACTCCAGGTCTGGCCGCTGTTCACGGTGATGGTGGCGCCTTGGTCCACGGCCATCGCGATGATGTCGGGGTTGCCGGGATTGATCCAGATGGTGTGATAGTCATCGCCGCCGGGCGCGCCTTTGATGGCGGTGAAGTTCTTGCCGGCGTCGGTGGACTTGTAGGTTGTCGTGTTGGCGACGTAGATCACGTCTTTGTTGCGGGGATCGACGCGCACGCAGCCAAAGTCGTCGCCGCGCCCCCAGACGCGCTCTTCGGTGTTCATCTGCTGCCAGCTTTCACCGGCATCGTCGGAGCGATAGATGCCGCTGCCCTTTTTGGCATTGACCCAGGCATACATGCGATCCGGATCGCTGGGGGAGATGGCGGGCCCAATGCGGCCGATGCCTTCTGCTTCGCCGGGGAGTCCCTTGGTGAGCTGATGCCAACTGTTGCCGCCATCGGTGGATTTGTAAAGGCCACTGCCGGAGCCGTTGAAGGCGCCGCTGGTCGTCCACGGGGGTCGGCGGGATGCCCACAGGCTGGCGAAGATCACTTGCGGGTTACGGGGATCAAAAACGAGGTCCATGGCCCCGATGTTCTCGTCTTTGTAGAGAACTTTTTGGAAAGTCTGGCCGCCATCGAGCGAGCGAAAGACTCCGCGCTCAGCATTCGGGCCGTAAGGATGGCCGAGGGCGGCGACAAAAAGCCGGTTCGGATCTTTGGGATCGATGATGATCGAGCTGATCTGCTGGGCGTCACGCAGGCCGAGATGCTTCCAGGTGCGACCGGCGTCGGCGGATTTGTAGATGCCGTCGCCGACGGAGAGATCGGGCCGGCGCAGGCCTTCACCGCTGCCGACGTAGATGATGTCGGGGTTGGAAGGGGCGACCGCCAGCGATCCGATCGAACCGGTGGGCTGGTCGTCGAAGATCGGATTCCAGGTGCGGCCAGAGTCAGTCGTTTTCCAGACGCCGCCATTGTTGGGCGCCATATAGAAGACGTTCGGCTGGCTGGGGACGCCGGAGATGGCGACGGTGCGTCCGGCGCGAAATGGGCCGATCATGCGCCAGTGCAGTTCCTGGTAGAGCGCGGGGTCGAATTGCTGAGCGGAAACAGAGGAGCACAGAGCGAGAATTCCGAACACGCTGGAACGCACCGACTGCAGGGGTCGCATTTTCATAGGGGGAGCCTCACGAGCGGTAAGAATAAACCAGAGCGGCCTCCTACGGACAATTTCAAGACTGAGTGGAAGCAGTAGCAAGATAACGGCGTATGGCATCTTGCCAATCAGGCATCTGGATGCCATAAGAGTGGAGGCTGGCGGGCGACAGCACGGAATACGAGGGCCGGCGCGCGGGACGGGGAAAATCGGTTGTCGGGACAGGTCGGACGACCGTCGCGAGCCGTGAGATCCGCACGATTTGCCGAGCCAAGTCGAACCAGGTGCAATTCCCTGCATTGGTCGCATGCACAAGGCCGCGGGCGGACTTGCGGCAAAGTTGGGCGAGGGTGGATGCAAGATCAACTGTCAATGTCGGGCAACCGCGCTGATCATTGACCACCGCAAGATCAGGACGTGTGGTAGCCAGCTTGAGGATAGTTGCGGGAAAACACTTGCCGCCGCGTCCGAACAGCCACGACGTTCGCACGATGCAAACCTCGGGCAGGATTTCCAGAAGGCGCTCTTCCGCCCGAGCTTTGCTCTCGCCATAGACGTTGATCGGATTCCTCGGGTCGCCGGTTTCGTAGGGCGATTTCTTGTTGCCGTCGAAAACGTAATCGGTGCTGAGGAAGAGGAGTCGTGATCCGGCATCGCGCGCGGCTTGCGCTACATCGATTGCACCCTGGCAATTCACGGCGAAGGCCAACTCACGGTTCGACTCGCAGCCATCCACGTCGGTGTAGGCGGCAGCGAGGATGATCCAGTCCGGGCGGGAAGCGCGAATTACTTCCTGAATGCGCGCAGGGTTTCTCAGATCGGCGTCCGCGGAAGAGAGGGCAGTCAGTTGC
>Ga0326726_10004385_pt1 | contig 12874 bp, 6 predicted proteins | sample MHFenrmetagenome_2_FD_207603 | JGI IMG/M metagenome (GOLD analysis project Ga0326726, IMG submission 207603) | Lab enriched peat soil microbial communities from Michigan Hollow, Ithaca, NY, United States - MHF15MN | ecosystem: Environmental > Terrestrial > Soil > Wetlands > Peat | place: USA...
CGTACCTGCACCGAGTCGACCCGCGTGGCGCCGTCGTACAGCACGAGCGGAGCGCCGGCCTCGCCCTTCACGCCCACGTACACGCGGTTGGTGGCCAGCACAACACCGTCGCCCGGCGCGAAGATTCTCACAGACGGACCCGTGGCAAGCAAGGCCGCGAGGCCCACTTGGTGCCGCTGCTGGCGCGCCGGGCGAACCGTCACCCGAACCGCGACCGGCTCCCACCCCTCCGGCACCGCGGTCGCGACACTCGGCCACCCGGCGGGAACGTGGCCGCGCAGGACGTCGAGCATCTGGCCGGAGGGCGCGCTGTCGCACACCGCCACGCGACGCAGCGCTACGGGTGTCCACTTGAGCGCGTCACCGGCGGGTGAGTGGTTACGGACCGCCACCCGGAACGCCCGACGACTGCGCCCGACGCGCAAGGTCGCCCCGGCCGAGTCAGCGCGCTCCGAGGACCACGCCACAATGCGGTAGTCGGTCCGGGGCGCGTCGGCGGGTAACGGAATCGCGACGTTGTCGAGCCAGGTGTAGCGGGTGAACTGCGAATCGCCCACGAATACCAGGGCCGAGTCCGCGACCGGCGAAAACTCGATCATGGCGTCGAGCGGCAGGAGGGCGCCCTTCTTGACGCTGACTTCGTAGCGCACCTGGGCACCGCGCGCCGGGCTGAGCGCCGCGTGCGATTGCGGGAGCCTGGTGGCGCTGAACCGGAACCCGATCAGCGCGCGACCGTCCGTCACCACAGGAGCGGCCTCGCTGTCGGCGGCCACAGCGAGCGCGGCCTCGCGGTCGACGCCGCGCGGGGCGGACCCGTCGGCCCCGACGGATGCGGCCTCGCGGCTGAGACGGAAGTCGACGTTCGGCGTCGTCCACCCGCTCGCTTCCACCGCCTGCAGCTCCTCGCCGGCCACGTGATAGCCCGCGGGCAGGGTACGGGGGTCGAGGCGGAACACGTGCCGTCCGGGGCGCAGCGAGCTGAACGAGAACTTGCCCGTGGCGTCCGTCGTTGCGACCTGGCCGTCCTCGGTCCAGATGTCGATGCCGGCGAGGCCTGAGTCCCCGGCCTGCTGCGTGCCGCGGCCACTCACGTCGAGCCACACCTTCCCGATCGCCGCCCGCGTCTCCATCGGCCACGCGCGCCGCACCTGCACCCAGGCGATGGCCTCGGGGGAGACCGGCGCGAGGGCGCCCGCGCGCGCGACCGCGACGGCGCGGGTCTCGGCGACGGTTCCGGGGGCGGAAGCGAGCGCGACGGCGAAGTGCAGCGTGCGCGCCGCCCCGGGCGCGAGCGGCGCGGCGCTCAGGAGCAGGAGGCTGCTTCCGCTCGCCTGCACTGAATCGGCGCCGATCGCGCTGCCCTTCGCGTAGTTCCCGCCCGCGGGGAGGGTGCTCGTGATGCGGATGGAGTCGAGTGGCACGATCCCCGGGTTCCGCACCACCAGCGTGTACGGAATCACGTCGCCGATTGCGGCGTCCAACACGTTGGCGGTCAGGTCGAGCCCGACCGCGGCGCTCGAGGGTCCGACGAGGGCGAGCTGCGCCGCGGCCGACTGCGCGGTGGCGGCGCCGCTCCCGGCCGCCAGCGTGCCGACGTTGCGCACCCACACGGTGTCGCGGATCGCCGCGTTGACGCTGAGGACGAGGTCTACCACACCGCTGTCGCCGGGGGCGAGCGCACCGACGGGCCAGGACAGCACGGAGCCGGCGACCGCCGCGGCCGGCACGGCGCTCACGTAGTCGAGGCCCGCGGGCAGCGTGTCGCTCAACACGGCGGCTGCGACGGGAGCAGCGCCGGCTGCGTTGCCGTACCGCAGCGAGTAGCGCACCTGCTGGCCGACCTGCGCCTGGCTCGGACCCATCAGCTGCTTGCTCAACGTGAGCTGCGGGATGACGATGCTGGTCTGCACGGCACCGCTGTACGCGGTGTCCGAGGTCGCCCCACCGGACCAGATCGCATAGCTGCGATTGCTGACGGTCCCAACCGGGCCCGGATTGACCCGCACCTGGAACGTCGCGGTGCCCGCGGCCCCACTCGCCAGGGCGCCCAGGTCGACCGCGACCACGCCGCTGCCGACGGGGAGCAGCTCGCCCGCGTCGTCTCCGGTCGCGTCGGTGAGGGGTGCGCCGTTGAGACGCAGCGTGCCGGGGAGATACGACGTGCCGGCGGGCACGGTATCGGCGAGCTGCGCGCTCGTCGCCGCGCCGCCGCCCGCGGCCGCGTAGCCCAGGGTGTACGTGAGCACGTCGCCCGCCGCCGCACTCGCGCGGTCCACCTGCTTGGTCACGGTGATCGTCAGGGTGCCAACGGGCACATTCAGCTGGTCGGCAACGGCCGAGCTCGCGGCGGCGTTGAACTGGCTCGTCGCCGTGATGGTGACCGTGTCGGTCGCGCCCAGCGCGCTCGCGCCGCCCGGAATGGCGACCTGCGCAAGCAACCGGGCGACACCGCCATAGGCGAGGGTGACCGGCCCCGTGAGCAGCGGGTCGGTGACGTCGAGGATGCCGTCGCCGTTCAGGTCCCGATGCAGCACGACGGGCCAGCCGTGCGCCGAGACGCCGGCGACGGTGAAGGAGTCGGTGCCGTTACCGACGTTGGACAGCGTGTGCGCGAACACGACGGCCGTGCCCGCGGCTCCCGCGCTCGATCGCGGCGGCTGGACGTCGGCGCCCGCAACCTGGGCGACGACGAGGTCCACCGTGTCGGAGGGATAGCTATACGGCCAGCCGCCAAGGGTAAAGGAAACGGTCGCCCACGAGACGATGTGCGTGCCCGCGGGCGTGCCCTGCGCCACGAGCGCCGGCGCGGCGAGCGCCGAGACAATAAAGAGGAAGGCGGCCGCCCGGGCCGCGACCGTGAGGCCGCGGCGGGCGGACCGCCCACTCCCTACCGTCAAGGTACCGCGCCGCATCGGCTCTCGGTCCTAGTTGATACTGACCCGCAGCTCGAACGTGGCGCTCGTGCTGGCCGCCAGGACGGCACCGGTACCGGTGTAATTCGCCGTCACGTTCTGGCCGATCACCGAAACACTCCATCCGGCGCTCGCGCTCGTCGAGACGTACGTCACTTGCGCAGGCAACGCGTCGGTCACCTGCACGCTCGAGGCGGACGTGGACCCACCATTTGTCACGGTGACCCGGTAGCGGATGATCTGCCCCGGCGCGACGGTGCCTGAGACCGGTGTCACCCCGTCATCGAGGTACGCGGCCTTGGCGAGCGTGAGGTTCGGCTTGATGACCGTGAGGTCCAGGAACCCCACGTTGGTCGTCGGCGGATTGGCCACCGAGCGGCCGAGCAGGTCGAGCGTATCCGTCGAGCCGCCCGCCACGTTGGCGACGGTATAGACCACCGCGACCGACTGCGACGCGGTGGCGGCCAGCGAAACGCGCGCGCTGTCGCCGGCGGCGCCGTTCACCGATACGATGGTGATCACAGCCGAGCCGCCGCTCGTGGCGATCATGTCGAACTGATCAGCCCCGTTGCCGTTGTTCTGGACGGTAAAGTTGAAGGTGTAGGTGCCCGGGAGCTGCTGCAGGTTCTGGCCCCCGTGCGGCGTCACCGCGACCGCGAAGGCTTGCGCGGGCGTGATGCTGCTCGCCTGGCTGTTCGTCGTGGCCGGGGAGCGTCGCGAAGCGGCCGTGAGCGTGTACAGGGTGTTCACGCCACCCTTATTGCTCGCCACGTCGTAGACGATCTTGATCGTGATCGACCCGGCCTGGGCGATCGCGGTGCCCGCCAGCGCGGCATTCAGCGCCGCCAGGGTGCCGTAGGTCGTGGCCCCGAAACGGTACCCCGTCACCGAGATGACGCCCGCGACGGAGATGTTCTGAGAGATGGATAACGAGTCCGTGCCGTTGCCCGAGTTGGCCACCGAGAAGTTCAGCGTGTCGGCGGTGCTGGGCGAAGCGGGCGTCGGGCTGGGCGTGTTGTCACTGACCGTGACGCCGGCCTGGAAGCCGACCGTCACGGAGACCGAGCCCGAAACCGGACTGTAGGCGTTGCCGTTGGCGTCGGTGTAGGTCGCGGTCGCGATGTTCGTGATGACCGTGCCTTCCGGCGTCTGCGCCTGCACCCGTGCAGCGACCAGCATCAGCGTCACTGCGACAACGGCGAGGCGCGCGAACCACTGCGTATGCCTGAACATGTCAGACTCCCCTCCTAGAAGTTGGAACCGATTCCCGGACACCTACTTCGCCTCGCCGGGTGCTGCATTCACCTGCGCACGCAACTCCGCGGTCACCTGTGCGCCTGGCGCCACGGACTCGAACACCGTCCAGCGCACGTGCGTGTACAGCTCGCGCGGCGCCGGTTTGGTGACCTTGCGACCGCTTTCGGCCATTTCGACCGTCGGCTGCGCCGAATAGGTCTTGCCGCCATCGATCGAGAAGGCGACGCTGCCCGACTGACCCACCGACGCCGAGCCGAGCACGTAGACCATCCCCGCGGGGATCGGGTCGACGAACTGCACGTTCTTCACTGGCCCTTGCGTGACGTTCGTGAAGACGAGCGAGTAGCGGATCTCATCCCCAGGGCGCGCCAGACCCTTCGCGTCGCGACCCTTCGTCGCGGACGCGGTGAGGTTGTGCGCGGTGATCGTCAGGGCCGTGCGGCCCGGGGCCTGCGCCGACACGCCGACACGCGCCGCCAGCAGGCTCGGCACGAGTAGGGCGACTAGCACGAATCGGAGACTGCTCATGGCTATGCACTCCTTTTCAGTCACGGTTTGACGTCGCTTCCATTTCCATTGGTCTCACCAGCGCCGGCCGCATCGCGCGGCGCATCCACCAGCGCGCTGTCCCGCCAGCCGAACACCGCCTCGCACTGCGGGCACACCACGAGCTCGCCCAACAGCTGCGTGCGGCCAAAAAACCGGAGCTCAGAACAACGGGGGCAACGAAGAACCATCGGCTACGCGCTCCTTTCGATAGAAGCAGAAAGCAGGGACCGTGCCGAACGGCGCTGTTTGCCTAAGACGTTTGTATACTGTTAGTTACGACTTATCGACGAGGGGTTTGTGGGGCTGATTTTCTGGTACTGATGTTACTGAACGGTAACTGCAGAGGTAACAGATCCCTAGCGAACTCGCGCGACGAACCCGACCGACCCGCTGTTGTTGGGCGCCGTCTGGCTCAGGTTGCCGGTGAACGTCCATCGCAGCTGCGTCACCTGTCGGTCGTAGCCCGCGGGTGCCCCGCCCGCCCCGCTCACAGGCGTATAGGTCCACGTGCCGCCACCGTTGTTCGAATACGCCACGGCGACCGACAAGCCAGTTGATCCGAGGTTGCTGGTCACCGACCCGACCTTGAAGTCGGCGTTGCTCGGCACCGTATCGGTGAGCACCAGCGCCTGAGCGGGGTTGGCACCGGCGTTGGTGAACGTCACGCTGTACGTGAGATCCGTACCGGGCGAGGCGGTGCCCGATGGGACGACGCTGTTGACAACCGTCACGTTCGGCGCCGTGCGCGTCAGGACGACGTCGTTGCCGGTGCCGCCGACGTAGCTGACTTTGAAGGTCTGCCCGCTCAGCGTCGTCGTCGCCCCTTCCGCCAGGCCCGTGAAGGTGCCAACCACCGCGTCGCCGCCGTCATTCGTGATGATCGTGAACGTCATACCGTCGGTGGCGGCGAAGCCCACCGTGCAGCTCAGGGCGGCGCCGCCGAGGTTCACGGTCCCGGTGACGTTGAGCCGATCGTAACCCGACCCCACCGTCGTGCCGTTGAGCTCGACCCTGAACGCGGGGCCGCCGCTCGTCCAGTTGACGTTGCCGCTGTTCAGAATGCCGGGGCCTGATCCCGGCGCCACGGTGCCGCCCGACGCCGTAGACGTGATCGCGCCGACTGTGCCCGTGCCGCCCAGGGTGCCGCCGTTCAGGCTGACGGCGCTCGAGCCCTGCGCGCCGTTTACGAGCAGCGTCCCAGCACTGACGGTCGTGACCCCCGTGTAGGTGTTGTTCCCGCTCAGCGTCACGCTGCCGGCGCCGTCCTTGGTGACTGTGCCCGTGGTCGTTCCGATCACTCCGCTCACCACGGCGTTGCCAGCTCCCCCAACGGTCAGCGCCTGAGCGGCACCGCCGATCGTGTTCGAGACGGTGAGGGTGCCGGCGTCGGAATTGATTCGCGTCGCGCTCCCCAGCGTGATCGCGCCGGAGACCGTGTTGCCGTTGGCCAGATTGCGCAGGGCGCCGGCGGCGGCCACACCCGTCCCGTTGAGGGTGAGGGGTTCGGCGATCACGAGGCCGTTCCCATCCACTTGTAAGGCCGCACCGGCAGCCACTGTCGTGGCTCCGGCCGTGGAGCCCAGCGCGGTGTTGCTTTGCGCGTCGACCACGCCCGCGCTCACCGTCGTCAGGCCCGTGTAGGTGTTCGCGCCGGAGAGGGTCCACGTGCCGGTCCCCGTCTTGGTCAGCGCCAGGGTGCCGAGACCGTTCTGGAGCAACCCGGAGAAGACCGTCGACGTGTTGTCGCCCCCGGCGGTGAGCGTGACCGCGCCGGCCACGCCGCTCGTGACGGTTCCCGCGCCGGCGAGCGATCCGATCGTGTCGCTAAACCCGTTGAGGTCGAGCGTGGCCGTGCTGGCGATCGTCACGGCGCTGCTCGCGTTCACGGCATTCGCGATCCCAAGCCGCAGCGTGCCCGCGGTGACAGTGGTGGCGCCCGTATAGGTGTTGGCGGCGGTCAGCGTGAGCGTGCCCGTCCCGTCCTTGGTCAGGGTGCCCGTGGTGGTGCCGATCACGCCGCTCACGGTGGTGTTGCCCGCTCCACCCACGGTGAGCCCGAAGGTGGCGCCACTGATCGTGTTCGAAACGGTGAGCGTGCCGCCGTCGGAGTTGATGCGCGCCGCGCTCCCCAGAGTGATTGCGCCCGAGACCGTATTGTTGTTCGCGAGGTTTCGCAGCGCGCCACCCGCCGCTACACCCGCGCCGTTCAGCGTGAGCGGCTCGGCAATCGCGAGCCCGGTGCCGTTCACCTGCAACGCGGCGCCCACGGCCACCGTCGTTCCCCCGGCCACGGTCCCGAGCGCCGCGTTGTTGCGGGCCTCGAGTACCCCTGCTCCGACCGTCGTTACGCCCGTATACGTGTTGGCGGCACTGAGCGCCAGCGTGCCCGAGCCCGCCTTGGTCAAACCAGCCGCCCCGCTGATCACGCCGCTGACCGTGAGCGTCGTGCCGACATTGCTGACGGTGATGGTCCGGGTGGCTGCGAAGGCCATGGCAAGACTGATCGTATTCGACCCGGCCACGCTGCTGTCCGCCAGGTTGCCGGCGCCGAGTGTGATCGAGTTGCCGCCGAGGGTATATCCGCTCCCGGTGATGGTGATGGAATTGAACGTCGTTCCCGCCGCGAGGCCGTTCGTGTTGGACAGATTCGCGGCGCCGCCCGGGAAGATGAGATCCTCGCCTCCCACGAGCGGGGTGCCACCCAGGCCGGTCCAGTTGCCCGCGTTGGTCCAGAGATTGTTCACCGCGCCGGTCCACGTGGCGGTCGTGGCGCGCGCAAGGGCCAGCGTGTGCCCGACCCCCACGTCGGCGTCGTTCGACGCCGTCGCGGTCTTCGCGCCGGTCGCGCCGGCCGCTGGCTGCACGACGTAGTTCATCTCGAGCGCGATCCCCACGGCCGTGGGGGCGCCGTTCGTCACATCGACCGCTTCAGTCATGCCGCCGGGGGGCGTCCAGGTGGCAGCCGAGCTGAAGCTGTGGGTGGTGACGACCATGTCGTAGGCTTTGGTGGTCGCCACGCTCGGGGCCGTGTGGGTCAGCCCGCTCGGCGTCACCTGCCCGTTCTCGACGTCAACCGGGGCGGCGGTGCTGACGCCATAGAAGGTCATAATCCCGCCCGCCGATCCGGTGGAGGCGCTGAAGGTCCACGTGTAGCTCGCGGGCTCGCCGGCGGCGGCGACCTTGCTATACGTCGCCTGCGAGTTGTCGTTCGTCGCGCCCTGGTTGGTGCGGCGGATGAGGATCCAGCCAGCGGGCACGGTGATCGTCGCGGTGGAGGGCCGAACGGCGATGGCCGCGATCATCACGTCGCCCGTTACGGTGCCGGCCGGCTTGTTGATCGTGAGCGATAACACCCCGGTCGCCGCGCTGCCGGCAGCGGACGAGCGAAAGGCCTGGGCGCCGGCGGACGCGGGCAGCAACCAACCGATGGCGAGCAGCGCCACCGGCAGCCAACGTCTCATCGCTTGTGCGGGCCCGAACGGGCCTCTCCTCGTCGGCAATTTCGCCCTCGTGCGTTTCGTGGTTGCCACGGAACCGACTCCGCGCCGGCCGAGGAGCGGAGTGCCGCAACTGGTCGAAGCAAGGCACATGCCTTTGGGGGTTACATCACTAATGTATTGTATCGCAAGGTGTTAACGCTAATCGACGAGGCATGGGCGGGTACCATGGTGTTACCGATCGGTAACCACACCGGTATCACCCCGTCCCATCCTCCAGCGGTGCTTCGGCGAGCAGTCCGTACTTCTTGCGCTTCTCCCACAGGTTCTTGCGACTGATGCCGAGGATTTCCGCCGCCCGCTGGATGTTGCCATTCGTCGCGTCGAGCGTGAGCCGGATGTATTCGCGCTCCGCGTCGACCAACGTGAGCCCCTTGGGAAGCTGGAAGGTGGCGTGTGCCGCACCGGTCCCGCGCGCTCCCCCCCCGCCGCCGGTGGCGCGCTGACCCAGGGGGGGAAGGTCGGATCGCTTCAGCGCAGGCCCTTCGGTGAAGATCATGGCGCGCTCGATCACGTTGCGCAGCTCGCGCACGTTGCCCGGCCAGCGCCAAGATGCGAGCGCCGCGAGCGCCGCTGGCTCGATCGAATCGACATGCTTCTTGAACTCCTGGCTGAAGGCGGACCGGAAGTGCTCCGCCAGAATCGGCAGGTCGGTCTTGATCTCGCGGAGCGGAGGCAGGGTCAGGCCGGCAACGCCGATTCGATAGTAGAGGTCGGCGCGGAAGGCGCCCGAAGCGACCACCTGCTCCAGGTCCCGGTTCGTGGCGGTGATGAGCCGGAGCGATACCTCGAGCTCTTCCGTGCTTCCCAGACGGCGAAACCGGCGGCTCTCGAGCACGTTCAGCAGCTTCGCCTGGAGCTCGGGCGACAGGTCGGCGATCTCGTCCAGGAACAGCGTTCCGCCGTCGGCGACCTCGATGAGTCCCCGTTTGGCTTCCCGCGCGTCGGTGAACGCGCCCTTCTTGTAGCCGAACAGCTCGGCCTCGAGCAGGTTGGCGGGGAGGGCCGAGCAATTGATCTCGACGAACCGGCCCACCGAATGCGGGCTGGAGTAATGAAGGGCGCGCGCGACGAGGTTCTTGCCGGTGCCACTCTCGCCGAGCAGGAGGACGGTGGGCCGCGGGATCGCCGCCATCCGGGCCACGAACGCGCGGACCTGCTCGACCTTGGGATGCTGGCCGAGGATCGCGCGCAGGGAGAACTGCTCCCCGCGCGCCTGCTCGACCGAGGCTCCTTCCTCGAGGAGCGGGCGCTCCTTGAGCGCCCGGGTGAGGAGCGTGGTGAGCTCGTCCACGTTGACCGGTTTCGTGAGATACTCCGTGGCGCCGCTCTTGAGCGCCTCGACGGCCGTTGCGATGTCAGCGTGCCCCGTCAGCACGAAGATCGGCAGGTGGCGGTGCGCGGTGCGGAGCCGGCGCGCGACTTCGACGCCGGAGAGGTCGGGCATGACGAGGTCGGTGATGACGGCGTCGGGAGGCTCTTCGACGCAGCGCGCCAGCAGGGCCTCGGGCCGGTCGAACAGCTCGGTACGGAAGCGCCCCGCGGGACCGAGGTTCGCCGCGATGAGCTTGGCGTACACCAGGTCGTCGTCGAGAATGTAGATTCTGGGATTCATCAGCCCGATGCGTTCCCCCGCGCCGCTGCTAATATTGGCAACGTGCCTCCGCTGAGCCAGGACCCATGGCCGACCCGTTCCGGGCGCTGGTGATCGACGACGACCGCGACTTGCTCAACCTGATCCGGCGCACCCTGGAGTTCACCGCCGGGTGGGAGGTACGCACCGCGCCGTCCGGCGCCGCCGGCCTCGAGCTCGCGCGCGAGGCGCCCATTGACGTTATCGTGGTGGACGTCATGATGCCCGAGATGGACGGGTACGAGGTGTGCCGCCGCCTCAAGGCCGACACCGCCACGGCGGGTATCCCCATCGTCTTGCTCACCGCGCGCCGGGACTTAGACCAGGGCCGCCTCGCCGGGACGGGCGCGGCCGGCGTCGTCTTCAAGCCGTTCGACCCGGGTGAGCTGGCGCGGCAGGTCCGCGGGTTCTGCGCGTGACCACCGACGCGCTCGCGGAGGTCAGGGCGGAATTCGCGGCGGGGCTGGGCCAGCGGGTCGCGACCATGCGGGCGGCCCTCGGGGCGCTGCAGGACGCCTTCCGGGTGGCCGACGCCGAGGCCCTGTACCGGGCGGCGCACTCGCTCACCGGTACCGCCGGAAGCTTCGGCGCTCAGGGGCTCGCCCAGGTGGCTGGGGATCTCGAATCGCTGGCGCGCGGCTGGCTCGCACGGGGCTCCGCGGCGGCGGAAGAGCGCCGGGTGGCGCTCGCGGCCGTCGGCGAACTCGAAGCGGCCGCGCGCGAATACCAGGCGACGGTACGGACGGGCGCGGCACCGTCGGCCGCGGCCCGACTGGCCGTGGTGGGCGAGCTGACGTCCCTCATCAGCGCCGCCGCCGACATGCGCGAGATCTTCCGCGGCGCCATCCTCAAGGTCCACCGAGTCCTCGACTTCCGCCGCGCCAGCGTGGTGCTCATCGACGAGTCCGCCTCGAGCTACTACCTGCACACCCTGTTCGACAAGGAGCGGGGCGGATTCGTCGCGGCAGAGGCCGTGTTTCCCATCGCGCAGGGCGTGACGGGCGAGGCGATCCGCACCGGACGCCCCGCCCGCGTGGACGCGCTTCCGGGCACCGATGGCATCCTGCTCCATGAAGGCCACCGGGTCTCGGCGATGATCGTGCCGCTGCACGTGGGCGACCGGGTGATCGGCGCGCTCAACTTCGGGCACGAGGATTCGGGGCACTACACTGAAGAGGACCTCGACTGGGCCGTCGTCCTCGGTCGCCAGATCGAGACCTCGCTGTACTACTCCAAGCTGCTGACCACGATCGCGGAGCAGCGCGAGGCGCTGGCGGGGCAACACGCTGCCGTCCAGCGCGAGCGCGACCAGCTCGAAGCGCTGATCGACGCCAGCGACGCCGCCATCATGCTCGTGGGACCCGATGGCCGGGTCGCGCACGCCAACGCCGAGATGGCGGGACTGCTGGGAATTCCGCGCGAGGCCGTACTCGGCGCGCGCCTTGACAGCGCCCACCGGTTCCTCGCGGGATCGCTCGTCGATCCTACCGCGCTGGTCGCGCTGGAAGCGGCTCTCTCGGTGGACGCATCGCTCCGCGATCGGGTGGAGTTCAAGTTCCCGCAACGCAGCGTGTATCAGCGCGTGGTGGCGCCCGTGCGCGAGACCGGGGGCGGAGCCTTGCTCGGCCACATCGTCCTGTACCGCAACGTGACGCACGAGGTGGAAGTGGAGCGGGCGAAATCGGAATTCGTGTCCGTCGTGAGCCACGAGCTGCGCACACCCATGACGTCCGTGAAGACTTCGCTGTCGTTGCTGCTGGGCGGCGCCGGGGGATCGCTCGACGAGTCCGCCCGCGAGCTGCTCGAGATCGCCCACCGCAACGCCGACCGGCTGATCCGGCTGGTCAACGACCTGCTCGACCTGTCGCGCCTCGAGGCGGGCCGCCTGGAGCTGCACCTCGAGCCCGTGCCGCTCGGCGATGCGATCAAGTCCAGCGCGGACGCGCTGGCGGGGTTCGCGCACGAGCAGGAGGTCACGATCACCCTCCTTCCGCCCCCCGAGCCGCTCACCGTGCGCGGCATGCACGACCGGGTCGAGCAGGTCGTGGTGAATCTCCTCGCCAACGCGATCAAGTTCTCGCCCCCGGGCGGTCGCGTCGAGCTCCGGTGGTGGCGCGACGGCGACGACGCGGTCGCCGAGGTTGCAGATCGGGGGCCGGGCATCCCCGCCGGCCAGCTCGAGGCGATCTTCGAGCCGTTCCGGCAGATCGACAGTTCGACCACTCGCGAGCATGGCGGCGCGGGGCTGGGGCTCGCGATCAGCCAGGGTATCGCACGCGCCCTCGGTGGACGCATCTGGGCCGAAAGCGAGGTCGGGACGGGATCCCGATTCTTCGTCCGGCTACCGATCGCGGCCGACGCGGCGCGAGGCGCCGACCATGAAGCCGTAGGCGCGGTGCCGGCCCGTCCGACGACCGTGCTCGTCGCCCACAGCGATCCCGATTGGCGCCGCCTCGCCGCCCTGCGCGCGGAGAGCGACGGCTGGCGTGTCGTCCTGGCGGAGACCGGCGCCGCCGCTCTGGCGTGCCTCGAGCGCGAGGCGGTGGACGTCGCCGTACTTGCCCTCGAGCTGTCCGATATGCATGGGCTCGACCTGCTGCGGCAGCTGCAGTCGAACCTCAAGCTGTTCGACCTTCCCGTGGTGCTCGCCAGCGACGTGGAGGCGGCGGCCGTCCCCGAGGACGGGACCCGGCTCGTCGCCACCGCGCACGAAGCCCTCGATGCCGCCCGTCGCCTCCTCACCGCTCCGCCCCACCCCATGGTCCTCGTGATCGAGGACGATCCGATCCTGCGGGGGGCCCTTGGCAAGGCCTTCCGCCGCGCGGGATACGCCTGCCTGGCCGTCCCGCACGCCCGACAGGGCCTCGAGTTCGCCCGCGCCCGCATGCCGCAGGTCATTATCACCGACTACCGCATGCCGGAGATGGACGGCCTGACGTTCCTCAAAGAGATCCGGAGCGACTCGGCGCTGAAGGGTGTGCCCGTCGTCATGATGACGGGCCACAAGACGGCCCAGCTCGCGCGTC
>Ga0326726_10004386_pt1 | contig 12874 bp, 11 predicted proteins | sample MHFenrmetagenome_2_FD_207603 | JGI IMG/M metagenome (GOLD analysis project Ga0326726, IMG submission 207603) | Lab enriched peat soil microbial communities from Michigan Hollow, Ithaca, NY, United States - MHF15MN | ecosystem: Environmental > Terrestrial > Soil > Wetlands > Peat | place: USA...
GAGAAAGGCGGCTAGCAAGGAAAAATGCGCTTCGATGTCAATGCCGGCGATCACGCCCGCGACGGCACCGGCGCCGAATATCAGAACCGGAGTATACAACGGCAGTACCAGCAGCGAAACCAGCACACCACCACCGCGCAGGCCGAGCGTCAACGCTGCGCCGACGGCGCCGAGCAGGCTCAGGACCGGCGTGCCGAGCAGCAGCGAGAGGATTAGCGTGCCCATGGCCGATTCCGGCAGGTTCATCTGTACCGCGAGCAGCGGCGAGATCAACACCAGCGGCAGGCCGGTCAGCATCCAGTGGGCGGCGACCTTGGTCAAAACCAGGACGGTGAGCGGGTGGGGTGACAACGCCATCTGTTCGAGCGTTCCGTCGGCGTGATCGTTGGCGAACAGCCGGTTGAGCGAGAGCATGGTGGCGAGCAGCGCCGCCACCCAGATGACCCCCGGCGCGATGGTTCGCAGAACCGCAGGCTCGGGACCGAGGCCGAGCGGAAACAGGCTCACGACGATAACGAAAAAGACCAGCGGTGTGAGCACGTCGGTGCTGCGGCGCAGTGCAACAGTCAGATCGCGCCGCAGGAGACAGCCGATGGCTTTCAGGAATCCGGGCATGTCAGTCGAGCTTCAGCTGCAGCATGATTTTTGTTTCGACGCCGATTTCCTGGTGCGATGTCATGATGATCATCCCGTCCCGGGCCAGATGCTCCATCAGTATTTCCGTCATCAGGACTACCGAGTTCACGTCGAGCGCGCTCAAGGGCTCGTCCAGGACCCATAAAGATTTCCGCAGGATCGCAAGCCGCGCGAGTGCGAGGCGGCGCTTCTGACCCTGTGATAGAACTTTGGAAGGGAAGTGCCGGTACGGCGCGAGCCCAAGACGTTCCAGTGTCTCCTGGATGCGTGTTGTCTCGACGGCGGTGCCAAGGCAGGCGGCGGCGCGCAGATTTTCCTCCGCCGTCAGCTCGCCCTGAATGCCGTTGCTGTGACCGACGTAGGCGAGCTGGCTGCGATAGTCGTCGCCCAACTCCTGAATGGTCGAGCCGTTCCAGCGCACCTCGCCTGCGGCGGCGTGTGTCAATCCACAGAGCGTGCGTAACAGAGTGGTCTTGCCGCTGCCGTTGACGCCGGTGACGTGCATCAGCTCGCCCGGTTTGAGACGGAAGGAAAGCTGGCTGAACAGTGGCCGATCGCCGCGCACGCATTCAAGATTTACCGCTTCCAGCAAACCGGTCTCCCCAAGAGAAGGTTGAAGATACATCAATTTTTGAAGCTGGTGCCCCAGACCGGAGTTGAACCGGCGACCTGCCGCTTAGGAGGCGGCCGCTCTATCCACTGAGCTACCGGGGCGTGCCGCTATTCTAGCAGGGCGACCGGAGGGATTCGCCGCCGCCGCATCGCGCATCCTGGCCAGGAATGGCCGTTCGAGTGGCGCAAGCTGCGTCCCGCCTGGGTATGAGCGACACGCTCGGGTGGCCACTGCCTTGGCATAAAAAATGGCCGGTATTTCCGGCCATTCGCGGGATTGGTGGAGCGGAAGGGGATCGAACCCTCGACCTCTGCATTGCGAACGCAGCGCTCTCCCAGCTGAGCTACCGCCCCGATATCGTGGTGTCAAATCAGGCCGGCAATTCTAAACACCGAGCCGGCATGAAACAAGACAAGGTCGGGCTTCCTCCATTTTGGCCTAATTACGGCGATCAGCGCGATGACTGGCCGTGTAATGACCGCTGGCAGCGACCTCGTGGGGCGAGAGCAGGGACTGATAATGGAGTCGCTTGATCTCGCGGCGCTCACGGCTCACCGAGTCCAGGATCAGGCCGCAGGTCAGTCCGATGCCGGCCAGCACCATCAGGCCGGTGGCGAGTATCGCCGTTGGAACCCGCGGGACCAATCCTGTTTCAATGAACTCGATGACAACCGGGATACCCAAGGCCAGCGAGATCAGCACCAGCAGAGCCGACAGGGCGCTGAAAAAACGGAACGGATGGAACTCTTTGTACAGCAGCACAATGGTGCCCAGAATTCGTATCCCGTCGCGTATGGTATTGAGCTTGCTGGCCGTACTTTCCTGCCGCTCGGAGTAAGGGCATTCGATCTCTGCATAGGGAAGCCGCAGGTCGAGGGTATGGATGGTGAGCATCGCCTCGATTTCGAATCCGCTGGCCAGCGCCGGAAACGACTTGACCAGCCGGCGCGACATGACGCGGTAGCCGGACAGGATGTCATGGAACCGGCTCTTGAATAGTTTGCCGACCGTGGCAGTCAGAAAACGATTTCCGAACAGGTGCCCGAAGCGATAGCTGCGGGTATTTTCTCCATGGACGCGGCTGCCGACCACCATGTCGAGATTTTCCTTCATCAGGAGATCGATCATGCGCGGGGCGATGCTCGCGTCATAGGTTCCATCCCCGTCGGCCAGTACGTAGAGGTCGGCCTCCACGTCGGCAAACATGCGGCGTACGACGTGGCCTTTCCCCTGCATGGGTTCGCGTCGAACGATGGCTCCCGCGGCCGTGGCATTGGCAACTGTATCGTCTGTGGAGTTGTTGTCGTATACGTAAATATCGGCTTGCGGTAATGCCGCACGGAAGGCCTTGATCACCTGGGCGATGACCGGGCCTTCGTTGTGGCAAGGAAGCAATACCGCTGTTTTCATCGGGACCGTCCGGTTTGTATTGGGATTTTCCGCGCGCATCTTTCAGCCGGCTCCCGGCCGGACAGGTCGTTTTTTCAGGAACCATCCGGCCGTCAGGGCGACAGGGAGCATGGACATGACATGCAGGAACGGGCGCATGGGAATGGCATATCGCGGCAGCGGGAAGCCGACTATCATGATCGCGGCATGATACAACAAAAGAATTGAGATGGCGCGGGCGACAAAGAGTGCCTCATCCGAAAGCCCCGGCCAGCGCGGCGGCAGCCAGGCGATACAGATTCCTCCCACCATCAGCGCGACGAATATCCAGTGTGTGGCTTGCATCAAGGCGTGGGTCGCCTTGAAGTGCGGCAAATAACGATAAGGCGTGCTGACCACGGGATAAATGAAAACATCCCCGGGCCCTTCTATATTTCCCCATGACCATAGCTGGAGCGGTTTGCCCAAGAGGTACCAACGCAGTTCATCGACCGGCGCCTCTTTGAACATGCGGCCGATCTCGGTCATGACAGAAGGCAGGTCCCTGGAGGTTTCCTCGAAGCGGGGATCGAAGCGATATGGATAGGCGTAGGACTGTGGATCATTCCGGTACATCATGTTGGCATATACCCCCGAGCGAAGTCCCGCCAGCATCAGGGTGTTATCACCTGGTGTGCCCAGAGTGTTTATGTTTCTTGCTATCCACGTTCCGTACAGAAGACTGAAGCCCAGAACAACCGCGGCGACTTTTCTCCAGCCGGGTTTCCAGCCCCATCTGTAGAGAAGAAAAACCGCCAAAGGAATCACAAAGTAAAGCAGCATCGGATGTGTCAGCGCCGACGCACCGAGCGCCAGTCCTGCGATCGCCGGTTTCACCATGCCGGATTTTTCCGTCGTGCTCACGATGAGGAGCATCGTCAGTACGACAAGGAAGCAAAACAGCGTCTCGCTCAGGAGATAGATATTCATCGTGACCAAGTGCGGACTGATGGCCGTTAGGGCCGATGCCGCAAGAGCCAGCGGTATCGGCAGGATACGGCGGGAAATCAAGAAAACCAGCAACACAGTGAGCGTGCTTATCACAGCCTGGACTCGTGTAATCGTGGCAATATTGGCGGTGGAAGGTGGATTGTCAAGAAACAGCGCGATAAACAGGGGGTATAGCGGCGCGCGTTTCGCGTCGGGTATCGGATTAGCATGTCCTTTAGCAGCAAGCGTGTCGGTGCGCGAATAGACGCCGTAGTTTTTCAAATTATGTGCGTACAGGACGTATTCACGTGCATCGGCCCGAACTGGTGTGTCCACCACGGTATTGATAACCGACTCGATGCGCAGATCGAAGGCGACCAGCAGGATGACCATGAGCACATAGACATGGCGTGGAATACGGATCTTCGTGCCAAGATGCCGTTTTACGCCGCCGAGAAAAATCCGCATGCATTCCCTGGATATGTGGTGAATCCGGTTGTTCTTAACCTGAGTATAGAATAGGCGGCGTCTATCCGGATTTCCGGAAGAGCCCGATGTTAAACAAAGGCAACGCTAACGGACCGAACCGAGGGACAGATCGGTGTGCCAGCAGGGTATAACCAGCGTCTCGATAATACCGCACCAGTTCGTGCGCGGGATGATAATGATCGGCGGGTTTGGTTTTTCTGAGAACTACACGCCCCAATCGATACAGCCAGTTTTCGGTGGGCAGACTGATGAGCAGCAGGCCGTTCGGTTTGAGACGGTTATCTAGAAAGTGACGCGGCACCGATTTGTCAGCAAAGTGTTCCAGCACGTCCATGGTGACCACAAGATCGTACATTTCGGCGCTATCCCAGGTCGTAATGTCCTGCTCGAAGAGCCGCACATTCTTCAGCTGAAAATGCGTCGCTACGCGCCGGGCGTCATTCAGGTCCAAATCCACGACCGAAACATCCGCGAAACGTTGCGCGAGCGCGGGGAGAAAGGCGCCACTCCCGCCGCCAAAATCGAGCACCTTCGAATCGGCAGGCACGTTACGCAGCAGTCGGTAGCCGACTTCCAGGCGTTGCCAAAAAATGCCCCGTGCGACCGGATTCGGATGCGCGTACATGTTGCGCTCGTGTTGCGCGTCGGTCAGTCGCAACAGGTCCGCGGGAGGTATTTTGATAAACATGTTATTTTCAGGAAACGGCGGAATGGATCATCGCCAGATCCAAATAGGCACCGCGCGTCTTTTCAATGAACCAGTCTGGACGTCGCGGACTGAGCTCCGGCAGTGTGTGCGGGTGGTATCCCAGCGCCTCGAATGCGCCGAAGAATGTCCCAGGTGTCACACCAGCGTGCGCCAGATCGTCCGGCGAATATTCAATCAGGATCGGGGGGTAGTTGTTGGTTCTGAGTGTCTGCTGCATGCCGTGCAGCACGAGCAATTCAGCACCTTGGACGTCGATCTTGACGAGGGAAACGGGTGTCTTGGCAAGATCGGCGTGCCGAGCAAAAAAGTCATCGAGTCGGATCATCGCGATTTCAACGGATTTCGAGGAACGTGAATTGATCAGTTTGTGGTCCGTTGGCGCCAGATCGGACAGATAAAGCGAACCGGCGCCGGTCGTGTCGGAAAGCGCCAGCATATAAGGATGTATCCGCGAGCCGAGACGATATTCGGCCGTAACTCCGCTGAGATTCTGAAAGTTCTGATGATCGGGTTCAAAGGCGAGCAGGCTGACCTCGGCCCGTCGGGCAACCGCCACCGAAAAAAAGCCGATATTGGCGCCGACATCGATGACATGTGTGCCGGGCTTCGCCAGTTTCCGGGCGGCGGCGATCAGATGTCTGTCGATAATGTTTTTGTAGGAAAAGTATAAGCGTCGGTACGCTTTCCCGAGCACGCCGCGGTGCAGATTCAGGTGCGGGGACACGAGCCGGTGCATTGAAACCAGCAGATGTTGGGCCGGTGAATTAAATAGCTTTCCTGGCATAAAGGCGATGGGTGGTCAATAATTGTGATGGCGATGGCGAATAGGCGGTTGAACCTGAATCGGCATAAAATCGCGGAATTCCCAAAACACAAAGTATCTTATCTGCAGAATTATAGCAGAGATTAATAACGCATCTTTTGAGTGATTCGATGAGAAATCTGACGGACCGCATGAACACAGGAAACGGCGTCGCCTACACCATACTCGGCGCCATTTTGATTCTCACGCTGTTTCTCAGGCTGTATGGTATCGACTGGGGTCTGCCAACACCGCTTCATCCAAACTATTCCTATCACCCGGATGAAACCGCTTTGTTAACCATTTCCCAATGGCTTGCTCGGGGCGGACTTCACGAAAAAGAGTTTATCTACGGTGGCACGTTCTATTTTGTGATTCTCCGCGCGTGTGCATATTTCGGCAACATATTCCATGAGTTCATCGGTGGCGCTAATGCACTCGCCAATGCGATCCTGGCAGCGAGATACCTGCAGGTATTCATCGCTTTGCTTACCATGCTGATTATTTACGAGTGTGGCCGCTTGCTGTACGACCGGAAGACCGGCTTGATAGCCGCCCTGATTCTGGCCGTCGCCCCGGCGCATATCATTACCACGCAAACCGTGCGTCCCGACGCGATCAGTGCCTTTCTCGTGACATTAGCAGTCTTGATGGCCGCCAAGCTGCTGAAGTCGGAATCATCCAGTCGCACAAAGCTTCTTATGTATTCGGGTATTACCATTGGCACCTTGGCTGCGTTTCGACTGCCCCTGATCGGTTTCGGTCTTCTGCCGATACTCGGCTATATCATCGCGCAACAACGCACCAACGGCGGTGCATTCCGAAAATTGGTTTTCGACCGGAACGTTTTTTGGCTTGCCCTGGTCGTCGTGTTGACTTATGCGGTTCTAAGCCCGCATACCTTCATACATCCGGAGTGGTTCATGGCTGGTCTAAAGGTGACGGCGAAATTCGAGACCACCGCATTTCCGGATGCCGTCGATCGCGGCCCGGTTTTTTTCCAATATGCATGGCGGCTGCTTCATCAGGCCCTTGGTTACCCGGGGTATTTTCTGGCCGTTGGCGGTGTGGCGTATGCCTTGGTCCAGCGGCGCGCTGAAAACATGATTGTCCTGGTGGGGTTTGGTTTGTACTTTATCATGCTCGCCGCGGTGACATGGACAGTAGTCCGTTACACGTTGCCCATGCTTCCATTGTTGGCGCTGTTAGGGGGAGTCGCTGCCAGCCGTATTATTGAGCTAATGCATCCAGTTTACGCACGCGGGATAACATACATCATTGGAGGGTTTTTTCTCGCATGGACTCTGGCGGCGGATATTGCCTTGCTTCATGTGGAGGCATCGAAGAATGTACGTGTACTGTCCAGTGAGTGGATAACGGAAAATCTTCCCAGCGATAAGTCCATCCTCGTCATCAAGAGTTATCTGGAGGAAGATTTTTTCAATCCTGTTGTTCCGCCTCCCCACCGCGTTTCAGCCGCTTTCCTGATCAATGGGAGCGACAGTCGCAGGTTGTTTGCGCCACAAATGTTCGACTACCTCGTACTCCATGAGCTGCTGTATGCCGACATGGAAAGACTCGGGGAGCGTCACCCGAGAAAAGAGGTAAGCGAATTTTACGAAAATATGAAAAGCGCCAAATTAACGCTCGTCAAGGAGTACAAAGTTCCGTTTGAGTTCTTGGATATCGATTTTTCCGGCTGGTTCGAAGCGGTGGACTTTTTGGTTATAAACCCGGGAATTCGGATTTATCAGAATGTTAGGTAAGGATTCCGGGTCATGAGCCGACGCGGCAAATGACATTGATCCCGCCCGCGGAAGGGATTTTCTCCCGGATGTTGCCATCGGCGGGCAGGGCGGTTCGACCATCCAGTTCGTAGAGCTTGTATCCGTGGGTGGAAAGGATGGCCAGAAGTTCATCCAGGGACGCGCCTGCCTCATCGAGGCCATAAGGCATTATCTCCATCAGCAGAAGCGGTTTATCGCGCTCGAGCAATTCACGGGCGCCGCGCAATACCTGACATTCATGTCCGTCCACGTCCATCTTGATCAGGGAAACAGCGCCAGGCTTATGTTCCGTAAAATAGCGATCCAGCGTCATATTCCGCGCGCCGGTGGTGTCCATCAGGCGCCCGCCATGCTTGGGGTGAGTGTCGGCGGACGCATCATGGATCTGCCAGCTCGAATACAACCGGGGCTCGACCTGCGTATCATCGGAGTCGACTAGCATGATTTGCTCGTCCCGGATCATGCCGGCGAGCAGCGGGTTAAGCGAAATATTCTGCCGGAGCTTGTTGTGGGCGTAGGCCGTCGGCTCGAAGGCGATGACCTTTCCTGTGGGCGATACGCAGCGGGCCAGAGGTAACGTGTGGGCGCCGATGTTGGCGCCGATGTCGAGAACGGTACCCCCAGGCTTTAATAGCCTGCGATAAGCGCGGACTGTTTCGTATTCAAAATAGCCGAAGAGGTAAATTGCGAGGTCAATGCCCTCCCGAAGGTCGAGTTGCCAGTGGATTCCGCGTCGGGTTACCCGGGCGTTGTCCGTGAGACCCATGATGCGTCGGAAGCCAGTTAACGTCCAATAGAGCGTGCGCGCAATGCGCAGCTTTGTCAGGGTGTTCATGTTGGCCGGCGACGGGCGGGTCATGATCGGTAAGACTAGGCGGATTTGAGCTTTCGGTAGGCGTAGATCACCATCCGCAACAGCAGTAGACCGTGCCGGAAACGGTGGATTTTCGTTTCGCCATACTGGCGGTTCCGGTAACGCACGGGAACCTCGATGATCTTGAGGTTCATCTTGCTCGCGCCGAACAGCAAGTCGAAGTCGCCGAAGGGATCGAAGTCACCGAAATACGCGCGGTTCTTGACCAGTGTCAGGTAATCTTCTCGGAACATCACCTTGGTGCCGCACAGCGTGTCCTTCAGGCGCTCGCCAAGCAGCCAGGTGAAGGTCATGGCGAAGAGTTTGTTCGCGATCAGGTTGAGAGTGCGCATCGCCTCTCCCTCCATAGGGTAAACCAGCCGGCATCCGTTCAGGAACTCGGCTTTGCCACTGACGATGGCGCGGTAGAACTTCGGCAGATCTTCCGGAGGTACCGTGAGATCGGCGTCGAGGATCATCAGCACTTCACCCTTGGCTTCCTGAAAGCCTTTGCGTACCGCGTCACCCTTGCCGGTATGGTCCTGCACCAGTAGCTTGATGTCACGATTGGTATAGTGAGCCTGCAAGCGTTTTATTTCCTCTGGTGTTCCGTCGGTCGAATGTCCGTCGACGAAAATGATTTCCTGGTGCGTGCTGAAATTCGGAAGGCGCTGAATGGCCGGCTCGATGTTGCCCTTTTCATTGCGGCAGGGGATAACAATGGAAACGGACCGATCGTTCTTTACACGTCTTGGCGTGGGCCGGGCCACAGTGTAATGACACAGGCATGCCTTGTTGATCACCGGCAAATTCCCGAGGTGATTGAGCAGCCACGAAACCACGGGAATATAGACGGGAAAAAGCAGGCGCCGCTCGGTCTTCACCACTTGATAATCGGCGAGGGACGTCAGGTTGCGCATGTCGTCCGGCGTCAGCCAACTATGCTCCGGCGTCGGTGTTTTCAGATGTAGCATTTCGGCGAATTTGAGGACCGGTTCCCAGAGAAAGTTGTAGTAAGAGATGATAAGACGGGTATGCGGGCCGCAGAAGGGATGCAATCCTTCTAGGCATGCCTGTATGTCGTCCAGGTAGCCAACGAAGTCGGAAAGAATAATATAGTCGTAGGTTTCCGGTGGTATCTGGTCGAGCCGGTTGCCGTCCCCGACATGGAATGTCAGATGCGGATATTTCTCTCTCGCCAGTTTCACCATGCCCGGACTGATATCGATGCCGACGCCGTGCGACGGTTTGAGGGCGTTTAGCAACTCGCCGCCGCCACAGCCCAGCTCCAGTACGCGTTTTTTTTCGCCGACTAGGTAGCGGAAATAATGCGCCTGCTCGCGGTGATAATGGCGATTCTGCCGCTCGGACCTGCCAGGATCGGCGGACAATACATCGAAATGACGCCGTATTGTTTCAGCCCGGTCGCTCATGAGGTAGCAATCTTACTGGTGCGGCTGAATAATGGCACGAGGGCGCCCGGCAGGGTGGATATCCACAATACAATAAGGTAAACGAGCGACAGGTTGATGGCGAGCGGCAGGTTCGCGCCGGCGGCGACCAGCATGCCCACGAGAGTACCTTCTCTGACGCCGAGCCCGCCAATTGAAACCGGAAGGCTGGCGGCGAGAAATACCGCCGGTATCGCGACCAGATAGGTGGTAAAGGAGATGTTCAGGCCGAGTCCGCGACCGATCAGATAGTAGGTCAGAATGATCAGGCCCTGCCCGATGGTCGAAATCACCATGGCGAGCAGGATACGGTATTTCGCCGTGCGGTAGGAGTAGCAGGTGAGGATAACGTCCAGGATCCATCCGCGTATCCGCGCGTGACGGTATTTGCGCGCCAGTGATTCGAGAAACCGGTGACTCCGGTTCGACAGTGTTATCGCTGCCATCACCAGACCGGCCAGGAATAGCACCGTCAATACAGTCTTGGTTTGAGTGGGGATGCGCAGCTCATCGGAAATCAGCACGCCGATTATACCGACAATAAAAATGGTCGCGAAACCGGCGGCCCTGTCCACGACACTCGCGCTGACGAGCGATTTCGTGTTCACACCGCGCACTCGCAGGTGCAGAATGCGCACGGTGTCGCCACCGAATCCGGTCGGCAGAAAATTGTTGAAGAACACGCCAAGATAATAACTGGGGAACGCCTTGGAAAAGGGTGTGGTGGTGTGCGTATGCGTCAGGAGCAACCACCACCGCGATGCGCTGAGAAAAACCACCACGACATGCAACAGTACACCGATAATGATCGGCAGCACGCCGAGCCGTACCAGGCTTTCCTCCAGCGTCTGGAAATCGATCCGTGTGTATAACCAGAAGCATAACGAAGCCGTTATGACCAGTTTGAGCAGCAGGTATGCGAACTTCATTGCCGCGGTTCTCGGAGATACAGTGAGGTTACGCCGGGAACAACTTGTCGAATCTTTTCATTTGAAACCGGTATCCGGGCGCAAGGCGCGCGGCAGATTGACAGCTGAAGCAGCCATGGGTAGGCGCTTCTCAATGCTTGTGTAGGGTTATGCGACATGGCCGGCGGCAGGTGTAAGTTGCATGACAATCTGGTCCAGCGCGATGCGCGAACACAGGTTCGTTTCATAAAAGCGTCGGGCGTTTTCTGCATAAGTCCGGCGGCGGTCCGGGTTCTTGACGAGTTCGAGAATGGTGGACGCCAGCGCCGATGGGTCACCTGGAGGCACGGTCAGGAATGGTGCGGAGTCGGCATGTTGCAGCAAGTGCTTGGCCTGCAGGGTATCTCCGGTAATGATGGCGCGCCCGATGGCCATGTATGCATAGTTCTTGAGTGGCCAGACGCGTTGAGTTTTCGGACCCGAGCCGAAAATCCCGAGGCAGATGTCGGCGCGCCTGATTTCATCAGCCAAAGTTTCGCCGTCAATCCATTGAGCCACCCATTCGACATTAGCCGAAGGATGGCTTGTCAGGATGTGTTCTACGGCCTTTGCCGTTTGACCGGATCCGATAAGACGGAATCGAATGTCGCGACGCGACGCCAGCGCCACGGCGGCTTGCGCAATGACATCGACCCCCTGCAGTGGCACGAAGGTACCGATGAACAACACGGTGCAGGTGTCGCCATGGGGACGGTAAGGATTAAGACGGAAAATGGTTTCGTCGATGCTGAGCGGCAGGGCCATCACCTTCGATGCCGCCAGACCAAAGGTTTCCACGAAATACCTGCTATTCAAATCAGTGTCGACGATGATCATGTCTGCGATCTGATAGGCCCGGGATTCAACGGACCTCAAGGCTCGCGCGCCACATGAGCCGGAAGACAGCAGTTTTCTATCGGTGATAACCGTGTCGTACAGAGAGATGAAGCAATCTGCGACGATATGCGCAGGACGCAATGATTTCGGCAAAAGTGACAGGCAAAAGAGCACGAAGGTCGACGGATATGGAACGTAAAGCCTGCGCGGCCGTCCCTGACAGAGATAAGCCAGCATAACGTATACATGTGCATAGGCCAGCCGGATCGCTGACCACAGCCATTTCAGCGGTTTCCAGACACGGGAGACAGCCATGCCATGCGGTATTGCGTGACGGAAGGGAAAGTTGATTTCCTGTATCCGTAACTGTGGGTAGCGCGTCAGATCACGCAGGCGAAAAGTGACATTCGGGTAGCCCGTGGATTTTACGTGCACCCCGAGAACAGTGATATCCACGGGCTCTGATCCGGCCGGTGTTTCGTTCTGCTGCAAGCTCACACTGGGCGGTCCTTTTGTGCCAAGACCAGAAATCCATCGCCGAGGTTGGTGTTCTTCACCTGGTTTTGCAGAAAGTAGAAGGGGCGAAGCAGGTTCGCCAGCCATAGCGCCCGGTTTCTGCCGATGAGCGGCCGCTCAATGCCGCTGCGTTTGGTGGCGTCTTCTTTCGACAGATGTTGTCCACGGCGCGACAGGCCATAATAAAGTTCGCGCGCGGGATAGAGCAGCTGTGTGACGGGAAAACCGAAACACCACAGGGCATCGATGCGAAAGCCGTTGGCGGTAAATTTTTCAACCAGCTCGGCGCGCTCATAGCGCCGGTAATGTCCGGCATAGACATCGGCGCGCTGCCACTTTCGCATGAATGCCGGCGCCGAGAAAATGAAGTGCCCGCCGGGATGCAGCAGCTCGGAGACGATCCGGAATGCCGTCTTGTCATCGGCGATGTGTTCGAACACTTCACAGGCGACGATGAGGTCATATCGTTCAGCATGCGGCATGGTCATGAAGTCACCCGTCTTCAGCTGCAGGCGTGGGTTGCTCGCGGTTCGTTGACGCAGAATATCAATGCAGTCACTGGAAAAATCGAGCAATACACCTTTGGCTTCCGGAAACTGTCGGACAAGATAGAGGCTCAGATCACCCATGCCCGGGCCGATCTCGAGGAAGGACTGGATATTCGGAGGCAAGCGCGCAGCGAATTGCTCAATCAGCGCCAGCCGCATCAAATACCGCGGAGCTGGCGTCACCAGTGTATCGAGTATGGAGACTCCGGATGTGTCCGACATCGTTTTATTTTTCACTGTCCTTATAATTCAGCGCCGTAATCTGCTCGGATACCAGTCCGATGAGGAATACGATTATGGACGTGATAAAGAGCAGCGCGCTCATGTT
>Ga0326726_10004387_pt1 | contig 12870 bp, 14 predicted proteins | sample MHFenrmetagenome_2_FD_207603 | JGI IMG/M metagenome (GOLD analysis project Ga0326726, IMG submission 207603) | Lab enriched peat soil microbial communities from Michigan Hollow, Ithaca, NY, United States - MHF15MN | ecosystem: Environmental > Terrestrial > Soil > Wetlands > Peat | place: USA...
CGCGGTGAGCTGGTAGCGACTGCCCTCGTCGACCGGAATAGTCCGGGGCCGGCCCTCGAACAGCCGGACGAAATGCCGGTTGCACGGATAACAGGGATCGGGCATCAGGACTTCGTCGCCCGGATCAACGAGTGCCCCCAGCGCGAGAAGAAACGCCCCTGATGCCCCGGCGGTGACCACGATCCGCGAGGGTGGCACGGCAGCGCCCAGGTGCTCGCGATAGTGGTCGGAAATCGCTTGGCGAAGCTCGGGTATGCCGATCGAATCGGTGTAGCCCAGGCGGCGGGTCCGGATCGCTTCGACCGCCGCGTCCACGACCAGGGGCGGTGCGGGAAAATCAGGCTGGCCGATCTCCATGTGCACGATCCTGCGTCCCCGGGCCTCCAGTTCATGGGCGCGATTTTGCACGTCCATCACGTGAAAGGGCTCGATATCGGCCATGCGGGCCGCGAGAACCAGACTCGCTTCGCGCTTCATTATGCCTGCCGAGCTTTGGCGATCGATCTCTCCAGCATCGGAGGATTATGCCGCAGGACGCGCTGAGCTGAGCGACGCAAGCGCAAGCGAGGCACCGCGGCGTCGGAATTCGGCTATCATGCGGCCAGCAATAAGACCTCAGTCGCGAATCTCCCATGGAAGATATCCTGCGCAGGAGCGCATTGGAGTATCACCTCCGGCAGCCGCCTGGGAAGATCTCGGTCACCCCCACCAAGGGCCTGGTGAACCAGCGCGATCTCGCGCTCGCCTACACTCCCGGTGTGGCCGCCGCCTGCGAGGAAATCGTGCGGGATCCGGCCGAGGCACGCAGGATGACCTCGCGTGGAAACCTCATCGGCGTGATCACGAATGGAACCGCGGTACTCGGACTCGGGCCGATCGGCCCGCTCGCCTCAAAGCCGGTGATGGAGGGCAAATCCGTGCTTTTCAAGAAATTCGCCGGCATCGATTGCTTCGATCTCGAGGTCGACGAGCGCGATCCGGAAAGGCTGGTCGAAATCATCGCGGCCCTAGAGCCGACTTTCGGCGGCATCAACCTGGAGGACATCAAGGCTCCCGAGTGCTTCATCGTCGAAAGGAAGCTGCGCGAACGCATGAAGATACCGGTATTCCACGATGACCAGCACGGTACGGCGATCATCGTCGGCGCCGCGGTGCTGAACGGCCTGCGCGTGGTCGGCAAGGACATCGCCAGGGTGAAGCTCGTCTGCTCGGGGGCAGGAGCCGCCGCGCTGGCTTGCCTCGATCTGCTCGTGAGTCTGGGTCTGAAAGCGGAGAACATCTGGGTGGCGGACATCAAGGGCGTGGTCTACGCCGGCCGAGTGGAGGACATGGATCCGAACAAGGCACGCTATGCGCGCCAGACGAAGGCGCGAACGCTCGAGGAAATCATCCCCGCAGCCGACGTCTTCCTCGGTCTCTCGGCGGGGGGCGTTCTCAAGGAGCCGATGGTAGCGAAGATGGCCCCGAAGCCGCTGATTCTTGCGCTCGCCAATCCGGAGCCGGAGATCCTTCCCGACGTCGCAAAGCGCGTACGCCCCGATGCAGTGGTGGCGACAGGGCGATCGGACTTTCCGAACCAGGTGAACAACGTGCTGTGCTTTCCGTTCATTTTCCGCGGCGCGCTCGACGTGGGCGCGACGAGCATCAACGAGCCCATGAAGCTCGCCGCCGTCCACGCCATCGCCGATCTGGCGACGGCCGAGCAGTCGGAGATCGTGGCCGCCGCGTACGGGGAGCAGATCCTTCGCTTCGGGCCCGACTACCTGATCCCGAAGCCCTTCGACCCGCGCCTGATCGTCAAGATTGCGCCGGCCGTCGCCCGGGCCGCGATGGAATCCGGCGTCGCAACCCGCCCGATCGCCGATTTCGAGGCCTACAACAACCAGCTGCTGCAATTTGTCTACCACTCGGGCCTGATCATGAAGCCGATCTTCAGTGCGGCGAAGGAAGGCCCGCGGCGCCGGATCGTGCTCTCCGAGGGCGAGGACGAGCGCATGCTGCGCGCCGCGCAGGTGGTGGTCGACGAGGGGCTCGCGCGGCTCATCCTGGTGGGAAGGCCCGGCGTGGTCGAGCGGCGCATCGAGCGCCACGGCTTGCGCATCAGGCCGGGCGCGGACTTCGAGCTCGTGAACCCCGAGTCCGATCCGCGCTACCGCGAGTATTGGACGGAGTACCACCGCCTGACCGAGCGCCTCGGGGTTTCCCAGCAGTACGCCCAGATGGAGATGCGGCGGCGCCATACTCTGATCGGGGCGATGATGATGCACCGCGGCGAGGCCGACGGGATGCTCTGCGGTATCGTCGGCACCTACGGGCAACACCTGCAGGACATCGGGCAGGTCATAGGCCTGCGGCCCGGCGTGCAAAATTTCTACGCGATGAACGCGCTCATCCTGCCCAAGCGCACGGTCTTCATCTGCGACACCTACGTCAGTCTCGACCCGACGGCCGAGCAGCTCGCGGAGATGACCGCGCTCGCCGCGGCGGAGATCCGCCGGTTCGGGGTGGTCCCCAAGGCGGCCTTGCTGTCGCACTCCAACTTCGGCACGAGCGATGTCCCCTCCGCGCGCAAGATGCGGGCAGCGCTCGAGCTCATCCGGTTGCGCGCGCCGGACCTCGAGATCGAGGGCGAGATGCACGGCGATGCCGCGCTCAACGCCGAGCTGCGGCTTGCCAATTTTCCGCGCTCGCGCCTGAAAGAGGAGGCGAACCTGCTGATCATGCCGACCCTGGATGCGGCCAACATCGCCTTCAATCTGCTGAAGACCGCTGCCGGGGACGGCATCACCATCGGGCCGATCCTCCTTGGCGCAAAGCGGCCCGCGCACATCCTGACCTCATCGGCCACGGTCAGGCGCATCGTCAATATGACTGCGTTGACCGTGGTGGATGCGAACGCCTCGAGCGAGGAAACCCGATCCAGGGCGTAGCGCCGCCGAGGATCCGCGGCCGCCACCCAAACCGAACCAACTTTCGCGAATGGCGCTGAATCCTGAGTTCACGAAATCCAAGGCAGGACTCGTTCTGACCGGAGGCGGCGCGCGGGCGGCCTATCAGGTCGGCGTTTTGAAGGCGGTGAGGGAAATGCTGCCGCTGCCCGACAAGAACCCGTTTCCGATCCTCTGCGGGACCTCTGCGGGCGCAATCAATGCGGCGACGCTTGCGGTGCACGCCGACGACTTCCGCGCCGCCGTGGATCGGCTTCTGGGAGTCTGGGAGAATTTTCACGTCCATCACGTCTATCGCTCGGATCCTGTCGGGATCGGGCGCGTCGGCGTGCGCTGGCTCGCGGCGCTGACGCTCCTCACGCGCACCAGTCCGGAGGCACTGCTCGACAACAGCCCGCTTGCCGACATGCTCTCGCGCAGCCTTGAATTCGGCCGAATCCAGGAAAATATCGACAACGGCGCACTGTACGCGATCTCGATCACCTGCTCCGGCTACTCATCCGGGCAGAGCGTCTCGTTCTATCAGGGGGGGCCCGACACCGAGGCCTGGGAGCGTACCCAGCGCGTCGGCGCGGCGATGCCGATACGCGCCGAGCACTTGATGGCGTCCTCCGCCCTGCCGTTCATATTTCCCGCGGTGAAAATCAACCGCGAATATTTCGGAGACGGCTCGATGCGCCAGATCGCGCCGATCAGCCCTGCCCTGCACCTCGGTGCCGACCGGGTGCTGGTCGTGAGCACGGCCCGGCAGGACTCGTACGCGGAACCCCCTCGGGTGCGCAGCAATACCTATCCGTCGGTGGCGCAGATCGCCGGCCATGCCATGAACAGCATTTTCCTCGATAGTCTTAACGCCGATATCGAGCTGGTGCAGCGTATCAATCGCACGATCAGCCTTATCCCTCCGGAGAAGGTCCGGGAAGCGGGACTCCCCCTGCGGCAGATCAAGGTGCTGGTGATCTCCCCCAGCCAGCCGATCGAGCGCATGGTCGTCCGCCACGTGAGCGAGCTGCCGTGGACGCTGCGGTTCCTCCTGCGCGGCATCGGCGCCATGAACCGTAACGGATCCACGCTCGCGAGCTACCTGCTTTTCGAGCAGGGATATTGCCGGGCGCTGATCGAGCTGGGCTACCAGGACACCATGGCGCGCCGCGCCGAGCTGCTGGAATTTTTGGGCCCCCGACAATAAACTTGAGACTTACATCGCGAGCGACGCACCCATGAATTCTCCTCCGGATCCGTTCGAATTCCTGAAGAGCCTATGGGGCCCCATGGGCCTGCCCTTGGCCGGGCTGAGCAACGCGGCGACGGCGATGAGCGAGCTGGACAGGCGCATTGCCGAGCTGAAGTCCGTCGAGACTTGGCTCAACATGAACCTCAGCGTCCTGCGAATGACCATTCAGGGGCTGGAAATGCAGAAGGCGGGCCTCGCCGCCATGCAGAGCGCCGCCGGCGCCGCCGCGAGCGCGCCTCCAGCCGAACCGTCGCAGCAGCCCTCCGGCGGCGAAGGTCCTGCCAAGAAATGACGCGGCGCGCCTTAAGGGCGCCCGGTTCCGCACCGAACAACATCGTCCACTCAAGGAGAAGCAATGCCCAAAGCCGTTCGCATCCACCAGCAAGGCGGTCCGGAGGTTCTGAAATGGGAAGATGTCCAGGTGGGCGACCCCGGCCCGGGCGAGGCGCGAGTTCGCCACAAGGCTTGCGGGCTCAACTTTCTCGACGTCTACCAGCGCGCGGGGCTGTACAAGATCGCGCTGCCCTCGGGGATGGGCAACGAGGCCTCGGGCGTGGTCGAGGCGATCGGAGCGGGTGTCACCCAGGTCAAGGTCGGAGACCGCGTCGCCTATTCCGGAGGGGCGCCGGGGGCATACTCGGAAGTGCGCGTAATGCCGGCGGAGCGCCTGGTGGCGCTTCCCGACTCCATCACGTTCGAGACCGCCGCCGCGATGATGCTCAAGGGCATGACGGCCCAGTACCTCTTGAGGCAGACCTACAGGGTGAAGTCCGGGGAGACCGTCCTGCTCCACGCCGCGGCGGGCGGAGTCGGATTGATCGCCTGCCAATGGCTCAAGGCGCTGGGCGCGACGGTGATCGGAACGGCGGGGTCGGAGGAAAAGTGCGCGCTCGCCAAGGCGCACGGCGCCGACCATTGCATCAACTACCGCAAGGAGAACTTCGTCGAGCGGGTCAAGGCGCTCACCGGCGGAAAGGGCGTGCCGGTCGTCTACGACTCGGTCGGGAAAGACACTTTCATGGGCTCGCTCGATTGCCTGCAGCCGCGCGGGCTGATGGTGAGCTTTGGAAATTCCTCGGGCGCGGTTCCCCCCTTCGACCTGGGGACGCTCGCGCAAAAGGGCTCGCTCTACGTCACGCGCCCGACCTTGGTGACGCATACCGCCAAGCGCGACGATCTCCTCGCCACCGCGAAGGATTTGTTCGAGGTCGTGTCCTCGGGCAAGGTGAAGATCGAAATCAACCATCGCTACGCGCTGAAGGACGCGGCCCAGGCGCAACGCGACCTCGAGGCGCGCAAGACGACGGGGTCCACGATACTGATCCCGTAGCGGGCCGGCGATGGGCGAGCTCGCTGGTCCGGGCGTCCCCGGCCTATTCCCCGAGATCGAGCCGCGCGCGAGCGGCATGCTGCGGCTCGATGCCCTGCACTCGATGTACTGGGAGGAGTGCGGTCGCTCGGGCGGAATCCCCGTGGTCTTCCTTCATGGGGGCCCGGGGGCGGGCAGCACGCCCAAGCACCGGCGGTTTTTCGATCCCGACGCCTACCGCATCATCGTCTACGACCAGCGCGGAGCGGGACGCTCCACGCCGCTCGGCGAGCTGCGTGACAACACCACCCCGCACCTGATCGGCGATCTGGAGGCCTTGCGCCGCCATCTGGGCGTGGAGCGGTGGCTGGTGTTCGGCGGTTCCTGGGGCAGCACCCTGGCGATTGCCTACGCTCAAGCCTACCCCGAGCGTTGCCTTGGGCTGATTCTGCGGGGGATCTTCCTCTGCCGCAGACGCGAGATCGAATGGTTCCTCTACGGTCTGCGCAGCGTGTTCCCCGAGCCCTGGGAGAAATTCTCGGGTTTTCTCCCGCGCGCGGAACGCTCAGACCTGCTCGCGAACTATCACCGTCGTCTGGTCGACCCGGATCCGAGCGTCCACATGCCGGCTGCGCGCGCCTGGAGCGTCTACGAGGGTTCCTGCTCGACCTTGTTTCCCAGCCCGGAGACCCTGGCGTACTTTGCCGGCGACGTGGTCGCCCTGGGGCTCGCGCGCATCGAAGCGCACTATTTCATCAACGACATCTTTCTCGGGGAAAACTCGCTGCTGCAGAATGCCGGCCGGCTCCGCGACGTTCCCGGAGTCATCGTGCAGGGGCGTTATGACATGGTTTGTCCGCTGGTGTCCGCGCACGAGCTGCATCTCGCCTGGCCGCAGGCCGACTATCGGATCGTGCCCGACGCTGGGCACTCCGCGTGGGAGCCGGGGATCTTGGGCGCCCTGGTCGAAGCGACCCAGCGCTTCAGGCGCTCTCTTTCTTTCGTGGACTAGGGGCGCGGTAGAAAAAAACGCCGCGGATGCGGCGTTTTTCCCGACCTCAGCTGCGGCAATCAGATGCCCAGGATCTTCATCGCCTTGGCCAGGGTGTCGACCGACTCCTGGTGCTTGCCCGCCTTGTGAAGGGCTTCGCCGTCGGCGCGGAATTTCTTGACGTCGGCCATCTGCTGCGCGGACAGCTTGGGATTCTTCGCCATGGCTTCGTCGATCTTCTTCATGTCGGCGGGGCAGTGGAACGCAAACGCGGACGCGCTCGCGAGCGTGAGCGCCGCAAACAGGGCTGCAAGACGAATCTTCATCCAGTTCTCCTTTTAGAAGTCCAGCGCGGGGCGGCTTGCGCTTGCCGGATCGCCCGCGATGTCATCCGGTAAACGCCGATGGCGGCGGTCCTATTCCGGCGGCCGATAGAATAGCCGGGGTGAGGGAGCCAAGGCAAATTCTGGGGCGTCGTCGCGCGGCGACGCCGCCGCGTAGAATAGATGCCCGCACCGACCCTGTGACATGAATTCCCCTAACTTCCTGCCGGACGAAACTTGGCTGCGCTCGCGCTTTGCCGAGTCCCGAAGCGTCGAGCCGGTGACCGTGGGGGATGGCCATCTCTGGCGCAGCGATCGCGAGATCCGCCCGGCGGCCGTGCTGGTACCCGTGGTCAAGCGCGAGACGGAGTTGACGGTCCTGTTCACCCGGCGTACGGCACACCTGCACGACCACGCCGGACAGATCAGTTTCCCGGGAGGGCGCACCGAGCCCGGGGACGCCGGCGCCGCGGAGACCGCAATGAGGGAGACCCACGAGGAGATCGGACTTACGGCCGAGCGGGTAGAGGTGCTCGGAGAACTGCCCCGATACGTGACCGTCACCGGATACCGGGTGACCCCCGTGGTCGGTCTCGTCACTCCGCCCCTCGACCTCAGGCCGGACGATTTCGAGGTGGCCGAGGTGTTCGAAGCGCCCTTGGCGTTCCTGCTCGACCCCACGAACCACCAGAGGAACCACGTCCTTTTCGACGGGCGGGAGCGCTACTACTACGCCATCCCCTACCAGAAGCACTACATCTGGGGCGCCACCGCGGGAATGCTCATGAACCTGCATGCCTACCTGAGAGCTTGAGCGGGACGTAAGACGAACCCGATGAGCCTCCTCTCCCTCATCGCGGCGCTGCTCCTCGAGCAATGGCGGCCGCTCGCCGACCGCCGCTATCTGTATTCGCTCCTGGCGCGCTACGCGAGCTGGCTCGAGGGGTTGTTCAACGCCGGTGAGCCGCAGCAGGGCAGGGTCGCCTGGTTCGTCGCGGTGCTGCCGGCCGTTCTCGTCGCGTGGCTTCTGTATGCGGTGGCGAACGCAGCCAACCCCATCGTCGCGCTCCTGCTGAACGTCGGCGCACTCTATCTGACGATGGGGTTTCGCCAGCGCAGCCACTTCTTCACCGACATCCACGCGGCCCTCAGGAGGGACGATATCGCCAAGGCACGCGAGGTGCTTTCGGCCTGGCGCCAGGAAGACTGCGCCGATCTTGACCGCGAGGCCGTCACGCGCCTGGCTCTGGAAGGGGCCCTGATCTCCTCCCACCGCCACGTGTTCGGCGTGATTTTCTGGTTCGTACTGCTGCCCGGGCCAACCGGGGCGATACTCTATCGTCTGTCGATGTTTCTGGACGACCGCTGGAGCGAAAGCGCGTCGCCGGGACTGGAGCGTTTCAGCCAGTTCGCCCACGGCGCGTTTGCTGCGCTCGACTGGCTTCCCTCGCGTTTCACCGCCGCCGCTTTCGCCATCGTGGGCGACTTCGAGAATGCGGTCTACTGCTGGCGCACGCAGGCGGCGGCCTGGTCCGACCCCGCGCTCGGCACCGTGCTAGCCAGCGGGGCCGGAGCGATCGGAGTGCGCCTGGGCATGCCGGTCGTCGTCGGAGGGAGGCTGCTCGACAGGCCGCCGCTGGGTCTGGGGGATCCGGCAGACGTCGGTCACATGGACAGCATGGTGGGACTGGCCTGGCGCGCCCTGGTGGTGTGGCTGCTCCTGCTGCTTCTGGTGGCCCTCGCCGGGGCAGCCAGCTAGCGTCGAACCGGGCTCAGCGGTCGATCCCGCAGTTCCAGCATGCGGTGAACTGCCCCTCGCTCGTCTCGCCGCAAGTCCTGCAGCGCCACGACGGGCTCGTCTGCGGCCGGGGCCTGAGGAAGTCGCGCACCAGCGCCTCCGCCGCCGGATAGTCTTCGGCGCGCTCGACGAAGAGCTGCAGGGAGCACTCAGGAAAGGGAATCTCGCCGGCGAGACGCACCAGGTCCTCGTTCTTCATGCGGCAGCGGATTCCCGCCGCCGCAAGCACGTTCTTCAGGTGATGGGCTTCGACGAGATTGAGCGAAGAATAAACCGCCTTCACGCCGCGCTGTCCCCCGGGGTTCCGCAGAGCGCCTCGATCTTCGCGGCGCAGATGAAGTCGTTCTCGGAGATCCCGCCGATCGAGTGCGTGCTGAATTCCACGCGACAGCGGTTGTAGCCGACGCTCAAGTCGGGATGGTGATCCTCGCCGTGCACGACCCAGGCGAGGGCGTTTACGAATGCAAGCGTCTCGTAGTAGTTCTTGAACGTCCAGGTCTTCGCGATGACCTTTCCGTCGTAGCTCCACCCCGGCACCTCCTTGAGGAGCGCGTCGATCCGAGCGCGGCTGAGAGCGGGGGTTCCCGTGGGCAGGGGCTTGCACTTCATCCGGGCGAGCGAGGGCATCGTCGTGTCTCCTAGGCGGGCCGGGATTGCAGGCGGGCGATGCGCGCCGGCGCCGGCGGGTGCGAGTCGTAAAACGCCGAATGCAGCGGGTCAGGGGTGAGCGTCGCCGCGTTGTCCTCGTAGAGCTTGACCAGCGCGCGCACCAGGTCGGCGGCTTCGGCATATTGCGCCGCATACGCGTCCGCCTCGAATTCGTGGCGGCGCGAATAGAGGCTCGCGAGCGGCTGCAGCAGGAAGGTGAACGAGGGCGCGATTATGAATAGCAGAACCAGTGCCATGGCGGTGCTCGGCGAGCTCACTCCAAGCGCGCCGTAGAACCACTCCTGAGCCATCAGCCATCCCAAAGCCCAGAGAAGCACCAGGCTCGCCGCGGACCCCACGGCCATGCGTTTCCAGACGTGATGCCGGGAAAAATGTCCGAGCTCGTGAGCGAGGACCGCCTCGAGCTCCGCCGGGACGAGGCGTGAGACCAGGGTATCGAACAGGACGATGCGCTTGGCCGCGCCGAGACCGGTGAAATAGGCGTTGCCGTGGTTCGAGCGCTTCGAGCCATCCATGATGAACAGGCCCCGCGCGCGGAAGCCGCATTTCACGAGCAAGGCCTCGATGCGGCTGCGCAACCCCGAGTCCTCGAGGGGCGAGAACTTGTTGAACAGGGGCGCGATAAACGTGGGGTAGATGGTCGCGACGAGCAGGCTGAACGCCACCCAGACGAGCCAGACGGTGAGCCACCAGAAATCACCCATCTTCGCCATCAGCCACAGCACGACGAAGACGAGAGGGATTCCCAGCAGCGCGCCGACCAGGGCTGCCTTGACCGTGTCGAGAATGAACAAGCGCAGGCTCATGCGATTGAAGCCGAAGCGGGCCTCGATCGCGAAAGTCCGATACAGGCTGAAAGGCAGGTCGACCGCGCTCGAGATGACGACGACCGAGATGATCAGGGCAATGCCGTGAGCGTACCCGCCGAGCCGGAATACGCGCTCGCACAGTTCCGAGAGGAACTGCAATCCGCCGCCGAGGGTAAACACCACCATCAGCGCCGCCGCCAGCAGGGTCTCGAGGATTCCTACGCGCGCCTTCGCGACATTGTAGTCGGCGGCCTTCTGATGCGCCGCGAGGGAGATGCGGCCCGCAAACTCCGCGGGCACCGCATTGCGGTTCGCCGCGATATGCCGGATGTGACGCCGCGAAAGCCACAGGCGCGCCGTGGTGGCAAGCGCTAGCGCCGCGAGGAATAGCAGGCTGAACCAGTGCATTGATCGAAGGTCTTCGGAGGTAGTCGATTGTGCGACAATCGCATTCTACACAGGGGCCACGGAACGGCTGCATGGCGCAGGACCAGAACAACCTCATCTGGCTGGACATGGAAATGACCGGGCTCGACCCGGACCGGGACCGCATCATCGAGGTGGCGATCGTCGTCACCGATTCTCAGCTGAGCACCTTGTCGCAGGCGCCGGTGCTGGTGATTCACCAGGCCGACGCGGTTCTCGACGCGATGGACGACTGGAACAAGGGCACGCACGCGCGCTCGGGGTTGATCGACAAGGTGAAAGCCTCGACGCTCACCGAGAGGGCCGCCGAGGAGCAGCTGCTCGCGTTCCTCGCGCAGCACGTTCCCGCCAGGACCTCGCCCATGTGTGGCAACTCGATTTGCCAGGACCGACGCTTCCTCGCGCGTCACATGCCCCGTCTCGAGGCCTATTTCCACTACCGCAATCTCGACGTCAGCACCCTCAAGGAGCTGGCGAAGCGCTGGAAGCCGGAGGTCGCAAAAGGCCTGGTCAAGCAGGGCAAGCACGAGGCGCTCGCCGACATCTACGAGTCGATCGACGAGCTGAAGTACTACCGGGAGCACTTCCTGAAATCCTAGGGTTCGACGACCTTCCCCGGATTCATCAGGTTCTCCGGATCGATGGCGCGCTTCAGGCTCGCCATCAGGTCGACCGCCTCGCCCAGCTCCTTCCGCAGCGAGCGCATCTTGCCGAATCCGATGCCGTGTTCTCCGGTGCAGGTGCCCTCCATGGCGAGGGCGCGGTCGACCACGCGCTCGTTGAACCGCCGCGCCTCCTCGAGCTCGGCCGGGTCATCGGGCCGGATGAGGATCTCGCAGTGAAAGTTGCCGTCACCGACGTGGCCGAACAGCGGTATCGGCATCGAGGCGCGGGCGATGTCCTCGGAGGTCTCGACGATGCACTCCGTCAGCCGGGAGATCGGAACGCAGACGTCGGTCGACACGGCGCGCGATCCCGGGCGCAGCTGCAGGCAGGCGAAATACGCCTGGTGGCGCGCCGTCCAGAGCCGGTTGCGCTCCTCGGGCTTGGTCGTCCACTCGAAGTCCATGCCGCCGTTTTCTCGCGCGATGTCCTGAACCAGTCTCGCCTGTTCCTCGACTGAGCCTTGGGTGCCGTGGAACTCGAGGAACAGGGTGGGCTGCTCGCGGTAGGCCGTCTTCGAATAGGCGTTGATCGCCTTCATGGTGGTGGCGCAGAGGGCCTCGCTGCGCGCGATCGGAATCCCGGCTTGCAGCGTCTGGATCACGGTGTTGACCGCGCCGGCGATGTCGGGGAAGGAGCAGATCGCCGCCGATATCGCCTCCGGAACGGCATAGAGGCGCACGGTGAGCTCGGTGATGATACCCAAAGTTCCCTCCGATCCCACGAACAGGCGCGTCAGCTCGTAGCCCGCGGCCGACTTCCGCGAACGCCGCGAGGTGGTGATGACGCGCCCGTCGGCGAGCACCACGGTCATCGCGAGCACGTTCTCGCGCATGGTGCCGTAGCGCACGGCGTTAGTGCCCGAGGCCCGGGTCGCCGCCATGCCGCCCAGGGTCGCGTCCGCACCCGGATCGACGGGAAAGAAGAGCCCGGTATGGCGGATGTGCTCGTTCAGCTGCTTCCGCGTCACGCCCGCCTGCACCACCGCGTCGAGATCCGCTTCGTGCACGGCCAGCACTTTGTTCATCCTGGAAAGATCGACGCACACTCCGCCGCGGATGGCGAGCACGTGGCCCTCGAGCGAAGTCCCGACGCCGAAGGGGATCAGCGGCGTCCTGTGGCGCCGGCACAGCTCGACCACGCCGCGCACTTCCTCGGTCGATTCGGGAAACACCACCGCATCGGGCGGCGCGAACGGGAAGTAGGACTCGTCCTTGCCGTGATGCTCGCGCACTCCGCGCGAGGCCGTGGCGCGGTCGCCGAGCAGGCCGCGCAGCTCATCGAGCAGCCCGGCGTCGAGCTCGCGGGGTTTGTTCACGGGCCCGCCCGGGTTGCCTAGCCGAGCTCGATCTTGCCGTCGAAGCGCACCGAGAGCTTCAGGCCGGGCACCTCGAGCGTCACCGAGGCGGGAAACTTCTCGCTGCCCTTGATGGCGCCCCCGGCCCGCGCTCTGGCGACCGCCTGCTCGATTTCGCGCTGGGAGCTCACGCCGACCATCTTCAGGAACTTCCGGATGCTGAGATTGAACGCGTCTTCGTCCATGGTGTTCTCCGTTTTCGTCAGCCTAAATGCCGTGGCCGCGAGAGTCAATCGCGCTTTCGCAGCCGGTCGAGCAGCGCACGTGTCGAGGAATCGAGGTCCGTGGTCCCCCCGCTCCCGAGGAGCCGCGGCGCGAGTGTGCGCGCGAGGGTCTTGCCGTG
>Ga0326726_10004389_pt1 | contig 12863 bp, 11 predicted proteins | sample MHFenrmetagenome_2_FD_207603 | JGI IMG/M metagenome (GOLD analysis project Ga0326726, IMG submission 207603) | Lab enriched peat soil microbial communities from Michigan Hollow, Ithaca, NY, United States - MHF15MN | ecosystem: Environmental > Terrestrial > Soil > Wetlands > Peat | place: USA...
GGGACATTCCGGTCAGCTACTCGTTCACGAAGCTCGGCCTCACGCACTCGCTGCGGTTCGGCTTCAACCGGCAGCGGGCGGCCACGCAGAATCTGTACGCGGGCGTGCAGAACATCGCCGGTCTCGCCGGCATTCAGGGGGTATCAGCCGATCCGTTCGACTGGGGCGCACCCGGGCTGTCGTTCTCGTCATTCGCCAGCGTGCGCGATACGAATCCGTCGACGCGCACGGACCGCACGCTTTCTGCCGGCGACACCATCGTGAAGACGCGCGGCAAGAGCACGTTTCGCTTCGGCGGCGACTACCGGGACATTCACGCCGACAGCCGCACCGATGCGAACGCGCGCGGGAGCTTCGTCTTCACCGGCCTGTACAGCGGCGTGGACTTCGCGGACTTTCTGCTCGGCCTCCCGCAGCAGTCAACCGTGCAGTACGGTCCCGGCCTGGAACAGTTCCGGTCGCGATCGTGGGATCTATTTCTGCAGGACGACTGGCGCGCGACCGACAAGGTCACCGTGAACGCCGGTCTGCGCTACGAGTACTTCTCGCCGATCTCCGAGGCGAGTAACCGCCTCGTGACGCTCGACGCCGCGTCAGGATTCACGGCCGCCGTGCCAGTCATTGCCGGTGGGACCGGTCCGTACTCCGGCGTGCTGCCGGACACGGTCGTCCGGCCGTTCCGCGCGGGCGTCGCACCGCGCGTCGGGATCGCGTGGCGGCCGAAGCAGGGCACCATCATTCGCACGGGCTACGGCATCAACTACAACTCGAGCGTGTACCAATCGATTGCGCAGCAGCTCGCCGGTCAGCCGCCGTTCGCTGTCACGGACACGGTCCTCGCCACGGCCAGGACATTTCTGCCGATCGAGACGGCGTTGCTCAACGTGCAGCCGGGCACGACCGCGAACACCTACGCCGTCGATCCCGACTACCGGCTCGGCTACGTCCAGATCTGGAATCTCGATCTGCAGCGCGATCTGACCCGCACGGTCCAATTCGGCGCGGGCTACACCGGGACGAAAGGCTCGAACCTCGACGTGCTGCGCGCACCGAACCGCGGGCCGAGCGGACTGCTGATCGCCGGCGTCGCGCCGTTCATCTGGGAATCCTCTGGCGCCAGTTCGATCATGAACTCGCTGACACTGCGGCTGCGCAGGCGCATGACGAACGGCCTCGGCATGGGCGGCACGTACACGTTGTCGAAGTCGACCGATGACGCATCGTCGATTGGCGGCGGGGGAGGCCCTGGAGGTACTGTCGCGCAGAACGATCAGGATCTCGCGGCCGAGCGCGGCCTGTCAAGTTTCGACCAGCGCCATCGCTTCGCCGGCGACTTCACCTACGAGCTGCCGTTCGGCGCGAACAAGCGCTGGTTCAACGGCGACGGCGGGATGGACGCGCTGCTCGGCAACTGGCAGGTGAACGGCACGGTGACGCTGGCGTCGGGCACGCCGTTCACGGCGCGCGTGCTCGGCAACGTCGGCGACGTGGCCAGCGGCGTCAACGGCACGCTGCGTGCCAACTACAACGGCGCGCCGATTCAGATCGGCGATCCGACCTCGTCGATGTTCTTCAACACCGCGGCGTTTTCCATCCCGGGACCGGGGACGTTCGGCAGCGCCGGCCGCAACACGATCATCGGACCCGGCACGTCGAACATGTCGATGGGCCTGACGAAGAACCTCACGTTCAGCCAGACGCGCGGCATGTCGATTCAGATTCTGGCGAGCAATCTGTTCAATCAGGTGCAGTTCGCGGCGATCGACACCAACGTCAACTCTCCCACGTTCGGCCGCGTGACCAGCGTTCGCCCGATGCGCAAGATTCAAGTGCAGCTGCGATTCAGGTTCTGACAATGACGAAGAGGGAGCAACCGCGGAGCTCGCTGAGAACGCTGAGAGAAGGATGGCGGTTGCTCCTCTTCGTCGCGGTCTTCGCCTTCTTTGCGGTGGCGCCTCGTGCGCAGACGCCGGCACAGCCGCGGCAGGTGTTTCGGTCCGGCACCGAGCTCGTGCTCGTGAACGTCGTCGTGCGCGACAAGACGGGCGCGGTCGTGCGCACGCTGACGCGGGACGATTTCGCCGTCACCGAGGACGACAGGCCGCAGACGATCACGAGTTTCGACTTCGAAGAGCTCGATAAGCTCGACGTGGTTCCCGCCGCAACGGCTGACGCGCCCGTCATTCTTCCGCCCAAGCCAGCCACTCCGGCGCGGACCGCCGACGCGGCACCGGCTGCGGCGCCGGCGAAAATCGACATGCGCGGCCGCCGGCTCATCGTCCTGTTCTTCGATCTCAGCTCGATGCAACCGGAGGAGCTCGAGCGCGCAGTCAAGGCGGCGCATGATTACGTGGACAAGAAGCTCTCGCCGGCCGATCTGATCGCAGTCGCATCGTTTTCTACGTCGCTCGCCGTCGCGCAGGACTTCACCGCCGATCGCGGGCAGCTGGCCGAGGTCATCGACGGCTTCGGCGGCGTGAACGGCGCCGGCTTCGAAGCCGGCGGCAACGGCGACGTCGAAGACACGGCCGACAACGGCAACGCTTTCACCGCAGACGATACCGAGTTCAACATCTTCAATACCGATCGCCGGCTCGACGCACTGCAGACGCTCGCCGACGAACTCTCCGGCATCGAGCAGAAGAAGTCCGTCATCTACTTCAGCAGCGGCATGACGCAGCAGCAGGACAACCAGGTCCAGCTGCGCCGCACCGTCGATCGCGCGAATCGCGCCAATGTCTCGATCTACGCTGCCGACATGCGCGGCCTGCAGGCGATGGTGCCCGGTGGCGACGCGACGCAGGGGAGCCGTCGCGGGACGTCGACGTTCTCGGGAGCGTCGCAGCGCAACCAGGTCAGCAGTCAGGCCGCGAGTCAGGACACGTTGACGACGATGGCGGAGGACACCGGCGGGCGGGCATTCTTCGACTCGAATACGTTCGGCCAGGTGTTCGACAAGGTCGTCAACGACACGTCGGCGTACTACGTGCTCGGCTACAGCAGCAGCAATCCGAATCGCGACGGCCGGTTCCGCCGCATCCGCGTGAGGCTCAAGCGCGGCGATCTGAAGCTCGAGTACCGGTCCGGCTACTACGCGCCGCGCGACTTCGCGCACTCGACGAAGGACGATCGCGAGGAGCAGCTGCAGGATCAGCTGACGTCGGATCTCTCCGCGACCGATCTGAGCGCGTTCGTCTCCACGTCGTACTTCCGTCTTGCCGACAACCGCTACTACGTCCCGCTCTCGGTCGTCGTGCCCGGCTATCAGCTGCCCATCACGAAGACGACCGACAAGAACAAAGCGTCGATCGACGTGCTCGGCCTCGTGCGCGACGAGAACCGGCGGCCGATCGGCCGCATCCGCGACACGGTGAAGCTGTCGACTGATGCCGCCGACGATCTGAAGAAGAAGACCGTCCAGTACGAGACCGGCTTCGAGATGCCGCCCGGCAAGTATCACGTGAAAGTGGTGGTGCGCGAGAACGCCGTCGGCACGTTCGGATCGTACGAGACCGACGTCGTCGTGCCGGACGTGAAGAAGACCCCCGTCGGCGGTGTCGGCACCGTCAAGGTGAGCTCGGTCGTCGTCGGCACGCAGCTGACCCCGAACGCGCGGAAGAACAACGCCAACCCGCTCGTGCGCGATGGCCGCGAGCTCGTCCCGAACGTGACGCACGTCGTCTCCGCGGGGCAGCACCTCTATTTCTATTACGAGGTCTACGAGCCTGCGCAGCCAGTCAAGGTGATGACGAGCATCGCGTTCTTCCGCGGCAAGGTGCGCGCGTTCGAAACGCCTGTCGTGCAAACGACGGAGCTTGGCGGATCGGACAAGAAGACGGCCGTGTTTCAGTTCGACGTGCCCGCTTCGGCTCTGCCGCCAGGCCTCTACACCTGCCAGATCAACATCGTCGACGACGCGGCCGCCGCGTTCACGTTCCCGCGCTTCCAGCTGTACGTGCGGAAGTAGGGCGGGTCCTTCCGGACCCGCCGCGATTCGTCGTAGCGTCCGGCTTCAGACGGACGCTCGTGATCGATAATGACCTCATGTTCACGATGCGACCGATCGGCGTCGTTCACAGTCCGTACACAGAGACCTCGCAGATCCCGAAGGGCTGCGGCGCGGAGCACAAGGCCGAGGGCGTGCTGGAGATTTCGCCCGAGTTCGAGGAAGGCCTCCAGGACGTCGAAGGCTTCTCGCATCTCTACGTGATCTGGCTGTTCGATCGCGCGACCGGGTTTGATCTCATCGCGCACCCGCCGACCGACGAGAAACGGCCGCACGGTGTCTTCGCGACCCGCTCGCCGCGGCGGCCGAACGCGATGGGCCTGACGGTCGTAGAATTGCTTCGGCGCGACGGCGCGAAGCTGTTCGTCCGCGGCGTGGACATGCTCGACGGCACGCCGATCCTGGACATCAAGCCGTACCTGTCGAGCGTGCCGGCGGAACAACTTCGACGCGGCTGGCTGGCTGAGGCCGAACAGCGGAAATGAAATAGGGCGGCAGTGCGTCCGGCTTCAGCCGGAGCCAGGAGGTGTCAGTGAAACTCTTCACCGCTGGACTGTGCGCGGTTCTTCTCGCGGCGCTCATCGGCGCTCGCACGCTGACCGCGGCCGCGTCGTGCGAGAGCCTCAAGTCGATGATGCTTCGCGATACGACGATAACGTCCGCACAGGTCATCGACGCCGGGACCTTCGTTCCACCCGCTCCAGCCGGGGCGCCGGCGCCGCAGCCATTCCGCGATCTGCCTGCGTTCTGTCTCGTCACGGCGATGCTGGAGCCGTCGACCGACTCCGACATCAAGATTGAGGTCTGGATGCCGGTGTCGGGATGGAACGGAAAGTTCCAGGCGGTCGGCAATGGCGGATGGGCCGGCGTCATTTCCTATCCAGCGATGGCCGCTGCGATCCGCCGCGGCTACGCGACGGCGTCCACCGACACCGGTCACGCCGGCAACGGCGGCGACGCCAGCTTTGCGTTCAATCATCCCGAGAAGCTCGTCGACTTCGCGTATCGGGCCGTGCACGAGATGACCGTGATGGCCAAGTTGATCGTCAACAGGCACTACGGCAGCGCGCCGACGTTTTCGTACTGGAACGGCTGCTCGACCGGCGGGCGGCAGGGCCTGAAGGAGGCGCAGAAGTTTCCCGCCGACTTCGACGGCATCATCGCGGGCGCGCCGGCGAACTACATGACGCACCTGTTGTCGCACAGCATCTGGGTCGCGCAGGCGTCGCTGAAGGATCCCGCGAGCCTGATTCCGCGCGAGAAGTACGCCGCCGTTCACAAGGCCGCGCTGGATGCATGTGACGCGCTCGATGGCGTCAAGGACGGCGTGATCGAAGATCCGACGCGGTGTCACTTCGATCCGAAGGCGATCCAGTGCACGGGCGCCGACGCGCCGTCGTGCCTGACCGCGCCGCAAGCCGAAGCGGCGCGAAAGATCTACGCGCCGGCGACGAACTCGAAGGGCGTGTTCTTCCCGGGACTCGAGCCGGGCAGCGAGCCCGGCTGGGCCGGCCTCGCCGGACCCGCGCCGCTGAGCATCGCGGCCACGTACTTCAAGTACGACGTGTTCAAGAATCCGGACTGGGATTTCAAGACGCTCGATTTCGATAAAGACGTCGCGATGATCGACAAACAGGACGACGGGCTGCTGAACGCGATCGATCCGAACCTGAAGCCGTTCTTTGGCCGAGGCGGCAAGCTGCTGATGTATCACGGCTGGGTCGATCAGCTCATCCCTCCCCGCAACAGCATCAACTACTACACGAGCGTGGCGAAGGCGGTGGGCGGCGTCGACAAGGCGACGGATGCCATTCGGCTGTTCATGGTGCCGGGCATGGCGCACTGCGCAGGCGGCGACGGCACGAGCACGTTCGACGCGATGGCCGCGATCGAGCAGTGGGTGGAGCAGAAGAAGGCGCCCGCGCAGATTCCGGCGTCGCACATGAGCAACGGCGTCGCGGATCGCACGCGACCGCTGTGCCTGTATCCCGCGGTCGCGGTCTACAAGGGCTCAGGCGACACGAACGGCGCGGCCAACTTCAGCTGCAAGGCGCCATGACGTTCCGACACTTCGTGACGGCGGCGGCGTGCGTGGCCATGGCGGGCCACGCAGCGGCGCAGTCCGGGCGCGCGACCGCGTGGACCGCTGAATTCAACGTGGACAAGAAGGACCTGTCCGCAACCGGTCGTAATCTGTACTTCATTCTCGAGCCTGGCTACCAGCTCGCGTTCGAGCATGACAGCGAGCGCCTCACCATCACGGTCCTGACGGAGACGAAGGTCGTCGACGGCGTGACGACGCGCGTCGTCGAGGAGCGGGAGACGAAAGGGGGTGCGCCCGTCGAAGTGTCGCGCAATTACTTCGCGATCAGCGCGAGGACGAAGGACGTGTTCTACTTCGGCGAAGACGTCGACATGTACAAAGGCGGGAAAGTCGTCGACCACGAGGGCAGCTGGCTCGCGGGCGTCGACGGAGCCCGACTCGGTCTCATGATGCCGGGAACGGTCACGCTGAAGGCCCGCTTTCAGCAGGAAGTCGCGCCGCGGGTCGCGATGGATCGCGCGGAGATCGTGAGCGCGACCGAGACGCTCACGACGCCGGCGGGCCGATTCACGAATTGCCTGAAGATCGAAGAGACGACGCCGCTCGAGCCGGGCGCGAAGGAATACAAGTTCTACGCGAGCGGCATCGGGCTCGTGAAGGACGGCTCGCTGCAGCTCGTCCGCTACGGGAGTGATCATCGATGACGAAACGTTCAACCCTATGGATTGTTGTCGCGTTGTGCCTCGTCTCGGGCGCGGCGCGCGCGCAGGACGGGACCGTCAAGAGCTACGCGCTCGGCCGGTTCACGTTCGAGAGCGGCATGTCGATCGACAACGCGCACGTCACCTACGTCACGTGGGGCACGCTGAACGCGGCCAAAGACAACGCGATCCTTCTTCCGTCGTGGTACGGCGGGCGCGCGCTCAGCTATCAGTTCCTCGTCGGCCCGGATCGCGCCCTCGATCCCGCGAAGTACTTCGTCGTCGCGACGGAAATGTTCGGCAGCAGCGGATCGTCGTCGCCGAGCAACACGCCCGCCCCGTTCGACGGTCCGCGATTCCCTCGAGTGCAGGTCCGCGACGACGTCGAAGCATCACGCAAGGTGTTGAACAGTCTCGGGGTTCAGCATCTCCGCGCGGTCATCGGCTTCTCGATGGGCGCGCAGCAGGCGTTCCAGTGGGCCGCGAGTCACCCGACTGAAGTCGACTCGATCGTGGCGCTGTGCGGAACGGCGAAGACGTACGGCCACGGCCGCGTCCGCCTCGAAAGCGCGATCAGCGCGCTGACCGCGGATCCGCGATGGAAGGGCGGCGACTACACCGAGCTGCCCGAGGACGGCATCAAGGCGTGGGCCCAGCACTGGTCTGCGTGGGTGTACTCGCAGGAGTGGTGGCGTCAGGAACTTTACAAGCCGCGATCGGCGAGCGTCGAGCAGTTCCTCGTGGACTACGTCCGCAGCTGGCATTCACGCAACCTGAACGACGCCGTCCAGCTCGCGCACACCTGGCAGGACCACGACATCAGCAAGACGAAGGGATTCGACGGCAACATCGAGCACGCGCTCGCGTCGATTAAGATTCCCGTGCTCTACATGCCTGGCGCGACGGATCTGTACTTTCCGGTGACCGACGCGGAGTCCGAGCGGAAGTTTCTGACGAACGTGAAGTTCGTGCCGATTCCGTCGCTGTGGGGCCACACAGCAGGCGGCGGCGGGAATCCCACCGACGCGGCCTTCATCAACAAGGAGATCGGCGCGTTCCTCGCCGGGAAGTAACGTGCCGCGGGCGTGAGGCTTCAGTGATGTCGAGTCACGGCAGCCGGCCCAACGCTTTCTTCGCGACGGTCTGGAGCGCCTCTTTCCCGTCGCCGCTCCGGCTGAGCTTGATAATCAACAAGGTCGTACTCTTGAGCACCTGCAGCTCGTCATGCTGCGCGCTGTACCACCAGGCCATGTCGCCCATGCCCGGGATACATTCCTTGCGTCCGCAGACGCCCTGATAGAACTGCTTGAATCGGGCGGCCTTGTCGGGAGGTACCCGGTGGACCGTCAGCTTGATGTTGTGGACCGACTTGGGCGACTCGTACGCGCACGCGGTCACGGTGGTGTCGATGCCTCCCATCGGCACCGGAAACGGGCCGCTCGGCTTCGCCTGGTCGAGCGCTTCGCCGACGGCGGACACCGCGTCCTCTTTGGTCAGCAGCGTGCAGGCGTCGACGGCGGGCGGAGCCGATGACGACCTGGCCTGCGCATGGCCCGGTCCGGCGGTGGACCCGGCAACGGCGCTCCCGCGGGCGCCTGCGGTCACAACGACGGCGACAACCGCCGTGAGAATCGTCACAACGTTGGCCCTTCGCATGTCTCGGCTCCTCTACCGCTTCTTCGCGGCGTACGCCTTTGCCTGCTGGCCGACGATGTCCACGAGGTTGCCCATCGAAAGATTCACGTCGATCAGATGCAGACCCCAGTTGGCGAGCACGTTCGGCGGATTGCCGATGTCGCCGGTGATGTCGTCGACGCGCGGATCCGCGGGATCGCCGTGCACGGTGACTTCGAGGTACGACGCGTTCTCGTTCTTCGTGCACTGCGCCGTCAGCAGGCCCGGCACGCTGACCCACGGCGTGTCGATCGGCGGATCGGCCGCTCCTGATACCCACGGCTGGATCTTCGGCGTGCTCGTGATCGTCTTGCCGGTGGCGTCGAGATACGCGTGCAGCGCGCCGCTGCCGCCGCCGAGCGCCGCGGGATTCGTGCACGCGGCTTCCTGATCGGCGTCCGGCACCTTACCGAAGAGCGTATTCGCGGGTGGCTTCACCGTCGATCGGAACGACGCGTACGTGATGACGCAGCCGATCTGCGTCGCCGACTTGCAGAGCGGCACGCTCTTGAATGTGCCGCCGACGTCCTTCCCCTTCGGCACGGCGATGACCGTGCCGAGAAGAATCGCCGACACGAGGCGCGACTGGACGGGCTTGCCGTCGATCTCCTCCGCGATGAGGCGGTTGAGGATGAACGATCCCTGCGAGTGCGCGACGAGCACGACGCCGCGGCCGTTGTTATCGTGCTGCAGATAGTAATTCCACGCGTCCTTCACATCGTCGTACTGGACGCCCTTCGCCAGCGGACTGCCGCCGGCGTTCTGCGCGAGCACGCGCTGCAGGCCCAGCAGCGTCACCTGGCGGTACATAGGGGCGTACGGCTTGCACTGCGACGCGAAGCGCGCGAACTGCTGGCGGACGACGTTCATCTCCGCCGGATCCGGATTCATGTCGCTATTCGGCGTGCGATCGGTGGAGATCGTCGGGTAGACGTAGAAGCAGTCGATCGGCGCGTTCGGGTTCGCCTTCCACGTTTCTTTCGTCAACTTCCCGCCGGCGGCGACGATCGTCGTCGTGTGATCGACGTCGCAGGCGTCCCCTGCACGGCCGGGCTTGCAGAGCCAGGTCTTGGGATCGCTGTAGTCATTCGGCGAGGGAGGCGGGGCTGGCGCGGTCTGCGGTTGCGCGGGCGGTGTCGCGGGCTGCTGCGCCAACGCGGTTCCAGTTCCCGCCGAGAGGCTTGCGGCCACGACGACACTGAGCAGCACCTGCTTGACGTTAACGACATTAACCACGGGGGACCCTCCTAGGTTGCCGCGGATTATACTCAGGCGGTTGAACAAACCTAAAACTGCAAAGAGAAAACTGAAAAGTTGAGAGTCAGGTCATGAAAAGACGCATTGCCGTGTCCACCTCTCTGGCAGCCATCCTGCTGACCTCCGCGCTCGCGGGGCAGACGCCGAAGACACATCGGCTCGAGGCGACACCGAATACGGTCGCGTACGGTTACTACTGGGCCGATGCGAAGCCGGCGCTGCGCATCGCGTCCGGCGACATCATCGATGTCGACACGCTGCTCACGAACAGTCCGACGGGCCTCGGACGTGCCGGCGTGCCGGACAACAAGATCCAGGCGTCGCTCAAATCGATCGTGACCGAGGTCACGGGCGATCGGCGCGGACCCGGCGGTCACATCCTGACCGGCCCGGTCTTCGTCGAAGGCGCGATGCCGGGCGACGCGCTCGAGGTGAAGATCCTGTCGATCGATCTGCCGATCGAGTACGGCTACAACGGCTGCAGCGGCTTCGTGCCGGAAAACTGCGAGCGGGGCACGCCGTCGAAGATCATCACGCTCGACCGCGAGAACATGACGGCGGAATTTCTGCCGGGCATCGTGATTCCGCTCAAGCCGTTCTACGGCAGCATGGGCGTCGCGCCCGCGCCGGAACTGGGCCGCGTCAGCAGCAATCCGCCCGGACGCCACGCCGGCAACATGGACAACAAGGAGCTCGTCGCCGGCAGCACGCTCTTCATTCCGGTGTTCGCGCCGGGCGCGCTCTTCGAGATCGGCGACGGCCATGCCGCGCAGGGCGACGGCGAGGTCGATCAGACCGCGATTGAAACGTCGCTGCGCGGACGGCTGCAGCTCACCGTGCGCAAGGGGATGACGCTCAACTATCCGCGTGCCGAGACCGCGACCGATTTCATCTCCATGGGCTTCGATCCGGATCTCGCGAAAGCGACGACGATCGCGATCCAGGAGATGGTGGACTTCATCGCGGCCACGAAGAAGATGTCGAAGCACCAGGCGTATCAGCTCGTCAGCCTCGCCGGCAACGTCGCCGTCACGCAGCTCGTCGATAAACCGAACCACGGCGTCCACGTACGGATGCCGAAGAGCATCTTCAAATGATCAACGGCGCGCACTTTCTGCTCTACAGCAGGGACCCGGACGCAGACCGAGCATTCCTGCGCGACGTGCTCGGCTTCACGCACGTCGACGCCGGCCGCGGCTGGCTGATCTTCGCGCTGCCGCCGAGCGAGATCGCCGTGCATCCCGCGGAGCAGAACAGCTGCGTGCTCTATCTGATGTGCGACGACGTCAAAGCCGAAATCGCGAAGCTCGAAGCGAAGAACGTCCGCTGCGCGCCGATTGACGAAGCGCGGTGGGGCCGCAAGACGACGTTTACGCTGCCGGGCGGCGGAGAAGTCGGTCTGTATCAGCCTTCGCACCCCACGGCCATTGGCCTCAAGTAATCCAGCAGGTGCCGGACCGGCGATCGCGATTCGCGATCTCGCGAAGTCGTACGGCGACGTTCACGCCGTCCGCGGCATCACGCTCGACGTCGCGCAGGGCGAAATCTTCGGCTTCCTCGGCCTGAACGGCGCCGGCAAGACGACGACGATCCGCATGCTGCTGGATCTGCTGCGGCCGAGCCGCGGATCGGCGGCCCTGTTCGGCATCGACTGCCATCGCGACAGCCTGAAGGCGCGCGCCCTCGTCGGCTACATGCCGGGTGAGCTCGGCCTCTACACGGACATGACGGGGCAGGCGCTGCTCGATCTGCTCGCGCGTCTGAGCGGCGCGCATATCAATCTCACGTACCGGCTGAAGCTGACCGACGCGCTCGAGCTCGCGCACGCGGATCTGAAGCGGACGCTGCGCGAGTACAGCACGGGTATGAAGCGCAAGCTCGGCCTCATCCAGGCCCTGCAGTCGGATCCGCCGCTCCTGATTCTCGACGAGCCCACCGAGGGCCTCGACCCGCTGGTGCAGCAGGCGCTGAACGAGATCCTCTTCGAGTTGCGGACGCGCGGCCGGACGATCTTCATGTCGTCGCACGTGCTGTCGGAAGTCGAGCGGCTGTGCGATCGCATCGGCATGATTCGCAGCGGCGAGATCGTCCTGCTGTCGACGGTGGAGGAGGCGCGGCGGCTCGGCGGGCGCATCGTACGCGTGCGTTTCTCGAAGCCGGTCGACCCGGTCGCCTTGCCGCCGGGTATGACGCTCGTGTCACACACCTCCGACGACTGGCAGGTGAGAGCCGAGCACGAGATAGGCCATCTGCTGCCGCTGCTCGCGGCGCTGCCCGTGCGCGATCTCGAAATCACCGAGCCGGCGCTCGAAGACGTCCTGCGCACGTTCTATCGCGAGGGCCCGGCATGAGCGCATTCGTCGCGCTCGCCGGCCACTCGCTGCGCCGTCGCCGAGGCCTGCTCGTGGCGCTGGCGCTGGTGCTCATCGTCTTCCAGGTCTTGATGGTGCTCACGGCGAAGAACTACGAGGAGTCGGGCGGCTTCCGCGCGATGGCGGCGCTGATGCCGCAGTTCATCGCGCAGCTGACCAACATGATGGCGGTGACGTTCGCCGGCTTCGTGCTGTTCGGCTATTCCCATCCGATCCTGCAGTTCTTCCTGATCGCGATGGCGATCAGCATCGGCACCGAGCCCGTCGCCGAGATTGAGACACGATTCGTCGACCTCATGATGTCGCGTCCGCTCCGGCGCATGACGATCCTCGCGCGCACGGTCGTCGTGCTCCTCACGGCGATACTTCTGGCAGTCGGCACGCTCATGGTGGCGACGTTCGCCGCCCTGTGGCTGTTCGCGCCACCCAACGTGCCGCTGCCGCATGCGCGCACGATCGTCGCGCTCTCGGTGAATCTGACGCTGCTCGTGGTGGCGTGGGGAGGCATTGCGCTCGGCCTCGCGTCGTTCTCGAGGCGGCGCGCGACGGCCGCGACGATCTGCGGATTCCTGGCGTTCGCCTCGTTCGTCCTCGACTACGCCGGCAAGTTCTGGAAGGCGATCGAGCCGGCGTCCCGCCTCTCGCCGTTTCATTACTTCAATTCGTTCGGGCTGATCGGCGGACGGGCACTCGCGACGACGGACGTCGTGGCGTTGACCGCGATGTTCGCCGTGTCCGCGGTGATCGCGGGCGCCGTCTACGCGTGGCGCGATCTCTAGCAACCCCTCGAATGACGTCGACGGTTTCCA